>OJMH01001786.1_pt1 | contig 20260 bp, 22 predicted proteins | sample 1597111 | NCBI WGS metagenome assembly OJMH01 (sample SAMEA2452115, study PRJEB22498) | human gut metagenome | reverse complement strand
ATTCCATTCAAGAAACTGTTTCCGCAGTACAAGAAAAAATCGCAAGTAGGGCAGCATTGTTGTCTTAGATTGTTTTGGTGCAATTCCCATTTATCGAGCAGATGAAGTTGGGGAGCCGCCTGGAGGCGGCGGTGCCGAAGGATAAAATAGGAGATGTTAAGGTTATGAATAATGAATACGATAATGAGAAGTTTTTTGAAGAATATGCAAAGATGTCCCGCAGTAAAGAGGGGTTAAAAGCTGCTGGTGAATGGCATCAATTAAAACCTTTGTTTCCTTCGTTAGAAGGAAAATCTGTTCTTGACTTGGGGTGCGGATATGGCTGGCACTGCAAGTTCGCAGAAGAACAAGGAGCTACAAAAATATTAGGGATCGATTTAAGTAAGAAAATGATTGAGGAAGCCCAAAAGCGCAATTCAGGAAATCAAATTGAATATCGTATTAGCGGATTAGAGGAATATGACTATCCAGAAAATGAATGGGATTGTGTTATATCTAATTTAGCTCTGCACTATATAGAGGACATAGTGGAAATATTTCAAAAAGTGTATAGGACATTAAAACCAGGTGGAATTTTTCTTTTTAATATCGAACACCCTGTTTTTACCGCAGGAGTTGGGCAGGATTGGATTTATACAGATGATGGGAAACCGCAATATTGGGCGATTGATAATTACTTTATAACAGGAGAACGAAATACACATTTTTTAGGATGTGATGTAGTAAAACAACATCACACACTTACACAGATTATAATGGGATTGCTGAACAATGGGTTTGAGCTTAAAGTTGTAGAGGAAGCAGAACCGCCTAAAGAGATGATGGATATTCCGGGTATGGAAGATGAACTTCGCCGCCCGATGATGTTACTTGTAAAGGCGATAGCGAAAAAATAATATCTCTATTAGGAAAACTGATATACCCCAATTTAGAGAATGGCATAGTAATTCCTAGTGATAAAGAGAAAATGATTGCACTGGCAAATAAATACATTGAAAAAGAAAATGTAGATGCACTCATTCTCGCCTGTACGGAGCTGCCACTTGCCATAAAGCCCGAAGATGTTAATGTGCCAATCGTGAATACAACCCAAGTACATATCAATGCAATTTACCAATATGCAATTCGATAAAAATAGCAAAGCCAGCCGAGCCAGTCAACGGTCAAGATGAACGGCGCATTTCATGCGCCGCCGTTGACAGCCCCGCCCGTCTTTGCTAAAGGGTAATCAAGGCGGGAAAGCCCTAAAATGGCTTCACACCTATTTCAATAATTGGAGGAGATAAAAATGAGATCAGAAAAGGAAGTTTATGATATTGTTTTGAATTTTGCAAAAACAGACAAACGCATTCGCATGGTTACTTTGGAAGGATCTAGAACAAATACAAATATTCCGCCTGATGATTTTCAGGATTTTGATATTACTTTTTTTGTTACGGATATGGACAGCTTCACAAGTGATGATAAATGGCTAGATATATTTGGTGAAAGGTTGATTCTGCAAAAGCCGGAAGATATGGAATTATTTCCAGCTGTAGAAAAGGGATTTTCATATTTAATGCTGTTTACTGATGATGTTAAGATAGATTTAACTTTGCTGCCGCTGGAACTGATAGACGAGTATTTTACATGGGATAAACTGGTAAAGTTACTGTTGGATAAAGACAACCGTATCGTAAAGCCGCCAATACCAACGGATATAGACTACCACTTGCAGAAGCCTACTCAAAGAATGTTTGACGATTGCTGTAATGAATTTTGGAATACTACAACATATGTAGTAAAGGGCTTATGCCGCAAAGAAATTCTTTTTGCTATTGACCATATGAATGATATAGTACGAAAAGAATTGCTTCGCATGATTTCCTGGCTGATTGGTATCAAACAGGGATTTCATTTCAGTTTGGGAAAAAACTATAAATTTATGAAGCAATATGTCCCAGAGGAATTGTGGGAACGACTTATGTCCACTTATAATATGGATTCCTATCCCCATATGTGGGAATCCTTTGAACAATGTATGGCATTGTTCCGGGAGGTTTCGTCAGAAGTGGCATGCCAGTTGGATTACCAGTATCCACTATATGATGAAAAAATCAGTAATTATGTGATTCGGCAAAAGAAAAAATATGGCATTGAAGATGATAACAAATAAAATTTTTTCAATCGAAAAAATTTATTTTGATTATTCAATTTTGAAAAACTGAATACCTCAAAATCAGAAAGAGCGCGGACAAGCACTTTGAGGGATTGGCCGCCTTGTCCACCCATCCAGCGGGGCGGCGGGCGGCGGTCAAGGCCGGGTGTAACCCCGTTCATTTCAGCCTTGACGGTTGCCCGCTGTCCTGCTACTTTTCCGGGAGTGTGGCCACAACTTCGGGACACTTTGTCCACAAGTCGGAGCGTAGGACGAGGGACGGGGGCTTTCATATACCTGCCGCCGTTCTCTGAAAACAGGCCGATTTTTTGCTCATTCCCATTCGCAAAAATTCAGCCTGTTTTCCTGCCGGAGCAAACGGGGCGCAAGAAGCACCGCACCCCGTTTCCCCCGTCAGCCACGCCAGCAGGTATAACACACTACACTTTGCAAGCAAAGTCGTGTGCCAAAGGGGGCACCCCTTTGGAAACCCCGGACAACAAAACAGGCGGTATGCTGCCCTCTCCGGGAGCATACCGCCGTTTGTTGTCAGCAGCCCGTTTCACGGTCTGCGTGTAGTTCCTTGTAAACTGACCTAATCATTCCTTTCAATCTCATTTGTCACGCTTTCAAACTCGTTTTTCATAACTGGCAGGGAAACATACGACCTTTGCGTTTCCCGCGCTGTAAAGCCGCTCTCAGCAAGGCATACAGGCACTCTAAGCCGTGACTTTGCGCTTGCTTTCAGCTATCCCGTGCGCGTAGGTGCAGCGCACCGACCACGAGGAACACCAGACCGAAAATCACCCAGCCCCAGATGGGATCATGCTCCGAAATGAAGTAGGCCAGCAGCCCGAACACCGCTGCATAGATCAGCGTGAGCAGCCCGCCAACGAGCCAGAAGCCAATGCTGGTATTTTGCAGCCACAATAGCAGCAGAAATGTTGCAATGCCGATCACGAGGCACAGCGCCGGATGAATTGCAGTAAACTGATTGCAGCACACTCCGGCGGCGATGCCGAGAGCAATGCTGTCAAAGAGAATGATATGCCCGAAGAATAGTCCGATCACCGAGCAGACAAGCCCGATAAAAAGCCCAATCGCCATAATCGCGCCCTGCGCTGCCAGCCAACCCATAAAGAAGCCCCCTTTCGTTTACACCATGATTGCGTCCATAATTGTCTGAATGGTATTACAGGTATCATCAAAGGAAATATCCTTTGCGTACTCATACTCGCGGCTGTATTTCTCCCATAGCTTGCGGAGCGTATCGCTTCCGCGGATCTCTTTCATAATCTCCGGGTAGTTTGTCAGGATCATGCCGCTGCCGCGTTTCTGCGTCGTCCGTTCCAGCGCCCGGCGCAGCGTCGCTTTGTCACATTCCGCGCCGCGCAGCGCATACAGGATATGTACGTCGTAATAATCTCTCGGACGGGTATTCGCAATGTTGCGGGACAGCACGGTTTCCAGCTTTTCCGCCAGCACCGTTTCAAGGTTGTAGGCAAGAATACTGATCGTGCGGTCATCGAACAGCAGCGAGAATGTGTATTCCACCTCGCGGGGCGTTATCATGTCGCCCGTGGTGACATCCACCGTCAGCGGTACGCTGATCGGCGGATAGTTCGCTTTCAGCGCGACCCGGATGCCGGGGTAATCGTCGGTTTCCCGAATGTCAGAGATACCGACGACCTCAAACTGCACGTCGTCGGCAATCTGGACAGCGCAAATCTCTGTAAAGATTTTGCGGATTGCTTCATGCGTCAGGGTGAAGCCCTTGATCGTTGTGTCCAGATCCATTGTTGCCCGTGTGTCCAGCCCCACAATGGCGGAAATCAGGAATCCGCCTTTGAGAATGAAATTGTTCTTATAGGGCGAGAGCGAAATCCGTTCCAGCAGCCGTTCGAGCATATAGTTCTGCATGACGAGCTGCGCCGAGATATGCTTCTCTGCCGCTTTGTTTTTGATAAAGGCTTTCAGTTGCATCGGATTTTTAGTCATCATAGCAAAACCTCCATGTATCGCAGCACCTTAGGCTTCACGCGAAGCTGGTCTGCGTACTGCATCAGTTTGTGAATGTTCTTATCCTTGGACGCTGCATAGCGTTTCATAGCTTCTCCGACGATCTGAACATCGCTGCCGCTGCCGCGCAGGATGTCACACAGCGTCCGTTCCAAATCGTAAACACGAATTGGATTGCCGGAGGGGGATTCAATTTCAATTCTGCCGAACTCGTAGTTCTCCGGCACAACGCGCTTGACAATTAAATTTTCCTGCTTTAAGGACAGGGCATTGTAGCCCTTGGGAAAGGTCATCGTATATTTCGCCGGGGTACGGTCTGAATAGCCCAGCAGATACAGCGCGGTATCGTGCGAGTAGATCCCGCGCCCATACTTGCGCTGCAAGAGGTAGAAATCGTCCTCCCATGCGCTGCTCCGTACATACAGGCCGCGCCCGAAGCGGTACATCTCGCCGCTCTTGACAAACTCCTGTAAGACGCTGCGGTGCAGTCCGGCTTCCGTCACCTGCGCTGCGGTGATCGTGCCGTCCTCCGATGCTTCCAGCAGTTCTTCGATTTTCTCCTTGGCGTTCATGCTTCTCACCTCGCTTTGACAATCACACATTATATTATAGAGAAATAATGTGCAGTTGTCAACCGCGGAACGACGAACACACATCAAATTGTTTGAAAATAATGTGTGAATGTCAGAGAAGCTACAAGGCTTTGTCCTGTTCCTGCCCACGATTGGGGGTCAGGATGCTGTCGATGTTCTGCTTGACGGCATCGTATTCCCGCATACGTTTTTTCAGGCTTCCGTACTCAGCGTACAGCCGATCCTTTTCTTCGGACAGTCTGGAATATTCCTCGCGCAGCTTGGCAAGGTCGGGGAGCTTATCACCGATACCCGCCGCTTTCAGCGCCCGCGCCGACGCTTCAAAGAGAATGATTTCGCGCTCACGTCCGCGCAGATAATACGTTTGAATGGAGGAATGAACCATGACAGAATCGGCTCTTGCCCTGCGGGAACATCCGCAGATTATTGAACTTCTCTCCGTATTGGAGCAGCACAGCCTTTCCAAGCAGAAGGAAGAAGTGCAGGCCCTGGTGGGCTATATCGACGGTATGGAAGAAAAGCTGTCGCAGATGATGGACGAAATGAAGGCTATGCGCCTGGAAGTGGAAAAGCTCCACAACAAGGGAATCCGCACACAGTGCGCCCAGCTTGTGGGGACGGCGGAGGAAAAAATCCGCCAGGGAAAGGCCATGCTTTCCACGGCCAGGACAAACTTCGTCTCCGCTGCCGGGTGTATGCTGGGGACGTTTCAGGAAAAGGGACGCGCCGCCCTGCGCCATGCGGTGCAGGCGCTGCGTATCCCCGCCGTCCTCTCCCGCATGGAGCGCGGTTTTTCCCACGCAAGCCAGGCGATGGAGCAATGCGCCGGGAAACTGGATGTGATCCGGGATGAGCTGCACCAGGCGGGCGGCCACATGAAAAACGCTGGGCGCACCCTGGCGGGAAAAGAGGCCCTGGAGGCCCAGGAACTGGAGGCCGACAAGGGCGCGCTTGCCAGGTTGCGGGGCCTGTTTGCGTCCTGCGGCAAAACCTTTGCCCAGATGGAGCGCGGCGCGGGCCGCCTTGCGGAAAAAGCAGGCGGCGAAAAATCTTCCGTAAAAACCGAGCTGCGGGGGCTGAAACCGGCCCCAGAGGGGCAGCGCCGCCAGGCAGCCAGTAAAGAACAGGCGCGATAAGCATAAGGAGGGGTGAAACATGAGCGATAAAGCAAAAAGCAGACTGATGATTGCAGGGGCGGCCCTTTGCGCCGCCCTGTTCCTTTTCTCCGGGGCTATGCTGGCCCGTGAATACCTCGACCAGAAGCAGAGCGCCGAAGCCTTTGCAGAAGTGGCGGATTTGGTTAAGGAAGATGTAGAGCCGCCCACGCTGGAACTTGCCGACGACCCGGCCCCAAAGCCGGAAGAACTTACGGCTTTTGAAAAGTACGCGGATGTGTACGCCCAGAACAGCGACCTGGTGGGCTGGATTTCCATTCCCGGCACCCGGATTGATTATCCGGTCATGCAGACCAAGGATACCCCCAATTTCTATCTGAAGCACGCTTTTGATAAGTCGTATAGCAGCTATGGGGTGCCCTATATGCAGGAAAACTGCGACGTCGGCATTTCCGACAACCTGGTGCTGTACGGCCACCACATGAACAACGGCAGTATGTTCTCCGACCTGTGCAAGTATGAGAGCGAGGATTTTTACCGGGAACACAAGACCATCCGCTTTGATACCTTGGACAGCTTTGGCGAATATGAGGTGATCGCCGCCTTTAAGACGGTAGCCTACTCGGAGGAAGGCTTCAAGTATTACCACTTTGTCAATGCGGAGAGCGCCGGGGCTTTTGACGGATTTATTGCCGAGTGCAAGGCGCTGGCGCTTTACGAAACGAGCGTAAGCGCGGAATATGGCGACCAGCTTATCACCCTTTCCACCTGCGAGTATTCCCGGACAAACGGGCGGATGGTGGTTGTGGCAAAGCTGCTGGAGAAATAAGGGCGCACCCGCCCTGGAAAGGAGGTGAAGCCCATGGGCAAGGGCATTAAGACAAGGAATATCGCAGAAAAAGGCATTAAGGCCATTGACAAAGCGGCGGTTGCTTCTGAACGGATGAAGGAGGCGTATATCCGCACCAGGGATAATGCCGACCACAGCCTGTATGCGGCGGAAAGCTCCCCCGGCGAGTATGCGTCCGACCGTCTTTCTTCCGGGGTGGATAGCGTCACCCATGAAGCGATCCACCAGTTTGATAAACAGGGCCGCAAAGGGATAAAGACCACAAAGGAGAACATTTCCAAGGTCAAGGAGAATATCCAGAAGCGGAAAGCCGCAGCCGAACAACCGAAAAAACAAGCCAAGAAGCAGGCGGCGAGGAAAACCCGGCAGACGGCGGACAAGATCTCCGAGCCGGTAAGGACGCTCCGGCAGGAGCGCGGGGCCGTCAAGACCCTGGATCGGGGAAAGAAAAGCATTAAAACCGTGGACAGGGGCCGCAAGACCATCAAGCAGGCGTCCGCTACCGCCAAAGGGACGGTAAAAACCGCCAGCAAATCCATCAAGACGGCGGAAAAAACCGCGAAGGCCAGTATCAAGACCACACAGCAGGCGGCCAAAGCCGCCCAGCGGACTGCCCAGGCCACGGCCAGAGCCGCCAGGGCCGCCGCCCACGCGGCCCGCGCTGCGGCAAGGGCGGCGGTTGCGGCTGCAAAGGTTGCGGCCAAGGCTACCATCGCGGCGGTGAAAGCCATCATTGCAGCCACCAAGGCGCTGATCGCCGCCATCGCTGCCGGGGGCTGGATCGCCGTGCTGGTCATTGTCATTATCTGCCTCATCGGGCTTTTGATCGGCTCCTGCTTTGGCATTTTCTTTTCCGGTGAGGACAGCGGTTCGGGCTATACCATGCAGAACGTGGTGCAGGAGATCAACGATGATTACCAGCAGCAGATCGACACCACAAAGGCCAACCTGTCCCATGACGTGCTGGAGATGTCCGGCTCCCGCGCCGTCTGGCCGGAGGTGCTTGCCGTCTATGCCGTCAAGACGACCACCGACCCGGATAACCCCCAGGAGGTGGCCACCATTGACGACAGCAAGAAGGCCATCCTCACGGATATTTTCTGGGAGATGAACCAAATATCTTCCCGCACGGAAACCAGAACGGAAACGGTCATCACGGAAACCGATGACGGCAATGGCAATATCGTGGAGACGGAAACCACCGTCACCCAAACCTATCTGTATATCACCGTCAGCCACAAGACCGCCGAGGAAATGGCGGCGCAGTACGGGTTTGACGAGGAACAAAAGGAGCAACTTGCCGAGCTTTTGGCCGAGGAAAACCGTAGCCTGTGGAGCGCCGTTCTTTACGGCATTTACACCGAGGACGGGGCCATCGTCTCCGTGGCGCTCTCCCAGGTAGGGAACGTGGGCGGCGAGCCGTACTGGAGCTGGTATGGTTTTTCCAGCCGCGTGGAATGGTGCGCCTGTTTCGTTTCCTGGTGCGCCAACGAGTGCGGCTATATTGATACCGGCGTAATCCCCAAATACGCCGGGTGCGTCAATGGCGTACAGTGGTTCAAGGACAGGGGCCAATGGATGGACGGCTCCGCCGAACCGGCCCCCGGCATGATTATCTTCTTTGACTGGGATGATGAGAACGGGCAGGACGGGCTTTCCGACCATACTGGGATTGTGGAGAAGGTGGAGAACGGGCGCGTTTACACCATTGAAGGCAACTCCGGCGATTCCGTCCGGCAGAACAGTTATCCCGTGGGATATTATGAGGTGCTGGGCTATGGCTGCCCAGATTTTTAACAACCTCAAAAAGAAGAAGCCCAGCCGCGCAGGCGGCTGGGTACATATCTATAACTCAAATAGCTTTTTAGACTGAAATCGGGTAGATACCAGCAACTCAATGTCATATTATTTCGTTTAATTTATGGCGAAGCAAAGAAAGACTATTGACTTTTGCAGACTGCTGTGCTATATTAAAACCATTGGATTGAAACCAATGGTTTTAAATGATGGAGGCACCCTATGGCAAAGCGTGTAGCAGGAGTAACGGAAAAGCTGATGGAAGCAGCCAAGCAAGAATTTCTAAAAAATGGATATGAGCGAGCCTCCCTACAGACTATTGCGGAAAAGGCCGGCTCCAGCAAAGGAGCAATTTACATTCGCTACCCGGACAAAGAGAGCTTGTATCGTTCCCTTGTACAGCCCGCCATGGATGATTTTTGTGGTATGATACAATCGGCGTTGCAGCAGTTTAACCAGTTGCCTGGAACCGAACAAACCAGTCAAATGTATTCTTTCTCTGATCAATGGTTTTGGGCTTCTGTGGATTATATCTACGATCATTTTGACGAGTTCAAGCTACTTTTGACCAGTGGAGAGAATAATACATATCAGGAATTTCTCCACCGGATTGTGGAGCTGGATAACCAATGCACCATGCGCTATATTCAGGCATCCAGGAACGACGCAATCTCCAGTGGCCGTCTTACGCCGGAACTGGGCCATCTGCTGTCCAGCGCCTTTTATACCGGAATGTTCGAGGTGGTCATCCATGATATGCCAAAGGATCAGGCGGTTGAGCATATCCAAAGGATGCGGCGTTTCTACATCGCCGGGTGGAGATCTATCTTCTTCGGAGATGGAGGTGAAAACCATTGAACGGGTGGATTGATAGGTATGGCTGGATTCACTGTCCTACCTGCGGCAACAAAACCCGCACAAAAGTAAATCCAGATACTGTTCTCAAACGCTTTCCGCTATTTTGCCCTAAATGCGGAAAAGAACACATCGTGGATGTGCAGGGACAAAACATTATATTAACAGAGCCAGACGCCAAGACGCAGAGCCGATGATTTACAGGATAAATCCTGTGGATGGTCGGCTTTTACTTTTGATCTATGGTTAGGTTCAGCTAACTAAAAGGAGGGAATTGTATGCAGCGACAAAAAGATTCTGTAAATTTGATAACATTCATTAAACCGCATCAATCAGGCTTTTTGCTCTCTATTATTCTTGCTGTTATCAGCGTCACAAGTGGTATCGTGCCATATTTCGCTGTGGCAAGGATCGTAAATCTGCTGATTGGAGGTGAAACGAATTTTTCTGCTTATTTAACATGGGGAATTGTCGCCCTTATAGCTTATCTGATGAAGTCTGTTTTTCATGGGTTTTCTACCAGATGTTCCCACGAAGCGACATTCCATGTGCTTTCAGAAATACGACAGGCAATTGCGGATAAATTAACGCGTGTTTCTATGGGATATTTAACGGATACACCTTCGGGGCGGCTGAAAACAACAATGGTAGAGCGTGTAGAGCAAATGGAAGTCCCTCTGGCACATATCGTCCCGGAAATGACTTCTAACCTGCTTGTCCCCATCGCCATCATTATTTACCTGTTTGTATTGGATTGGAGAATGGCACTGGTATCCCTGATTACGATACCCATCGGAATGCTCTGTTACATGGCCCAGATGAAGGAATACCCTAAAAAATATGGTGCTGTTGTTCAGGCAAGTAAGTATATGAGCGCCACCACTGTGGAGTACATCAATGGGATTGAGGTCATCAAGGCGTTCAATCAAAGTGCTGCTTCCTATGGAAAGTTTACACAGGCTGTCCGCCAGAGCGTGGATCTCATGCTGGACTGGATGAAATCCACCTAGGGCTATTCTGCTCTGATGATGACGATTTGGCCGGCTGTATTGATTGGTGTATTACCCGTTGGATGCTTGTTCTATATGAACGGCTCTTTGTCTGCTCCGGACTTTATTACCATTGCCATTCTGTCTCTTGGCATTATGGGGCCGCTGGTTGCAGCTATTTTTTTGACGGATGATTTTTCTAAAATTGCTACTATCACCGGAGAAATTACTGCCGTATTGTCCGAGCCTGACCTGGATCGTCCGTCCCAGCGGAAAAATCTCAAAGGATTGGATATTTCTCTGCGGGATGTGACTTTTGCTTATAAGGATACGCAAGTTCTGAACGGCATCACCCTGGACATCAAGCAAGGAACCACAACGGCATTGGTAGGGCCTTCTGGCTCTGGTAAATCTACGATTGCGAAACTTATCGCCTCTTATTGGGATGTTGGAGACGGGCATATCACCATTGGAGGTGTTGACGCAAAAGAACTTCCTCCAGAGCAGGTAATGGATTTGATTGGTTATGTATCCCAGGATAATTTTCTGTTCAATTTGTCCGTCCGTGAGAATATCCGCATGGGCAGGCCAGAGGCAACGGATGCTGAAGTCGAGGCGGTGGCAAAAGCTGCGGGCTGTCATGAGTTTATCATGGGTCTGGATCACGGGTATGAAACTGTAGTAGGCGGCGCAGGTGGACACCTCTCCGGTGGAGAGCGCCAGCGGGTCGCTATTGCACGGGCCATGATGAAAAATGCACCCATTGTTATCTTAGACGAGGCAACTTCTTACACAGACCCGGAAAATGAGGCGGTCATTCAGGATGCCATAGGGCGGCTAACTCATGGAAAGACACTCATTGTGATCGCCCATCGCCTGTCCACCATTACTGGGGCGGAACAAATTGCTGTGGTAGATCACGGAAAGATTTTGGACTCCGGAACGCATGGAGAACTGTTGGATCGGTGTCCGCTATATCAGCAAATGTGGGCAGCTCACACGCAGGCGCGAGACAACGATCAGATGGAAGGAGGTGCGGCGTATGTTTGACGCATATAAACGGTTCTTTCGATTTTCCGGGACAGAGAAAAGTACCTGGTATAAAGGTATGGCCTTTGAACTGCTGCGGAGCATCTTTGAAGCGTTACAATTTGTCGCTCTATTGATCGTGCTACGGGCGTTGGTGGAACAGAATATAACCGGGGCCACCGCATGGACAGCTTTGGGAATTATGGTGGTTAGTGTGGCTGGTGCCGCGCTCTGCTGGTATCTGGCCCACAATAGCGAAGGACACGCTAACTACCGAATGTGCGGAGAAAAGCGTATTCACATCGGTGAACGCATGAAATATATGCCGATGGGTTATTTCAACGCGCAGAGCCTGGGCAGTCTTACTGCGGCAGCAACCTCCACAATGTCCGATTTGGAGAGTATGTCTTTCGCAGTGATTGCCCGGACAGTTGTGGGTATGATTCGTACTGCGGTTTTTTCTCTGGCGATCATGTGCTTCGACTGGAGAATCGGTCTTGTGTTCTTTGTTGGGACGCTGCTGTTCCTTTGGGTCAATTCTCGACTGCTTAAGAAATCCCGTGAGCTTTCCCCAGGACGATTGGCTGCACAGACTAAATTGGTGGATGCTGTGCTGGAATACATCCAGGGTATGAGTGTGGTGCGCGCTTTCCACGGGGATAAAGCGGCAAAACAAACTCTAAACAATACCATCAAAGAAACAGAAAATCAAAACTTCAAATTGGAGCGCAAACGCATCCCCTACAACGTGCTGGAGCAGGTTGTTTTGCGCGTTACTTCTGTATTGGCAATCCTGCTTTCCATCTGGCTTTTCCTGCAAGGGAATATGTCGCTGTTCACCTGTTTGATGATGGTGGTATCTGCGTTCCTGGTATACAGCGAATTGGAATCGGCTGGTGAGATGTTCTTTATGCTACCGATGATTGATGCTTCCATTGACCGGGTAGAGGAAATTGATCGGGCACCCAGGATGGACGAGAGCGGCTCGGTTCAGGTGCCGAAAAGCCATGATATTTCATTTGACCATGTGGATTTCTCCTATGGAGATCGGAAAATCATTGATGATGTGAGCTTCACCATTCCAGAAGGCACGACTACCGCTATTGTGGGGCCCTCCGGTTCCGGCAAAACAACGCTTACCAGCCTTATGGCCCGGTTCTGGGATGTGAAAAAAGGCTCCGTGAAATTGGGCGGCATTGATGTAAAAGACTATTCGCTGGACAGTTTGATGAGCAATTTCAGTATGGTTTTTCAGAATGTGTATTTGTTCAACGACAGTATTGAAAATAACATCAAGTTTGGTAAGCCGGAGGCGAGCCATGAAGAAGTGGTGGCTGCGGCAAAAGCTGCCCGCTGCCATGATTTTATTATGGCGTTGCCTGATGGCTATGACACAGTGATTGGTGAAGGAGGAGCCACAATATCTGGCGGTGAACGTCAGCGGCTTTCCATAGCCAGAGCCATGCTGAAGGATGCTCCCGTTGTCATCTTGGATGAAGCTACCGCAAATGTTGACCCGGAGAATGAGGCGGAGCTTCAAGCGGCCATTGAAGCATTAACCGGAGGCAAGACCATTATTATGATCGCCCATCGCCTGAAAACGGTGCGCCATGCAAACCAGATTTTAGTGGTGGATCACGGAAAGATTGTTCAGCATGGCACCCACGAAGAATTGATAAAGCAGGGCGGGATCTATGGAGATTTTGTCCATTCCCGGAAATCGGCAGAATCGTGGCGCATTACTGATCCGAGAAAAGGCGAGGCCAATGGAAAATGATAGGGAAAAAAGTACTCACTAAAATTGTATTACTTTTGATTGTCTTGTTTGGGGTAACCATTCTGACCTTTGTCTACACAAACCTCTCCCCTGTAGATGCGGCTGAGGCATTGGCTGTGCGTCGTTACAGTCGGCCAACCGCGGAGCAGATTGAATTAGTGCGGGAAGAACTTGGCCTTGACAAACCTATCCTCCAGCAATATGGCTCTTGGTTGTGGAATGCCCTGCACGGTGATTTTGGAAACTCATACAACACGGGACGTTCCATTGTGGAGGAACTGGCGGCATCCATACAGCCAACTTTGATTATGGCTGTGTTAGCACTTTTGTTTAGTACGGTAATCTGTATTCCCCTTGGAGTTTTATCTGCCAGCAGAAAAGGAGGTTTAGCGGATAAAAGCATCTACCTGTTCGGAATTATTTGTATGTCACTTCCAAATTACTGGATCGGTTTCATGCTTTTACTTGCTTTTGCTGTGTATCTCCCTATTTTCAGCATTATGGGGGCAGACAGTCTGAAAGATTTTGTTCTTCCGGCTCTGGCATTGGCTATCCCTACGTCGGCAGGAACTATTCGGGTATTTCGTTCTTCCCTGTTAGATGGATATAACAGTGATTTTGTATTATATGCAAGGGCACGGGGAGTATCAGAATGGAAAATTGCAAACATGGTAAGCCGTTTTGCGTTACCTCCGTTAATTACCATGCTGGCGCAGAGCTTTGGGTTTATGATTGCAGGCAGTTCTATGGTGGAGAGTGTGTTCTCCATTCCGGGTCTCGGTTCCATGTTGGTGACAGCATTAAACGCCAGGGATACCATAACAATCAACGCGTGTGTATTGCTCACTGCCGTTATCTTTGTCTTGGTCAATTTCCTTGCAGACTGCCTGAACACATTGTTGAATTCTCAAAGCCAGATGGGAGGAAGATCATGATTCGTAAAATTATCCACAGCCCTCAGGCTTTAATTGGACTTGCCATGATGCTGATTGTTTTTCTGGTGATGGTGTTTGCCCCTTTTTTGGCACCTAATGATCCTATGCAACTGAATGTGGCCCATAGTTTTGCTCCGCCAGATACACAATATCCACTTGGGACAGATGAGCTTGGACGATGCGTTTTGTCTCGCTTAATTTACGGAGCCAGGGAATCTTTGAGTATTGCGCTTCCTACTTTGCTGCTATTGGCTATTATCAGTACCGTCATTGCAACCTTATGTGCTTATCTTGGCGGTATTGTGGATCGGGTATTTGAGGTGGTATCCAATATTTTTATGGCATTTCCGCCATTCCTCGTGGCAATTACTTTGGTAGGGCTTTTTGAGTCCAAAGTAACCAGCATCATTCTTTCCATTGTGATTGCTATGTGGGTGTGGAATGCGAGGGTGGTTCGCACCCATGTACTCCGAGAACGGAGTCAACCGTATGTCATCACCTGTAGAATGTCCGGGTGCTCAGAACTGCGCATTGTGTTCCGGCATATCATTCCGAATATTCTGCCACATTTGTTAGTGATATATAGCACAGGATTGTCCTCCATTATCATTATGATCTCCAGCTATGCTTTCTTGGGCTTGGGATTGGAGACCGGCACGGCAGAGTGGGGCGCAATGTTTGTGAACGCCAATAAACTAATGTTTAGCCATCCGGAACTGCTGGTCTATCCAGGTCTGTGCATTTTATTTGCCGCGGCTGGATTCAATTTATTCGGGGAGGCCCTGCGAGACCTCTGTGCTCCAAAGGAGGGATCATGATGCTCACGGTTAGTAATCTTTCCATTTGCACAAAGCGGACAAAAGAAGTCCTTGTACACTCCGTCAGCTTTTCTGTGGGCAACGGGGAAACATTGGGGTTGATTGGGGAGAGCGGAAGCGGAAAAAGTATGACCAGCAAGTGTATTATGAAACTTCTCAATCCCCGATTATTTGACCAAACTGGAAGCATCCAATGGAATGGGCGAGAAATGCTCACGGTGAAAATGAGCGAATTGAGAGACTATCGGGGGAGGCAAATCAGTATGATCCCTCAGAACCCCATGACCGCGTTTGCCCCAATGCTCAAGCTGGGAAAGCAGGTGGAGATGGGATTTTCACTGAAAGGCCAAACAGAGAAGATGGCATTCCGAAAACGATTCGCTGCTGCGCTTGCAGATGTCAATTTGCCTGATGCGAGAAAAATCCTTGGAAGTTATCCTCATGAATTATCTGGAGGCACACTGCAACGCGTTATGATTGCCCTCACCCTTCTTCAACGCCCGAAGTTGATTATTGCGGATGAAATTACCACTGCTGTGGATGCTGCCAGTGAGTATCTGATCCTGAATGAATTAGAGAAATTAAAAAAATCTGGCGTTTCCATGATCGTTGTGACCCATGACTTTGGCGTGGCCGCTAAGATATGTGACCGGGTGGCCGTTATGAAGAATGGGGAAATCATTGAAACCGGAAAAACCAAAGATGTCTTTACAAAACCGCAGCACGAATATACCAGACAACTTGTTCAGGCCAGCGTGCTGTTTCAGGAGGGACTATGCTGAGAGCCGAACATATTACAAAACAATATTCATTACCTGATAGCGGACACACAGTTTTTGACGCCGTGTCAGATGTCTCTTTGGAACTAAAAGATGGATGCGTATCCTCACTTGTGGGGGAAAGCGGAAGTGGAAAAAGCACTTTGGCAAGAGTCTTGTCCTACATTGAGATGCCTGATATTGGAAAAGTGTTTCTTGGTGATTTGGAGGTCACTTCCTGTAAGCGGAAAGAGATTCGTTCTGTTCGAGGTAAGGTACAACTGGTAATGCAGAACGCCCTGGGTTCGTTGGATCCCCATCAAAGTGTTGCCGCCATTCTGGAGGAACCTCTACAACTCCTGTTTCATATGAAAGCCCAGGATAGGAGGTGTCGATGCCTGGAACTCATGGATATGGTCAGGTTGGAACGCTCCACCCTTTCTCATCGGCCTAACGAGCTTTCCGGCGGTCAACAGAAAAGATTGTGTATTGCACGGGCTCTGGCAACCCGTCCTCAATATATTATTTTTGATGAATCTTTCAGTGGATTGGATGTCACTTTGAAGAAAGAAATCCTGGGTTTTTTGAAAGAACTCCATAAGGAACTTCAGATTGGATTTCTCATCATCACCCATGACCTTGACACCGCAATGTATATGGAGGGTGCCATTCATGTGATGCGCAGAGGAAAAATTATTGAAACAGTGGAACAGCCACATCATTTTTCTGATTTTCAAGAACCCTATTCACAAATGCTTGTCAAGGCCGTCCGTTCCAAGCGACTGGCCTTACAATAAAAAATCAAAAAGGAGTGTTGTAAAATGAAAAAACTCTTATCGTTGCTGTTGGTCGGTGTTATGAGCGTCATGCTTCTTGCCGGTTGTGGTACTACCGGTGGCGGACAGGATAATCCTGCTTCCGGTTCCGATGAAACAGAGAAGTCCATCTCTATTGCGCAGAGCGCCAATTTTTCTATGGGCTTTGCCCCCGGCGTTCAGTCCTATGAGACTACATATTACATGAACAACTTTTACGAAAGCTTGGTGGAATACCGTGACGGGGAATATCAGCCCTGCCTTGCCACCGACTGGACTGTTTCAGAGGATGGTCTTACTTATACTTTCTATTTACGAGAAGATGTGCAGTTTAATGATGGAACTGCTTTTAATGCCGAGGCTGTCAAGCTCTACTTTGACAATATGAAGTCAGTCATTGGAACCAGTGCAAACTATGGACAACTGGATATGCTAACTACAGAAATTACTGTAGATGATGAGTACACCGTTTCTTTCCATTTGAGTCGCCCATACTACAATGTTTTGAATGACCTTGCTATGGTGATGCCCCGCGGTATTCTCTCCGCTGCTGCTTTCAATGAAGATGGCTCTCTTAATACGGAGTATCTGATGACCCATACTCCCGGCACCGGCCCCTATATGTTCGAGAGTGTGAACGAAACCGCTACGGAATACACATTTGTGAAAAATCCGAATTATTGGGGCGAAGAACCGGATGTAGATCGTTTTACAGTAAAGGTCATCCCTGAGTCCAAGGTCGCCGCTATGAGAGCTGGAGAAGTAGATTTTATCATCGGCTCCGACACACTGGATGCGAACTCCTATCAGGAACTTTCGCAAACAGAGGGGATCACGGGAATTATATCTGATTTCAACTTTGTGACTGAGTTTATCGCCCTCAATGATGAGATTGCTCCTTTAGATGACCAAAATGTTCGCACGGCCATCCAAATGGCGATTGACAAAGAATCCATCGCACAGAATATTTATGCTGGTCTGCGAACTGCGGCTAATTCGGTAATGCCTACAGATATGCCTTATTGTGATGCAACTGTGACAACCCCGGATTACGATATGGCAGGTGCAATCGCCCTTCTGGAGGACTCTGGCTGGGTAGACTCCGATGGCGACGGAATCCGCGAAAAGGATGGTAAGGTTTTGTCCTTTACCATTACATATCCATCCACGGGTGTGTACGACAATGTGGTTCTCTTTTTCCAAAGTGCTATGGAAGAACTGGGTATTGAGATTAAAACTAACCCCATTGATCTAATGGCGTTCATGCAGCAGGTCTTTATGGAGGATAATTATGAGATGACAGCTTACATGAGTTATTGGTTCCCTTATGACCCCTATACTTTTGTAGCCAATATGTATCCGTCTACCGATTATTCAGACCCCAGCGGTATTTACTCCACCGATCCTCAGGTTGCCAAGGCGCTGGCCTCTATGAGTGATGAAGAAGCCAAAGCGTTGATTGCTGGACTGTATAATACAGACGATCCAGCAGTTGTCCAAGAAATCTTTACAGAGGCTTTAAACTCCGCCAATGAAAGCAGCGTGATTATTCCGCTCAACTATCGAAATGAATACGCTGTATTCAATAGCGATGTGATTGAGTCCTATACCTTTAATAGCATTCCCAACCATGTAGATGTTGCGGCAATTCACCTTAAATAAATATCATGTTTTTTAAGTTCCACCTGTCTCATACCATTGTTCCTGCATATAACGAATGACTGTTTTTTGGCATATCGGATGATGTAAATGAGGATACAATATTGTGATGGATAGGCAGGAATCTTTGAAATTGGCATAATGATTCAAAAAGGAGGTGCGCCATTGGCCTTGACATCATCTATGGAGGATTATCTTGAAGCTGTGCTTATCCTTCATCAAAAGCGCGGTAGCGTTCGGGGTGTTGATATAGCTGTACATTTAGGGGTTACAAAGCCTTCTGTAAGCCGGGCTGTCAAGGAATTGTCCAAATTCGGGCATATTATCAAAAATACCGATGGCACACTCTCCCTCACAGATTCAGGCTTGCAAATCGCTACACAGATTTATGAGAAACACCAATTTTTCACCAGGCAGCTCATCGAAGCTGGTGTCCCCAAGGATATTGCGGCGCAGGACGCTTGCAGGCTGGAACACGTCATCAGTGAACAAAGCTTTCAGAAGTTAAAAGAAGCGGCCTTCTCAGGCAGCCGGGAGGTGATACCATCGGACGAGTCGTGATTATGGAACTGGAGGATAAGGACGAAAGGACATTTGAAGATTTTCTTGCCTTTTTACAGCTTCATCCAGAATTGAAAACATGGGAAATCGGCCCGGAGCCGATCCTGTCACTTCCCGGCCTGCAAATCTACCCAGACCGCCGAAAAATCTATCACGGCCAGCAGGAAATTGAGCTGAATACCAAGGAGTTTGCCCTGCTCTGCCTGTTAGTGACCAATAAAGGGCGGGTACTTACTTATGGGCAGATGTATGAAAAAGTCTGGAAGGAAGAACCCTTTGGCAACGAACATATCGCGGTGGGCAGCCATGTCCGCAGTATGCGGCAGAAACTATATGCCATATATCCCAAACCGCCGTTTGTGATTTCCTGTATCCGGGATGTGGGGTATCGCTTCGAGGTTCATTCTTAGTATAAGGCAGCAGTCTAACAGTTTAGGCTGCTGCTTTTTCCTGTCTGTTTTCACTCCAACTCGCCAAAACCTTGCAAATGCCGATTTTTTATGAGATTTTCCCGCCGCATATTGTCTGAACTTGCGACTGAATTGTGTTCCATTTGCGTTTCTTGCTCATTTTATTTGCATTTCACCTATTATACTACCCCTATTAACATTTTAGTTTGGGGAAAGGTGGTGATCTCTGTCAGCTTGTCCCCATAAGGGGATAGCATGGAGCCAAAAAGAAAGGAACCTGGCGGTTGTCCGCCAACTGACGAACAAAAAATATTTTCCGTACATACCGCACTCCTCAAGGGGATTGCGGTATTTTTTTGTTCGACAGGCTTTTTCTTTTTCCCTGGGCCTTACCCATCATCCGCCAAAAGCCAACAGCCGAGCGCGTACACCAGAAGGTGTGCGCGCTTTTTCTATGTCGGGAAATGCAGATTTCTGTTATTTCCCGTTAGGACAAGCCAGCCGCGTTGCAGGGGGCCACCGTCCGTCTGGATTTCTTCCCGAAATTCAGACGAAACGGAGGTACACAGCGTGGACGCTGGTAAAAAGAAAATATGGGTTCGCGGCCAATTTGTCGAGGTCACGGACGAGGTATATACCGCTTATATGCGGGGCGACCGGAAAATGCGCTACTTTGAGGCGGATCTGAAAAGCGAGCGCCCGGTTTACGGCAGCAACGGCGAAATCAAACAGGTTCTCCCCAGCCGGGAGGATTCCCTGGACAGGCTCATGGAAGAAAATGCCCGCCAGTTTGCCGCTGCTGCGGAGAGCGTGGAGGATGTAGTGATCCGAAAACTTGCGCTGGACAAGCTACATACCGCGCTTATGCAGCTTACCAAAGAAGAACGGGATTTCATTTGTGCCCTGTTCTTTGACGAGAAAACAGAAAGCGAAGTGGCAAAGGGCCTGGGCGTTTCCCAGCAGGCCGTCCACAAGCGGAAAAACCGGATACTCAAAAAGCTGAAAAACTTTTTTGAGTAAATAGGGTTGTTAGACCTCTCACTCAACGGCAAATAGAGTGAGAGGTCTTTTTTATCTCTCCCGGAACTTTGAAAACTGCATACCCATTCATCAGGCACATTCCCGCTGCTTTGGCGAAAGCCA
>OJMH01001777.1_pt1 | contig 20342 bp, 15 predicted proteins | sample 1597111 | NCBI WGS metagenome assembly OJMH01 (sample SAMEA2452115, study PRJEB22498) | human gut metagenome | reverse complement strand
AGTACAATCGTCCGGATTTGACGCCGCTGTATAAAGCGAGCGAAACGGTCGGCAAAGCGATGAAACCGGGTGCGGTCGTTGTTTACGAAAGTACCGTTTACCCCGGCTGTACCGAAGAGGAATGCGTTCCGGTCCTGGAAAGGTTCAGCGGTTTGAAATACAATGTCGATTTCTTCTGCGGTTACAGTCCGGAACGGATCAATCCGGGCGATAAGGAACATACGCTGACCAGGATTTTGAAAATCACTTCCGGCTCGACGCCGGAGACTGCCGAACTGGTCGATGCGTTGTATAACCGCATTCTGCAGAGCGGCACCCACCGGGCCAGCTGCATCAAGGTTGCCGAAGCGGCGAAAGTGATCGAAAACTCTCAGCGCGACCTGAACATCGCCTTCGTCAACGAATTGGCGAAAATCTTTCATCTGATCGGAATCGACACCAGCGAAGTGCTGGAAGCGGCCGGCACCAAATGGAATTTTCTGAAATTCCGGCCTGGTCTGGTCGGCGGCCATTGCATCGGCGTCGATCCTTATTATTTGACCCACAAGGCGCAGGCGCTGGGATATCTGCCTGAGGTGATTCTGGCCGGCCGCCGCATCAACGACGGGATGGGCAAATATGTGGCGACCGAGGTGGTGAAACTGATGATCAAAAAGGAACAGAAGGTGGCCAATGCCAAAGTGTTGGTGCTGGGGATCACCTTCAAGGAAAATTGTCCGGATATCCGCAATTCTCATGTGGTCGATGTGGTGCGCGGTCTGGAAGAGTTCGGCTGCCGGGTCGATATTTATGACCCCTGGGCCGATCCGGGAGAGGTCAGGCACGAATACGATCTGGATTCGGTCCGGGAGCTGTCGGCACTGAAACCCGGCGAGTACGATGCCATCGTGCTGGCCGTTTCCCACCGCCAGTTTGCGACGCTCGATTTCCGCCGGTTTCAGAAAGCGCATGCCGTGGTTTTCGATATCAAGGGGCTGCTGCCCAAAGAAGCGGTGGATGGACGGCTGTAAATGATGAAAAAGCGAGTTGAAAATTCCCGAATTCTGGTGACCGGCGGCGCCGGTTTCATCGGTTCCAATCTGGTGGAAACGCTGCTGGCCCAGAACAACGAAGTGGTGGTTCTGGACAACTTCATGACCGGCAGGCGGGAAAATCTGGCTCCGTTCGCCTCGCATAAGGCCTTCGCCTTGATCGAGGGCGACATCCGGGACATGGCGGTGTGCCGCCAGGCGGTCGACGGCGCCGATTATGTGCTGCACGAAGCCGCATTGGGATCGGTGCCGCGTTCGATCAAAGATCCGATGACATCGACGGAAGTGAATATCAGCGGCTTTGTCAATCTGCTCTTTGCTGCGCAGGAAGCGAAAGTCAAACGTTTCGTCTATGCGGCGAGTTCTTCGACTTACGGGGACAGCAAGAGCCTGCCCAAAGTGGAAGACAAGATCGGCCGGCCGTTGAGTCCGTATGCGATCACCAAATATGTCGACGAGCTGTTCGCCGAGAATTTCAGTAAGACTTACGGGATTGAAACGATCGGGCTGCGGTATTTCAACGTGTTCGGCCGTCGACAGGATCCGTACGGCGCCTATGCGGCGGTGATCCCGAAGTTTGTGATGAGTCTGATGAAACATGAAAGTCCGGTGATCAACGGGGACGGCAATTACAGCCGGGATTTTACTTACATCGATAATGTGATCCAGGCCAATCAGCTGGCGTTGCTGGCGGATCGGCCGGAAGCGGTCAACCAGGTTTACAATGTGGCCTTCGGCGAACGCACGACCTTGAATCAGCTTTTCGAATATCTGCGCGAATATCTGACGGAATTCGATCCGGAGATTGCCAAAGTCGAGCCGCAATACGGTCCCAACCGCGCCGGCGACATTCCGCACAGTCTGGCCTGCATCGACAAGGCCAGGAAGCGGTTGGGATACGATCCGCAATTTACTGTCAGGCAGGGACTTAAAGAAGCCATAAAATGGTATTGGGATAATTTATAGTAATGTTATTCCCGGTTACCCTTATAATTGTTTGTCATTATGCCAATCACTACCGCTGAAAATAATAAACGGATCGCTCATAATACGATTTTTCTTTACATCCGAATGTTTGTGGTTATGGGGGTTTCTTTCTATACCACCCGGATCGTCTTGAAATTGTTGGGCGTGGATGATTATGGAATTCTCAGCGTCGTGGCCGGTATCGTCGTCATGTTCGGTTTCTTCAATACGGCTATGGTTGCAGCCACACAGCGCTTTCTGAACTTTGAAATCGGCAAAGGGCAACCGGAAAATGTTTCCTGCGTTTTCAGTGTCAGCGTTGTTTTCTTCCTGCTTTTGATTCCACTGGCGGTTCTGCTGGGAGAAACGGTGGGCTTGTGGCTGCTGAACGGCAGGTTGAATATACCTCCGGCCCGGCTTGCTGCCGCGAATTGGATTTTTCAGCTTACGCTGGCCGGCTATTGTTTCAAAGTCATTCAAATTCCCTATAATGCTTTGATTATCGCTTACGAGAAGATGTCTTTTTATTCGTTCATAAGCATTCTGGAGTCTCTGTTACTGCTGCTGAATGTCTGGTTGCTTTTCTTTCTCTCCGGCGACAAATTAATCCTTTATGTTTTTATGACTAGTGCAACCAGCTTGATAGTCTTCCTTTTTTATCGCGGATATTGTCGCAGGAAGTTTCCCCAGTGTCAATTTTCTTTCCGATTGAAAATGAACTATATCAAAGAAATTTTTTCATTTTCCGGCTGGAGCCTTCTGGGAACATTGGCTAATGTTGCCAAGCATCAAGGGATCATCATGATCGTCAACATTTTCTGTGGAGTTGCGGTAAGCGGGGCGCTCGGCATTGCCAATCAGGTCGGTAATGCCATCAATGTTTTCGTTGCCAATTTTCAGGTTGCCTTCAATCCGCAAATCGTCAAATCCTATGCGGCCGGAGAGTGTCATTATTTTACCAATTTAGTATTCAGTACCTCAAAATACTCTTTTTTCCTCTTATGGCTTCTAGTATTGCCATTCTGGCTGGAAGCGGAGTTCGCCTTGAAATTATGGTTGGGCAATGTTCCGGACTATGTCGTCATTTTTACGCAATTAACGATGCTCTGCTTTTTGATCGACACCATGTCCGCTCCGTTGTGGATGGCCGCCCAGACTATTGGAACAATTCGTAATTATCAACTCATCATCAGCGGTCTTATTTTGCTTTCTCCGTTATTTTCCTACTTGTTTTTGCGTTTGCATTATTCGCCGTCTTGCGTCATGATCGTTTGTTGCGTCATCAACCTTTTCTGTCATGTTGCCCGGATCGTTTATTTGAAATGCAGAATCCAATTTCCGGTCATGAAATATCTATATCGCAGTATGTTGCCAATTCTGGCCGTCTTTACCGGTTCGTTTCTTTTTTCGTTGTTGCTGAAAAGGGTACTGGTACCATTAATCCCTAACCCGCTTCTCAGTGGCATCGTCTTGATCATCGCCAGTTCACTGATCAATTTTGTTTTCATATTCCGTTTGGGATTGAGCGAAGCAGAGCGAAAGACCATGTATTCTCTATTGGCTCGCCTGCGGAAAAAATATCATATATGCAATCAAATATCCGGAAATCTTCTATGAGCAGAAAAAAAGTCGGCGTCATTACCATGCACCGGGTCATTAATATCGGGTCCGCATTACAAGCTTACGCTACTCAACAGGCAGTTGAAAGCCTGGGATATGACTGTCAAATCATCGACTATTTGTATCCTACAGAGTATCATATGCAGTGTTCGACAGAAGCGGACGATGGGTCGGAATCGATTTTTCGGGAATTCCGGAAAAATTTTCTTTCGGCATCAAAATTGTTGCAATTATCCCGCTGGATGAAACAATTTCTCCTGAATCATAAATATGTTCAAAACCGTAACCGTCAAAAAAAGAAATTTCAGGAATGGCAAAAATTACTGCATCGGACCCAGCCTTATAGTCGGAGTGCCATCTTGCGCCGGCCGCCATTGTTCGATATTTACATGACTGGCAGTGATCAGACCTGGAAAGCGCGCAATCTCGGAAAAGATTATTCATTTCTGCTGGATTTTGCTCCAATTCATGCGCCTCGAATTGCTTACGCCGCCAGTTTCGGGGCATCCCGGTTGCCTGATAAATATCGGCAAGTCTATGCGACGTATTTAAAACAATACAGGCAGTTTTCCGTTCGGGAGCTTTCTGGCTCCAGCCTGACCGAGGAACTGACCGGACGTGTAGCTCCTCTGGTTCTGGATCCCATCTTCCTGTTGAACAGAAAACAATGGCAGGAAGTGGCAGATAAATCGGTTATCGTACAAAAACCTTATATTTTGTGTTATTTACTGGTCGGTGTTTTCAATCCTTATCCTTATGCTTTCACATTGATCGATAAAATCAGAGAACTCACCGGCTATCAGGTGGTATTCATTGGTTTTCATGGCGCTGCCGGAGCCAAAGGTTATCAAGTCCTTCCAGATGTCGGTCCTGCCGAATTCCTTCAACTCTATGAACAGGCCGCTTTGGTCGTCACCAATTCCTTTCACGGTACTGCGTTTGCACTCAATTATCGGAAGTTATTTTTTACTCTATGCAATCCTGGTCAAACCAGTGATGATCGGGTTTCCTCGTTACTGAACCTGTTCGAAGTACAGTCCAGGGGGATTCTGCCTGCTGAAATAAATCATATTACCGCCCGATCTCTGTCGTTTGACTGGCAGCGGCCGGAAGAGATTCTGGGAAAATACCGGGCATTGTCATTGGATTATCTCAAACAAGTTTTACAAACGGCATCGCCTCAAGAATTTCAATGATTACTCTTTGTAACCGGCTGTCATGTACCGGCTGCATGGCCTGCGTCAACCGCTGTCCACGGCAATGTTTATCCATGCTGCAGGATCAAGAGGGCTTTTATTACCCGCAAATTGATCAGGAGCGTTGTACTGAATGTGGATTGTGTCGTAAGGTTTGTCCGATTCTCACACCGATACGCCTCTTTTCCGCTCAAACGGTTTTCGCGGCATGGGGTCGGGATGATTTTATCCGACAATGCAGTTCCTCCGGGGGGATTTTTACCATTCTCGCCCAGGAAATACTCCGGCGCCATGGCGCTGTCGCGGGAGCGGCTTTTGACAATCAAATGGTCTTGCGTCACCGGCTGGTTCGCATGCCGGAACAATTGCCGCCGCTGCGAGGCAGCAAATATATTCAAAGCGACATCGGGATGATTTACCAAGCAGGTGAAAAGCTTTTGAAAGCAGGAGTTCCGCTTTTATTTACCGGTACGCCGTGTCAAATTGCCGGGTTTCGCGCTTTTTTGACCAAAGACTATGAGCAGTTGTACACTTGCGACTTGATTTGCCATGGTGTACCGTCACCCCGTTTTTTTCAAACTTACTTGCAACGCTTGACTGCCGGAGCGGTTGGAAAACTTGCGGATTTTCGATTCAGGGATTTAGAAGGCTGGGGCTATCGTCCCTGTCTCTGTTGGCAAGATGGACGGAAATTTGAATTGCCGGAGCGATCCAATTACTATCTTAAATTATTTCTAGGCGCCAAGAATCTCCGGGAAAGTTGTTACCTCTGCCCTTTCGCCTGTTGCGAACGGGCCGCCGATATCACGCTGGGAGATTTTTGGGGAACCGATTTATCGCCGCATCCGGCGGGGCGTTCCGGGGTTTCTATGGTCATGCTCAATACCGAACAGGGGATGTCACTTTTTTCAAAAATAAAGGATAAAATTATCTTTTATGCCCGTGATCTTTCCGCGGCACAGGCAACCAACCGGCAATTGAACCATCCTCCGCGCCGGCCACAAGAACGCGGTCTCCTCTACCGGGATTTCGATCGTCTGGAAGAGGCGGAATTTCTGCGGAAATACCGATTGGTAAGACCCCTTTTTCGAAGAATACTAAGTTCATGGAAAAACTTTATTATAAAGCAACTGACCCATCGATAGAGCTGTTTTTGATTGGCAGCCTTCGATTATTCTATAAAATATCTCAAGTAATAAAATTTTATGAATAAAGTATTGCATGTTTTGAATTCCATGAATGTCGGTGGAGCAGAAACATTTATTATGAATGTTTTCCGAAACATTGATCATTCCCGTGTACAATTCGACTTTCTATTGAATGAAAAAGAGAATTTCTATGCAGAGGAAATCGCTTCTCTGGGCGGGAAGATATTTTTCATCCTTCCACGCCATTGCGGTTTTTTACGTTACCATACCATCATGAAACAATTTTTCAAAAACCATCAAGGTGAATATATTGCAATTCACCAGCATCTTTCCTCCCTCAGTTCGATAGAACCATTGGCTGCCGCTTGCCAATTTGGTTATCCCATTCGTATCGCTCATTCACACAGCAGTTCAGCGCCAAAATCGCTGCTGCATCGCGGACTTCATTATTGCAACAAGTTACGAATCGCCGGAGTTGCAACCCACTACCTCGGCTGTTCCGATCTGGCATTGCGTTGGGTATTTGGACATACGAGTGCATTTCCCGGGGCCCAAATGGTGAATAACGGTATCAATACAGCAGCATTTGCTTACAATGAGACGACGCGGCAACGTCTCAGGCGACAGTTGAAATTGGATGGAAAGTTAGTCTTTGGCCATGTCGGACGTTTCTGTGAAATGAAAAATCATCATTTTCTTTTAAAAGTTTTTGAACGTTTTCTTCAAATCAATCCGCAAGCGCACTTGTTGCTGGTCGGAACCGGTCCTCTTCTGCCGGCCAGCCGTCAATTGGCTCAGGAGTGGAATATCGATAAACAAGTGTCCTTCCTCGGCCTGCGTTCCGATGTGGCGGAATTGTTGCAGGCAATGGACATTTTCCTCTTTCCTTCCTTCTTCGAAGGATTGCCGGTTGCATTGGTGGAGGCGCAGTGTGCTGGGTTGAAGGTTTATTGTTCCGACCGAATCACCCGGGATATAGCCCTTACGGATAATATTAAATTTCTGGATATCGCTTCTCCTGCGGAGCGATGGGCTTCTTTCATCGCTTCCGATTATGACGGATACATACGTCGGGATGTTTCTCAAATCATTGTCGATTCCGGTTTTGGCATCGGTAAAACCATTCAATTTCTAATGGATCACCTCTATTGTCCAACCCATGAATAAACGTTCCTTTCACTTCTTTGTTGCATTCATTTTCCTGATCGTTATCTCATTAGGCTGGTTGTTTTGCCAGCGGCCCGGTATGCCTGCTTTAAAAACAATGGGCAGCATCGGTTTATTGCAACTGGCTTTTACCTGTTGGAGTTGGAAGCGGCTGCAGGGCAACATGATCAATCCTTATTGCCTGTTTGTCGTTGCCGCTTACTTATTTACTTTCGGCCAGTCATTGCTCTATCCATTTGATCTGGTTTCTCCCCAGAGGGATTTGTTGAATTCTTATGTTTTGCCTTTTTCATTTCAGGATATTTTCAACAGTCAGTTGTTGACGCTACTGTTTCTGAATTTTATGCACATTGGTGCCATATGTGCCTTGAAACCGGCTTCTCAAGTTTCACTGAACTCGGAGCATCCTGTCTCCTCTGCTTTGGAACGACCGCCAATCTCTCACTTCCACCAATTGTACGGAATAAAACTGGTCGGCTGGGGGTTGTTTGCCATATCGTTCCTGCCTTTTTTCGTCAAAAGTTTCACGGAATATGGCGTGGTAAAAAGTTATGGTTATGGTGCTATTTATGAACAGGAGGTCCATATCGGGCTGGCGAATATCAACTACATTTTGAGCAGTTATTTCATTCCTTCCATTTTATGTCTTTTGGTGGCATACCATACATCCCGACGGGCAAAATTCTTTTTTCTGGGTATTCTGTTGCTTGACATCATTTTTACGCTGTTTATCGGTGGTCGAACGCAGGCCGTCATCCTGGCAAGTGTTGTGCTGCTGGTTCAACACAACCTGATTCGTCCATTGAAATGGAAGGAGCTTTTGTTCGTTGGTCTAAGCGCTTATCTCTTTCTGGGATTGTTATCGGTCATCTCCGAAGTAAGAAGCAATTCCCACAGGACTTTCAGTGATTATTTTTCCAACACAGGGGAGGTTCAACGTTTCACGTCTCCAATTACAGAGACCTTCAGTGAAATGGGGAGTTCCATGATGCCGCTTGCCGCCACGATGCAGCTTGTACCCCAGGTCAGATCCCATCGTTATGGCAGTACCTTTTTTTATTCCTTGACAACGATCATTCCTAATTTGGGATTCTGGGATATTCATCCGGGCAAGGAATACGCCACGCTGGGCGATTGGCTGCAGCGAGAATTGCAACTTGGCTATGGTCCCGGTTATTCCATCGTGGCGGAAGCTTATTTGAATTTTGGAATATTCGGATTTTTCTTTATGTTGCTCTACGGGTTTGTCCTGGCCAGAATTTTCCGAAGTATTACTCCGGAGATCAGTAAAAATCATCCGTTACAATTTCTGCTGGTTATTCTGTTCTGCCAATTGGGCTTGGCAACGGTGCGCAATTCGTTCATTGCCATTGTCAGAACGGTATTTTATTACCTGCTGGTGGTTTATGCTGGTGTGACAATACTGAATCGCCATAAATCCAAGACTGCTTCGAAATTGCAGTAAAAAGTCAAATGGATCTTGTTTTTATTACAGAAGCCAGATTTCAAAAGTCGCCGACGGGAAAGATCTACCCCTTGGAGGTCAGCTTTTCCGAATGCTTATGGCAACGCTATCTGGATGTATTCGAGCATCTCTTTGTGATGGCGAGGGTTGCCGATAATTGTCCGGAGCCAGCAGCATCAGGAATCGTTTCAGGCCAAGGACGAATTTCCTTCATTGAATTGCCGTACTATGTCGGTCTTCGGCAATATTGTGAGGTCCGCGCCCAGTTGCGGGAAATGATTCGCCGCAACCTTTTGCCCGGCAGGGCTTACCTCTGCCGGGTGCCCGGCATTCTGGGGGCTACTGCGGCTCGGCTGTTGACCGCCCAGGGGCTTCCTTATGGCGTGGAAGTCGTCGGGGACCCTTGGGAGGTTTTTGCAAAAGGCGGGGTTTCCGTTCCTTTTCGTCCTGTGTTCCGCCGGATTTGTACTCGCACACTTCAGCGAGTTGTACGGAACAGTGCCGCGGCGCTTTATGTGACCCAGGAGAAATTGCAGAAAACGTATCCGGTCCGGTCCGGCTGTTTCTCGACTGCAGTTTCCAATGTTATCATTCCGGCCAGTTATCTGGAGCATTTTTCTCTGCGGTATTTTCAGCCGTCACGAACTTATCGTCTTCTGAGCATTGGTTCCCTGGCGCAATTGTATAAGGGACCGGATATTGCTCTGCAAGCAGTGAAAATTTTAAAACAACACGGTATTTCAATAACACTGGTTTGGCTGGGAGATGGAAAATTTCGTCCTTTGATGCAGGAATTGAGCGAAACGCTGGGAATCAGCGACTGTGTCGATTTTCACGGGAGTGTCGATCCGGAAACAGTCAGAGCTCAACTGCTCCAAACCGATCTTTACATCCATCCGTCCAGAACCGAAGGTTTGCCGCGGGCCGTCATCGAAGCAATGGCTGCCGGCTTGCCGTGCATTGGCACCCGGGTCGGCGGTATACCGGAACTGCTTGAGCCGGCCGCTCTGGTTCCGCCTAACGATTCCAATGCTCTTGCCGATAAAATCTGTACTTTTTTGGCCAATCCGGAATTTGTCCATCAACAGCAGCAACGTAATTTCGCCGAAGCCATGAAATACAGGGAAGAGGTATTGAAGCAACGGCGCCGGCAGTTTTTTCAGAGACTAAAGCAACTTGCTGAAATTGAATAAGCAATCTTTTAAGTAAAATGCGGCCGTTTTATTCGGCCATTCATTTTATCTGACAACAATTTCAAAATTGTCGAATCAGAGCTTTTACCAAATTAGAAAAGAGGGAATTGTCGTATGGCACAATCAAACATCAAACAATTCAATGTTACAGCAATGCTGTTGCGTTTCGCGTGGCTGCCGGTAGATATTGTCATTTTGAATGTATCTTATTTGGGGGCTTTATGGATTTGCAGTAATTTGCAGACCGGTTCTAGTGAGTTCGAACATGGCTATCACTTTTATACGGAGTACTATCAGGCTTTCATCCTTTTCCAGATTTTTCTCTTCACCATTTCCGGGATGTACAGTAAAATTTGGAGTTATGCCAGCTTGCCGGAATTTTTCTACGTCATATTCTGGAGTTTCATTTATTGTGCATTTTTTACTGGCATGGGCATTTCGGCTTTTGCGCTTCAAAATATTCCGTTGGGGATTTATCCGCTGGTTTTCTTTTTTAACACTACTTTCCTGGTGGCACCGCGGCTCAGTCTCCGAATCGCACGATTGTTGAAGGTTTATTGGAATTATTGTCGTTCGTTGCCCCTTCTGCCTCAAGCTCATGAAGAAGAGTCCTCGTCGCCTCCGACTATGTTGATCGGAGCGGGTTACGCCGGCCGAAAACTTCTTGCCGAAATCGGTCATTATAATAATCTCCATGCCAAACCGGTCGTTTTCATCGACGATGATCCGCTAAAGCGCGGTATGAAACTCAATGGCATACCGGTTGCCGGCGGACGTGATATGATTCTTTCCGCTGTGGAAAAGTATAAAGTGGAAATCATCGTCGTCGTCATGCCTTCTGCCAGCAATGAAGAGCGCAAGAAAGTGTTGGAAATTTGCAGCCAGACGAAATGCAAATTGTTGACAGTTCCGAGCCTGCGCGAAATCCTCGAAGAAAAAGTTACCGTCAATCAGATCCGCAATGTCGAAATTACCGACTTGCTGGGACGGGATGAAAATAAACTGGACCTGGAACAGATAAAAACGTATTTGACGGGGAAAACCATTTTGATTTCAGGCGGTGGTGGTTCCATCGGTTCCGAACTCTGCCGTCAAATTGCCACTTTCAACCCCAGATTATTGATTATTTTCGATATTTATGAAAACAACGCTTATGACATCGAATTGGAGCTTCGTCGCCGTTTCCCGGAGTTAAAATTGGAGGTGCTCATCGGCTCTCTACGCGATCCGGAACGGCTGGAAGAAGTTTTCAGCCAATATCACCCAGAAATCGTTTTTCATGCTGGAGCTCACAAGCATGTGCCGTTGATGGAACATTCCCCGAAGGAAGCGATCAAGAACAATGTATTCGGGACCTATCATCTGGCCAGCATTTCCAAGCAGCACAAAGTCAAGCGTTTCATTTTGATTTCTACTGACAAAGCAGTCAATCCGACCAATGTCATGGGAGCCAGCAAGCGTCTGTGCGAAATGATCATCCAGTCGTTGAACGAACCCGGCCAGACTGAATTTGCCGCCGTCCGCTTCGGAAATGTCTTGGGCAGCAATGGCAGCGTCGTTCCTCTTTTCAAACGGTTGATTCGAGAAGGACGGCCTCTTCCGGTAACTCATCCGGATATCACCCGATATTTCATGACCATTCCGGAGGCTTCCCGCCTGGTGCTGCAAGCCGGAGCGATGGCTCGCGGCGGGGAAATTTTTATTCTCGATATGGGTAAGCCAATCAAAATCCTCTCATTGGCAGAAAATTTGATTCGCCTTTCCGGCCTGACGCCCTATGAAGATATCAATATTGAATTTATCGGTTTGAGACCGGGTGAAAAACTCTTTGAGGAGCTCTCACTGGCGGAAGAGGGTATGACCAATACTCGGCATCAGAAAATATTCATCAGCAATCCGATTCATTTTGATCGCGAGGCTTTGCTGGCTCGGCAGCTTCCTCATTTTCATGAGATTATCGAGAATGGTGACGACGCTGCTTTGCGAATTTATCTGGAAGAAGTTGTATCGACTTATCATCCCATTAACTAATTTCAATAAAACAATGTTCAGTCTAAAGGAAAAAGATGAAAACTTTGCCGCGTATTTACCTGGCCTCCCCGCATATGAGTGATGAAGGATTCGAAAAACAGTATATCCAAGCAGCGTTTGACAGTAATTGGATTGCACCGCTGGGAGAAAATGTTGACCGTTTCGAACAGGAACTGGCAGACAAAGTCGGTTCCAGCCACGCAGCGGCGCTGAGTTGCGGCACGGCGGCCATTCATATGGCCTTGAAAGCTGCCGGCGTCGGCCAAGGTGATATCGTTTTTTGTCAATCTTTGACTTTTTCAGCTTCGGCCAATCCCATCATTTACCAGAATGCCATACCGGTTTTCATTGACAGTGAACCGGATACTTGGAATATGTCGCCGGATGCCTTGGAAAAAGCGTTTGCAAAATATCCAAACGTCAAAGCTGTCATCGTCGTACACCTTTATGGTCTGGCTGCAGATTTGGACCGGATTATGGAGTTGTGCAGGAAGCATGGAGTTTGCTTGATCGAAGATGCGGCTGAAAGCCTTGGTACGCTTTACAAGGGCCGATACACCGGAACTTTTGGCGATTATGGTGTTTTCAGCTTCAACGGCAACAAAATAATTACTACCTCCGGAGGAGGAATGCTGGTTGCCAATCAGAAAGATTCCGCAGTGGCTGCCGAACGAATTGCAAAAGTTCGTTTCTGGGCAACGCAAAGTCGGGATTCCGCGCGCCATTATCAGCATTCGGAACTGGGATACAATTACCGAATGAGCAACGTTCTGGCCGGAATCGGTCGTGGTCAACTCAAGGTGCTGGATCAGCGTGTAACTAAAAAGCGGCAGATATTTGAATTTTATACGCAAGCATTCTCCACTGTTGCGGAAATTAAAATGATGCCCGCCAATGATTGGAGTCATTCCAATTGCTGGCTTTCCTGTATCACGCTTTCGGGATCCAGGGTCAGGCCGCTTGATGTCATGTTGGCGCTTGAAGCGGAAAATATCGAATCCCGTCCGATTTGGAAACCCATGCATCTGCAGCCTTTTTTCCGGGACTGTGACTACATTGATCACGCCGGTATTGCGCAACGCATTTTCGAAAACGGCGTCTGTCTGCCTTCGGACACCAAGCTGACTTTGGAGGAATTGCAGAAAATTGTGTCAATTATCAAAAAATTATGGCACTAAAACAATTGCTGGCTTTGTAGAAAAAACGATGAAAATATTATATGTGATAAAAACCAATCGAGGCGCCAAATGGGCTTATGAACAAGCTCTATGGCTGTTTCGACATGGGCTTGATTTGACGGTTGTCATTCCGGAGGAGTCCGGGGATTATGCCGACCTCTATCGATCTGCCCGGATCAAAGTTATCCGGGCAGACTGTTCGTTACCGGTTTCCAAACCATGGCTTTTATCCCGTCGAATCAGGACAATCCGACAAATGGTCGAAACGGAACAGCCGGACCTTATTCATTGCCATTTTGTGACCAATATTTTAATGATGCGTCTGGCGTTGAGAAATTCTTCTATCCCGCGATTGTTTCAGGTTCCGGGACCGCTGCATCTGGAAAGTTGTATTTTCCGTAAACTGGATGTTTTGTCCGCTACTGCAGCAGATTATTGGGCTCCTGCCTGCCGGTTGAGTTTTCAGAAATATCTCCAGGCTGGCATCAGCTCGAAACGTCTTTTTTTAGCTTATTATGGAAGTGAAAGTTATGCGAAAACATTCGAAACAACCGGACAATTACGTTCGGAATTCGGGCTTTCTCCGGATAGTCGGCTGGTCGCAATGGTTTGTTATTTCTATAAACCCAAGCGTTATCTGGGACAGAGGTACGGGTTGAAAGGTCATGAAGATTTCATTGATGCCATGCGTCTGCTCCTGCATGATTATCCCGACATAACTGGCGTCATTGTCGGCGGGCCTTTCGGCACCAGCCAACGTTATATGGAACAGGTACAGGCTTATGCCCGCCGCCGATGTGGCGATAAGATATTGTTTACCGGATTCCGGAAGGACGTGCTGCAGATTTACCGGGAATTCGATGTCGCGGTCCACCCGTCGCACAGTGAAAATCTGGGAGGAGCTGCTGAAAGTCTAGCGGCGGCAGTTCCGACCGTTTCCACCGATGTCGGCGGCTTTCCGGATATTGTCATTGACGGCAAGACAGGATATACCGTTCCGGCCAAATCGCCTCGGCGGCTTGCTCAGGCGATTGAAAGAATGTTGATTGACCCAGAACAAGCTACGCAAATGGCCCTTCAAGGGCAACGAGAAGTTAGAGAGCTGCTTGATTTGGACCGAACAGCCGGCCTTATCGAAGTTATTTATTCCCAAATTCTGCAATCGGAAAAATGAAGAACAACGATTGGTAAAGCCGATTCGGTTGGTGGCAGTCATTCCGTTGTTTTCGGAGATAATTGAAATCAACGCACATTTACAAGCATTTTTTCTATGAATTATTCGAACCGCTCCTGTTTTTCGTTCACCATCCCCGGCTTGGACAAAATATTTCCTCTGTCGGCAATGCCGTGGGGCTTGGTGGCGATTTGTCTTTTTAGCTTGGCGATACGAATCTTCTGCTGGTATATGGAATCCACGGTTTCCAGAGACGGCATCCTTTATTTGAACATGGCTGAAATCTGGTATGACAAAGGTCCGGCGGGGTTACGGCTTCTAATCCGACAAAATATTTTTATTCCTCCTTTTTTTCTTTATCTCATTCGGGTTTTGATGCACGTGGGATTCGCGGCCGAAACCGCCGGAATTATCATCAGTATTTCAGCCGGAACTCTACTGCCGGCAGTAATTTATCGCATCATCAGGGTTTTCCCGTCGACAGAGGAAATGGGATTGGCAGGCGCTTTGCTTATCGCAGTCGCTCCCGGAGCCGTTGAACTATCCACCGAAATTCAGCGCGAAAGCCTTTATTTATTATTTTCCGGTTTGGTCATCTGGTTTATGCTTCTTGCGCTAAAGCAAAGAAAAAATATCTATTTCGTGCCTGTTGGTCTCTGTATTGCTCTGGCTGTCTGGACACGTTACGAAGCTCTGGAATTTCTTCCCCTGGCAATATTCGGTATTTTGATCAATCTCTGTTATCAAAAACAAACTCCATGGCAGGCAGTACAGGCTTTGATAATTTGTTTGTTTTCTACGATTGGCTGTTTCCTTTGGTTGGCGCTTTTGATGCAACTTCCGTTGGAAGTTGTTGCTTTTTATCGTAACCGCGTTGATTTACTGTTTTTGTTTCTGTTTGGAGGATCGTTCTGATGCAGGCGTTTAGCGGAATTCTTTTCGAACCGCTGATGGTTACGGCAGTGGCTGGAATGATTCTGCTCTGCTTTAGCCAATGGAAAAAGCGGAACGCTTTCTTCTGGGTGGTTGCAGGTGGCGTCTTTTTTTTGATTCTCTGGCGATTATATCTCGGTTCCTCTTCCTCATCCCGCTATACTGCAATTTTGCTTTTTCCCGCAATCATCTTTACGGTATATTTGCTTTATTTCAATATTTTCGAGCGTTCTTTTTCCCGGTTCCTCCTGCTCATACTGGCCATAATCTGCCTGGGAAAAGATTTTCATTTCAACCCTTATGACGATTGTATTCCCCGTATCGGCGAGTGTATTCGAGCGGATTCTCTACAGCATGCCGGGGCAGCCATTCTTCTCGGAGACGCCAAAGATGCCCGGCGTATCGAGTATTATGCCGAGATTGGAGCAGTCGCACTTCCGGAGGCGACTTTGGAACAGTGTCGGGATTTTATCCTGGAGCAAAGCAATGCTTATCGGCATGTTTATGTCGTCGTCAACGAAAACAGCGATCGTTCTCCCACCCTGGCTGAAGAGCTGGGAATTCCTCCGGAACAATGGCAGTTCGTCGGGTCTTTTTTCCGCAATCGGAGTCAGCGCAAGAAACTCAGCGTCTACCGCTATTCTCCGGAAATGCCCGGCGGAGAGTTTACCGTTCTCAATGGAAAATTTTTTAACGGTTCGGCAGGACAATGCAATTCAACTCTGCCATTGAACGGTAATTTCGAAAAAGAAAACCCAATGCCTCAGTCCAGTTTGCCAACCGCCGATCAATGGGGTGCCGGGCTGGAATTTTTTCTCCAGCCGAATTTGAAATTTCCGGAGCATTGGAGTATTCGCTCCACGTTTGGTTTTGCTCCTGACTGTAAGGCTGAAATTGAGCTCAGCTCCGACGCCATCTCAGGACATTATTCCCTACGCATGGCCAGCCGTAATTTAATTTCCATTTATACCAAAGATTTTATTCCGGCCGGCGATTATCGGTTGCATCTGCTCATTCGAGGATTGCCAGGGTCTTATCCGGAAATTTTCCTTACGTTTTACGACAGCAAAAAGCGTTTTCTAAGTTATCGCAATCTTTGCTCTCTGCCATTGAGAACTTTCGGCATTATAAAGTGTACCATTCCGATATCGGTTCCTACCGGTCAACAGTTTAGAATTGTTTTGGCATTGCATCAGGGGGAAGTTTTCTGGGATGGCATCGCATTACAGCCGGCTGCCACCTTGCCGGGACAGCTTTCTTTGTCCGGTGAAATAACCGGCGACGATCGGGAGTTATCAAAGTGAGGAAGACAAAATATTTTTATTTCGGCGTCAAACGTTTTTTTGATTTTACTGTTGCTTTGTTGCTTCTGTTACTCACATTTCCCCTATGGCTGATCATTGCAGTCGTCATTTACGGAAAGATGGGACGCCCGGTTTTGTTCTGTCAGCCCAGACCGGGGAAAAATGAAAAAATATTTCTCTTATATAAGTTTCGTACCATGTCAGATCAACGGGACCAGACCGGGCGGCTGCTGTCCGACCGGGAGCGGTTAACGCCTCTGGGCAACTGGCTGCGTCATACCAGCCTGGATGAACTGCCTCAGATGTTCAATGTCCTGAAAGGAGATATGTCGTTGATCGGGCCGCGTCCGCTGCTGACGGATTATTTACCGTTGTACAACGATAGGCAACACCGGCGTCATGACGTGCGTCCGGGAATTTCCGGCTGGGCACAGGTTAACGGACGCAATGCCCTGTCATGGAGCCAAAAATTCGAATTTGATTTGGAATATGTCGAGAAATGCGGTTTTCAACTGGATGCCAAAATATTTCTGTTAACGCTGTTCCGGATTATCAGAAAGGAAGGGATTTCCGCTGATGGAGAAGCGACTATGAAGAAATTCGGCAGCGAGGAGAAATGATGATTTATCTATTGGGCGGAGGGGGGCATGCCAGCGTACTCATTGATTTGTTGCACTTGCAAATGCCTCAGGAGGAACTTGCCATCCTGGACGATAACATTCCTGTGGGAAGTTATATCAATCGGACTCCAGTCGTCGGCTGCATCGCCGATTTATCAGAATCGTTTGTCGGTCAGGCCGTAATCGCAATCGGGAAAAATGCCATTCGGCAAAAATTGGCAGAACGTTTTCCCAATGCGAATTGGGTTCGTTTGATTCATCCCCGCGCAATTCTATCCCCGTCTGTGCAAATCGGCCCCGGTACGGTAATCATGGCGAATGCCGTCATTCAATATGGCTGCTCGCTTGGACGGCATTGCATCGTCAATACTGCCGCTACAATTGATCATGAGGGTTGTCTGGCTGATTTTGTCCACCTTGCCCCCGGTACTCATCTGGCAGGGAACGTAACGATTGGGCAGGAAACATTCCTTGGCACCGGCGTTGCAGTGATTCCCGGAATAGTCATCGGGAAAAAATGTATCGTTGGTGCCGGGGCCGTAGTAATTCGCGACGTCACCGATGAGGACACTGTTGCAGGCATTCCGGCCCGCAGCATTCATCCATGATGAAAAATTGACCATTTGTAATGGAAGGAGGAAATAACCAAAGAAAATTCAGCAGTACTTCAGGCGTTGCCGGCCCTGTCATCGACGACAAAACTCTTTCACAGACCCCATAACATCACAGGAGCTATTTATGAAAAGCCGTCAAATTTTTCCTTTCTGCTTGGCAGGTGTGACGATTCTTACACTCGCTTTTCAAGTATCATGCCGCAATACCGCCCACAATTCGGAAATTCAACCGGTAAATATTGAAAGTGTTGTCAATACCAATCCCGCACCTGCGGCGGATTTGCTTTTTTCACTGAATACATCAGACTTGCTGCATCAGGAAACTTTTCCGACTGCGCAAACGGAATACGTTTTACAGTGTCCTCAGAATTGGAAACTGAATCGTCAACACCTGACATCCGGAAACGCTTGGCCGGCAAGACTTGAGCTGCTGCCCGAACAAAATTCCTTGCTTTTGGAAAGCAATGATTTTATTGTCATTTACAACCAGCAGCCTCTTCCCTCCAATCAAATTTACCGTTTGGAAATAATGGCAGAAGGCGAGGGAACTATCAAACCGTTTCTTTATACCTACGGGGATAAAAATGCGATTATTCCTTTCGAAGAATTGGAGTTCCCTGCCGCCGATCGATGCAGTACGATGTCTTTGGATCTGACTGCACGTTCCGACGCTGCCACTCGTTTTGCAATTGGCTTCAGGGGCAAACTCATCATTCGAAGCTTGAACTTGTTCTCAGACGATTTTCAGGCGGCGATACAAAAATAACCGTTACCAGAGAGGTGCCGGACAAGCCGGCTTTGACGATTGACAAAACCGGTAATGTCCGGATCGCGGAATTTTTTACTGACGGATCGTTTTCGAGCAATTGGAAAAGATTGATTTTCTGATACGGTATCGTGGCAGTTGAAAAAGCATCATTTGCTATTTACCAGAAAAGGTGACGAAAAGGTTTGGAAAAAGAAGCATTCGAGAAGGAAATAACCTCTTTTCAAAAGGTTTTCCTTTCTCAAATCTTCTAGATAGCCGGCAGTCCGGGCTGTTAACCAGTGCTTTTCGTCTCCTCAAATATTCGAATCATCTCACTCTTTGCAAGAAAATAAAAAATCAGGTTTCATAAGGTTTCCCAATGAGTATTACAGAAGTTTTGATCCTTCTTTGCGCTCTGTGCGGTGGCGGAGCTTGGTATTGCTGGTGCAAAAAGAAATGTGGTTACGGTCTACAGGAGTTCTATTTGAAATCTTCTTCCAATTGTAAATCCCGGCGGCAATCTCTTCAGAAAGATAATGAGTTTGATGACGGGAAAAAATAAAACTGATTTTTTATTTTTATCTGGCGAAGCGGCAATTAGTGATTGTCGAATCCGACCGACTCGTCGTTTGACGAAATCTGGTGATATCGCCGATGGTGTGGAGGCGTTTCCCAAAGCTGGATACTTTGGTTAGCACGTTTCAAGCCCCGGTGTTGTTTGGGAGTTAACTTGTTTGGATAAGGACAAACGGTAGCCGCCCGCTGAACCGCATCCAGGTACGACCTGGAGCGGTTATTTTTTTACATCATCATGCCGGGCAATGAAATTCCTTTGATTTTCTTGAACAATGACACCGCATAGGAATCGGTCATGCCGGCAAGGTAATCGAGCAGCATCAGCAAGCGCAAATAGCTGCTGCCTTTCCACGCCGGGTCATCGACCGGGCAATACCGCTTCGGCAGCAATTGCAGCAGCTTCCGGCTGCGGTCCGAAGCGCGGCCGAACGCGGCTTCTTCCAGCGCCGGCACGAAAGTATCCAGCAAACCGAACGTCAATTCGTAACCGGCCGCCTCGATTTCCACGGCCCGCCGGAAGGTGTAAACCTCTTCGATGCTGCGTTGCAGTATCTCCGCCAACACCGGAGCCGCCGGAATCAGGTGAATCAGCGGCTGTTCGAGTTCCCCGGCCAGAATGGCGTCGTGATACCGCTCAAATGCCTTGATGATCTGGTCGATCAAAGTGCCGAGCGCCTTGGCGCGCAACATTTCCACTTTGCGTTCGGGATCGTGAAGTTGTTGAACTTTGTTCCGGGTATCGCCGTCGTCGATGATGGCCAGAAAAAGCCGTTCGATTTCCGGGTATGGAATGATTTTCAACGCATGGCCGTCTTCGAAATCGATGATGCGGTAGGTGATGTCATCCGCCGCTTCCACCAGAAACGCCAGCGGATGGCGATACCACGAAAAGTCTTCTCCCGCCCTCGGCCGCATGCCGGTTGCTTCCGCCACCAGGCGAAACAGCTCCCGGTCAGCTTGGAAAAAGTTGAATTTCTTGTGATTGGCGCTGCCCGGATACGGATATTTGGCGGCGGCGGCCAGCGTCGCGCAGGTCAATTGCATGCCGCCGTAATTGTCCGGCATCTGCAGGCGGGCCAGCACCCGGAAACCTTGCGCATTGCCCTCATAACGCCGGAAATCGGCGCATTCATGCTCGGTCATGGTTTGCTGCAGCGTGGCGGCGACGGCGGAATGGGTGAACCAGTGACGGATCGCCTCTTCGCCGGAATGACCGAACGGCGGATTGCCGATGTCATGGCCGAGCGAGGCGGCGGCGCAGATGGCGCCGACATCGCTCGGCTGCAAAGGCGCCAGGTCGCCGTGGCGGCAGATGAAGACGCCGGCCCCGGCGCCGAGCGACCGGCCGATCGAAGCGGCTTCCAGGCTGTGGGTCAGG
>OJMH01001776.1_pt1 | contig 20348 bp, 28 predicted proteins | sample 1597111 | NCBI WGS metagenome assembly OJMH01 (sample SAMEA2452115, study PRJEB22498) | human gut metagenome | reverse complement strand
TTCTGGTCGGATGTTATCATGCTGAACATGATGACGACGAAACTTCTGAAGGCAGCGGACCCGAGGGAGATAGAAAAAATACTTTCCCCACTGCGCAGCGGGGAAAAGGAAGGGGTGGATGGATGATATTGTTTCAGCTTGGCTTTGACCACTATGTACCTATAGAGAAAATCAAGGTTATTTTGCCGTATGAATCGACCAGGGTCAAAAAAGATATCGTCGCGCTCAGGGAAGAGGCCGGAACCGGCAAACTGATCGACGCCACAAAGCATAAACCCATCAAAACCGTTGTTGTGCTGGATGACGGCACCTTTATCCTTTGTACATACACGGCGGAAACCCTTGCAAAACGATATAAGGAGACACAGGGAGGGAATATATGAACCGGGATAAGCTTTTAACGGCTTTGGAACTATTAAAGAAAAACGGGGTGCTTTGTTATGTGTACCGGGAGTCGGTGTTTGAACTTTTGTCTATGAATAGAGCAGATGGCGTTATCCATCTGCTTTCGGATACGCCGGCAGAAGATCTAAAGACGATACTGGTAAAATGTGGATTTAAGGATGCAGCTAGCGGAAAGGAAGAAAATATTTCTGCGCGGCTGTCCGGCCAAGCAGCGGAGATCCTTTGCATCAGCGATCTGGAGCCGGAAAACTTTGACGAATGCATACGGAGAGACCTGACTGTTCACTCCATGATGATGCGGAGCAACGGTGACATCTATGATAACTGTGGTGGGCTGGAGGATTTTCGTCAAAAAAGACTTCGCCTGACCGGCGGGAAGATTGTGGACAAGGATTCTTTTGCCATATCGTCTTTTGAACTGATGTTAAAATCGGGATATACAGCTGACGCCGGCATACAATCCACTTTGAACAAAGCACTGGCCGAGCTGCCTGTAGGGAAACGGGTTTCCATGATTATGATGTTCCGCAATTATATGAAAGCGGAAAATGCTGATGTGCAGCATATCCTGTGTGTACTCTCATTAAAAGGAATTTTCCCCAAGGTCCCCACAGTTTCCTGTAACAGGCCGGAAGAACTGATGGAAAAATTAAAGGGGATGAAGCCATTGCAGGTGTCGGCGCTCGTTTGTACTCTTTGCGGGATAAAAGGGGAAAATCTGAAGCAGGTTCCCAATGTGGGATTTGCCCGGGAATTCTATGACTGTATCCAGAGACATATAGGTTCAGATCTGGGCAACCGGAAGCAGTTTGAGGAAGCGAAAAACAGTTGCACAGCGGAATGCTTTGAGACGCTGCTTGCTATAAAAGAAGCCCTATGCCTGATTTCCGGCCAGGAATTTCATCTGGCCAAGAAGTCACGGGAGCTTTTGAAGACGATTGAAGCCAGTGACAAATGGGAGGTGCAAAAGGGAAACGAAGAGAAAACAAAGCCGCCTGTCTCAGCATCAAAAGAAGTGCCGGAAGAACAGCCAGAAACGGAATCTGCCCCGGAGATGATGGAATTTGGGGGAGAGGCAGAGGAGCAATATGTCGAGGAGGAAGAAGAGCCAAAACAGGAGGACGACGCGGTTTCCAATCTGCCGCTGCGGGACCCGTCGAAAAACTTTTATATCCACCGGAAATAACGGATTGCGTCCTGAGTAATTTTCAGGACGCTTTTTTCTTGAAAATAAACGCCTCCTCAGCTAATGTATCGGCGCAACCTTAAATTAATAAAGGAGGAATTCAGAATGGTTATTCAAGAAAAGGTGCAGAACAGGAGTCTGAAGATGACGAGAGAAAATCTCATCTTCGCAAAAACAATCGGTACTCTGTACACGATGGGAGCCGACAGGAATGTGATCTCCCAAATGGTAGAAGAGACCAAAAACACGGAGACGGATATACTTCCATATCTGCGGGATCGTCTCATGTCGATGAGAAGCGGCTATCAGCAGGCAACAAAGGAACATGAAACCTTGAGCAGGCTGCTGGATGACTGCAATGCGGCAATATCCGGGAATCAAACAGACTGAAAAAGAAAGGAACGATCATGATGAACAGAAACGAACTTTTTGAAAAAATCGCTCAAATTGTCCTGGAGAATCCTGAACTGAAGGAATCTATGGAAATGCTGATGGGCGGATTGGGCCAAACGGAGGAAGCAGTTACCCAGAAGCCGGATATGATGTATGTACTGGCATGCAGAGTAAAGGTGCATTCCGAGGACGGGGAAGAACACTACCACTATCATCCTATTGTCGGGGAGACGCTTCTCATGCCCGGAGGAGAATGCAATAAAATCGTAAGCTCTTCGGATTTGCTCAGCCTGCAAAATTCCACGAGAGCGATGTGTCAGTATTATGGCAGCGGCCAATACCAGATTCTTGCTATGAGGCCGGAAGAATTTGAAAAGCTGCAGCATGCTTTGGATGAAACGGTGACAGCTCTTATGGACAATATCCACCAGGCAGTGGAGGCGGTCTTAAAAAACAGCGGTTATGTCGCCCAGCGTGCTATTTCCTTTGAGGATATTTATCAATATATTCTGAGGTCAGTCATGCTCGGCGCACATGGTGTAATCGGCGCGGCCCTTGGTTCGGACAGTCAGATTATCCCTGACATTTCCGGAGTGCAATATGAGTATTCCGAGCCTTCCTGCGGGGATGAAGATGAATTGGACGAGGACGAGGATGATGAAGACAACGATTATGATGATGAAGACGAAGATGATGGCCCAACCAGGGAGATTTACATCATTCGTGAGGTTTAAAGAGACTATGTGATGTGTTCGCCGGCTTCGGATTCCCTGAAACACCTTTTTGAAAAATTAGTTCAAAGAGAGGTATTATTTATGGCATTCGTAAGCACAAACATCAATATCGGACACCTTCAGGGAATCCTGGTCGGCGATATCTACTCGCCGCGAAGTAATCTGGCTCTGCTTACCATCAAGGTAAAAGCGGAGAAACGGGAACCGGGAACAAACCGCAGGAAACTGCATTTTATCCAGTTTGTCGCCTATGATGAGTTAGCGGAATCGTTTCGGGAAAATGGAAGAGACGGTCAGATCGTATATGTCCAGTACCATTTAACGACCAATGGGAAAAGGGACGAAAACGGAGTGTCCCGTTTCTTCCATAACCGGACGGCGGACCATGCTGTTTTCGGCTCGGTCATTGGAGACGAAAAGGTCAGTGTGCCGTATCTGAACAAAGGATTTTTACAGGGAACGATGGCGGGACTTCAGAAGATCTACAGCAGCAATGAAGATCTGTGGAGTATTCTCGTCTGTGAAACCGTTCTTCATGATTCAGGCAGGGAGCTGCGCCGCTATCACCGCTTCGTATTGAAAGGGGATGAACTGAAGTTTATCGCCGGCAGAAGAAACATCGGCGACCCGGTTTTGGTTGAGTACTGCGTGGAAAGCAGAAAAGAGCAAAGGGACGGCCAGAAAGAACATTATACGGATTACATTTTGACAGATCTTTTATAGGAGGAATCATGTGCAAGACGGTGCAGGCCTGCCTGCTGATTTTGGGATTGACGGCTGCTGTACTTTTGATGATGGATTCCTTTTCAGTTGTGAAGACCGGCACAGGCAACGGCGCGGCCGTCCAATGGGATGACAACTTCGAAAGATTTTGTTGCGAGCTTGCGGAAGGCTGTTCGTCGGACGCGGAAAGGGTGACGCTCTTCCGAAACTGGATCATCCAGAATATCTCCTACGACGAAGAAAGCGAGGTTCTGTTTTACCAGACATTCCATGTAGGAAAAGTGATGCAGAGCAGGAAAGGTGTGTGCTTTGATTACGCCTGTCTGTTTGCGGCTATGTGCCGGAGCCAGGGAATCCCTTGCTATGTATTGGACGGAACTTATCAGGGCGAGCCGGCCTTCCGCCACGCATGGAACCGGGTGTTTTTTGACGGCCAGTGGTGGAGCCTGGATACCACAAGGGACCATACAGCCAGAAAGGAAGGCGGCAGTGAATACGGAGTGATCCCCATAGGAAAGGATCCGTTTGCGGAAGACAGCTATTTTTTGATCCATCAAGTTTTCTGATATGGAGAAGATGATATGGAAAGGCAGGGAAACGATGATAAATCCATACGAACTAAAAGATGAACGCGCTCTTGGTTTGATCCAGGGCTATGTGATTGATGTGAAAGACAAAGGCGACTGCAACATGCTTTTGTTCAAGAAAGACACAATGGACCGGGCCTCAGATCTGATTTCGGTCGCTGCATGGGCGCCGCAGGCGGGACAAGACACGCCGGATATGAAGGCGATGACCGACGATGTAAAGGGAAAGTTTATCGCCTGCATTGTAATTATCCGGAAGAAAGAAAAAAATGGGAAGCTTTATACCAACTATGATATGAAGTATCTTATTAAGCCTCCGGTGGGAAAAACAGCTTAAATCAGCGGGCAGGCCTTTCAGGGCCTGCCCCTGCTTTTCGGAAAGGAAAAAGATGAAAGAAAAATCATTATACCAGACGCTGCTTGACCAAGGGGTCCCGCAGACAGATATAGGCAATCACTACAGCGATCTATATGTGCGGGTCACAAGAAAAACCGAAGAGATTATCCAGGACTATATCCAGAGGAACGGCTTAAAAGGAATGCCGGAAGTATTTCGTTCCAATATTGCGGGGGAAGGGTACTGGTACGACATCCCCTTTGCCTATATCCCATTTTGGGAGGAACGAATGAAAAAAGGAAGGGAGCTGGGACGATGAAGATTTTATCCTTTGGCGCAGGCATGCAATCGACTGCATTGGCGCTCATGAGCTGTGACAATGCGATTGCACAAACATTAGGGCGACCGGTCCCGTTCCCCAAAGTCCCGGTTTATGACGCAGTGATTATCTGTGACCTTGGCTTTGAGCCGCCATGGGTACAGGCGCAGGCAGATTTTGTAGGGCAGAAGTGCCGTTCTGTAGGGATTTTTTATACCAGCCTTGACGCTCCGCTATATCAGGACCTGATGAGGAATTTTGGAAAGCGGCGGGTTGTCAGTATTCCATGGTGGACATTGAGCGATGATGGGCATAAATCCAAGATGCCGAGAAACTGCACGCTGGATTACAAGGTCGATTTGATCTCCAAATATGTGCGCTGGGAACTTTTGGGCTACAGGAAAGGGCAAAGGCTGAAAGAGGAGGATAAGAAGGCCCATGAAATGCACATGGGATTTAGCGCGGAGGAGAAGCAGCGCTGCAAAGAGAATCCCAACCCCATGTTTGTCAACAGGTTTCCTTTGGTGGACATGCAACTGGAGCGCAGAAACAACTACGCTTACATCAAAGATGTATGGGGGCTGGATACAAAAGCGTCCGCCTGCTGTTTTTGTCCTTTTCACAGAAACTATTTTTTTCAGTATTTGAAACTGCACGAGCAGGAAAGCTACAAAAGGCTGGTGGAGGTGGATAATCTGCTTCGGGACAACTCCCCCAAACCTCCCGTGAATTCCGAATTGTTTATTTCACGCAGCAGGAAACGCCTGGGAGAACTGACACCCCAGGATTGCAACGATGCAGAGTGTTTTGCCTTAAATGGACGCCTCATATGGAACGGTTTTTAGGCTACAGAAAAAGTTACAGGAGGATTGACGATTTGAACAGGAACAGAGATTATACAGACGTGCTTAAGAACATCATAGATGATGAACTGGAAGGGCGATGCTCCGAAAGCGAGTGTGCCGTATGGCTCTCCGAGATGGGATTGACAGCAGAGGATCTTACGGAACTTGGATACGGTTATCTCAATGACCTATTTGCGGAAGAGGACGGTGATTGAAAAATGAAGGATTTATGGAAGCTTGTACGGGAGTGTAAAGAGGAGCTGGACGCGATTGGCATTGAATACCGTACCGTCAGGAATTGGATGGTCAATACCCGGTCAAAACGCCGATGGGGACAATGCAAGGTAGTTTCTTCGGACGTATTTGACATCAATATCTCAGCCCGGCTTCTGGCCGACCAGGTTTCAGACACTGCGGCAAAGGACACCATTATCCATGAATTGCTTCACACGGTAGAAGGCTGCTTAAAGCATACGGGAAAGTGGAAAGCACTGGCAGAAAAAGTAAACCGGGCTTATCCGCAGTATCATATAAAGCGTGCTACTACCGAAGAGGAAAAAGGCTTTGAAAGGACTGCAAGAACGTACCATAAAAACTATAAAATCACCTGTACCAAATGCGGCAGTTCTGTTTACAGGCAAAAGGCCAGCAAGGTCGTTCTGCATCCTGAGCAGTTCAGATGCCGCATTTGCGGCGGAAAGTTTGTAGTAGAAAAGCAATAGAAAAAGGCTTTTAGGCAACACCGGGGGATTTGTCGAACCCATTTACTACGAGGAGGAATGAGAGTGAGATATTACAGATTAGGGAGACCGATTGCTCCAGGTACTTATCCGGAACTGCAGGGAAATGAGGTCTTAGAAGTTCACAATTACAGTTTCTCAACCTACTGTGAGGAAATTGGCCGGAAGGCATGGGGGTACATAGAATATGCATCCCCTTTGCCGCCAACCCTTGCGGATAACTTTGATCTGACTGCGGACGGCATTGGCTGTACAGGCTGCCTCAATGAATACGCAGATCGGGATATGGATTGCTGCTGGAATTGCAGCAGGAATAAGCATTCCAGAAAAGACCTTTACAGACACCGGAAAATAGAGCATGGAGAAAAGGGCGAAGATGCAAATGCTTAAACGGGATCTTTAAAGAGATGAAAAAATGGAGCGACAGCCTTGTTGCTCCATTTTTTCTTGCAATATAAATCCACTCTAACTATTCTTCCTGTGCATCCATTAAAAAGCAAAGGAGGAATTCAAATGAGATTCAAAGACATGGATGAAGAACGGAAAAAGATTGATGAGCTTGCAAAAGCGCATCAGAATCTGAGACTGGAAGGAGAGAACTATTTGATCCGCCCGTTTCAAAATATGGCTGAAATCGAACGGGAGGGGGAGCTGTTGCACCATGCAATTGCCTATTATGCCATTGACCGCTATACCAAGGGGAAGGACTATCTTTTCACAATGCGGAAAGTATCGGAGCCGGATACTCCATTTATTTCTTTGGAGTTTTCCTCTGGCGGGAAACTGGAGGAGGCTCGAAAGAATTACAACCGCAAAGTCACTGACAGGGAAGAACTGGAGTTTATTCAGCGGTTCCATGAAGAGCTTCTGTGGCCATTCATCTCTCAGAGCAAGGAGGGCGTCCAGACTCTGCTGTCCAAAAGGGTTTATGATGTTCCGGAATACCGGAGAGTGCTTGGAATACCTCCGCAGCTAGGCATGAAAATTTCTTCTTTAACGAGGCAGCTGGCAAAAGAGATGCAAATGTGCAAAGAGTATTGGTGGTGCAATTTTGAAGATCTGCATCTGTTAAAGCTTCATGCAGTGGACGGGATCCTGCGAGTAGCAATCGTGACAGATGGAGAGAAATTTATCCTATGTGAAATACCGCCAGAATGCACGAGTATTCAATTCATGGAAATTTAGGAGCGTGAGAAGATGACAAAGGAAGAATTCAGAAGATCCCTTTATGCCAGAAAGGACTGGTACCAGAAGGCGTTGGACATGAAAAAGGGAAAGCTTCCATGGGAAAATGGTTATAACTGGCCGGATGGCGATGTGCAGACCTGGGAAGGTGCTGTCAGAGAATTGAAAAATACCCTGGATATGCTGAACTGCATATCTGAGCGGCTGACGGTATCTACTCCTATCGGGTCAATCGTTACGGTTCCGAAAAAGGACAGAAACTATCCCGGTGTCCATATCTGCCTGGAAAAGAATGCGGATTTAGACATTCTTGCAACCATAGAGGCCAATCCATTCATCAAGAAGGTCCAAATGGTCTCGTATGCAGTAATTCCAGAGAAACGATAAGGCGAAACGCACCCTGCGGATATCCGGAGCGTGCTAATACGGAGAACATGAAACAGGAGGTAAAATGGTGGAATCAACGGAAGAGAAAGTGATTTCTGAGATTAAGCGTTTGATCAGACAGCATACCTACTGCAGTTACCGGGATGAAGAGGAATGCTTTGTGACGGAAATTTATGCCGATTACCGGGACGAGGCCAGGACAGATACCATTATTCAATGGTGCCGGGCGGAAAACCCGTGGGATGCATTCTGGGAATCGCTTGACGAGTGGTATCGGGAGTCGGTATGGGACGAAGAGGACAACGTAATTGCCGCAGTGCGGAAGAATTGGTGTTCCAAATGCCATTCCTATGAAGAGAACGAGGAATTTATTGAGGAGTGGATCCGGAAAAACCTTTCTGTAGAGCTGCCTTCGGACCATTATCTGGAACAGGAAGTGTGTGTTGATATCATTGTTGATACCGGTGACGGCAATTACGACTATGTTCTTAACGATGTGTATCCGCACTATGACGGGCGTTACGAAGAACGGATTCCCGAGGAAGCGTCCATCCTATGGCTTGCCAGGCAGCAGGGGTATTTGAAGAAACAGTTAAGCATGGCGATGAAGAAACAGATTTTTGGTGACAGCAAATTGCTGGAAAGCCTGCGGACGGAAGTGCTCAACTGCTCCAGCCATATGAATGCTTTGACGTTCTTTGTGAAAATGACCGTAAAAGAATTATTCGAACTGCAGGAGGCCATAGCTGAAAGTGAAAAAGATGAAATAAAGACCGGAAAGTGCAGCGCCGTGCAGAAACGAAAGCACATAAGGCATGTGGTTCTTTCCAAAGATACGGCCTGTGGGTTGTATGATAACTGGTCTGGGGCCGGTTCGGTTCTGGAAATTGAATTGGAAAAGGATGTAGTGCTCCCCTTGAAGTTTATCAGTTCAGCGTGGCCGGACGGCGGCAGAGGCTATAGTGTGGCAAATGTTTATGGGATCTGCAGTTCCTTCTGGACGGATACAGTGAAGCAGATTGCATAGGGAAATCCTTTGAGAAAGGTACAGCTATAAAAAATAGGAGGATCTTGTTATGGGACTTCAATTTCATGAGACAGTGTACGGGAAGAAATTTTTTGAGTATCAGCTTCCCAAACTGACAAAAGCGATAGAAAGTCTGAGTGAAAACATGAAAAGGCAGAATGATAATGCCGGAACAGAGAAGGAGGCTCTCGCTCCAGAAAAAAGGGAAGCGCTGCTTGCAGTTTTACAGAACCCCCAAAAAGCGGAAGCGTTCGGCAGGCGGATCACGGAACAGGTGGAAACAGACGATGAATCACCAGAAAAGATTGGATATTATGCCGCAAAAGCAATTTTAGATGGCAGCATGGATGACTTGTTGATTGCCATCTGCGGCTGGTCTGTTTCTTCGCTTCTGGATTCCGTAAACAGCGATATATGAGTTCTGTAGAAAAAGGAGAGAGAAAAAATGTCAATTTCTAACTGGAACGATTACGGATATGGAATCCGCACGGATAATCTACAGATCAAATCAGTAGAAAGTCTGGGCGAACTGGTAAGTATGGCGCCAAAGCTGAAGGCAGAAATGGATGCCTATTTCGAAGAACAGGAAATCTCAGAACTGACGATGGAGGATTATCTGGGATACGACACAGAGTATGATTACCAGTTAGCATCACTGATGCGGCTGGTGATTAAAGAAGCGGAGGGAATCGATTTAGTTCCCTGCGATGATCTTAACGCATGGAATTATCTTTTGTATATGCCCTCCTATCCATGGCGGATGAGTAAGACCGATTTACAGCTGACGGAAGAAAAACTGGATGAGATCTTTCAAAAGTATTTTTCGGTTGTGACTGATGATGAGATCTCACCGACTTATCTGAACCTGGAAAATGGCGATTGAAAGGAACGTATAAAATGGATATCAGAGAATATTTGAGGGCTTACAGGGTGATACAGGACAGCGGTGTTCTGAAACCACCGTGCCCACGCTGCGGCGGAGAAATGGAGAACGACAATGGCGAAAACGCATTAAGCCGACATTGGGATGTGTATATCTGTTCGGATTGCGGCCGGGAAGAGGCGCTGGCGGACATCATTGAAGAGGAAAAACCGGTGGAAGAATGGTATGCGGTCAGGCTGCTTGCCACCAGTTCTGAAATTCCAAGGAAACAAAACGGCTATGAGTTGGATATCGTCAATAAATTAGAGATAACGGACGAGGATATCGACGTTATCCTGTCAATGGCCCTTGAAGGCGGGATTACCCACTGGTGTTCCAAGGTGGAAGTAGTTGGAGAATATCTTGGCAAATATACGAGCGACCAGATCAGCCGGGGAGGCATCCTTATTCTCCATGATATGGAAGATGGGAAACGATACGAGCTGACGCGGGAAAAGCTGTTATCCGGACTCCAGAAATACCTGCAGGAACATTCAGCCGTGATCTGTGGACAGGGGATAGATACCGGAGAAATTGATGCTTTGGAAGCTGACCGCATTGTTCAGCTTGCCTTATTTGAGGAGGTTATATATGGATAGAGAAAGACAGGATTGGGAGATTCATTATGTTTCCAACAGTGCGCCCTGCATTCGTGAGGGGAGGGTAGAGAAATCATTTCCTGAATATATCTGCGATGCCCATACCCATGGTATGAATCGTTATGGGCATCTGGAATTTCAGGTTGTGATTGATTACGGTCCGAGGAATATCGGTTATCTCCTCAATACGATGGGATACCGGGTCAAGGCTGGAGAAACTTTCCGAAATGGAGATCTGGTAAAGGGATTGCTTAAAAACTACGATGTTCAGATTCGTCAGATGACGGATTCTATGGGAGAACCGGTACTGCGGCTTGTCATACCGGACAAGCAATACCGTTGGCCTGAAAATGCGGAGCCGCCGTATCAGTATCAAATGTTGGCAACACATTTACTGTATTTGGACTCGGGAACATCAAACTGACGGGAGGTATCACCATGGAGAAAAAGGTTTTCAAAGCTGTCTTGTATTTAAGGGTCGGCAATAAGGAACAGTTGTCTGAGAAAGACGTAAAGAGCCGGGAGCAGGATATCAGACAGCTTTTGCGCCAGAACAGGTATGGTGTGATCGGAACGATTCCCGCTGTAAGCAGAGGCGAAACGGCGCCCCCTTTCCTGAATCCCTTTGCCGGAGAAACCAAACAAAGGGAACGGCTTATAGCCGGCGATATGGCGAACACCAAAAGAGGCTACGGCCAATGCCCTAAGATCGGAAAAAAAGGTGGAGGGAACAAATATAAAAATGATTTTCGCAGTAAAAGAAGAGATGGATGGCCTCAAAACATCCTGAGAGGAAATCGGGGATAAAAAGGGCGTTGGCATATTTTGCTGATGACTCGAAGCGTAAGAAAAGGAGGAAATTTTAATGTCAGAAAAGGTGTTGATGTATGCAAGAGTCGGCAACATAGGACAGATGGCGGAGGCAAGTTTGGACCTTCAACTGCAGGCAGTCGAGGAGTTCTGCCGTCAGAAAGGCTATGAAATCGTCGGGACAAAGACTTGCGTAGGCGGTGGAGAAAAAGCGATTTCTTTTCTCCCTCCTCTTGCTGAAGAAGCGAAACAGAAGGAAGCTACAATGATCGTGACCTGTAGTATGGATCGTTTCACCCGGGATTACGACAGCCTTATTAAATTTGAGGATGACCTGAGAAAAGAAAACATCAAAGTGTTGTCCGCAGAGGAAACGACAGAACCGAGTGAAATGGATAAAGTGTTACAGGCGATTTTTGAAAAGTTTAAGGAATATGAGAAATAAGAGAGGTGCCCGGCAAGATTTGCCGGGCATCTTTTTTCTTGAAATAGAATGGTTTCCGGCACATATTGTCGGTGTATTTCATGGAAAGAAAAAGGAGGAGTTTAATGCATTAATGTATCGCTGGGCAAGGCCCGGCAAAAGGAGGTTGTTATGCGTAAAATTGCCAATGACGACCTGGATAAGATGAATCATCAAGAGGTTCCAGCCACTGATACGGAGGAGCTTGCGGATATTCGAGATGTCAGGATTGATCCCAAAAGCTCAAAAGAAGAAAAACTCCGTACATTTCTGGAACAGATTAAAAACCCATATCGGTTTCGCTGCGGTAGCCATATCGTCCGCGTATCCTTTTCAGAAACGGACAGGACGCTGGAGGACTGCCTGGAAGACTATTTTAATTCATTGATATAGGCGCCTGGCAATACAGCTGTAAGGTGCCGGAAAGGAGAGTTTATGAGTTTGAAGGTACTTTACAAAGCGATTGCCTACCTGCGTCTGTCAAAGGAAGATGGCGACGAGGCAGAAAGCAACAGCATCCGAAATCAACGGATATTGATAGAAGATTATGTCAAACGGCAGGCGGATATTAAGCTGATTGGAGAGAAGGTTGACGACGGATATTCCGGAGTGAATTTTGACCGTCCAGGGTTTCAGGAAATGATGGAGCTCATCCGTGACGGAAAGGTAAACTGCGTTATCGTCAAGGATCTGTCCCGGTTTGCACGAAATTTCGTGGAGTCGGGGAAATACCTTCAACAGATATTTCCTTTCCTGAACGTGCGGTTTATTGCCATCAACGATAATTACGACAGCCTGAAAGCGGACTATCAGACCAGTAATCTGTACGTCCCCATTAAAAATCTCTTTAACGACGCATACAGCCGGGACGTATCCATTAAAATGAGGAGCTTCTATGATTATAAGAAGCGCAATGGAATGCCGACCTGTGCCTTTGCCGTTTACGGCTACAGGAGAGAGAAAGGCTCCAAAAAGTTGCTGGTGGATGAGAATGTCGCCGGTGTGATTCAGAGCATCGCTGCCGCCAAGCTGTTTGGGCTGAGTCTTCAACAGATCGCGGACAAGCTGAATGAACAGCAGGTTTTGTGTCCGGCGGAATATAAGAGAAGCATTAGTCCGAACTATAAATGCGGGCCACGAAAAAAAGTTGTCTGCAAATGGACTAAAATGGCGGTCAGCAGGATTCTGCGCAATCGTGTTTACACAGGCTGCCTGGAGCTTGGGAAGACTTACCGGCCCAATTATAAGGTCAAGCGTCCGTTTCTGGCCGCCAAGGATAGCTGGAGTCAATATGAAAATGCCCATGAAGCGATTCTTTCCAAGGTGGAGTTTGATACGATTCAACGGACTATGGACGTGGAAATGAGACGGAATTCTCAGGCAGAAACCAGTTATCTTCTGAATGGTATTCTCTTTTGCGCCGACTGTCACCAGGCTATGGTCCGTCGGAATGTCTACAGCAAGGGGAAAAAGTATGTTTACTATAACTGTGCATCCAACCGGAAAGACAAGAACGAATGTACCCCTCACAACATCAGCGAAGATGCGATTCTGAAAATCCTTCTTCCGGTTATCAGAAACCATGTGGAAGCTGTCGTAGAGATAGACGACATGCTGCATTATCTGGATACCTTACCGGAAAGGCAGGGAGCTTCCCGGACGATTGACCGTCATATCAAAGCGTTGGAAGCAGAACTGGAGAAGAACCGGCGGTTTAAGCGGATGGTGTTTGAGAAGTATGGCGAAAAAATCATTGATCAGAAGACGTATCTGGAGTATACGGAAATCTATTCTAAAAAGTGCGACGACCTGGAAGCGGCGATTTCCAAACGACGGGAAGAGCTGCAGGCGGTTCTCACAGCCGGCGCCTCACGCAATGAGTGGGTCCGGTTGTTCAAGAAAAACCGCGGCATTAAAAACCTGAACCGCCCCCTTCTGCTTTCTTTGATTGAACGGATCGAAGTAGGGGAAGGAAAGAACATTACGGTACGGTTTGCCTATCAGAACCAGTTTGATATCGCAAAAGAGTATATCGATAATTTTAAGACGAAGGAGGCAAAACATGAACTGGAACCAGCAGAGAACAAATGAAGCTCCTGATCCTGTGGCAGGAAATCCGAATATTGCGAAAGTCTATCTGACAGGAGTGTATGTTCGCCTGTCTGTGGAAGATGGGGGCCTTGGAAAAGAAAGCGAGAGCCTGCTTCATCAGGAACAGTTTTTGATGCGGTATCTGGAACAGCATCCCGAACTCATATTGACGAAAATATACAGAGACAACGGTGAGACCGGGACGAAGTTTGATCGCCCCGGTTTTTCTATGATGATGGATGATCTGCGTCATGGTGTCATCAACTGCATTCTGGTAAAAGACCTGTCCCGGTTTGGCAGGGACTATGTACAGACCGGGGAATACATCGAAAAAATATTTCCTTTTATGGGAACGCGGTTCATATCCGTCCTCGAAGATTTCGATAACATCAGGCCGAATGCCAGAGATACGCTGATGGTCAATCTGAAGAATCTGATGAACGAAGCCTACGCAAAGGACAAATCCAAGCGTATCTGCTCCGCTTTTGACGCAAAGCGTGCAAACGGCGAATTCAATGTGAAATATGCTCCTTATGGCTATCTGCTGTCGGGAGACAAAAAGCATCCATATGTGATTAATCCGGAAACGGCAGATGTGGTGAGAGAAATTTTCAGCCTTCGACAACAGAGAATGCCGGTACGTGCTATTGCCCGCCTGTTAGATGAAAAAGGATATTTGACGCCAAGGCAATACGCAATCAAAATCGGAATCCGGAAAAAACCAATGCCGGAGAATCATTGGACAGATACGGCGGTTCGTCGGATACTTGAAAATCTGGCTTATCTTGGACACATGGTTGTGCATAAAACGGAAGCCCGACTGTATCAGGGGATCCAAAAGCGCAAGGTGGATAAGAAAGACCAGATTTTTGTGCCAAATGTCAATGAAGCGATCATAATCCAGGAGCAGTTCGATTCGGTGCAAGGCGTAAAGAAAGTGTCCAAACGGTCATCCAAAAAGCAAAAAGCAAAAACAGAGAATCTGTTCAGAGGATTCCTGTACTGCGCAGAATGCGGAAGGCTCTTATATGCGGAGAAATCCAAATTAGCCAATGGGAAAGAAATGCGGTATTATCACTGCCCTACCTATCGGGACCATCACGAGAAGTATTGTCCCCATAAAGCTGGTATGCGGGAAGATAAAATCAAAGCGGTTGTTTTGGAATTCATCAAGTCGCAGGCACGGCTGGCAGGGGAAATTGAGCGGCGTGCAAATAGTGCTTCGCTGTTTCATCTGGAAGGACCAAACGGCAGGAGCAGAAAAGATACCATACATGACCTGGAGGCAGCTCTTGACCGGGAAGAGTATTTACTGAAAGATGCGTTCGAATGTTATGTGCTTGGCTCATTGAGCGAGAGCGATTATCTTTTTTCCAAGGCCAAACACGAAAAACAGATGGAGGCGTTACGTGCCCAATCGGAAAAAGCAAAAAAGAATGAGGGAAAAGGAATTCTGGAGATGGTGAAATCCAATTCGTATGTGCAGATATTGAAATCCCTTACAAGAGCAAGGGCAGTAACCCGGGAGATGTGTGAGGCATTGTTGGAGCGCATCGATATTGATAAGGACCACAATCTGAAAATCACGGTCAAGTATCGGGATGAATTTGCTGACCTATTGCGAAAGATTGGAGATTTGGAGGCGGAGATACATGATGTCGGATGAATACACAATTGCAAAATATCTTCGCTTGTCACTGGAAGATGGTGACTTGGATGAAGCGAAAGACGAAAGCAACAGTATATCGAACCAGCGGAAGCTACTGGATTATTATATCGAGCAGCATCCGGATCTGAGTGGCGCAAAGATATTGGAATTTGTAGATGATGGTTATTCTGGGACCAGCTTTGACCGCCCCGGAGTGCAGAAGCTCCTGCAGATGGTGAAGGAGAATAAAATCAATTGCATCATGATTAAGGATTTCTCCCGATGGGGGAGGGATTATATCATGGTCGGCGATTATCTGGAACAGATCTTTCCGTTTCTGCAGGTGCGTGTAATCTCGGTCAATGATAATTACGACAGTGCCACGATTGCTTCTACTGCAGGGAACATTGAAGTTGGTTTTACCAATATCATGCATGACATGTACAGCAAAGACCTGTCAAGAAAGCTCTTAGTGTCGAAACGACAGCTGTTTGAAGCAGGTAAGTACCATAGCAGTTATCCTTTTTATGGGTATCTGAAGTCCACAACTGAAAAATACCATCTGGAGATAGAGCCGGAAGCAGCGGGAGTTGTAAAAAAGATATTTCGTTGGTATGCAGCTGGCTCTTCTACCAAGGAGATTGCACAGAAGCTCAACCGGACAGACACAATGACGCCGCTTTTATGGCTTGTGAAGTTTTGCGGCTTTAAACCGAGGTTTGAAAAAGGAAGCACTAAAGGGACCAGATGGACCAGTTCATCTGTTATGCACATTTTGAAGGATGAACGCTATACAGGCAAGTGCATTTATGGAAAGACGAAGGTCGCTAAAATCGGAAGTCGAAAATTAATTAAACAGCCAGAAAGTGAATGGTTTGTGGTTCCCAATCGGTTCCCGGTTATCATCACGCAAGCTTTGTTTGATAAGACGGCTGCCATCAGAAAGTCCCGAGCCAGGACAAAGGTCAAAAAGGGAGAACCAAGCCCCAGGATTTTTCTTGGCAATATCCGATGCGGTCACTGTGGTTATGCAATGAATTTCCATGAGACCAAGTACCCTTATTATATTTGCCACGCGAGACAGGCGGACAATGATCTGCATTGCCAGGGAACCCGTATCATGGAAAGCGATCTGGCAGAGGTTGTGTTGAATGCTTTAAAGCAGTTCGCCCAGGTTTGTATCGATTCAGAACGGAGGCTGGAGAAAAGAAGGGAAGTGATGCGAAGCGAACGGGCACAGATACAGGAAAAGATAAAACAGCAGGAGAAAATTGCCGCCAAACTTCTTCTGAAAGGGAATGATTGCTTTGAGGAACTTCTGGAGGGAAAGATTGACGATCAGGAGTACACCATACGAATGGCGGAGAATAACCGAAAGGTTGCAGAATGCCAGAAGCAAGTAGACGCATTAAATGAAGCGCTGCAGAGTATGCCAGAGGTTCCGAATGCGATGTCTGAAAAGACATTGATTGGGAAAATCCTTTCTCTTGAAAGATTGGATCGTAAATTGGCTGATTTGACAGTGAAATGTGTACATGTATTTAAGGACGGATCGCTGCAAATCGAATGGAACTTCTCTGGATTGTTTGACTCCATGTTTCCGCAGGATCTGCTTGAAGTCCTGCCAAGAACCGAAACAGTCATGCTGAATCGAACGTGGATCTATTGCTGTACAGTAGACGGATGGGACGAATTGGAAAGAATGCGTCAGGAGCTCTTTGATTATGCGGAAAGCCGGCAATGGCTGGTAGTAGGTGACTCTTTTGATAACTCAAAGCCTTGCCTGGAAGCAAACGGGTTTCGGCAGATGCGGGACGCAGCAAAACAGGGGAGAGTGGACAATGTTCTTGTTTATACACTAGATGGACTCTCCAAGAGGTCTAAAAATTATGCGAGGTTTCAGCGGCAGATTGAAAAGCGTCATGTCCTTATGTATGACCGCAATGGCAACCTTCTAATAGGAGCATAGAAAAGGAGCCGGCGACTCTCTTCATAAGAAGAGTCGCCGGCTTCATGCTGTTTGTGGATGAGTTGTGTGGAATCTGATTTTATATAAAGTTTGGTGCCGACGTAACATCTCAGTAAGAGAAGAAGATAGGAATGCGCGGAGCCGGGCGGGAAAGGCCGCGCAGCGAGAGAGAAAAAAGAAGCGGGAGAGTGAATGAAGGTATCTAGAGAGGTAAGAGGTAGCCGGGGGGACGCCCCGCCCTTTAAAGGAGGGCGCCCTAAGAGGAAGACTAAGCATAATAAAGCCCCAGCATTACAAAAACGCACCAATTTTATTCCCTTATTTCCTAAAGGGCGCCCACGGCCCGGCGAGCCGGGCCTATTAATAAATCCCCGCCCGCTTTGCGGCGTCCTAGAAACTTCAGCGTTAGAGCATAATGCATAATAAGTTTCGTTTTTAAAATTCGTCTCTTTTTTATATCATCCTAAATCGGCATATTCTCATACTTTTAATATAAGCAAAAACATGCTGATTTACATCCTTGCGAGATACTTATATAACAGATGTCCGCGGACATATATGGAGTAAAATAACAGGAAAACAAATTTATCTATTTTTATAGCACTATCTCTTATATACTAACTAAAAATATTTAATATTATAAAAAACCGGAGAAAAAATGAAACGCATATATACTGTCAAAATAGAAGAAGAATATCAGTTTAAAACCATAAAAGATTTTCTCAGGCAGGCTTTAAGCGCTTCAACTAGAGTAATTAAAGCATTGAAAGCGAATAACGGCATATATCTGAATCAGGAACGCGCTATAGTAACTCAAGTGTTGAACAAGGGGGATATGCTAACTCTTATTTTAGAAGAAGAAGGAGCTTCTTCAGATATAATAAAAACAGAGGGAAGCTTGGATATTGTATATGAAGATGAGGATATTCTAATATTAAATAAGCCACCTGAAATACCTGTGCATCCTTCGCCGGGACATGAAAAAGACAGCCTTGCAAATATAGTAACGGGCTGGTATGCCGCTCATGGTCAGAATATAGTGTGCAGATTTGTGAACCGTCTGGACAGCGGGACAAGCGGCCTGCTTTGCATGGGTAAGCATGCGCTTGCTCATTCTGTTTTAGCCAAACAGCTGCATACAAACCAGTTTTTGAGAAGTTATCTGGCAATAGTTCAAGGCAGGATAAACCAGAATGGTATTATTGACGCTCCTATTCTTTCGCCTGAAAAAGGAATAAAGCGAACAGTTTCACTTCAAGGCCAGCCGGCAAAAACAATGCTGGAGGTTTTAGAGTGCGGAGAGGAATATTCTTTAGTTAAGCTCAGGCTGTATACAGGGCGCACCCACCAGATAAGGGTGCATATGGCGTATATAGGTCATCCGCTGTACGGAGACTGGCTTTACGGACAAGAATTTTCCGGAGGAATAACGCGCCCCGCACTGCATTCGGCTTATATTGAACTTATTCAGCCGCTTGAGAAAACCACTCTTAAGTTTCATGCGCCTATGCCCGAAGATATGCTTACCCTGCTAAGCAGGCTTAAAGGAAAAAATAATTTTTAGCGGCATATTATAAGAGCTGAGGGTTCACGACCGGTTTGGATTGTATATAGGGTTTTCCGGCCGGCAAGGTCTATAATTTCTATAACATCCTCAAGCTGACTGGAAACATATAAAAGGCCTCTTTCAGAACATACGGCCAGCCGGTCGGGCATTATGGGACCTTTGATCCAGCCCATTGTACGGCCGTTATTCCTTGCATGAAGGGCTATAACGTCCTGGCCTGAACAGGAAATTAAAAGCAGTCCCCTGTAAAGCGCCATATCTACGGGAATATTGCCTGTATCGCATATTTTTATAAGCTCTCCTTCGCCGCTCAGCAGGCATAAGCTGCCCTTTACCCCGTCTTCAGCTGTTCCGCATATGTAGAAAATATCTTTTTCCTCATCGTAAAGAGCGCAGCTGGGCAGCACGGGAAGGTTCATTTCATATATTGGATAAAGTTGGTTAGCTGCGAGTAAAAATATTTTGCGGGTATTGGCCGTACACAGCAGGCAGTATTTAGGAGAAACGGCCATAGCGGTCAGATATCCGCCTGTTCTGAAGGAAGAAAGCTGTTCTCCGCTGCTGGGAGAAAGCATATGTACTGTATCGCTGTCAGCGCACGCGATATAAAGACTGCTGTTTTTCAGTTCAACTTTAAACGGGTACCGTCCAACACAGCTGCGGCAGCATGCGAGCGTAAATTGGGGCAGTTTAAATGTATACAGCATACCGCTGTATGCGCCAACGGCATAGAGTGTATTTTTAGAAACGGTGCCTGAGCGCAGTCCGGCCTGTGCTTCTGTGCCTAAAGGATGGAAAAAAGAGACGGCGTTTTCGCCGCTGGGTATAAAACCTATTTCATCCTGCATATGAAGTATTAAAAGACCATCCATTTAAACCCTCCCTTATGCCGCTCCTGATATACATACTATGTCCGCATGTTGGAATGGGTGATAATTGCGTTAAAATGCGGAATAGCTTACAGACTGCTAATTAAAGCATATTAAATTAAAGGATTTGGTTTAATAATGAAGAATATATCCATATAAAAACGGAGGAAGAAATATGTTTGAATATAAGACTAAGGGTACATGTTCCAGAAGGATAAAGCTGGAAATAAATAAGGATGATATTATAGAGAGTGTAAGCTTTGAGGGAGGATGCCGGGGAAATACTCAGGGTGTGGCAAAGCTGTGCATAAATAAAAACGCTCACGAGGTAAGCAGTCTGCTTAAGGGGATAAAGTGCCAGGGAGATACGTCTTGTCCCGACCAGCTTGCCAGGGCGATAGAAGCGTATTATTCTAGTAAGAAATGAGTATTTGTATAAGATAGTTTAAAAAAGTAAAGCTGCGGATAAGAAAAGGCCTTAAAGGGGGGGCGGCGCAGCGGCCCAGCCTTGCGGCATGAGCCGCAAGGCTGGGCCAGAGCGT
>OJMH01001767.1_pt1 | contig 20422 bp, 18 predicted proteins | sample 1597111 | NCBI WGS metagenome assembly OJMH01 (sample SAMEA2452115, study PRJEB22498) | human gut metagenome | reverse complement strand
AAAAAGGAAGAGTGGCTCAAATCCTTAAAACTCGAAGAAGATAAAATCTTAGACGACGAGTAATTGAATAATCAACTAAAAGGTTAGGACAAAGACGATCTAACCTTTTAGTTTATGTGTTGTTTTAACCAAACAAGCACGAAACACTTATTCAACGTAGTGTTTTGCGTAAAAACAGTTAAAATTCATATTTTTTATACCTAAAATGCTTTAAAAACATTGTTTTTTCTTCGGAAATTATGCAAATCAGGTATAGTATTACTAAACATTAACCAAATTGACACAAACCACTTGACTTTTGTAGTGTTTTATGTTAAAATGGTTAAAATTAGTTTTGAGGATATATAAATGGCAAAATTTATTCCTTATACGTTTACAAAAAAGGACGTAATAGGCAATTTTATAAATGATAAACAATACGAAAATTGGATAGCGGGGCAAGTTCGTTCTAAAAAAGTTGTTAAAGTTCGCAACGGATTATACGTTCAAGTTGACGTGTCGGGATATCCGCTTACGACAAAGTTTGAGCTTGCTACAAAAATAGCTGAAGATGCTTGCGTGTGCTATCATTCTGCTTTTGAATATTTTGGCGTGGCTAATCAAGTTTTTAATACCGTAACGGTTGGTAGTAAAAAACGATTCAACGATTTTACTTTTGACGATATAGACTACGTTCGTAAACCTCTAAAACACGACGTTCAAATTATGAATATAGTAACCGCCGCGGTTCGCGTAACTTCGCTTGAACGTACGGTTATTGACTGCCTTGACGATATTGATGCAGGTGGTGGAATTGATGAAATCTTAAATGCGCTTGACCAAATTCGTGTTTTAGACGAAACAAAATTGCTTGAAACGTTAAAAGCATACGATTCGGTATTCCTTTATCAAAAAGCAGGCTACGTATTAGAACATTTTCAAGACAAATTTATGCTGACCGATTCGTTCTTTGAAGAATGTAAAAGCAAACTAACCAATCAGATAAAATATTTTTTACAAGACGAGTATAAAGAGATAGAGTTTAATTCTAAGTGGAAACTTATGGCTCCTAAAAATCTTAAATCTCGACTAAACGGAGGATATTGATGGAATTCTCAAGACAATACTTGACAAGACTTGCCCAAAAATCTAACTTTATAAAAGATACGTTGGAAAAGGTTTTACGTCTTTCTGAAATATTAAAATTCTTAAACAGCGACGTTGTTTTTAAAGATAAACTTGCTCTGAAAGGCGGTACGGCAATCAATCTAACTGCTGTAGAACTTCCTCGCCTTTCGGTTGATATCGATTTGGATTTTACCGTAAACGTTAGCAGGGACGAGTTGCCTGAAATTAAAGAAAAGTTCAAAAAACGCCTAACCGACTATATGTGGCAGGAAGGCTATTCACTTGCAGATTCTCGCGACCATTTCGCTTTAACTTCGTTCTTATTTAATTACATTAATAACGCAGGCAATCGTGACAATATAAAGGTTGAAATTAACTTCTTGGATAGATGCCACGTTTTACCGCTTGAAAAGAAGAAAATTTTAACGAAGGGTATAGTAGAAGATTTTGAAGTTTTAACCTTAAACACTACTGAACTATATGCAAGTAAAATTAACGCTCTTCTTTCACGTGCTACGCCAAGAGATTTATACGACGTAAACGCTATGATAGAAAATAACGTTATAAAAGATACGGAACTTCTTAGAAAATGCCTTGTATTTTATAATGCTATCGGTGGGGATTACGATATTAAAGAGTTGGATTACAAAAACGTAGAAAGATTAGATTATAAAAAATATAAAACTCAATTAAAACCCGTTATATCCAAAGACGATAAGTTCGACATTGAAAAAGCAAAGGAAAGAGTTATAGCTTATGTGAAAGAATTGCTCGTTTTGACGGATAGCGAAAAAGAGTTTTTATCTAAACTAAAAGAAAAAGTTTACGCTCCTGAATTGTTGTTTGATAACGAAGAAATCGTAGCGAATATAAAACATCACCCCGCCGCACTTTGGAGAACAAAAGAAAATAATTAAATATGACGGAAACTGTCATATTTACTGTGCTAAAATCAAAGTGATTTTAGCAAACCAAGGAGAACCTATGGAAAACAAAGGATATATTTATATACTAACAAATCCATCTTTTAAGGAATATGTTAAAATTGGCTATGCTGATAATGTTGAAAACCGTGTAAGACAGTTAAACAATAGCGAATGTACGCCATTTGCTTTTAGAGTTTATGCAACGTATGAGGTTGAAGACCGTTTAACTGACGTTAATTTACATAAGTTAATTGACCAACTTAATCCAAATTTACGCTCTATAGATAACGTTAATGGTAAAAAGCGTGTAAGGGAGTTTTACGCAATGAGTCCAGAGCAAGCTTATTCTATATTGGAAGGCATAGCTCTTTTAGGTGGACGTAAAAATAGACTTAAGTTGTGGAACGTAACCGAAGAAGAACGCAAAGATATTGAGGTTGCGCAGGAAATAGAAGAAGAACATATCGAAAGGCTTTCACCTTTTGCTTTTTCAAAGTGCAACATTGCAAAAGGAACAAAAATTATGTTTGTTTGCCGCGGAAATGAAAACTCTGGTGCAGAATGTACTGTTGTAGATGACAAAACGGTAGAATATAAAGGCAAGAAATATTCGCTTTCAAGTTTAGCAACAGAACTTCTTGGTGCTATACATGGTGTCGCTGGACCTAGATATTTCAAATATAACGGCGAATGGCTTTGGAAAATCCGTGCTAAATTAGAAGGAAGAGCTGTTTCAAATCGTCTTGATGACGTGTGGATTATTCCCTGCAATCCAAAATTATATGATATTGTTGGAGCTTTCAATAATTTGGATGTTATAGAGTGGAGTCAACCAAATAATACAGCCATAGGTGACACGGTTTATATTTATGTTGGCGGAGAATTCAAGTCAATTATGTATAAATGTGAAGTTACTGCAATGGATTTATATGGAAATAGGGCGCAAGACGACATCGAATATTATCACGGATTAGAAAAACGAGAAGATGTTCGCTATATGAAATTAAAACTTATTGAAAAATACAGCGAAGGACAATATCCATTAGAAGAACTTAGAGAAAAGGGCTTAACTAGTGTTCAAGGTAGAAGCAAAGCAACGCCACAGTTGTTAAAATATTTAGAGCAATAAGCAATATAAAGGAGACGTTATGTCAAATTTTGATTTCTTACAAAAAGAATGGCCGTTAGTGGCAAAGCTTGCGCAAACGGCAGAAAATTACATATATGATGATCCGAATTCGTGTTTGATAAAACTCGGAATGTTAGCTGAACACATTGTAAGCTACATTGTTGATGTCAATGGTATTGTTATGCTCGAAGATGCAAACACGCAGGCAGATAAAATTCGTCAATTGAAAGCAAAAGCGCTTTTACCAAGGGACATTGATGATATTTTATACGGATTAAGAAAGGCAAGAAATGAAGCGGTTCACGCAAATTTAGATTCGTTTGAACGTGCTTGTTTAATGCTTGAACTTGCTTACAAATTATGCATATGGTTTAATGCGACTTACGGTACGACTATTGTTGAATATAGCGAATACATTTTGCCAGAAAAGGCTCCGAATTATGCTGAAATTATTGAGCAGCAAGAAGCGGAAATATTTAAACTAAAGAGCATCGCAACGATTGCACCGATTAAGCATAAATCGACAGTTCAACAAAACCGAAGAAAGTCTGAACAAAACGCTAAATTGATGACTCTTTCAGAAAAAGAAATTCGCTTTTTCATTGACGAGCAATTAAGAAAGGCTGGTTGGGAAGCTGATACCCAATCAATAAGATATAGTAAGGGGACAAGACCGATAAAAGGTCGCAATATGGCAATAGCGGAATGGCCGACTAATTCTTCAGCAATGAAGAAGGGGTATGCAGATTATGCTTTGTTTGTTGGTGAACAGCTCGTTGGTTTGATTGACGCGAAAAAGCCAGCAGAAGACGTAGCGTCAACGATTGACGTGCAAATTAAAGACTATGCAAAAAATATTAAGCCCGAACACGCTATTTATGTTATAGATAACTGGTTTGGGTATAGCGTACCATTCTTGTTTGCAACCAACGGCAGACCGTATTTGGAACAACTCAAAACAAAATCGGGCATCTGGTTTTTGGATGCGAGAAAGCCGTCAAATATTTCTTATCCTATCCGCAACTGGTTTAGCCCTGACGATTTGATGGCAAAATTAAAGCATAACGTAGAAGAAGCCAACGAAGCATTGACCGTTTCTGATGATTCTTATATGACAGACTCTAACGGACTTAATTTGCGTGATTATCAAATTAAAGCAATTAATAAAGTATCGCAGGCAATCATTGACGGTCAGCAAAATGTATTGATTGCGATGGCAACGGGTACTGGTAAAACGAGAACCGTCCTTGGGCTTATCAGTATATAGCAGCTCGTTTTGCTATAATATGAGTTGCAATTCTTCGGAAAAATGAACTGTTTGCAAGAAGGTAAAAAAGGCTGTTTCCATATAAGTTGAACACTTCTTTTATCGGCTGAAATTATGGAACTGAAAAAATTTTTTTGCATAGACTATTTGCCCTTCAAAGTAACACCTTTGTACAAGCGAACATCAAAAATCCGAGGTGACATCCTTTACGGATATCTCAAGGGCTTACCCGATATCGGGTAAGCCCTTGCGCTTGTTGCGTCGTTGCGGCTGTATTGTCTGTCGGTGTGCGAAAATTCGCCGACATTGTCAATATGCTTGAATTTATACCGAATTTATGTTATATTGATTGTCGGGTGATGATGCGTTGCCGTATGAGCGGCGATCCGGAGATATGTATGGAGAAGAAAAACGACGACATCAAAGATACTTTACCCGATACGGACGAAAGTTCGCTCCTGACCTCTGAGCCCGACGGAGCATCCGTGCGGGACAACGCATCGGACGACGGCGTAAAGTGTGCGGAGACCGAGGAGGGCATATCGCTCAGATATGAAAATAAGCGTCAGGTCGCAAAGGGCGGACTGCTCGGATTTTTCATAGGACTGGCGATCATCGTTCCGGGAGTGAGCGGCAGCGCCGTGGCGATAATACTGCGCTTCTATGAAAAGTTGCTGTATGCGCTCGGGAATATTTTCAAAAAGTTCGGAAAATGCATTCGTTTTCTTTTGCCCATACTTGCGGGTGCGGTCGTCGGCGTGGTCCTCGGTTTTTTCGGCGTAAGATTTCTGCTCGATCTGCTGCCTTTCGCAATAGTGGCATTGTTCGCGGGTCTGATGCTCGGTGCCTTTCCTTCGGTAAAGGATCAGGTAAAAGGCGAGAAGCTCACTCCGCTCAGAGCCGTGCTTTTCGTCGTAGGCTTTGCCGTACCCGTAGCGATATCCGCCGTATCCATATACGCTTCGACAGGCGAAGCTCCTTTGGAAGGACTTAAATTTTATCATTACATACTTTTTGTCGTATTGGGTTATATCGTTGCCATAACGCAGCTCGTACCGGGGCTGAGCGCTACGGCGCTGCTTATGACGTTCGGATATTTCACTCCGCTCGTTAATTCTGTGAGCATAACGTACTGGACGAACGATCCGTCGGTATTCCTTGTATATCTTTGCCTGATAGCGGGATTTGTTGCCGGACTGCTTACGGTATCTAAATTCATGTCCGTACTGATAGACCGAAGGCGCGCGCCTACATTCTATACCGTTGCGGGTCTGTCGCTCGGTTCGGTCGCGTCCATGTTCTTCAATCCCGAGATCGTAAACGTTTACCGGTCTTGGACGCCGGGAGCTTCCATGTATGTGGACATATGTCTCGGCGCGGTGTTGTTTATCGCAGGCGTGGCGCTTGCCTATATCTTCGTCAGATACGAGCGCAAGCATAAAGATAAAGTATAAAATATGGTATGCTGCTATGATAATGAGCTTCTCTTTTTCGGAGAAGCTTATTTTTTCGCGCTTATATGCAAAACTTGAAATAAATGCTGCAATTTATGAAATACTTACTTGAAAAAGGAGTCCCTCCGTGATAGAATAAAAAGAAAAGTATGGAGAAAGAAAATGAAAATAGCGGTTGTGGATGATGACGAAAAAAGCGTGGAAGTTCTGCGCGGTTATTTTTATCATTTTGCGGAAGAGAACGGGGGAGCCGTTGCGGAAATATACGAATTTCGCGACGGTGTGGATTTTTTGGAGAATTATAGAGCGATATACGATGTCGTATTCCTTGATATCGATATGCCCATAATAGATGGATTCAAGACGGCGGAGAAGTTGCGGGATATGGATCCCGACGTGTTTCTCGTCTTTTTTACGGTGCTTGCGTCGTACGCGTCAGAAGGCTATTCATTCGATGCATGCGACTTCATGCTCAAACCTGTGCTTTATGCGAGATTTTCTTCGACGATGAAACGCATCCTGCGTAAGCTCGGGAGCAGAAATTCTGAAGCGAGCATAGCGGTAAAGACAAATTACGGATTGAAATATGTTCCGCTGTCCAAGCTCGCCTGGGTGGAAACGGTGGGGCATAAATTGTACTTCCACGCCGAAGAAACGCTCACATCGTGGGGAAGCCTGAAAGAAGTGGCGTCTCAGCTTTCCGACAGGCGTTTTGTGCGCATAAACAGCGGCTGTATAGTTAATTTGGATCACGTTACCGGTATACGCGGCAATGAACTTGATATAGGCGGAAATGTATTGCTGGTGAGCCGCGGATGCAAGCGCACGGTCGCCGAGAGGCTTGCGGCTTTCTTTTCCGGAGGAGGCGCATGATGATAACATCTTATTTTCTGTCTGTACTGAGTTATGTGCTGAAAGCTGCGGGAATAATAAGCTTCGATGCTGTATTTTTCCGTCGCGCAGAAAGAAAAGAGTATTTTGCAGTAAAGTTCGGCTTCGGCGTTGCCGCTATGATAGCGCTCGCGTTGTTGTTTTCCGTGTATATCATCATCGAACTCGATCAAAGGATAAATTACGTATTTTATTCGGTATATCTTTTCGCTCCTTACATTATATTGCTGCTTTGTTACCGCATAAACAAATTGAATTCGTTTGTGTGCTATACGGCTGCGATCGTTTTTGTTATGGCGGGAATACGCGCTTCTGATCTCACGGTATATCTGCTGTCGGTTGCCGGCGCCGACGAAGCGTTTCTTGGCAGCATAGCCGGGAACATATATTACGCCGTATTCGTTGCGGCGGTGACCGTTTTGCTTGCCGTATTCTGCGGCGACATATTCGATTTCTTTTTAAGAGCATCGTTGCCGCGGCGTACGTTGCTGCTTCCGTTGCTGATAGCTTCGATGAATTTGCTGTTTGGCGTCATATCGCCACGCGTAACGATGTTGGAAGATGTTGTGTATACGGTGCTCGTGTATTTGTTCGAGATATTGTACTGCACGCTTTTCTTTATACTTTTTATGTACTTTATAACGCAGGTGCGCACGGCGGCGAAAAATATCGTACTTGAAAACATGTTTAAGCAATACGAAAAACAATATAAACAGTTCGAACAAAACATAAGGATAATAAATTGCAAAAGTCATGATCTGCGATTCAATCTTTCCGGCGCCGTGCGCGACGAAGAGACGGCTCGGGCATTGGAGGGCTACGAATCGCAGGCAAATACAGGCAACGCACTGCTTGACGTGATCCTTACTGATATGGGCTATCGCAGCACAGACAGCGACGTGCAGTTCGTATACAGTGCCGATGGGAAATTACTATCGTTCATGAATGAGACGGATATGTGCGCGCTTTTCGGGAACGCGTTCGAAAATGCGCTCGAGTATCTGCGTACCCGCCCGAAGGAAGAGCGCTTCATATCCGTGACTCTCAAACGTAAGATGGATATCGTCCACCTTCATTTTGAGAATAGTTTTTCCGGCACGCTTCGCTTAAAAGACGGTTTGCCCGAGACTACGAAGGCGGATCGTGACACGCATGGCTTCGGCATGCATAGCATACGCCGCATTGCGGAAAAGTACGGTGGAACGGCACAGGCTTCGGTAAGGGACGATATGTTCCAGCTGGATATTATTTTTCCTGCATGCGATTCATGAAATAAAATTTGCAGTTCTTGCAACGGGTATTGCTCCTCCGCGACCGCAGATATATAATTGCGGTACAATAAAAAACGCGGCGATAGCCGCGGAAGGAGAATTATCTATGAAAAGAACAAAGATGATGGGCAAGATCGCTACGGTAGCTTGTTTGATGCTGGTTGTGGCGGTCGTTTGCTTTACTGCGACAGCCTGCGGCACTTCCGAATACAGCGCCGCGATCGAGCTTACGGACGCAATGAGTGCGGAGGAAAAGGCGCCGTATGTATCGGGCACCTCTATGAAGAAGTATGAGTCCCGGTTGGTCGTAGACGGTGAGTCGTATACTTTTACCAAGACGGCATACGGCGGTGAACAAACAGACACTAACCTTATAGACGAAGCGTATTGGTATACGTCTTACCAGATGGTTTTTCAATTCGTTTTCACCGGAACATGCAGCGCGGACGGCGATAAAATAACACTCGAAGCGCCCACCGAAGCGACAAAGCTCGTTTATTATCAATTCGATGTGTCGGCGCTTTATCCCTCCAGATTCCCTCTCAAGATGACGACGGGGGAGAATAAGGATCCCGTTGCCATGACCGCGTCGGATGAGGATATGAAGTACTTTAACTGTCTCTATATCGAAGTAACGGACAAGACTTCTGCCGGAACGCAGACCGTGACCGTGGACGGCGATAAGATCGTATCCGTTAGCTGAGAGGGGGGAAAGGCGAATGGGAAAGGTTAAGATGAGCAACAAAAAGTTCCGCTTCATAGTCATTCCCGTGATCGTTGTTATAGTAGTACTCATCGTCGTGTTCAATATTCTCTGTGCATATTGGGCGCAGACGTTCGATTGGGTGTTCGGCAGAGGCGAAGCGGCACAGTCGGGCGGCGCGGAAGGCTTGGATACCGAATACTATGACAATGTATACGGAAAAGATACGGCGGGACAGCTCGAGGCGAGAGACGCGGGCGCAGATGTGACCGAAGCCATATGTGACGAAGGCATAGTGCTTCTTAAAAACGACGGTGCGCTGCCTCTCGCGAAAAAAACAAAGGTCACGCCTTTCGGATACAGATATATCGATCCCATATATGGCGGCGTAGGGTCGGGTAGGATAACGGTCGAGGACTATTTCAGCAGACTCGAGCCTATGATGGAGGAGTATCTGGACGTGAATTCCACCGTTGTCGGTAAGATGAAATCCGCAAAAGTGACATATCTCGGAGAGGACGGTTACGCGACTGCCGACGAGGACCGGGGAGACTACGACGGCGCGACTGCGACTATAGCGGAGTTTGACCCGTCGACCGTATACAGCGCAGCCGATGTTGGTGGCTATAAAACGGGTATCGTATTTGTCGGCAGGAATGGCGGCGAGGGCGATGATCTGAAAACTACGGGGTATCATGACGGTACTGAGCATCAGCTTCAGCTTTCCGCATATGAACGCCGGACGATCGAGTTTGCAAAGGAAAACTGCGACAGCGTGATCTTGGTCGTCAATTGCTCGAATGCGCTTGAGTTGGGCGAGCTTGACGCCGATCCTGAGATCAATGCTATCGTTCTTATCGGCGGAGCGGGGAGCCGTGGTTTCAGATCGTTGGCAAAAATAATGACCGGCGAAGTAAATCCGTCCGGCAAGCTCGTGGATATCTATGCCGCTGATGCAAAGAGCTCTCCCGCAATGGCTAATTTCGGTGATTTCACTTATACCGGTACGGGCGATGAAACGATCAAGTATGTCGAGTACGAGGAGGGTATCTATGTGGGATATCGCTGGTACGAGACTGCCGATGCGGTCATAGCGGATTACGATTATGATTCCGAAGTCGTCTATCCGTTCGGCTACGGCCTCAATTATGACGACGATAAGGTCACGCAGACTCTCGATTCGGTGACCTACGATCCTGAAACGGGGACCGTCGAGGTAAAAGGAAGCATCGCAAACTCCTCGGATAAATATGCGGTAAAAGAAGTAGTGCAGATATATTACACGCCTCCCTACCACGCCGACGGCAGCAGGATAGAAAAGTCCGCAAAGAATCTCATAGCGTTCGATAAGATAGAGGTAGCGAAAGGAGCGACAGAAGAATTTATCTTATCTTTTGATGTGGCGGATATGGCATCATATGACTATAAGGGATATTATACCGAAAACGGATCCTATGTTATCGAGGCGGGCGAGTATGGCATAACGCTGGGCAAAGATTCTCATAACGCATGGGGAACTCAGACTATAAACATCCCTAAGACGCTCGTATATGCCGAAGAGACCACCGATGCGGCGGCGGAAGCCGTCGGTAAGCGCGATTCCGATGAGTTGGAAGCGAACAATAAGTTCGATGATGTCAGCGCATATATGGATGCTACGGCGGCATCTCATGGCGAAGGACAGGAGACGGATGCGTATTGTGTCTCTCTTACTCGCGCGGATATGGAAAACACCATGCCTACGACGAATGACGGCAAGCGTATGCCTTCCGAGCCTTATGAGCTTTATAAGTCTTGGCAGATCGACCGCGACCTTAGTTATAAGTCGGAAATAGAAGCGAAGTACGGTGTGTCCGCGCCTGTTTCCAAAGTGGAGACGGAGTATAAACTTTCCGAGTTCAGAGGGTTGGATTACGATGACCCGAAGTGGGATAAGCTGCTCGATCAGATAGATTATGGCGCGGAGGACCTTAAATCGCTTATCGGTAAGGCAGCGTATGCCAGCGGGGCGCTGGCGAGCGTTGATAAGCCGGCTACAACGGACGTCGACGGTCCTCAGGGGCTCAGTAAAGTGGGAAATTGCAATGCCTACCAGGCGGAGATCGTTCTTGCCTGTACCTGGAACAAAGATCTTGCCCGTAAGATGGGCGAAGCTCTCGGCGCCGAATCGCTCTCTCATACCAGAGTAGGTTGGTACGCTCCTTCCATGAACATCCATCGTACTCCTTTCAGCGGCCGGAACTATGAGTATTACAGTGAAGATCCCTATCTGTCAGGGGAGATGGCGGCGGAGACCGTCAGCGGCGCAGCTACTTACGGCGTGGTCGTATACATCAAGCATTTTGCCCTTAATGATCAGGAGACCAATCGCAAAGCGGTATGCACGTGGGCAAACGAGCAGACGATACGCGAGATATATCTTCGTCCCTTCGAAAAGTGCGTGAAAGAAGCGACGGCGACTATAAAATATTGCGAATTTGATGAAGTGACCGAGTCTTACGTTTCCGCGACTAAAGAGATAAAAGCGACTTTGGGAGTGATGTCGTCCATGAACTGCATAGGGGCGCTTTGGGCGTCGGAGCACTATGCTCTGCTCAAGGAAGTCCTTCGCGGTGAGTGGGGATTCCGCGGCACCGTGATATCCGACAGTATGGAGAGCGGCAATTTCGGTACGCTCGACGCTGCCGTACAAGCCGGTAACGACCTTTGGCTGTGGTATGTCAGAAATAACTTTAATGACATGAGCAGCGCTTATATGCAGTGGGCGATACGTGAAGCGGTGCACAATATCTGTTACAGCTATGCCAACAGCCTTATAATGCAGGGAGTAGCTCCCGGCGGAACGGTCACTTACGGCATTTCCGGTTGGCAGATAATCCAAATCGCGGTAAATATAGTCCTTGCTCTCACGGCTGCCGCTCTTGTAGTTTGGCTTGTATTAAGAACGCTGGATGAAAAGAAGCATCCGGAAAAATATACGAAAGGATCGGTAGAGCAATAAACGACGATTTCGGAAAGCAGGTAAGAGCTGCGGATCTTACGACCCGCAGCTCTTGTATCGTTACCGTATCATAGTGAAAGACCTCTCTTTTATTTGAAATTGACTTGACAAGAGTGCATTATATTTGATATTATAAATACAACAAAAATTGTCCGACCGTGTATGTGTGCGCGGTACGGCAAGCGGGGGACATGGATTACAGAAAAGCCGTTTATGAAATAGAGGAAAAATACCTCTCTCCGTATGCGTTCAGATCGTCGCAGACTAAGGGGAGAAGATACCCGCTCACGCCCTGCAACATAAGGACGGATTTTCAGCGAGACCGCGACAGAATAATCCATTCCAAGGCGTTCCGACGCCTTAAACATAAGACGCAGGTCTTTCTTGCCCCGGAAGGGGATCATTACAGAACGCGCCTGACCCACACTCTCGAAGTCAGTCAGATAGCGCGCACGATAGCCCGCGCATTACGCATGAACGAAGATCTCACCGAGGCCATAAGTCTCGGGCACGATCTCGGACATACACCGTTCGGGCATGCCGGAGAGCGCGCATTGAATGCGCGTATGAAAGATCTCGGAGGATTCCGCCACGAGGCTCAGTCGGTGAGAGTCGCCGACGTTCTCGAAAATATGGATCTGACGGCCGAAGTATTGAACGGCATAGGAAACCACAGCAGACGCGGCCATCCCGATACGCTGGAAGGCGAGATAGTCCGCCTGAGCGACCAGATCGCATATCTCAATCACGATGTGGACGATGCCATACGTGCCGGAGTGCTGTCGGCGAACGATCTGCCGCAGTCGGTACGCAGCGGATTCGGCGACACTCACGGCAAGCGGATAGACGCTATGATATCGGATATAATCCGTACAAGTTACGGCAGGGATTTCATATCCGCGTCCGAGCAGGCGAAGGAGCTTACGGAAGAGTTCAGAGATTTTATGTTTGAGAGGGTCTATTTCTCTCCTGTAGCGAAAGCGGAAGAAGGGAAGGTGGACAATATAGTGCTTTTTATGTTCGAGTATTATCTCGCCCATGAAAGCGAGGTACCCGAGTACATACGTATGGCGTCTGACATTCCGGAGCGCCGGGTATGCGATTATATCGCTACGATGACGGATAATTATCTCGTGCGTATGTTCGAGAAGATATATGTGCCCAAGGGATGGGCTTTGCTGTAAGGTAAGGGCGGCAATGGATTTCAGCGAGTTTTGCAGTCGGCTGCTCGAGAGCACCGACATCGTCAAATTAATATCGCGGTATGTGACGCTGAGAAGAGCAGGCAGCAGCTACAAGGCGTGCTGTCCGTTTCATAATGAGCGCACGCCGTCTTTCAGCGTCGATCCCGTAAAGCAGCTTTATCACTGTTTCGGATGCGGAAAGGGCGGGAATGCGATAACTTTCCTTCGCGATATAGAAAATATCGAATCGATCGACGCCATAAAAATGCTTGCCGACGAAGCGCATATGGAGCTGCCTGAATTCACGGGCGGCGGGAAGCACGGTATAAGTAAGGAAAAGAGGCTCAGATTATATGCGCTCATGCGCGAGGCGGCGAGACATTATAATGCCAATCTTTCGTCGCCGAGGGCGCAGATAGCCCGGGATTATATTGAGAAACGCAAACTTCCTCAGAACATAGTGACGAGGTTCGGGCTGGGATATTCGTTCGATTTCACGGAAATAATAACATATCTGAAATCGAAGGGATATACCGAAGCGGAAATGAAGGCTGCCGGACTTATCGAGCGCACGGCGGATAAATGGTACGACGTGTTCCACGGCCGGCTCATATTCCCGATAATAAGCAATACCGGAGAAGTCGTTGCTTTCGGAGGACGTGCGCTGAAAAAGGATATCCCGGCGAAATACCGCAATTCGTCTCAGACGGAAATATTCGACAAGAGCAAGACAGTATACGCTCTTAATCTCCTCAAGAAGAAACGTCGGTCGGGACCGCTGCCGTACGTCATCATGTGCGAAGGATATATGGACGTGATCGCGCTGCATAAAGCGGGATTCGATACGGCGGTCGCCAGCATGGGCACGTCGCTTACGCATCAGCAGGCAAAGCAGCTAAAGAACTATTCCGACAAGGTCATAATAAGTTATGACGGCGACACCGCGGGACAGAAAGCGACCATGCGAGGGCTGGATATCCTGCGTGAGACCGGGCTTACGGTCAAGGTCGCCCGCATGCCGGAAGGCAAAGATCCGGATGAAGTGATAAACGAATCGGGACGCGAGGCATACGAGCGGATAATAGAGGAAGCGCTTCCGCTTACGGCATACAAGCTGGATATGCTGAAGCGCAATTACGATCTCGGCGACCGCGACGATAAGACGAAATATGCGGCAGAGGCGGTGAAGTGCATAAAACAACTTGAGAATCCGGTCGAGCGCGAGGAATATCTGCAATCCGTGGCTGCCGAAACGGGGTATGATATAGGAGTTTTGCGTGCGCAGGCGAACGTTTTCACGGGAGACGAGGACAAGCCTGACGAAAAAACGGCTAAGGAAAAGGAACCTTCCCGCGACATCAGCGAAACATATCTTCTTGCGGCTTATGTCGCAGGCAGACCGTATGTCGATCCTGCGGATCTTACCGAAATATTTCCCGACGGATTCGAACGCAATCTCGTCGATTCGGTGACGGACAGCCGGCTCAAGGGCATAAAGGATACCGCGGCCATGCTGTATACCGATCTGCCGGAAGGCGTGCACGGCAAACTGCCGGAGATAATAGAATTCGATCTGTCCGCAATGGACGATGAAAAAATTTACGATTCGTGCGTAAGAAAGCTCAGGATCGCGCGGCTCGAAAAAAAGTGCAACGAACTTGCTGCGGAATTCGACAAAACGAGGGACGTGAAGTTCCTGCAAGAGTGTAGCGAATACAGGAAACAGATCAAACGACTGAGAGAAATCGGAGGCAAATAAATGAGTGAAGAAACGATGTCCGTGAAGGCGGGAACGAACGATGAGCGCAAGACGCTCAGCGAAAAAATTCAGAAGGAAGTGGCAAAGCTCATTTCCGTCGGGAAACACCGCGGCAGCGTGACATACGACGAGGTGGGAGAGAAGATAGCGATAGGCTGCGACGCCACCGTGAGCGAGATCGAAGAAGTCCTTCGCATTCTCGAAGAAAATAATATCGAGGTCAAAGATACGAAGATAGATATCGTCAAGGACGATTCTCTCGATAAGCTCATAAGCGATGCGACCATATCTTCCGACGATCCGGTAAAGGTATATCTTAAAGACATAGGTAAAGTGCCTCTGCTTTCCGGTAACGAGGAGGTGGAGCTGGCGCAGAAGATGGCGGAGGGCGACGAGGACGCGAAAGCGCGTCTTTCCGAAGCGAATCTGCGCCTTGTCGTATCTATTGCAAAGCGTTATGTCGGAAGGGGCATGCTTTTCCTCGATCTTATCCAGGAAGGCAATCTCGGACTGATGAAAGCGGTGGAGAAGTTCGATTATACCAAAGGCTTCCGTTTTTCGACGTATGCGACGTGGTGGATACGTCAGGCGATAACCCGCGCCATAGCGGATCAGGCCCGCACGATACGTATCCCCGTCCACATGGTGGAGACCATAAACAAACTGACGCGCACGACGCGTTTCCTCGTTCAGGAACTCGGTCGCGATCCCACTCCGGCGGAGATAGCGAAGGAGATGGGCATAAGCGAGGATAAGGTGCGCGAGATACAGAAGATAGCACAGGATCCCGTGTCACTCGATACGCCTATAGGCGAAGAAGAGGACAGCCATCTCGGCGATTTCCTGGAGGACAGCCACGCGGCAAGCCCGCAGGATCAGGCGACCACGACGATGCTCAAAGAGGAGCTCATGAGCGTGCTCGAAACTCTTACTCCGCGCGAACAGGCGGTCATACGTCTGCGTTACGGAATAGACGGGTCTCATCCCCGCACGCTTGAGGAAGTGGGCAAGCGTTTCGGCGTCACGCGTGAGCGTATCCGTCAGATCGAGGCAAAAGCTCTGCGCAAACTGCGCAATCCTGCGCGCAGCAAACGGCTGAAGAGCTATTATTCGGAAAATTGAGATTCGGACATATCATAAGCGCATTGCCGTGCGTCAGTGCGATCGCCGAGGTAGGATGCGACCACGCAAAGCTTACGGAGCTTGCGTTCGATCGCGGATCGTGCGAACGGGCGGTGGTCTCGGATATCAGCGATAAGTGCCTTGCAAAAGCGCGCAGAACGCTTGCCCGTTTCGGAGAGCGCGTGACGTATGTCGTGTGCGACGGCGTGCCGCCCGAAGCGGCGGGAACCGACTGCATCATGATATGCGGGATGGGCGGACACACGATAGCGGATATACTCTCGCGCTATACGGGCAGTGCGCGGCTGTTGCTTTCGCCGCAGAGCCATCCGGAACTTGTAAGACGTATGCTCATATCGCGCGGATACAGGATAGACAAAGACGAATGTTTCAAGGCGGCGGGCAAGTTTTACGATCTCATCACTGCGGAAAAAGGCGAAATGTCGCTTGACGGCATGCAGGAGGAGTTCGGTACATATTGGCGTCATCCTACAGACGCGCTTATCGAGAGGTCGGAGATCAGGCTGAAAGCCCTTCTCGGCGGCGGAGAAAAGACCGCTGCCGAGGCGGACAGGTTAAGGGAGGTGCTCGGATGGCAAAAATAACGGATATACTGTCTCTCATGCGTTCGTTTGCGCCCGAGAACGCTACCGAACCCGGATTTGACGACAGCGTAGGGCTTCTCGTCGGCAGCGAGAAAGGCATGTCGCGCGGAGCGCTGCTCTGTCTGGATTGTACGGTAAGCGTCGTCGAAGAGGCGGCAGCCAAGGACTATTCCCTTATAATATCCCATCATCCCGCAATATTCCGCGGGATAAAAAAAGTCACTGATGAAACGCCGGCAGGAAGGATGATACTTGCGGCGGCAAAGCGCGGGATATCCGTATACAGCGCGCATACCAATCTCGATTTCTGCCCGGGCGGACTTAACGATTATGCCGCCGAGCTGCTGGGACTTGACGACGTCCGTCCGATGACGACGGAAAACGGGATCGGGATAGGCAGAGTGGGCAAGTTGAAAAGCGGAACGACCGCTTATGCTTTGGCGGCGAAGTGCGCCGCGGTGTTCGGAGACCGCCGTGCGGCGGTAGCGGGAGACGGGAAAAAGCGCGTGCATACCGTGGCAGTGGTAAACGGCGGAGGCGGGGACGCGGGATTTCTCGCTCTTGCGGCGGAATGCGGAGCCGATTGTTATGTGACGGGCGACGTGCCTCATCATGTGCAGCTTATGGCTGCCGAGACGGGTATGCCGATAGTCATTTTGCAGCATTATGCTGCGGAAAGAATATATATGGAAAGGCTGAAGCGTATACTGACGGAGCTTGCCGCTGCGGGCGCCGTCGATGCGTGCTTTGAAGTCAGCGAAAGCGAACGCGACCCCGTTCGCACGGAGGAAGTATGAAAGATCTGAGTAAAATATTGGAGTATCAGGAACTTGACATCGAGCTTAGAAAGATAGATATCGAATTCAACAAGAATTCGGATAAACGCAAGCTCGATACGGTGAAGAACGAGTTCAACGACGTGCAGAAGGAGTTCGCTGCGAGCGTGTCCGAAGCGGAACGTCTCGCAAAGGAGATCGAGCAGATATATGCCGACGCCCGTGCGTCGGAAAAACGCATAGACGAGCTTGAGAAGGCTTTCGCCGCTGCCGCGGACGACAATGCAAAGGCAGCCCTTCTTCCGGCGATGGAGACAGAGAAATCCAAGCTGGACAGCTATAAGAACAAGGTGACCAATAAGATAGACAGGATAAGGAAACTTCTTGCGCTCTGCACTCAGCAGCAGCATGAAAAAAAGAATATAAAGGCGGAATTCGATAAGGTCAAGGCCGCGCTCGAAAAACAGTTGGCTGAAGTGCAGCCCAAGCGCGAAAATATCAAGAAGCGCATGCGCGAGCTGCGTGAAAGCGCCGATAAGGAACTTATGGAGCAATATCTTAAATTCCGCAAGGACGGCGCGCCTCCCGTATTCGTAAAGGCGCGTAAGAGCGGCAGCGATTATTCCTGCTACTGCGGGATGCAGCTGTCGTCCAGCAGTCTCGGCAAACTGAAAACCGACGGTATGTGCAGATGCGATACCTGCCGCCGCATCGTCTATATAGACGCTTAGGGGAGAGAGAAGGATATGGTAAGGAAAGGAGTAATACTTTGCGGAGGACAGGGAACGCGTTTTTTGCCTGCTACAAAAGCGCTGCCCAAGGAGATGCTCCCCGTTGTCGATACGCCCGTTCTGCAGTATATCGTAGACGAGATGATAGACAGCGGCGTAACGGACATCTGCATAGTCATCTCTCCGGGAAAAGAGGAGATAGTAAGATATTTCTCGCCCAAGGGAAAGCTCGAAAAGACGTTGCGTAAAAAGGGCGATGAAAAGGGGCTTGCCGCGCTTCATCGCATAAACAGGGGCGCGAGGTTCATATTTGCCGTACAGAAGTTCCCGAAGGGCATGGCGGATGCCCTGATGAAAGCAAAGGATTTCGTCGGCAACGAGCCTTTCGTGCTTTCTACCGGCGACGATCTCGTGAGCGCCGAAGTTCCCGTATCCGGGCAGCTGATAGCTGCTTTTGACAGCGGCTGCGATGCCGTTATCGGCGGACAGATGGTAAGTCCCGACAAGATACATATGTATGGCAGCGCCAAGCTGGGGAATAATCTTTTCGGAAACCCGCGGGCATATGAGTGTAAGGGGCTTGTGGAAAAGCCGAAGAGCGCAGAGGAGGCGCCGAGCCTGTTTGCCGCGCTCGGACGTTACGTGCTCAGCCCCCGCATATTTGAAAAAATAGGCATGATAACGCCCGATAAAAAGGGCGAACTGCAGGTCACGGACGCTCTGCGCCTTATGTGCGAAGAGGGTACGGTGTGCGCATACGATTTCGAAGGACACCGTTACGATATGGGCAGCAAGGCCGGCGCGGTGCAGGCGACGATAAGTTTCGCCCTCAGACATCCTGACACGAAAGCGGATACCGAGGAATTCATCCGCAGTCTGAAATTATGACGCTGAATGCGCTTACGTTCGATCGCGATATCCTTTCCCGCAGATGTTCTGCCGACATGATATTCTATGCCGGAGAAAGCAGGATAGACGATCCGCGCGTCAGATATTTTCCGATGGCTGGAAGCGGGGCGTTGTTCGGGAGCTGCGACGGAGTATATGTGCCGTCCGTACTCGGCGGCGACGATGTTGTGGACGATGCGATAGAAAAGCACTCGGAGGGGAGACCGACTATCGTATCCGCATGTCTTACGCTTGACGAGGTCGGTACGTGCGACAAGAAGTTCGGGACTACGCCCGTGGGACTTGCGCACAAGTACGGTCTGCTCGATGAAAATACTTTCATCGCGGGAGGCGTATATCTTGATAAGGACGATATCGACCTTATAGTGCAGTCGGGAGCGGGAGTGATACTCACGCCGTCGGACAGTATGGGCAGCGGCTGCGGCATACCGCCGTTGCGTATGTTTGAGACGCTCGGTGCGCGTGTGAAGCTGGGCACGGGAAGCGGCGCATATAACGGCGACGCCGATATAATGTTTGAACGTCGGCTGATATATCTTGCGGCGAGCGGAATGCTCTGTACGCGCGCCCCGGTATCCGAAGGATTTCTTTCGGCAATGACGGAGGCTTGAACACGGCTCTTTCGTTCCGTTTCGTTATCGTGCGGACGGATGGGATATAATTACTGAATAAGGAGGCTTAAATGAACAAAAGCGAACTGATCGCAAGGCTTGCGGACGACGCGGGACTTACGAAAAAAGACGCCGAAAAATTTCTCGATGCATTCGTAGGCACGGTTACGGACGCGATGGCGAGCGGCGACAGGGTACAGCTCGTAGGCTTCGGTACCTTTGAAGCAAAGACGCGCGCTGCCAAGACGGGAGTCAATCCCGCTACCGGCGCCAAGATCGAGATCAAGGCTTGCAAGATCCCTGTATTCAAGGCAGGCAAAGCATTGAAAGACGAGATCAATAAGTGATCTGCCTGCGGCAGTATTCTTAAGATCGATTTTACTGAGGACCTTTTCGTAAAAGAAGAGGTCCTTTTTGTAATACGGAAACCCCGCCATACGGCGGAGTCCGGCGGAACGAAGGTCGGCGAGTATGGGGATATCCGAAAGGGAAGATATCATGCCCACGGCGCGGACGCAGACGCTTTTATTACTTGCGCCATTTGCGATTGCGCGGCATAAAGCAGAGCGATTTTTTCTATCACATGCGGAAGATAAAAATGAGCAATGGTATTTTACGATAATCGGTTTTACGCGTGGCAGAAGCGCGGAGATCGCGCCCTTATCCTCGGTTTGGTGCGGCGCGACAGGAGAGCATCCTTGCCCGGCGGGCAAGTCTGCCGGCTGCGCGATCGTAGATCGCTTGCCCGCTCGGGGGAAACGCCTTTGCCGTTTCCTTATCCCTCGCGCCTTCTTAAGGTTCAACTCCCGTCAACCGCATAACAAAACGGGCACCCGATGGGTACCCGTTTGGTGCGGTTGACAGGAGTTGAACCTGCACGGTCGCCCACAAGATCCTTAGTCTTGCGCGTCTGCCAATTCCGCCACAACCGCATATTGCCGCTTTTCATCCGCAGCTTTGTTATAATACTACATTT
>OJMH01001755.1_pt1 | contig 20496 bp, 17 predicted proteins | sample 1597111 | NCBI WGS metagenome assembly OJMH01 (sample SAMEA2452115, study PRJEB22498) | human gut metagenome | reverse complement strand
GAAGCCCTGCTTCGTCCCATCCGCGTCCATGCTCGTCAACAGGATCTCTCCGGCGCCCAGCCTGGTCACCTCGGCGACCCACTCCAGCAGATCGATGCCGGTATCGATGCGTCCGCCGTTGATCACGACATTCCAGCCGCTGTCGTCTGCCCTGCGCTTGGCGTCGATGGCTTCCACGATGCACTGACTGCCGAAGATCTCAGCACCCGCTTTGACCAGCTGCGGATCACGCACGGCCGCTGAGTTCAGCGAAACTTTGTCCGCGCCGGCGCGCAGCAGCGTCCGGATATCGTCGATGGTGCGGATGCCGCCGCCGATGGTGAAGGGGATGAAGATGACCTTGGCCACTTCTCTGGCCACATCGGCCATCGTCTTCCTGCCCTCGTGTGTCGCGCTGATGTCCAGAAAGACGATCTCATCCGCGCCTTGTTCATAATATTGTCTGGCCAGCTCTACCGGATCTCCGACTTCCTTCAGTCCGACAAAGTTGACCCCTTTGACGACTTTCCCTTCCTTGACATCCAGACAGGGAATGATTCGTTTCGTATGCATACCTATTCCTCCCTGCACAGCGAGATGGCTGCCTTCAGATCCAGCGTGCCATGGTACATCGCCTTTCCTGTGATGGCGCCATACAGGCCGAGCTGTTTCAGCGCGGCGATATCTTCGATGCTGCGGATGCCGCCGCTGGCGATGATGCGCATGCCGCTTTGTCCCTTCAATGCGGCGAGCATGTCGGTATTGGGGCCGCTCAGCGTGCCGTCCTTGGAAATATCCGTGGCGATGACCGTTTGTACGCCCATCTCTTCCAGCTGTTTGGCAAATGTGATGTAATGCAGCTCGCTGGCCTCCAGCCAGCCTCTGCCATATACCAGACCGTCGCGGCAGTCGATGCCCACGGCGATCCGTTCCCCATATCTGCGCAGGGCATCCTGCAGCAGCTGCGGATCTTCCATGGCGCTCGTTCCCAGGATCACGCGGTCGATGCCGTTTTCCAGATAGCTTTCGATCTGCGCCATGGTGCGGATGCCGCCGCCGACCTCCACGGGAACATCGAGCGCATGCGCCGTCTCCAGGATGATCTCATGGTTGACGCGCTTGCCCTCCTTCGCTCCATCCAGATCGACCAGATGGATGTATTCTGCGCCGCTTTGCTCAAAGTTCTTGGCCAGCTCCATCACGCTGGAGCCGACAATCTCTTTCTGCGCATAGTCCCCCTGATACAGACGGACCGGTTTTCTGTCTATGATATCGATGGCCGGCAGGATGATCATGCTTTTCCCTCCTCACACAGCGCGGCAAACTTCATGAGCATGTTCAGGCCGTCTTCTCCGCTCTTCTCTGGATGATACTGCATGCCCAGGATGTTGCCATGACGCACATAGCCGGGGATCTTCAGCGACCCATATTCAGAATAGGCCACCAGATCTTCATCGCGATGATCCTGCGCACGATAAGAATGCACATAGTATACGAATGGATGCTCCCCTTCTTGCAGGATGGTGTCCGGATGGATTACTTCCAGCCGGTTCCAGCCGATATGCGGGATCTTGACATCCGGATCTTCCATGAGACGGATCTCGCCCTGAAGCAAGCCAAGCCCGGCGCATTCTTCCACTTCATATCCTTTTTCAAACAGCACCTGCATGCCCAGGCAGATGCCCAGCAATGGCTTGCCCTGCGCCGCTTCGCTCTTGATCGTGTCGATCAGCCCGCTTTGTTCCAGGTTGCGCATGCAGTCCCGGAAAGCGCCGACGCCTGGCAGGATAATGCCATCTGCCTGTTTCAGCTGTTCAGGGTCACTGGTGATCTCTGCCTGAGCCCCGATGGCCTGCAAGGCATTGTAGACGCTGTGCAGGTTGCCCATGCCATAATCAATGATCGCGATCATGTCATATCACTCCTTTGGTGGATGGCAGCTCGTCGCTGATGATGCAGACGGCGCTGCGGACCGCTCTGCCCATTGCCTTGAAGATCGCCTCCACTTTATGATGGTCATTTTCTCCATACAACACATTCACGTGCAGCGTCAACTCTGCCTGAACGGCAAAGGCGCGCAGGAATTCCGGCGTCATCTCACAGGAATAGGCGCCGATCTGATCACGCTTTAGTTCGCAGTGATACACGAGGTAGCTCCTTCCGCTGAAGTCCAGATCGACACAGCACAGCGTCTCATCCATCGGGACGCTGGCACTGCCATAACGGGCGATGCCGCGTTTATCGCCCAGCGCCTCCTTCAGCACCTTGCCCAGCACGATGCCGGTATCTTCGATCAGGTGGTGATCGCAGACGTGCAGATCGCCCTTTGCCTTCACCTGCAGATCGATGCCGGAATGAAAGGCGAACAAGGTGAGCATATGGTCAAAGAAGCCCACGCCGGTGTCGATATCGCTTTTTCCGCTGCCATCCAGATCCATCTTCACGAAGACCGCCGTCTCTTTGGTCTCTCTTTGCAGCTGTGCTGTCCGCTTCATCATGCATTCCTCCTGTATGTCTTCAATACGCTGAGCACAAGGGCATTTTCCTCTTCTGTGCCCACAGTGATGCGGAAGCCTTCATCCGCATAGCTGCGGATCTGAATGCCGGCATCCGCAAACGCCTGCAGCAGTTCTTCCTTTTTCGTGCAGCGGCCATAGAAGTAATTGGCTTTCGACGGATACACGGTCAGCGTCTCATCCTCCAGCTGCTTCAGCTGGATGAACATCTGATCACGACGCGCCTTCAGCGCATCTGCCGCAGCGGTGATCTCCTCATGATGAGCAAGCACGATCCGCGCTGCGCGCTCGCTCAGCACATTGACATTATACGGCACCTTGGCCGAGCGGATCTTGTCCATCGCCTTGGCGTTTCCCAGCAGGAATCCGCAGCGGATGGCCGCCAGAGAGAATGCTTTGGACAGCGTCCGCGTCACGAACAGATGATCATAACGATCCAGCATATCGATCATGCTCGAATCATCAAATTCCGCATAGGCTTCATCAATGATCACCGGAATGTCGGCAAATGCCTCCACGATGCGGCACAGCTCTGATTTAGGTATGCTTCCTCCCGTCGGATTGTTGGGATTGGAAAACAGCACCATGCTCACCTGCTCCTGCCTGCCATAGGCGATGAAGCCTTCTGTGTCGAATGCTTCTCCAGGTTTGATCGTCCATCTGCACATCTCTCCGTCATGCATGCCGCAATAATAGTCATACATCGAAAAGTCTGGGGCAAGCGTATACAGCTTTTTGCCTTTTCCGATATACAGGCCGATCATCAGCCCGAGCATCTCATCTGAGCCGTTTCCAGCGATGATCTGTTCCGGCTGAAGCTGAAGATAGCGGGCATAGGCTTCACGCAAAGCCGTATAGTCATCCTGCGGATAACGGTTGAATGCCGTTTCCTGGATGGCCTGCGCGATCTCCTCCCGTATCGCCAGAGGCAGGTTCACGCTGCTTTCATTGGCGTTGAGCAGGATGCCTTCCTGCTTCATGGCCTGATACTGACTCGTCTGTTTCATGGCTTCATCCTCACTTTCACCGCGTTGGCGTGCCCGTCCAGCGATTCATGATGGGCGATGTTCATGATCTTTCCACCGTCGCGCTGCAATGCTTCTTTCGTATAGTGCAGATAGCTGCTCTTCTTGATGAAGGAATCACAGCTCAGCGCAGAGGCAAAGCGAGCCGTGCCATTGGTCGGCAGCACATGATTGCATCCGCCGAAATAATCGCCGATGCTCTCACAAGTATAGTAGCCTAAAAAGACGCTTCCGGCATTTCGGACAAGCGGCAGCCAGCTGCGGGCATCCTGCACCATGAGCTCCAGATGCTCCGGCGCGATGGCATTGGCTTTTTCGATGCATTCTTCGATGGTATCGCATACCATCACAGTACCGTAATTGCTCAGGCTCTGAGAAATGATCTCCTGTCTGGGCAAAGCGTCGCTCTGCCGCTGCAGCGCTTCTTCAACTTTTTCCACCAGCGTTTCATCATCCGTGATGAGGATGCTGCTGGCCATCGGATCATGCTCGGCCTGGGAGATCATATCGGCAGCCACATATTCAGGATCAGCGCCCTTATCCGCGATGACGAGGATCTCGCTTGGACCGGCGATCATATCGATGTCGACCTTGCCGTAAACCAGGCGCTTGGCACAGGCGACATACGCATTTCCCGGCCCGACGATCTTATCCACGCGCGGGATGCTCTGGGTGCCATAAGCGAGGGCAGCCACGGCCTGTGCACCGCCGACCTTGCAGATGCGGGTCACGCCGGCGATATGCGCGGCGGCCGCAATGACCGGATCTACGCTGCCATCTGCTGAGGGCGGCGTGACCATCACGATCTCCTTGACACCGGCGATCTTGGCCGGGATGACGTTCATGAGCACGGTGCTGGGATAAGCGGCGCGTCCGCCTGGCACATAGACGCCGACACGCTCCAGCGGGATGACGCGCTGTCCCAGGTAAACGCCGTCTTCTTTCTGGATCTCATATCCTTCCTGCAGCTGTTTCTCATGATAACAAGCGATGTTTTCTGCCGCTTCTTTCAGGTCAGCGATCAGCGATGCATCCACTTTGCTCATCACTGCCTCGATCTCCTCTTCGCTCATGATCAGTGAATCCAGCTTCACATGGTCGAACTTTTCGGTATACTCCAGCAGCGCGTCATCTTTGCGGGTCCGCACCTGTTCGATGATATCGAGCACTTTCGCATTCATCTGCTGATCGACGCCGGCCTCGCGGCTTTCCAGATAGGCGGAAAGCGCCTGGACATCTTTACTGTCAATCTTATTTAACCGCATCTTCATCCCTCACTTTCTTCAGATCATCAAGCAGCTCCATGATCTCATCACGCTTCAGCTTGAAGCTGGCGCGGTTAACGATCACTCTGGCGCTGATGTCACAGATCCGTTCATAGACGATGAGCCCGTTTTCCTTTAAGGTCGTTCCGGTCTCCATGATATCGACGATGGCGTCACACAGTCCCAGGATCGGGGCAAGCTCCACGCTGCCTTCGATCTTGATGACTTCCACATCCATGCCGCGGCTGCGGAAATAGCTGCGGGCCACATTAGGGTATTTGCTGCCGATCTTGATGTGACCGATCTTCTCAAAGGGGCTGCATCCCGGCAAGGCAGCCACGATAAAGCCGCATTTGCCGATTCCCAGATCCATCATCTCATAATATTTTCCATTTGCTTCCATCAGGGTATCTTTCCCGACAAAGCCGATATCTGCCACACCATGCTCGACATAGGTCACGCTGTCCGCCGCTTTGACGAGAAAGTAGCGGTTGTCCTTGACCGTATCGTGAAACACCAGCTGACGGCCTTTGTTTTTCAGTTCTTCTACGCCATAGCCGCAGCGTTCGAACATGCGTACGCTCTCTTTTTCTAGGCGGCCTTTGGTCAATGCGATCGAAAGCATGATCATTCCTCCTCGACGCTGATGGCCAATGTGTGCTGATCGGGCATCAGTCTGATCTTTCTGTGTTCTTTCCGATATCTTGCGGCAGCGCGGAGCGCTTCCACACGCGCATTGGGATGGAAACGGATCACCAATGCTTTTGTTTCTTCTGGAGCCTGAGCCACTTCAGCCAGCGCATCAAGCTTGATGGAAAAGCCGACAGCTGGGAGCATCCTGCCATATTTGCCGATCAGCGTATCATAGCGACCGCCGCTGAGCACGCGTTTGCCTACGCCGTCCACATAAGCTTCAAACACGATGCCGGTATAGTAGTTCAGGTTTTTGGTCTTGCCCAGATCAAACTGCACGCGCGCACAGCCCAGCGCTTCCAGATCTTCCGCAAGATCCTCCAGCCGATCCATGATGACGGTCAGCTCTTTGCAAAAACAGTACTGTCTTGCTTCTTCCAGCATTTCCTCTCGTCCGCTCAGCCAGGGCAAGCGGTTGAAAAAGCGCTGATATTCCGGCTTCAGCTGCAGCTGTGTCAGCTTTTCTTCCAATGAACGCAGGCTTTTTTCGTCGATCAGCTCTGCCAGCTCTTCTGCATCTTGCTCACTGATCTGCGCATACCGGCATGCCTCCCTAAAGAAATTGATATTGCCGATCTCCAATACCCATTTGCGGTCATTGACGACTTCCAGGGCATCGAGCGCTGTCATCAGGATCTCCAGATCGCCAGGAACTTCTTCCAGTCCGATCAATTCCACTCCGCAGTCGCTGATTTCGTTCTTCAGCCCGCTCAGTTCTTCATGGACCTTGAAGACGTTGGCGCAATAGCGAAACCGCAGCGGCACCGGCGCATCTTTGTATTTGGTCGCGGTCAGCCGGGCGATCGGGATGGTCATATCGGCCCTGAGCATCAGGATGCGACCTTGTGCGTCAAAGAATTTATACATGTCTTGTTCATTGATGTTGTCAAACCCGGCCTCGTATGTCTTGTAGAATTCCACGGTCGGTGTGATGACTTCTTCATAGCCCCAGCTGTCCAGTCTGGCTTCGATATCATTTCTCAGCTTTGTTCTGATCCGGCATTCTTCCGGGATCAGATCGCGCATGCCCTCAGGAATCGTGAATTGTTTCATCGCTTCTCCTCCTTCTAACAAAAAAGACTCTCATCCAAAGGACGAAAGTCTGATCGTGGTGCCACCTTTTTTCACCGGCTCCTCACGAAACCGGCCTCTGTGAGTATCTGCATACTCCGGCACGGTAACGGATGCCGTTTCCGCTGAAGGCTACTGCATGGTTCACCTTCAGGACTCCAAGGTGTGTTCGCAGCCTTCCCATCTTCTCTTCCACCAGCCGAGAAGTCTCTGTCATGATCCGGACTGTTACTGCTCCTTTTCCCCGTCTTTGTTATTCGTATACCATTATATTACTATGCCGGAAAACTGATGTCAACAAAAATTTGAAAACAGTTTCAGCAGATGAAAATTATTTTCAACAAAGTAAAGAATCATCCTCAGCAAACCTGCCATACTAATCTCAGGAGGGATGCTCATGAGCCCGCGTGCGTACCGTCTCAGAATATGTTCCGGCATATTATACCTTCTAGCTGCCATCGTGTTCATCATCTATTTCTTTACCGCCTCTATTCATGCGGCGTTCATCGCGACAGCATTGCTTTGGTGCGGGGTCATCCTGAGCTTGGTTTCCAGATGGGTGCACTAATTTCGATAAAGCGATTGGATAACTTTGTTTAACCATCATTCTCTACTTCTTATTAGAAAGTAAAAAAATTTTGTAATGACCTTCACTATTTTTCAAATTATTCCCCTTTACAACATACACCAAAAATGATCAAGGGCACCACATCCCATATTCAGGGTACGTATAAAGCAATCTCTATAGCGCTCCATGCTTGTAATCAGACATACCTTGTCTGTAGAGATCCTTCGTTTTTTAGATGGTATTCTCCTGATCTTTCAGAGCCGAGCGATCAATATCTTCACTATTTTGTATTTTTCGCTCAGCTCTTTTAAACACCTGACGCTTTCTTTCGCAAGCTCTTCGTTCGGACTATTCGACAGATATGCCAGACAATTGGCATATTGAAATACGATATGTTCATCTCCTTCATATTTCTCGCTCAGCTCTTTTAAACGTCTGACGCTTTCTTTTGCAAGCTCTTCGTTCGGACTATTCGACAAATGTACCAGACCATCGGCATATTGAAGTGCGATTTCTTCATTTCCTTCGTATTTCTCGCTCAGCTCTTTCAAACGCCTAATACTTTCAATTGCCTCTTCTTCTGATTGCATTATTATAGATACACTTAACAGCATTGAAAAAAACACCGCTCCTTGTACATTATTTTCTTGAGGCATTAATTTCTCCATGCCATTTTGAAATAAGTACTTAAACGCATCCTGTTTGATATAATTTTGCATACAGCGATTTAAAAATTGAGCAAAATACAACGGATACTCCCATAATATACGAAAGCTATTTTCTAAATATCCTTTGACATATTTCTTTCTTGTCCAATAATCCAAGACATAATATTCTCCTATCAAATCAGGCTCTAAAGGTTTAAGTTTTCCATCAAATCTCTTTTCTTCATTTACTTCACTGATCAATTGCTCCAAAGCATCCGAATCTATTGAACATAAGATGGAAGAAGAATCTGCAAACAACTCTGGAACTATGTCTCCAGGCGCCCATGCTCCTGCTGCTGTTGCAAACATCAGCATTTCTGATAATGCATTAAAAATTTTTTCATCGTTTTGACATGTAACTTTTTTCCAATGCTCCATGTATTTCTTAATAATTTCCTCAATCAAATGCTGTATATCCCACTTTTTATACTCTCTGTTTTCAAGAACTGCATCTGCTGTAAAAAGCACGATCAACACCCTAGGCTTTCCTTGCTTTCTGTCAATCTCTTCCGCTTTCTTCAAAATCCATTTCCGCTGCTTGGATGACAAGACTTTTTCACGTGTCTCTGCGTAATCTTCAATTATTTTTTCGAGCTGATCATATTCCAATGCTGACAGTTGAAAAAATGGCGTTCCATTATTTTTTTCCATCCCAGGCGCTCTATGCATCTTGCTTGTTCTCCGCTCCCTTTTAAATTCTGGTACCACAAAGGAAAATTTCCATCTTCTCCTATTCATTCCCGTTCAATAAAAACAAAACGCATCTTATCTGGATGATATGTGCTCGTCTCAAGACATTCCAGCCACTTTTCCATATCAGATGCCACAGTTCCCGCATAATCTATGACAACCAACAAATTGTAAGGATATCTCCACTCAGTAAACTTGATGAACTGCTCACAATTTTCTGCATGAATCCATACAGATTTCCATTTCGGATTTATTCCCATTTCTTTCACAAAATAATACAGTAATTTACTTTTTCCTGTTCCTCCGGGTCCGGTAATTGCTATCCACGATAGTTCTTCATCGCTCTCAATAAATTCTCTCAATATTTTCAGCTCTGCTTCCCGCCCATGAAATCTCAGTAACTCATTTCGATAATGAAAGGCATTGGTATTATCTGGCGCCTGTTTTATCCCATCGATATATTCTGCAAAAGAACCATGATACTGAACAGCGTCCACAATCTTATTTTCAGCCTCTTTTATATATTCCTCGACAAGAGCCGCTGCTTCTTCGACTGTTTTCCCCGCTAAAAACCATGTCTTGTCTTCGATTTTTTCAACATAATATTCCTCTACGATCTGAAGAAAATCCTCAAGATAAGAGTTTATAATATTTTTTTCAGCATCTGTATTTGCCCCCGCCTCGCTATAAACAGCTTCCAATAGACTCCTTCTTGCATAATCTCTCTGACGTTGCTCTGGCAAATTAAAACATGGAGTTATCTTATCAAAAAGATGAGCATTTATATACCAGTTTACGTTTGTAAAATCAATCTGTTCAGCTTCATCTGGCATTGGTAAGGTTTTATTCTCATATCTGGTAATCTGTTTCCTTATTTTATAAGATAACCTTTTTCTATCCAATTTTTCCTCTGCATTAGCCACTACTCTCTCCGTTAATAAATCAAAAAAAAGAGAAGTCATATTTTCTGTAAACAAGTCGATCATATTATCGCTCCAATCTTGGTATTCTTACAATTTTATTATAATATTCATATATAAGTGATTCAATAAATTTTTTTATAGTTATCTTCTCCTGAATTTTCATTCATATATTTTTATAAGATTTTATATTGATTAATAATAAAGATACCGGCAGTTTAACAATTGAGAGTAGGTGAGAGAGTCACATCCTATTACAATATTTCCACAAAATAAAGCTATTCCTGCATGATCATGATTTTTTATCAAATGGAAGAATGAAGAGGATACGGCCTCTGTTTTAATCTCGGTCTTCTCATCAAGATTCAATTGTGTCCAACACGCCATAAAAAAAAGCGCCTCGAAGCCCTTATCAAAAGCCATGAGACGCGCTGACGCATAAAAAGTTGAATATGATTACTTTTCTTCCCGCCTGCTGTTGCGATACTCCAGGATATTGATCAATCCAGCGGTCAGGATAGCTACGATCGGAAAGATGATCCAGACGGTCTCCCAGCTCTCCTGCGTAAGTCCGATGAACAGGAAGACCATAGCGGCCAATGGCATGGTGATGCCCCAGATGAACGCATAGCGCGACGCCTGCTTCTCCTTGTCCTTCTCTTGATTGGCTGCTTCAAAGTAGATGAACCGGCGATACGCGCCATTCATGATCCCCGCCGGGATGATCAGCAGCATAGCAGCGGCAGTGAAATAAAACAAGATTGCCCCATAGCGTTCTGCGGCGTCATGGATCAGTGCATCCGCCGCCACCGTGGCGCATAATCCAAAGATGATCAGGAAGATGCCTGAAGTGATGACCACCATGAAGCGTTTCTGAAACTTCTGATACGCTTTGTTCAATGTCTCCACATCACTGCGGCTGACATAGATTTTCCGCTCATCCAGATATTGCCAGCGATGAGCATCGCGGATGCCGAAAGCGACAAAGACAGCGACAGCGATCCCGACCATGAACAGAAAGAACGCCGCTCCGACCTCTTCATCAAACAAGATCGGAATGGTCACGCCGCATAAGATGATCGCCACGCCGATCGCGATGGCAAACGCAAAGGGACGTTTCCATTTCAGATACTCCTGGATCGTATCCATGGAAACGCTGAGGGTGCCCTCATCCTGATCTGCCGTATCCTGAACGCCTTGTTCATTCTCCTCATTGAGCAAATAATCGATTGAAACATGAAAGAGCCTGCCTAACTGAATCAGCTTTTCTGTCTCTGGATACACTTGCCCATTCTCCCATTTACTGACAGCCTGCCGGCTGACGCCCAGCTCATCAGCCAGCGCTTCCTGCGACATTCCTTTTTCTTTTCTGAGCTTCTGCAGTTTTTCGTTAAATTTCATCTCCATCACCTCTGTCTGCATCGTACCTTGTTCAGCCGTTTTCAGCCACCAATTGACGTTTGCAATTTGTCAACTACAGGTTGCATCAACCATTTTTTGCGGTTTTTTGACGATTTTTCACCTTTTCTCCCATTATATCGGAAAAACGAGCGAGGTGAAATCACGTTCATGCCAATCTGCTGCTTTGCCTCATCAGACGCCATGCATCTTTCCAGCCAGTCAAGCCTGTGTGCGCTGCTTCCTGTCTGAGGCGAGATACAGCGGGATCGCCGACAGCTGCGCGATCACTGACACAGCGACCATCACAGGAATGCTCAGATCATAAAGCACGCCCATGATCCAGCTTCCGAGAAACCAGAACACGCCGAAAGCACATTCAAAGATCCCATATCCGGTAGCGCGGCAGTGTTTAGGCACCATTGACGTGACCACGGCTTTCAGGATGGATTCCTGCGCGCCCATTCCGATTCCCCAAAGCGCGATGCCGATCAGCAGCATCGGAATGGAATGAACGGAAAAGACAAAGACGGCGAATGCGCTGGAAAGCAAAGTGGAGATCATCAAGGCCTTCATGCCGATCTTATCATAAAGATGGCCGAACACCAGAGCAGCGATCGCATCCACTAACATCGCGCCGGCATACAGCAGAGGAAGCGTGCCTTCCGTGACCAGCGCGGAGGTCTGTGCCAGATCGGCAGCCAGGCCGGCGTAAGTGTTGGAGACGTGCATGATGATCAGAGAGTAATCGATAAATCCAAAGGCAAAGCAGCTGATTCCTGCAATATAAAGCACAAAGCTCTTTTTCATGCGAAACGGAACATATTCCTTCGGCTCAGGCTCGAATCGCTCATGATCCGGAAACTTCCGCCAGGTAAGCAGAAGCAATACCAACGTGATCAAACCGGGAATGGCCAGCACCGCAAAACAGAACGCATAGTTCTCAAAGACATCGCCGTCTGTGCGAAAGAGCATCACCAGATATAACAGCACCGGACCCAGAAACGCGCCGATCTGATCCAGCATCTCCTGCAAGCCAAAGCTCTTTCCTACCCCTTCCTGAGAGGCCGTAAAGGACATGATCGTATCTTTGGCCGGTTTCTTGATGGCCTTGCCCATCCGCTGAACAAGCAGCAGAAAGCAGGCCCAGATCCAGCCATGCTCTCCCACCAGCGCCAATGCCGGGACCGCCATCACATCCAGCACATAGCCGATGACCGTGATCGGCCAATACTGTCTCGTCTTGTCCGTGATCTTTCCAAACAGATAACGCATGGAGTAACCGATCAATTCCCCCAGTCCGGAGAAGAATCCGATCGCACCGGCGGAAGCGCCCATGATCGACAGATAAGCGCCCCGGATGCTGGAAGCACCTTCATGGGTCATATCTGAAAACAAGCTGACGATTCCAAACAACAACAGAAAGACCATCGCCTGTGACAGATGCTTTCTCTACTTTCCGCTCTTCATCTCGATTGCTCTTTCACACGCGCCGTCATTTCAGGAAAATCGGCTTTGCTCTCTGCTTTGCAGCGTGTATAAAGAATGTCCAGCAAACGAGCGAATTCCTCTCGTTCTTCATGAAAAAGCGGCTCGACGAGCCATTCATAAAACAAAGTCTCGATATGCGCCTTGGAATTTTTCAGGCGCTGCGCCTGCTCAGTAGGATAGATCAGCTGACTGCGGCCATCCGATGGATTGCTCTGCCGTTGAAGATAGCCCTTTGCCTCCAAATTGGCAGTCTGCTTGGCCACGGCGCCTTTATCCGTTCCTAAGATCCTGCATATTTCTGATTGGGTGATGCCCGGTCTTTTCCGCACGACATGAATGAGGTCGAACTCTGCAGTGCCGACCCCTTCTTCCTTTATCGTCCGAGAAATAAATTTTCCCGCTTCCCTGGCGATTTTTGTGATCTGACGCTGTGTGATATCCATATCGATTTCTCCTTTATATAGATGTACCATCAACTAATTAGATGATGGTACATCTATTTTTGCCTGTCAACTGCGCCAAACAGATCCTCCGCTGTTTCTCCATCAAAAAAAGACCAGAATCCTCTCTTGAGCAATTCCGGTCAGTTTGCTTACGGCCAGACCTTTTCCGCGATCTTCTTCACCAATGCCAGTTTGGCCCACTGTTCCTCTTCCGTCAGCTTATTGCCGATCTCACAAGAGGCAAATCCGCATTGCGGGCTCAGATACAACCGGTCGATATCCACGATCTGCGCTGCCTCATGGATCCGTTCGATGATCGTCTGTTCATCCTCCAGCTTCGGTGATTTGCTCGTGATGAGCCCGAGCACCACTTTCTTATCGGCGGGAATATAACGAAGCGGCTGAAAATCGCCAGAGCGTTCGTCATCAAACTCTAAATAGAACGCATCCACCTGCTCATTCGCAAATAAGATCGGGGCGATCGGGGCATATCCGCCGCTGCTTGCCCAGGTGGAATGATAGTTCCCCCGGCAGACATGCGTCGCGATGCTCATATCCGCTGGCCTGCCTTCCAGCGCCAGCGTGTTCACGCGCAGATACCGCTGTGCCTCTTCTTCCAGCGAATCGCCGCGCTGTGTCCGGAAATTGCGATATCCTTCATCGCAGAGCATGCCCCAGGTACAGTCATCCAGCTGCAGGTTGCGGCACCCCGCCGCATACAGCGCGCGGATGACCGTACGATACGCAGCGGCAATATCCTGAATCAGCTGTTCATCATCCGGATAGATCTTCTTCGTCTTCTCTCCATTATCCTCGCGGTAAAGCTCGGCCAACAGCTGTGCCGGCGCAGGAATGGTCTGCTTGGCAACGATCCCTTCTTCCTCAAACTGCTTCACAAAACGGAAATGCTCCACAAACGGATGATCCTCGCCGCTGATCTTGCCGATCACCTCGATGGATCCCGGCGTAGTTTCTTCCCCATGGAAAAAATATCCATGATCCAATTCGATCTTTTGGATGCCCTGAAAGCCCCACATGAAGTCCAGATGCCAGTAACTGCGGCGAAACTCGCCATCCGTGATCACCAGACAGCCTGCCTGCTTCTGTTTTTCGATCAGCGCGGCGATCTCCTCATCTTCGATCTGTTTCAGCTGTTCTGCGCTGATCGATCCTGCTTCATATCTGATCCTTGCGTCCTTCAATCTCGCCGGGCGCAGAAAGCTGCCCACATGATCATGACGGAACGGTATATGCAATGTGCTCATTTGAATGCCTCCCTTGTGATGGATTCCATTATAGTGATGCCGGCATGATCCGTAAAATATAGAAAAAAGACAGTTTGCCATAGATGAAATCTATGACACCCTGTCCTTCGCAAACCGCTTCAGCGCTTCGATATACGAGACCGCAAATTTTCCCGGCGCCACCTTATCATTGGTGATCCATCCGATCTCCATGACATCCTCCACATCCAACGCTACCGAAACGATATCTTTTCCATTCAGCTGCTCATTGATGACGCCGCTGCAGATCGTATAGCCATTTAATCCGATGAGCAAGTTGAACAAAGTGGCCCTGTCGCTGACCATGATATCCTTGCGGCTCTCTCTGGTGCTCAGGATCTCCTCGGAAAAGTAGAAAGAATTATGCTCGCCCTGCTCATAGGAAAGGCGCGGATAATCCTCCAGATCCTCCAGCGTCACGACCTGCTTTTGGGCCAGCGGGCTGAACCGGCTGACAAACACATGCGGTCTGGCAGTGAACAGCGGATGAAAGCTGATCCCATTTTCCCGCATCGTCCTGCGCAGGATCGTCTCATTGAACGAATTCAGATACAATACGCCGACCTCGCTTCGCAGCCTGGCCACATCTTCGATGATCTCATGGGTCTTCGTCTCACGGATGCGGAAATCATATTCTTCTCCGCCATGTTTTTTCAACAGCTCGACGAATGCTTCTACCGCAAACGAATAATGCTGTGTGGAGACACAGAACTGATGGCGGACAGGGGCAGTGCCGAAATAACGCTCTTCGATCAATGCCGTCTGCTCGATCACCTGTCTGGCGTACCCGAGAAATTCCTCTCCTTCTCTGGTGACGCTCACGCCTTTATTGGTCCGGCTGAAGATCGTGATGCCCAGTTCCTGTTCCAGCTCTTTGATCGACGCCGTCAGGCTGGGCTGGGTCAAAAACAGCCGCTTCGCCGCCTCGCTGATCGTGGAACAGGACGCGATGGTCACGGCATACTTCAGCTGCAATAATGTCATACACATCTCCCTCTCTGCATGCAACCAGTATGACACAGGATGCCGATTCTGTCAGCCCTGAATACAGACCAAGGTGATCATGCTATATCTGCCCTTCGTTTGACTGGCCAACGCTTTGCATCCATGCTTCCTCTTGCTATAATATGGTCAGCTCATGATCGGCATCAACGAAGGAGGGAGGATCATGTTTGATTTTTTCGGTACATTTTTAGACGGCCCGCTGGCGGGAAGCACATTTGGCGGCGTCATCAACGATGGATCCGGCGGTGACAGCGTCGGACCGTTTCTGGCGCTGGGCGGCATGGCCTTTGTCTTGGCCATCGTCCTCTCTATCATCATCGCCCCCTTTGTCGCATGGCCGTCGCTGATTGCCAGCGATCTGAATGAAGGAAGAGGCATCTGGGGAGCCATCATCCTGATCACCATTCAGTTCATCTTTATCATCCTGCGGATCCGAAGCAACGTCAGACACTGGAAGCGCAGCTTCCTCAGCGATCTTCTGCTGAACATGCTGTTTCTGTTCCTGCTGTTCTTCCTCTCTGTCGTGATCCTGTTTGTCCCGCTGATCGCTCTCCTCGGCGGCAGCGAGATGGGCGCCTATGCGGCAGCGCATTACGGAGAATTCCTGGGGACAGTGTTCTCCAATCTGTTTTCCAACCTGTTCGGCATCGTCTTCTTCATCTGGGCGTTGTCCATGATCCCTGCGGCACTGACCACGGGATGCTCGACACTGTTCATCAGGAAAGCGGCCCGTGCGGCCGGCATAAAGGCATGATCGAACAGATCGATCCAGACAGCGGACCGCGCATCATCTATCGCGTAAAAAGGGCGATCCTGGTTTTTCCAGAAATCAGCCCTTTTTTGATGTGTCCATATCCAATGCATCATGCGTTTTGGATCATGATGACCTATTCCTGATTAAGACAGTCTCCATTGCTTCGGACGACATCTCGATACCAGTAAAACGATCGTTTGCGATAACGATCCAATGTGCCGCCGCCATCATCTTCATCATTTTTCTTTTGCAGTGAATGTCGATGCTTGTCTCCCGGCATCTTCCGCATATCGAAGACTGAGGCGCAGCGGCCGGTCGATCCAGCTTCTCCTCAGCGCGGAAAGACAGCGGAAACGAGCGGCGCTTTCGATCAGCGAGATCCATGTATCTGTCCCATTGACGATCCATGCTTCTTTGCACCGCGGCGGAATGATGGTCAATGGCCACATATGCTTTCTGATGATCTCGATCTCTTTTTCGCTCAGATGGAAGTCACGCTGGGCGTTTTCCATGGCAAAGCGAGGATGCCTGAACCCATGCCACTTATGCCACGCCTCTTTCTCATGCCAGTCATACAAATAATAATCATGCAGCAGCGCACCGCGGATCAGCGCGCGTTCATCACACTTCAGCCCCAGCCTGCAGGCCAGCATGCAGCTGTAAAACGCCACCAATACGGCATGGTCATATGTCGACACATCTCCATGCTGAACATATTCCTTCATCTTCATCAGCCGTTCATCACCCAAATATAAAGACAGCTTTTCTGCGCTTTGTTCCTGCAGCCTTCTGTTCATCTCATCACCTTCACCAGTTATGATAACATTTTTTTTGAGAATAATTTCTATAAATTTTAAGCATTGTTGTTCACATCTCGTTCATTTTTTTATATGCGCTTTTCCATGTTTTCAAATAAGATAAAATAAATTGATAACCGCATGCTAATGCTAAATACTTCATGTAATATATTAATTTTATTGATGAACGATCTGCTAAATTTATGTAAATATATGTGCTTTTTTTCTCTTCTTCAGTCAGTTACATTCTCCCAGATCCTGTCGATTTCCAGTTATTGACAAAGGTATCTGTTATTTTATATAATGACTGTAAGGGCTATCTTTCTTTTCGAGATAGCAGGAAAGGAGACAAAATGGAAAAGTTGGAAAAGAAACTGCTGAAGATTTCCATGGCTGCTTCCTGCACGCTTTCCTTGCTGATGCCAAATGTGGCAATGGCACAGGAAAACGATCAGGCAACAGAGTCTGTGCAGGCTGAGATTTATCCGAAGCCGCAGAAAATGGAATATCTCTCCACTGAAGGAATGAAGCTGGAGGGCACGGTCAACCTCGTCGTTCATGGCGAACAAAACGAAGCGACCGTAACCAAGGTCAAGGAGCTTCTGACAGCAGAAAACATTTCATTCGTAGAGGCTGATGAAGTGGACGACAGTCAGGCGACCATCCTGATCACGACAGATGCATCACATTGTGACGATTGCGCTGCGCCGGCAGACGCAGATGCCGCCGTGCTGGAGGAAGAACAGGGATACATCCTGAGCGCCAGCAACGATGAGAACGCCAAAGGTGAGATCAACATCGTCGGTGCAGACGAAGACGGCGCTTACTACGGCGTCATGACGCTGACCCAGATGATGGAACAGGGAAAAGAAGACGGCACATTTGCTGAAACCGTGATCTCTGATTATCCGGATGTCAAGCTGCGTGGATTTGTCGAAGGATTCTACGGTTATCCATGGGACTTTGAGGACCGCCTCTCTCTGATGAGCGAATCCAGCAAATTCAAGATGAACACATATATCTATGCGCCGAAAGATGACCCATATCACAAGGATCAGTGGCGTGAGCTGTATCCGGATGATAAAGCTGAAGAGCTGCGTCAGCTGGCCGAGGAAGGCAAGAAAGACAACATGAGCTTCTGCTGGAGCGTGCATCCGGGATATGGATTCAATTACAACACAGATGATGATTATAATGCCCTGATCAGAAAGTTCGAGCAGCTGTATGATCTTGGTGTCCGTCAGTTCGGTATCTCTTATGATGACCTGAGCGGTTCTTACAGCGGTCAGGATCACGCTGACCTGATCAACCGCGTCAACCGTGAATTCGTGCAGAAGAAAGGCGATGTCAAACCGCTGATCGTTGTCGGTACACGTTACTGCAACGGCTGGGGTCCAGATATGCAGACTTACTTCAAGCCGTTCTTCAGCTCTCTGGATGATGATATCGTCGTTATGTGGACAGGCGCCAATACGATGTCTGCTATCACGAAGGAAGCTTATGAGTGGCCGAAGACACAGACCGGCGTAGATAAAGATCTCGCCGCATGGTGGAACTATCCGGTCAATGACTATTGCGACGGCAACCTGATGATGTCCCCGTTAGAAAACCTGGACAATGATGTCGATAACCTGAGCGGTTTCTTCCTGAATCCGATGTCTCAGGCAGAGGCAAGCAAGGTCGCGATCTTCAGCGGTGCGGACTATTCCTGGAACATCGGGGATTTCGAACGTACTTCCAGCTGGAAGCGCGCCATCGCTGAACTTGTTCCGGAGGCCAACGAAGCATTTGAACGCTTTGCGGACAACATCTCTTATATCAAAGATGGATTTGAATTCGACGAATCCCGTTACTTAGTTGAAGATATCACCAACTTCCAGACAGCCCTGAAGAACAACATGGGCATCAAAGAAGCAGCTGAAGTGCTCAAAGCTGATTTCACCCAGATGAAAGAAGATGTCGCTTTGCTGCGCAACATCAACAACGCAAACTTGCTGGAAGAGATCACGATGCACCTGAATGCGTATGAGGCTGTCGCAGAAGCCGGAATCGCAAGCATGAATGCATTCATCGCCGCACAAGACGGCATCATCGATGACTGCCTGACCAACATCACGCAGACAGAGATCAAGCTGAATGAATCTGAGACTTATCAGATTGAAAGCCTGGAAACCAATGGAACAAAGATGAATGTCGTTAAAGTTGGTGAAAAACGTATCAAGCCGCTCCTGCGTGACTCTATCTCCCAGATCAAAGACCTGCTCATGGATACAGTATTCCCGCAGGCAAATCCTGCTGTGATCGGTACGATGGAAGGCATCGATGAAGTTAAAGTGATTGCTGCGCAGGGCAACTACACCATCAACGATGTTGCTGGCACACTGAATGCCGGAGAATCCATCGGTATCCGTCTGCCGAAGGCCATGAAGGTCGGCAGCATCGCAACAGAGATCGGCACAGCAGAAGGACTGAAGCTGCAGTATTCGGTCAATGGTCATGAGTGGACAGATGCAGATTCACTGAACGCGGACATCAACACGACTGCTACTTATGTACGCATCCTGAATGACACAGATGCCGCAATCGAACTGAACCTGACTTCTCTGACAGTCAAACCGATCTACAATGTCGGCGTCATGAAGGCAGAAACTGACCTGGGTACTTATGAAGGTACGATGGCCAATACCATTGACGGCAATATCCATACGAAATTCTATTCCAGCGCCGGCGCAACGGTAGGCAGTTATGCCCGCGTCGATCTGGGCAAAGAGATCCCGCTGTATGATGTCTCCATCAACTATGCCGGAAACCCGAAGGGACCTGGACATGGCATCGATGGATTCGCAGCCACAAAGCTGGAGATCTCCACTGACGGAGTAAGCTGGACACAGATCGGCGATATCATCAACGATGAGAACTATGTTGAGAAGACGATCGACGGACAGCTGGTCAATTCCGCAGATTACAACGCAGAAGGCCAGATGGCACGTTACATCCGCTTCACTGCTACAGAGGCAAGCGAAAACTGGGTACAGATCTTCGAGATCATGTTCAATGAGAGCGAAGGCTCGCTTGGTGACGATACGATCGATATCGCTTCTTCCACATTTGAAGACGGCACGCTGTATAACCTGTATGACCGCGATCTGACAACTGCATTCGCACCGACTGCTGTCAAAGACGGCGATACGCTGAACTTCGACATGACGACGATCACCGATGTCGGCAACCTGATGATCATGCAGGACGCAGAGGCCATCAGCAACGCCGTTGTCAGCGTGAAGGGCGTAGACGGCACATGGAAAGAAGTCGGTACGCTGAATAAAGAACTGACGACGCTGGCCATCAATGACACGATCACTGAAGTCCAGCTGACATTCAACAGCGCAAATCCGGCGCCGGTCATCTACGAGATCATCGCACAGGAACAGAGCGAAGATCCGGGAGATCAGGAAACTGCAAGCGAAGCAGCCATCGCCGCACTGCAGAACATGGTCGACAAGGCCATTGCTCTGGGCTCTGATGATGCAGCATTGACTGAAGCCATCGCCAACGCACAGGCCGTGCTCGCCAAGGAAGCACCGACCGTGACAGAAGTCGTTACCGCACTGCTCAACCTGAGCGAAGCGATGCAGGATCTGGATCAGGAAGCATCTGAGGATGCCCTGAGAGCAGATATCCAGGCAACGATCGACTTCATCAATGAGAACATCCTGAACAACGTAGAAGGCATCCGCCCGGCTAAGGTACAGGCGCTGAAAGACGCAGTCCAGGCCGCACAGACACTGGTCAATAACCCGGGTGCAACCGTAGATGAGCTGAAGGCAGCGAACAAGGCGATGACCAAAGCAGCACAGGAGCTGTGGGAGATCGTCTCCAAGGCAGAGCTGA
>OJMH01001749.1_pt1 | contig 20562 bp, 16 predicted proteins | sample 1597111 | NCBI WGS metagenome assembly OJMH01 (sample SAMEA2452115, study PRJEB22498) | human gut metagenome | reverse complement strand
GAGAATGGCCTGTGCTTCCGAAGGCGAATTCACCAGTCGGACGTCGGAACCCGCCTTGAGCTGGCGCGAAAGCTGAGAGCCCAGCGGGGTGTTGAGGTTATAGCTGATGTAGAGCGTCTCAAACGGAAGCGAGAAGCGGCCGCGCAGACGAAAGCCGCATCCCGTCATGGCGAGCGCTGCGGCAGCGATCAGCGTACGGCGACTGGTGGTTCGAAACATAGAAGTACCGGAAATGTTGGAAAAACCGAAGGCGGGCTTTCATGGCGATGCCCGCCTGCAAGCAGAGCCCAATTATAAGGAGCCTCCTGTTGCTCCGAGTCAAAAATCAGGCCGAGCCTTTGCTCGTGGTCGAGATGTCGGCCGCCGTTTGTTTGACCGGATGACCGCTGAAGATCGCGTCAATGTCCTTGGCGTCGAACAGATAGAGCGACCCGCAGAATTCACAGCGCACCTTGAGCGTACCTTGTTCGGCGATGATTTCGCGCGCTTCCTTTTCGCCGAACGAGCGGATCATTTGCGTTATGTTTTCTCGCGAGCAACGGCAGGAGAAGGTGGGCGTGAGCTCATCGAGCACGTTGGGATTGAGTTCCCAGAAAAGACGCCGGCACAATTCCATCGGTTCGATTTCGAGAAGTTCCGAGGGCGTGACGGTCTGCGCGAAAGTCTGCACTTCACGGAAGCCTTCTTCCACGGTATCTTCGGTCGTGCCTTCGGCCGCTTTGCCTCCGTGTGCGGGCAGGCGCTGCATGATGAGGCCGCCCGCAGCATTTTCGTCGGCCGACAGCCACATACGCGTGGGCAGTTGCTCGGACATCGTCATGAAGCCCTCGAGTGTTTCTGCGACGGTGTTGCCTGTCAGAGGCACCACGCCCTGGTACGGATCTTCGTTGGGGCGGCGATCGGCAAGGTCGAGAATCGCCGCACAGCGGCCTTGGCCATTGGCGTTGACCATGTCTTTGAAGGTGGCGTTGGGGGCTACTTCCATGCCGGCGCGCATCTGCACGGTGGCGCGGATTTTTAGGCCGGAACGCACTTCAACGAGGGCAAGCTTTACGGGGCCGTCGCCCACAATCTGCAGCACCAGTGCGCCTTCAAATTTCAGGCCCGAAGCCATCAGGGCTGCGGCAGCGGCTAGTTCGCCAAGCATGCGCAGCACGGGGGCCGGGGCTTCGAGCGAAGCCTTCATCTGCTGCCAGCTGTCCGTCAGGCGAATGCTTTGCACATGGCAATTCTGATTGGGGAAAAGGAGCTTAACGAGAGAATCAGCCATAAATTTCCAAGGATTCGTTGTTGAGCGATGATGCGCAACAGCGGTGTAAAAAACGATTTGGGATGACTGTATCGAAAACACAGTCGCGCACCCCATAAATGAGGGCAAAAACGAGAGATTTCAAGCCTTTGGCCGACAAAATCTTCAGTCGATGCGTCGCAGGCCGGATTCAAAGCGCCGAGCTTCTTCGACGTAATGCGCCGTGTTGCGGTGCATCGTGAGGATTTCCTCTTCGGTGAGGTTGCGCACGAAACGGGCGGGAGTGCCCACGACGAGTGTGCCGGGCGCAACGGTTTTGCCTTCGGCGACGAGACTGCCCGCGCCGACAATGGCGTTTTCACCGATAACGGCGCCATTGAGCACAATCGCACCCATGCCGATCAGAGCACCGCTTTTGACGGTGCAGCCATGCAAAACGGCGGCGTGTCCGACGGTGACGTTGTCTTCAACGACGCAGGGAAAACCTTTTTCCGTATGAATGACCGCATTGTCTTGTACGTTGCTGCCGACTCCCACGGTGATGGACTCCAAGTCTCCGCGCAATACGGCCCCCGGCCAGATACTGCTGTCGTCTTTGAGTTCCACACGACCGATCACTTGAGAGGATTCTGCGGTCCAGGCGGAAAAAGATATCCGAGGGACGTGGTTTTCGAAGGAGAATCGAGCCATAATCGTACGACTGCTAAAAGTCAGAAAGTTGCTTGGGTTTGGGATTGTACCGACACCTGAGAAAGTTCGATGCGGCAACACATTTTGCAAACACAACGAAGCAAGAAGGAGTCTCGGTGGGAACGCTCGATTTGCACATGCACTCAACAGCCAGCGACGGCAGCTTGGCGCCGGACGCACTGGTACGGTTTGCGCGCGAGTGCGGCGTTCGCACGATGGCTCTGACCGATCACGACACGGTGGCCGGTGTTGATCTTGCGCAGCGTACCGCGCAGCTTGAGGGCCTTACTTTTGTCACCGGCATTGAAATCTCGACGATTTACGCTGGCAAAAACATTCATGTTGTGGGGCTTGGCATCAATCCGCACGACGAAGAGTTGCTCGCTGTCACAACGACGATGTGTTCTGAGCGAGATCGCCGTGCTGTTTTGATGGCAGAACGCTTTGCAGAACTCGGTATTGAGGGGATGTTCGAAGAGGCGATGACTTTTTCAGCTCGCGAAAGCAATCTCTCGCGTCTGCACTTTGCCAAGGCGCTCATGAAGCGCGGCATCGTCAAGAATCAGCAGGAAGCCTTCGACAAATACCTCGGCGAAGGAAAGCTCGCGTATGTGGCCGCTCCGTGGGGATCGGTGGCCGACGCCGTCGAACTCATTCACAAGGCACGCGGCATTGCGGTACTGGCACATCCTGGTCGTTATCGCTTCTCGGCGGAATGGCAGCTTGACGCCCTAGTCGAAGGCTTTGCCGAATGCGGCGGTGATGGCATTGAGGTCGTGAGCGGCTCGCAAAGTCCGTCGTTTACCGAGAAGGCGCTTCAGTTTGCCCGTTTTTACGGATTGGCCATCAGTACCGGCAGTGATTTTCACAGTGAAGCCGGGACTCGGCCGGTTCCCGGAGCTCAGGGCGAACTGCCTTCGGGACTGCCGACCGTGATGAAGATGCTGGGTTTGGAGTCGGTCTGAGTTGCTCCAAAGTTCTTTGCTTGTCGGATTTTTCTTCTAATCTTCTACGATTTTTAGAAGATTGGAAGAAAATAGAAGAAAAACGGAAGGCATCCGATCTCGATCATCCTCCGTCCGGACATGCCTAGGAATTTCCTAGGCGTTTGCTTCCGAGGCCATTTCGCCAAGCGCGTCAAGCAATGCCTGCAAGGCTTCATCCGTCGTTGACCACGCCGTGCAGAAGCGTGCGATTGTACGGCCGTCGCTGTGTTTGCCGCAGTCTTCCCAGATGAATTTCCCTTTGAGATGCTCAATTGCAGCATCGTTCAGTAGCACAAACTGCTGATTGGTGGGCGAGTCGATATAGAGCTCAATGCCCGCACGCACAAATGCAGTCTTGAGCATCATGGCCTGCTCAATAGCTCGCTTGCCGATCTTCCCGTAAAGATCATCGGTAAAGAAAGTCGAGAAACTCAATCCCGCAAGACGACCTTTGGACAGAAGCGCTCCGCGCTGGCGCTGTGCCGAGAGGAAGTCGCGCGCAAGCTTCTGATCCGTGATGACCAAGGCTTCGCAGCCCAGCGCACCGCACTTGGTGCCGCCGATGCAGAAGGCGTCCGTCAGGAGAGCGTAGTCTTCAAGTTTGATGTCGCCTGCAGCAAGCGCATAGGCAAGACGCGCGCCGTCGACATAAAGAAAGAGGCCTTCCTCGCGGCAGACCTTGGAGAGTTCCTTGAGTTCGGCAAGGCTATAAAGCGTACCGAGTTCTGTCGGGTTGGAAATGTAGACGAGCCCGGGTTCCACGTAAAAGATGCGTTCGGCGTTGGTGCGGTAGGAAACAAGCGCCTTCCGGACAGCTTCGGCCGTCAGCTTGCCGTCGACAGCATCAATTTCAAGCACCTTGTGGCCGGTAGCTTCGATGGCTCCCGTTTCGTGTGCGGCAATGTGGCCGCTTGGTGCCGCAAGAACACCCTGCCAGGGACGCAGAACGGCAGAAATCAGGGAGAGGTTACAAATCGTACCGCCCGCAAAGAAAAACACGCCGGCATCAGGACTCTTGCAGGCTTCGCGGATTTTTGCTTCGGCTTCCTTGCAGAACATGTCTTCGCAGTAGCCGGGCACTTCGGTGAGATTGTGGTGAAGCAAAGCGTCCATGATCTGCGGCGTGCAGCCGGCGATGTAGTCGCATTGAAATTGATAGGGAGTAACCATGGTTTGCAGCCTCAATAAGAGAAATTGCTTTTAATTGTTGTGATCTGTCGTCAACTGCTCGAAAATTTACTGACGCATCTCTCGAATGATCTCGTCAGGCGTGTCACGCATCGATGATCGGAACGGATTGATGTCAATGCCGCCGCGGCGGGTAAAGCAGGCGTACACCTCAAGCATTTCCGGCGCAAACGCCGCGCGCAAGTCGTGAAAGATCTGTTCGACGCACTGCTCGTGGAACCCGCGGTGGCAGCGATAGGAGACGAGATATTTCAAGAGGCCGGCCAGATCAATCGCCTTACCTGTGTAGGAAATCAGAATGCTTGCCAGATCGGGTTGCCCCGTGACCGGGCAGAGAGAGCGGAAAACGGAGGTCGAAAACGTTTCGGTAGCCGTCTCCGAACGATTTTCGTCAAACTTCAGATAGGCCGGCTCGGTTTCATACGCGTTCACGATATCGCCTTCAGACAGCGTCAGGGTGTCAAGATTGATGCCCGGCATCGCACGCACAGCACCGGGATAGGCGGTCACATCGTAAAGACGCACTTCGACTTGTTCCCCCAGACGGGACGACAGGTCTTCGGCCATGCGGTGAGCCACTTCATCTTTGCCGCTCATTTTGGTCATGGCAAAGGAGCCCGCGTAGAGCTTCAAAGACTTCGACTCCACAATGGAATGCGTGCTGGCCGGTACCAGAAGTTCACCCACGGCCGTCTGCGGGATGCCCTGTTCATTGAGCCAAGAGAGTTCATAGAGGCGCCAGATGTCCGTGCCGCGGAAATCATTGTCGCCGATGGCATCGCGCCCGAGTGCGCGCGGAATCGGTTGAAGCAAGTCCGGGTTGTAGCGATCGCTGTAAACAGTGTCCTTACCAAGTAGCGTGTTTTTGGGTTCGGGCATCAAAACCGACATGGAAGTCCTCTAGAAAAATTAATCAGTGAAAAGCTTCAATGAGCCGAAAAGCTTGTGCAGACGCTCTTCGTCAAACGGAAGGTATTCGGCAATCGTTAAGCCTGCAATTTCTGAGTTAGCGGCAACAAGATGCAGGATTGAAGCAAGTTGTTCCATTGTCATGCGTCCGCCTCCTGAACCGTCTCCGACAAGATTCGGATTAGCGAAATAGGTGGAGTGGAAGCACTGAGGATCAAGTACGTCGATATCCAGATGCACGAGGACATGATCGAACTTTTGCACAAATGCTCTGATGTCGTCGTCAGAAACGAAGTCTTCCGTCTGCACTTTGTAGTCAACGCCTAAATCATTCAGGAACTTGGCTTGATAGTCATGTAATGTCTGAAGACCAACGTAGAGCAGCTCATCGGGTTTGAACACCGGATTCTTCATCAGACCTGCCATTGACGGTTCGCCTGCGCCGAGTAGAGCTCCCAACACCATGGCGTGAGCGTTCGGATAGCCGTCTTTAGGCATGGACACGTCCGGATGGGCGTCAAGCCACAAAATTCCGGTATTCGGGTACAGACCGTGCAGGTAATCGAACGGAGCTTGTGAAACCAGACAGTTGCCGCCGATCGTGATGATCCGCAGCGGGGCCTCTTTTTCAATGGCGGCTTGTGCAGCTCGAATGCCGGCGAGCACTTCGTCTTTTCCGGCGATGCCATCTTGAACCTCGCGCTGACGGCCGTCCGGAGCCGGAATGTCGACTTTGACAAGCGGTTGATTCGGGTTGAACGGAAGAATGTGCTGCAGCAGGTTGGCGCTGAAGTGGTACGTCTCAAGCCCGCCGCTTATCCAATCTGGATAAAGCAGACGAATGGTTTTCATAGCCCTGACGGAGTTAAAAAATCAGTCGAATAGTCAGTCGGATTATAGGCAGGAGCGGATCCGTTCAACGGATGCTCTTTGTCATGGATGCGTCATAAAACAGACAAAGACTCGTCACAGAACTGTCATGGCTTCGATACAAGCAGTTCTCAAAATGGCGTCTGCCCAGAATTCAATTTCAAGACGCTAAGAAATGCTCACCCTCAAACACATCAACAAGAGCTACGGAAATCGAACCATCCTTTCGGACATTTCGCTCTCCATTCGCAAAGGGGAAATTGTCTCCATCCTCGGTCCGTCGGGCTGCGGCAAAACGACGCTTCTGAATCTGATTCTCGGCCTGACGCAAGCTACCTCGGGCAAAATCATGTTCGACGGCGAGGACCTCACGAATGTGCCGATGCAAAAGCGCGGCTTCAACATCGTGTTCCAGGACTTTGCGCTGTTCCCGAACTTGAACGCCCACGACAATATCGTCTACGGTCTTCGCAACAACCCTTCCGCATCCACTCCCGAGGAAGTCAATGAACTGATTGATCTTCTGGGATTGAGAAAGCATCTGCACCAGCGCATCGACGAACTTTCCGGCGGTCAGAAACAGCGCGTGGCCATTGCCCGTACGTTGGTTCTCAAGCCTCGTATTCTGCTGCTCGACGAACCGCTCTCGGCTTTGGACGGCCTCATCAAGGAGTCCATTAAAGAACGAATCCGCATGATCGCCCGTCAGTTTGAGCTCACGACGCTCATTGTGACGCATGACCCGGAAGAGGCGCTCACGCTCTCGGACCGTGTGCTCATCATCAACAACGGACGAATCGCGCAGTTTGCCGATCCGATGACGATCATCAACAAGCCCGCAGACGATTTCGTCAATGACTTCATCATTTCCCAGCTGATGGTCAAGCGCACCAACATCCTGAAGCTGTTCAGCGGCCCAAACCCTAAGAACGCCGCAACGCTCAAAGCCGAATCCGGCGCTCTGGCTTAAGTTGCGGGATGACTGTCATGGCCACTCTTACGGATAAACTCTTCGGGCGCGAGCGCCGCGAACTCAAGATCGTGTTTGCCCTGGTGGTGCTCACGTTCTCGGCTGTGCTGCTCTATCCGCTCGGCTGCGTTCTGTTTCAGTCGATCTTGGACGGCAACGGCAGCCTGACGCTTGCGAACTACACCTCGCTTCTTTCGGAACCGCGCTTTTGGAATGCGCTTTCCAACAGCTTTGCCGTGTCGGGCCTGTCGGCCGCCATCGCTGCTGTGCTTGCCTTCGGCTGTGCCTACGGTCTGCATTTCACGCGACTCAATCCCTGGGCCAAGAAAGTCTTTCAGATCGTCATTCTTTTGCCGCTCTTCCTGCCGTCAATTACCTACGGCTTTGCGGTGATCTATTCCTTCGGACGTCTGGGGCTGGTGAGCCAAATCTTTGGCGTGTTGCCGTTTTCGATCTACGGTTTCTGGGGGCTGTTGATCGCTGACGTAATCTACACGCTTCCGCCCGCGTTTCTGATCCTTTCCAACGCTTTCCACTACATTGACCGCAACACGATTACGGTGAGCCGTCTGATGGGCGACAGTCCCTGGCGCACCTTCTACATTTCGGCGTTGCGTCCGGTTGTGGGGGCACTTTGTTCGGCCTTTATTCTGAGCTTCTTCCTGTCCTTCACCGACTTCGGCATTCCTGTCTCGATTGCCGGTCAGTACGACGTCATTGCCACCGAGCTCTATACCACGATGATGGGTGCGGTGCCCGATTTTGGGCGCGGTGCCGTAATCGCCATGGCGATGCTCGTGCCTTCGATTGCCTCGGTGATGCTTTTGAAGTACGTCGAGCGATTCAATTTCCGATACAACCGCATCAATTATCAGCCGCCTGCCCGCAACCGCGTGCGCGATGCGCTTTTTGCCGGCTACTACGTGATTATCGCCGCCGTACTGCTTTCGGTCTTTGCCGTGATGTTCGTGGTGCCTTTCGTTGAGCAGTGGCCTTATAAGCCTGTTTTTACGCTTGACGTGATCTCCCGCATTCTCTCCGACAGTGTCGTCTGGGAGGTCTACGGCAATTCGGTCGGAGTGGCCCTAGCAAGTGCTGTGACCGGCACACTGCTGTGTTACGCCGCAGCAATGGTCAATGCTCGCTCTCAGCTTAAGGGCTGGTGCCGGACGACGATGGACAGCTTTGCCATGCTCACCAACACCGTGCCCGGCATGGTGCTCGGTATCGGCTTTCTCTTTGCCATGAGCGGCACGATGTTGGCCAACACGTTTGCCATTCTGGTGCTCGTCAACCTGGTGCACTTCTTCACGTCGCCCTACCTGATGGCCACTTCGGCTCTGAGCAAGATGAACGCCGGCTGGGAAACCACCGGCGCCTTGATGGGCGACAGTTGGCTCAAGACCGTCATGCGCGTCGTGGTGCCCAATTCCGCCGCCACGCTCTGGCAGATGTTCCAGTACATGTTCGTGAGTTCCATGGTGACCATCAGTGCCGTCGTGTTCCTGTCGGGCGCCCGCACCATGCTGATCACCACGAAGATCAAGGAACTTCAGTATTTCGAGAAGTTCGAAGAAATCTTTGTGCTCTCGCTTTTGATTTTCTTTACCAACGTTGCGGTCAAGCTCATTTGCGACGCCCTTGCGGAACGTGCAAGAAAGAACCCGCAGGGCGGTCTGATTCACTCGATCATGCGCCGCCTGAGCTCGAGCCGTACTCCCACGCTTTCAACTGTTTCCACCGGAGCTTAAAAGAAATGCAACCGATGACCTGTTTCAAACTGACTTTTGCTGCTTGTTTGTGTGCTGCTATGGTTGGCTGCGGCAACGACAGCGGTACCGACGCCGACAAGGGCAAGAGTGCCGCGGCGCCCGCCAAGACCGCCGAAGTGGTGATCTACACCAACGCCGACGAAGAAGCTCAGACTGCGATGAAAAACGCCCTTGACAAGAATGGCATGAAGGGCGCCTACCTGATCCAGTCGTTCGGCACGTCCGAGCTGGGCGGCAAGCTCGCGGCCGAAGGCAAGAACATCGAAGCCGACGTGGTGACGTTATCGACCTACTACCTCGACAGCTTCCAGAAAAAGGAAAAGCTTTTTGCAGATCTTCAGAACAAGGCCAAAACCATTCAGCCGTCTCCGTCTTATTGGACGCCGATTCTGGGCAACACGGGTGCGCTTTTCATCAACACCGAAGTTTTGAAGCAAAGCAAGCTCGAAGCTCCGAAGTCCATCGCCGATCTTGCCAAGCCCGAATATGCAGGCCACATCTCCGTGCCCGACATTATGGGCAGTTCTACGTCTTGGTTGATGACCCAGGCCGTCATGTCTGCTCAGGGTGAAGAGGCTGGCGCCAAGACGATCGCCGCGATTGAAAAGAACGCCGGTGCCCATCTTGAAAAGTCCGGTTCCGGTCCTTTGAAGAAGCTGCGTGCCGGTGAGGCGGCCGTGGGTTTCGGTCTGCGTCACCAAGCTGTAGCCGACAAAGCCCGTGGTCTGCCGATTGACTACATTGATCCGATCGAAGGCAATTTCCAACTGCAGGAAGCCGCTGCCGTTGTTGACAAGGGGGCCAAGACCAATCCCAACGCACAGAAGGCCGTTGAAATTATCGTCAAGTACGGCCGTCCCGAACTCTTGAAGTTCTACCCCGTGGCGCTTTACGAAGGTGAAACGGTTTCTGCTGAAAACAAGCCCGCTCGTCCGAGTTTCTACAAAGAGCCGCTCACTGTTGAATTGCTGCAGAAGCACCAGAAGATGGTCAAGGACGCCGGCAAGTAATTCTTTTGATTTCCAATAAGCCGGCTCTCAAGCGAGAGTCGGCAGTTTTCTTTTTTGATTTGTCATGGTTACCGATCCGAATACCTACAAACTTTTGACCCCGGGGCCCCTGACGACATCATTGTCCGTTCGTAAGGAAATGCTTGTCGATCGCTGCACATGGGACGACGACTACAAAGAAATGACCCAGTTCGTGCGCCGTGAACTTCTCACGCTTGCCCACGTTTCCGAACCCGATTACACCACCGTGCTGATGCAGGGTTCGGGTACGTTCGGCGTGGAAAGTGTTCTCAGTTCCGTGGTAGGTAAGAATGACTGCGTGCTCGTACCCGTCAACGGTGCATATTCGGAACGCATGTGCCAGATTCTGGAGCGCTATGGCATCACCTTTGTACGTGAAGACTTTGCTTGGGACGAACGCGTCGACGCTGCCCGTCTGGAGTCGGTGATTGCCGCACATCCTGAAATCACGACGATCAGCATCGTGCACAACGAAACGACTTCGGGCCTCATCAACGATCTGATGAGTGTCTCGGAAGTCGTGAAGAACCACAACCTGCGCTTTATCGTGGACGCCATGAGCTCCTTTGGGGCCGTGGATGTGAACGTGTCCGAGCTCGCCATCGATTTTCTGATCTCGTCGGCGAACAAGTGCATTCAGGGCGTTCCGGGCTTTTCCTTTATCGTCGCTCGCCGCGAAGCGCTTACGGCTATCGAAGGCAACGCCCGCACGATTTCGCTCGATCTGCACTCTCAGTGGAAGACGATGGAAAAGGACAACGGCAAGTGGCGCTTTACGTCGCCTACGCACGTCGTAGCCGCTTTTGCGCAGGCGCTTAAGGAACTGCAGCAAGAGGGCGGAGTGACGGTTCGCGGCGAACGCTATGCAGCTACAAACCGCAAGCTGCGTGAAGGAATGCGTACTCTAGGCTTTGAACCGTTCGTCAGCGAAGCCTTCCAGGGGCCGATCATCACCACCTTCCTTTATCCGGAAGGTCGCAACCTCGACTTCAAGCACATGCACCATTGGCTCAAGGAGCAGGGTTATGTGATCTATCCGGGCAAGCTCACCGACCGAGACACCTTCCGCATCGGCAACATTGGCGAAATCTACGACGCGGACGCCGACCGCATTCTTGAATTGTTTGCACAGTACACCAAGGAGTTTATGTAATGAACCGCATCAAGGGCGTGATTTTCGATTGGGCGGGTACGACGGTTGACTTCGGTTGCACGAGTCCTGTCTCGGCATTTAAGGAAGCATTTCGCCGAGCCGGTATTGACGTGACGGACGAGGAAGTTCGTGCGCCGATGGGGCTTTTGAAACGTGATCACATCAAGTCGATGCTCGCGATGCCTCGTATTGCGCAAGCCTGGCAGGACAAGTACGGTGCCGCGACGACCGACGCCGATGCCGAAAAGATCTATGCCGACTTTGAACCGGCCCTGATGGCTGTGCTTGATCGACATTGTGATCTGATTCCTGGCATTCTCGAAACGATGGAGTATCTTCGTCAAAACGAGATCCGTGTGGGTTCGACCACCGGCTTTACCCAGGAAATGATGGCTGTGGTGACCGAAGGCGCCCGCAGGGGCGGCTACGCACCCGAAATGGTTCAAACGGCCGACAGCAACAACGGTTTTGGCCGTCCTTGGCCCTATATGATCTTTTCCAATATGCGCGGTCTCGGTTTATCAAACGTGCGTCAGGTTGTGAAGGTGGGCGATACGACCTCCGACATGGCCGAAGCAAAGAACGCGGGAGTGATTGCCGTCGGCGTCTGTGTAGGCAGCTCCATGATCGGTCTGGACGCACAGAGCTGGGCGGCGTTGCCCGAAGCAGAACGCGCCGAACAGATCAAATCGGCACGTCAGCGCTTCTATGCCGCCGGTGCCGATTATGTGATCGAGAGCATCGGTGATTTGCCGGCTCTCATTGAGGATCTCAACGCTCGCAGCGCTGCGTAATTCGCACCAAAGGGTCTTTCGAAAGCCCGTGTGTCGATCTTGGCATACGGGCTTTTTGACGTGTTGGCATCGTTTTGGTTGATCAGACGAATAGGTTATCGTTTTCTTCGATCTTCCCGCGGGGGCGAGCAATGCGCTGCTCCCTGAGTTCGTCGAGTTCTCTTTCGATGCGTTCCGCACGACGCCAAAAATAGACCACGTTGCCCAGGATGATGCCGATGAGCAAGGCTGAACCGATGCCGATGACGTAGTGGATGCGCGAGTCTGCAGTCGTGATTCCTTGGGCCGCCGCTGCTTGGTTTGTTGCAATAGCCGCCTCGGCTTTGACAGGTAAAGTGATTCCGGTCAGTGAGAAGAACAGCACAAGTTCCGTAGCTGCTTTGCAAAGCCAAGAAGATGAAAACCACATGACCGTCAAAATCGTTGGAAGGCAATCAGAAGCGTAGTACGAGAACCGAATCGGCGCGATCGAACAGCGCACTATGAGAAGAAATGGCAAGAATGCGCAAAAAGTCTCTTCCAGAATTTTTTTGAGGTTTCTTGTCAGATTAACGTCGTGACAATTGATTAGAGAGCTTTTCGAGCTGCTGGAGTGTTGCCGGTTTAGAAAAACTTAACCGTGATACAAAACTTCGAAACACGGACGTCTTTGCGTTTGATTCAAGTCAAAAGCAGCGCTATTGCTGCCTCTAGACTCTTTGCCTGACAACATAAACCACCGCTTTGCTACTTACTGACTCGACGTCAATACCCGGAAGCATTGCGAATCTAAGGAGAAAGAGATGATCAAACCAATTGCGGCAATTGTGTTCAGTGCCTTGTTTTCTGCCGTATCAGGATTAGCGACAGCTCAAGACTTGGCTTCTTTTCATGCCGGTATGGGTGGATGCACCGCTTGCCACGGCACGAAAACTGTAACGGCCGCTAACGTTCCGGACGATGAAATTGATCTCAACAACAAATGCATGGCATGTCACGGCGACTATAAAAAATTAGCTGACAAAACAAAACACTTTGATCCGCATGCAAGTCACTTAAGCGATAGAAGTCCCATCAACTGCACGGCTTGTCACACGGCTCACGCAAAACCCAAGCTCGTTTGCAATGACTGTCATACATTCGATTTGAAGATGCCATTTTCCGATGCTCCTGAATCGGCCAAATGGGATGCAACGATTGATGCCGAGGCTGTTGAGGCCGCCGAAAAGTCTGCTCCGCGCGAAACGGTTGACGTACTGGTGATCGGTGCGGGTTCGGCCGGCTTAAATGCGGCAATTGCAGCAAAGCGCGCCGGAGCCAAGGTGGTTTTGCTTGAGAAACACTCTTTTGCAGGCGGCAATTCCATGCTTGCTGCAGGCGGTTACAACGCTGTCGGTACTCCTCAACAGGCTAAGAAAGGCATTAAGGATACCGTTGATCAGTATGTCAAGGACACCATGAAGGGTGGTCGTGGCAAAAATGATCCGAAGCTTGTCCAAATTCTTGCTGAAGGAAGCGCCGACGGCGTTAAGTGGTTGGAAGACATGGGTGCTGATCTCTCGGACGTGAAACGTTCCGGGGGAGCTGCCGTTGATCGCACGCATCGTCCGCACGGTGGTATGACGGTCGGGCCGCATATTGTGGACGTTTTACGTGCACAAGCTACAAAAGAGGGCGTGGGTGCTCGGGTGAATTCCCGTGCCGTCAAGCTTTTGCTCGACAAAGACTACAAAATTGCCGGAGCCATTGTGCATGGCAAGCACTCCGGCTACTACAAGCTTGCAGCCAAGGCGGTGGTTTTGGCAACCGGCGGCTACGGTCAGAATAAGCAGATGATTGCCTTCTATCGCCCGACCTTCAAGGATATGACGAGTTCAAACAATGTAACGAGTACCGGCGACGGCATTACCATGGCACTCAATATCGGCGCTTCCATGACTGATATCGATTGGGTCCAGGCGCATCCGACCGTCGGCCTTGATAGCCGTATTTTGATCAGTGAAACCGTTCGCGGAGTCGGTGCCGTAATGGTCAACATCAACGGAGCGCGTTTCGTTAACGAACTTACAACACGCGACCGCGCAAGCGATGCAATTTTGCATCAACCGCAAAAGCGGGCTTGGTTGGTTTTTGACAGCAACCTTTACAAGTCCGCAAAGATGGTGCAAGGCTATGATCACTTGGGGATGCTCAAGAAGGCCGACACTTTGGCTGAGTTAGCCAAGATTTGTGACATGGATGCGAAAACTCTCGAAAAGACGGCCAGCGACTACAACAAGTTCCGCAAGGCAGGAAAAGACGAAGCATTTGGTCGTCCCGATATGCCGCTTGGTATTGAAAAGGCTCCTTTCTATGCAGTAGCTGTTGCTCCCGGCATTCATCATACGATGGGTGGGGTGGCGATCACGCCGGAAAGCGAGGTGCTGGACATCCAAAGTCGCCCGATTCCGGGGCTGTATGCGGCAGGAGAAGTGACGGGAGGCGTACACGGCTTTAACCGCCTCGGAGGTAATGCTATTGCCGATACCGTCGTCTTCGGTCGCCGTAGCGGCGAACATGCAGCTGCCTATGCACTCAAAGCAAAATAAGCAAACATTCTTCTCCTAATCTCGTCTGTTTCTTGGCAGTGGAGATCTGCTGTTGCCAAAAGGCAGACATTTGAGGTTCTGTTGGTTCGACAGGACCTCTTTTTTTGGTACTAGAGCGTTGATAGCGGAGAAATGTTGCATTCCTTGAAGAAAAGCTCTCGCAATGCAGGCAAATGATCTTGTTTGTAGATCGCGTAGATGCAGCGGCTGCTTTCTTTTTTATGATCCGGATTAACCTCTTTTCTCAACTCAACCAAATCTCCACGGCGAATTTCTTCCGAAACGGACAGCAACGGCATCACAGCCAATCCGAGACCGGTTTGAACCGCTCGTTTGATCGCGCCCATCGTGTTCATAGTAAGGATGTTGGAAACGGTAATTCCCTGAGCCAAAAGCCATCGCTTGGCTGCATCGCTTACCGTTGCTTCCTGATCCATGATCCAGGTGGCTAAACAGAAATCTTCCGTGGTCGCTTCAACCGATATGTATGGACTCTTCGGGCTGGCGATCAATACGAAATCGTCTCGGAAACACGGGAAAAAGGTTAACGATGAATCCACAGGAGGACGGCTGATAAAGCCAATATCCATACGGTTCTCAAGAACTCCGGCTTCAACGATTTCATTGTCTTCAATCAGCAAAGTCGGATCCACAGTCGGATAACGTCGCTTGAATTCCGGGAGCCTTCGGGAGAGGATGTAAATGCCGCAGGCGCGGTTGGCACCGATGATCAGCTTCCCTGCCAGCCCTTTTTCTCGGGCTGCGAAAATATCCTCAATTTCGCTGGCTTTAGTTACGACTAGTGTGGCCAGAGGGAGGAGAGCAGAGGCAGCGTCCGTCGGAAACAAGCCATTGGATTTTCGTTCGAACAGTTCTGTTCCAAGTATTCTCTCGAGTTCTTTGAGCGACTGACTTGCCGCACTTGTCGTCACACATAGTTTGGCAGCAGCTTTTGACAAGCTTTTCTGATCGTAGATACCAAGAAAGATTTCAAGCTGACGCAGTGTGATGTGCATAACCGGAAATTTTCGAAAAAAAAAGACGCATCACCGAATGGCGAGCGTCCTTTTTTGCAGCGTTTCAGAAATTTGTGTTTGGTGCCCAAGACTGGACTCGAACCAGCATGCCTCTCGGCGCTGCGACCTGAACACAGTGCGTCTACCAATTTCGCCACTTGGGCACAAATTTTCTGAGACGCGAATTATTACCAAACAGAATAAAAATGTCAAACGATTTTCGAAAAAAATTTCTGCGAGCAATTTTTAGGAGAAATTGCTTGCTCAAAAGACTTGCCAACAGGCTCTGCGCCGCAACTGATCGGTCCGTTCAGATAGTCGGCATCGTCTTGTCAGAGTTCCGTCATTTTTCCTCAGGTATGATGCGCTTGATTCGAGGCCGACGAGAAGGATGTTGCCGATGCGTCTGCCGTTTTGTAGCCAATTGATGCTCCGAGAGCACATAGAGAATTCGAAATGCAAAAGAAAGTTCACGAGAAACCCAGTCGATCCAAGGCATCTCCCGAAAAGAAGAAGCAGAACATCTCCAATTACGCCGACAGGGCATTTGTCCTTGCCCAAGGGGATTCTTTTTCCAAAACCGTCTTCACTAAGTGCTATCACGAAACGTTCGGTGTGACGCTTGCTGCGGCAAAGGAGGCTTTTGAAAGGCTTTTGGCAAGCGAAATCATTGCGCCGGCTCAGCAAGCCCGCCATTACACGCGTGGTCCCGGTATTTCAAAGCAAGAAGATCTTGTGCGTCTGGTCGGCAATCGAACCGGCGAATTCAAGATCCGCAGTCTTAAGAATCCCGACAAGATTGTCGAAGGCGTTAAAAGTTCCAATCCGCACCACGGTTTGTTGCCGGGGGATGTTGTCTACGGCGCTTATGTCAACGACGACTACGGGTTTGCAGCTCGCATTCTGGTTAGCCGTGCACTGCGTGAGCCCGTTTGCACCATTAACTATGCAAAGTCGGCCGGCGTGGAAGGCTGCGGCTCTTCGTTTGCCAATCGTTTGGATAAGAACGCTGTCAAGAAACTTCAGCAGCAGTTCTTCACGATGAAGATTGACGAGTCCTGCTGCAAGCCGTTTTCCGCCATTGTGCCGTTGACTGGTACGGTCGGACGCGTGATCGGCCCGATCGACTCCACGCAAAGCGAAATCGACATGACGCTTGTTCGCCTCGGTATCCCGAGCGAATTTTCCGAGGAGGCCCAGGCGCAGGCGCAGGCGCTGCCCGATGCGGTCGAAAGCGACAAGGAAATCGAGGAGAGAGTTGATCTTCGGGATGTTGGTCTCGTGACGATCGACGGCGAAGATGCCCGCGACTTTGACGATGCGGTATGGTGTGCGCCGCTCAATGACGGCGAAAGCGGTTGGCGCCTTTTGGTCGCCATTGCCGACGTAAGTCATTACGTCACGCCCGAAAGTCCGCTTGACGCCGATGCACAGCAGCGTTGCACGAGCGTGTACTTCCCGACGCGCGTGGTACCGATGTTGCCCGAGAAGCTCAGTAACGGCCTGTGTTCGCTCAATCCGGGAGTAGATCGCTGTTCGCTTGTCTGCGACATGATCGTTTCGGAGAAGGGCGAGGTGACGGCCTATCAGTTCTATCCGGCACTGATTCGGTCCAAGGCGCGTCTTACCTATACGAGTGTCTGGAACGCGCTCAACGGCGACGTGCAGGACTTTTTGGTGCGCGGAGGCAACCTCACCGACATCAACAATCTCTACGCACTCTTTAAGGCGTTGCTTCAGGCCCGAGGTCGCCGCGGAGCTGCGGACTTTACGTCGGCCGAAACCGAAATCGTAACGGATCCGCAGACGCAGAAGATCGTGGCCATCCGCAAACGCGACCACAACGATGCGCATCGTCTGATTGAGGAGTGCATGCTTGCGGCCAATGTGTGTGCCGCAGACTTCATCGGTCAGAACAAGGCCAAGAGCCTGTATCGCGTGCACGATGCGCCGCCGGCAGATCGGCTCGCCAATCTGCGTACGACGCTTGGCGCCTTCGGTCTCAAACTCTCGGGCGGAGGAAAGCCCACTCCTGCGGATTACGCCAAGGTGGCGCATGAAGCTGAAACGCTGCCAGCAGCCGAAGTCATCAATACGCTTTTGCTTCGCAGCATGCAGCGCGCCGTATACAGCCCCGACAAGAAGCCGCACTACGGCCTCAATTACGATGCCTATACGCACTTCACTTCGCCGATTCGCCGTTATCCGGACTTGCTGGTGCATCGCACCATCCGTGCAATTTTGAAGGGCGAGCGCTACGAACCGGTGTTGGCGCAGACGCCGCAGGATCTGATGCAGGCACGCATGTCGGAGCTAGCGGCTGCTCAGGGCGAAAAAACAGCCAAGAAGAGCAAGGTTGACATGACCTGGGAAGTGCTCGGTTTGTTGACGTCGGCGGCAGAACGGCGCGCCGACGACGCTTCTCGTGACATCGTCGCCTGGATGAAGGCCGACTATATTTCCGGGTATCGCCGCAAGTGCTTTGAGGGTGTCATTACGGGCGCCAATCCTGCGGGCGTTTACGTTACGCTCACCGGCGTGTTCGTCGAAGGGTTCGTGCATGTCAGTCGTCTCAACAGCTGGGAGTATTTTTACTACGACGACAAAAAGATGCTTTTTGAAGCTGAATTCGGTTCCGAACGCTATATGATCGGCGACAAAGTGACGGTGCGCGTGTTTGCCGCGAGCACGGAAACGCGCCGCATTGACTTTGAAATGGTGCAAAATCACACGGATAAACAACGCACCCGCAACAATAAGAACAAAAAAACGAAGAGAAGATTCTAAAAATGCCCAAACAAGTCGTATTGGCAGGCTTTCACGCCGTAAATGCCAGAGCAAAACTCAATCCCGACTCCATCCGCGTCGTCTACGTCGAAGTTTCGCGCCGCGACAAGCGCATGCAGCAATGCAAAGATCGTCTTGCGGCTGCCGGCGTCAAGGTCATGCAGGCCGACGCCAAGCGTCTGGAAGGTATGGCACCGGGCATTCCGCATCAGGGCATCGTTGCGCTTGCTGACGAACTCAAACAAACGCTCGATTTCGACACGCTGCTTGACAGCATCACGCCGGACACGCTGTTGCTTGTTCTCGACGGCGTGACCGATCCGCGCAATTTCGGCGCCTGCCTGCGCGTGGCCGATGCCGCAGGTGTTCAGGCAGTGATTGCGCCGCGCGATCGTTCCGCTAGCTTTTCGCCTGCAGCCGCAAAGGCCGCAGCGGGAGCATGGGAAAGCGTCCCCGTTGTGACGGTCACCAATCTTGCCGCGAGCATCACCGAGCTTCGTGACGCCGGGGTTATGGTGGTCGGCACAGCCGGCGAAGCGCAAAAGACGATCTATGAATTTGATCAGAAGCGTGCTTTTGCCTGGGTGTTGGGCGCAGAAGGAGAGGGACTTCGTCAGCTCACGCGCAAGCGCTGCGACGAACTGGCCAAGATCCCCATGTTCGGGGCGGTCGACAGCCTCAACGTTTCGGTAGCCACCGGCGTTTGTCTCTTTGAGACTGTCCGTCAGCGTCAAAGCTGACTAATCGATTTTTAGCAACGGTTAAACAGAAGGCAGCGCTCTGGAGAATCCGGAGGCTGCCTTTTTTGCGAAAGCGGTGTGATGCTTATTTGGCGGGCATTTCGGCGACGGCTTCAATTTCGACGAGACAGCCGAAGTGCAGCGTCGTGGTCGAGACAATGACGCGGCCGGGCTTGTGTTCGCCGAAGAATGCGGCGTATTCCTCGTTGATCGGTCCCCAGTAGTTGACGTCCGGCGTGTAGATGCGGCAGAAGACGACGTCGTTGGTGGTGACGCCTGCTGCATCAAGCACACGCTTGACGTTGTTCAAAGCCAGACGGGTGTGCTCGCGGATGTCGCCCTTGCAGACTTCACGCGTATCCGGATCAATCGAGAGCTGGCCGGAAACGTAGAGCGTGCCGTTGGAGATGACGCCGGCGCTGTAGTGACCTTTGTTTTCGCCTTTGAAGTCGGGAGTGACGATCTGCATGGGAAAAGTTCCTTTGGTTGGGATTTCTACAAGATAAGTCTGAGTGCGGAAAAAGTCGCGAACTAGTCAGCGGATTTTAAGCTCACGAACGACAAGTTCCAGCAATCGGATCGAAGAGAGTCTTAGCTCGAGAGAAGAATCGAGCCGAGAGAACCGAAAAACTCGGCTTTCACTCTTGGAAAAGATAGCCTCAAACCTTACAATTACGGCACCTTACGACTTCGGCTGCACGATGCTGCAGATACCGAAGGTTTTTGCGTTTTCAGAAGCCCTGCAATGACCCCTCGACTTCGGCTCAATCACATCACAAAAGCATATCCGGGCATCGTCGCCAACGACGACATCTGTCTGGAAGTGTGTCCCGGGGAAGTGCTTGCTATTCTTGGCGAAAACGGCGCCGGCAAGTCCACCCTCATGAAAATCATCTTCGGTTCGGTCACGCCGGACAAGGGTTTCATCGAGTTTGACGGAAGTCCTGCGCAGATCAGCAGCCCTTCGGAAGCCAACCGTTTGGGCATTGCCATGGTGCATCAGCACTTTGCCGTGTTCGAAACGCTTACGGTGGCGCAAAACGTCATTCTCGGCATCGCCGAAAAGATTTCCGTGGAGGAGTGCGCCAAGCGCATCAATGCGTTAGGTGAGCGCTACGGTATTGCGGTCGATCCGTTTGCCATCGTTGCCGACCTCTCCATGGGCGAGCGCCAACGCGTGGAAATCATCCGCGCCCTGATGAGCAATCCCAAGCTTCTGATCCTGGATGAGCCCACCTCGGTGCTGACGCCCCAGGCTGTCCGCAAGCTTTTTGAAACGCTCAAGAAGCTCGCCTCCGAAGGCGTTTCGATTCTTTTTATTTCTCACAAGCTCGACGAAATTCGCGAGCTAGCCGATCGCTGCACGATTCTTCGCGCCGGCCGCGTGATCGAAACGGTCAATCCGAAGGAAAAAACCGAAGAGGAACTCGCGCGCCTGATGATCGGCAAGGAACCGCCCAAGCTTCTGACTTCGGAAGGCACGCCCGGCGAAGTGGCGCTCGAATTCAAGGGCGTGAGTCTCGACGGCGGCCATCACGTCACGGGGCTTACGGACATCAAGCTCACGGTGCGTGCGGGTGAAATCGTCGGCATCGCCGGCATTTCCGGCAACGGTCAGTCGCGATTGCTCGGCGTTTGCATGGGTGAACTCAAGCAGACGAAGGGTTCCGTGAAGCTTTTCGGCGAAGTGGTCGACGATCTCGATCCGGCCGAGCGTCGCGCCAAGGGCTTGCGCTACGTGCCCGAGCAGCGTCTTGGTCACGGGTCGGTGCCGGAGTTTTCGCTCATCAACAACACGCTTTTGACGGGTGATGATTTTCACAGCCACGGCTTTATCAAG
>OJMH01001745.1_pt1 | contig 20611 bp, 15 predicted proteins | sample 1597111 | NCBI WGS metagenome assembly OJMH01 (sample SAMEA2452115, study PRJEB22498) | human gut metagenome | reverse complement strand
TCGATTGGCTTTCTCCTTTAGAGTTCACTGTCCAATATGTTTGACAAACCTACAATTTTTTTATATAAACAGGTCAGGCGTTAGTTTACAAGGGATAAATGCACCGCAGCCGGAAAAATTGTCTGTTTTCTGTGTTATCTTCGGTCGTATACTTTTCCGTGTTATCCCTGGCCGGTGTGCGTTCCTCTGAGCCTCTCTCGTCTGTTCTGGAAACAGTTGAATTTTCCTGGACTGAGGCCGCAGAGTCTAAAATGATTGGGTTTGCGTCCCTGAAAGACACAGCTGCGACATGTGCCGTGCGTACATGGAGGAAAGGCAACACAGCAGGAATGCAAATTCGGCTGTCTTTGGCCGCATTATCCTTTGTGCACTAACGCTAATATTCTGTTATGAATACTTGCAGGCTTAAAATGGCATAATATTTTTGCGGAAACTTAAGTCTGGGCTTTTATATAAAACCAGCTGAAATATCTATATTATGAAAGGAATATAAAGAATGTTCAATGTCCTTTTAAGAGCCTTTTTCATGTTTATCATGGTATTTTTTCTTATCAGGCTTATGGGTAAGCGCCAGGTAGGAGAACTTCAGCCTTATGAGTTTGTTATAACCATGATGACTGCGGATCTGGCCACCATTCCTTTAAGTGATTTATCCCTGCCTCTGGCATGGGGTATTATAGGTATTCTGGTTTTATCCTTCTGCCAGCTGCTGATTTCGGTATTAAGCCTTAAATCAGCGCGTATGAGGAAATTTTTCTGCGGCCGGGCGTGCGTGCTCATAGAGCACGGAGTTATTCAGGAGCACGAGCTTGCCCATTTAAGATATAATCTTAATGATTTGCTTGAGCAGCTGCGCACTAAAGATGTGTTTGATATTTCAACAGTTAATTATGCTATTTTAGAAACTAACGGAGAACTTAGCGTACTGCTCAATAAAGAAGATATGCCGCCGTCCTGTGATGAAATGGAAGTAAAAGGAGAGCCGACAGAAATGGGTATTACCCTGATTTCAGACGGCCGCACCATAACCGAAAATCTGGTTAAGGCCCAGAAGGAGGATAAATGGCTGGAAAGGCATATAAAAAGCGCTGGCTTTGAGTCTCCTTCGGAAATACTGCTTGCTCAGTACATTCCAAAGCAGCTGCTTTTTTTGCAGGGCAGGACTCCCAAACAGCGCGTATGTACTTTAAGAATAAAAGATTAGGGTGGAATCAATGAAAAATATAGCCGCTATTGTAATAATATTTATACTGATGATAGGCGCGTGCCTGACATTGGATATCTATATAGAGCATTCTCTGGAGGAATTATCTGACGCCGTGGAAAAAATACAGCAGAATAACGACATTGAATCAGTTCGTGAATTTGAAAAGCTTTGGGAAAAGCATGAGGCGGGCTGGCTTATGGTTATGAAGCACAGCGAAGCGGATGAAATAAGCGAACACGTTATGGCCATGAAAAAGAATTTGGAGCTGGGCTGGATGGATAACTATTCTTTAGAGCTGGAGCTTTTGCGGCGGCATTTGGAGGATATGCCCAATCATATAAAATTATCTTTGAAGAATTTTCTTTAAAATCCGCCAAAACCCTGCCATATATCCCAGGATTAATTGAGGTAAAATGGATAAAATAAAAAAATTATAGCTGTAAATAAAAAAATATAGAGTACGATTGCAGACATAAGAACGGCATTGAACAACAATTATCGCGCATAGATTCTCCTAATATTTAGTTAGTTCCTTTACAAAGGAGGATAAAATGTATGGTTATAACGGACAAGCCTGTGCGCGTCAGGATACAATGGGTCAAATATGCTGTTCTGGGGATAATATGCGCATTATTAAGCTGGTGCGCGCTGGTTGACCAGCTAAGGCCCCTTGGGCCGGTATTGCTTTGCGCGGCAGTCAGGGACAAGAGGTATTTTGCCACAGCGTTTTCGGGCGCGCTGATTGGGGCGGCGCTGGCCGGTTTTAACCTTGCGGCGCTGGCGCTTAATTGCCTGCCTGTCATTTTTACCGCGCTGCTGCTTTTGCTTGTGCGTTATCTGGGCAGAACAAAATACATATATAAATGCGCCGCTGTATTAGCCGCGTATGCGCTTACTGCCGTTATAGCGCCCGCGGTACAGTATGATTATATACTTTTGACCCTGAATGCAGCCGCCGCCTGCGGCTTGATTCCGCTGGCGGAAACAGCTGCGGATATTGCGGCTCAGGCGCGTAAAAAAGAGCGGCTGTCTCCGCGCGAGCTAGTAAGTATTAATATGGCCGTATGCCTTTTAATAATTGCTTTACCGCATTTTGAAATTACAGGCTTGTCTCCCGTTTCGGTTTTAGGCTGCGCGTATATATCCCTTGCGGGCGCTCTGCTTGGCGCCGGGGGCGGCGCGGCCGCGGGCAGCCTGTTAGCCTTTTTGGCCGCCTTTAAAACAGGTTCTTATGAATTAGCGCTTATATTTGCTTCAGGAGGCATGCTGGCCGGCCTGCTTAAGGATATGCGTAGAATAGGGCCGCTGCTGGGTCTGCTGCTGGCGGATATTATTTTTACGCTTATGCTTTCTAGGAATATTGACCTTATACTGTCTCTTCAAGGGCTGATTCTGGGGTGCCTGCCTGTAATGCTGATGCCTGAAAGGATGTATATTAAGCTTTGCGTGCTGTTTACCTCCTCGCGGACAGGGATTAATCTTGCTGTGCGCGTCAAAGAGGAAAACGTGCAGAAATTGAGTGAAATCAGCTCAGTGCTGGCGGATGTAGGACGTATTTTCAAAAGCTCGCAGACAGATGCGGCAGCGCGCAAAGCTGCGCTCTGCGGCATAGCGGCCAGCGAGGTGTGCTCCCAATGCGATAAATACGATTACTGCTGGCGAAGCCGGTATGCGGATACTTACGGGGATTTTAAGCAGCTTGCGGCACTGGTATATGTCGTGGGCACTGTTTCCCCCTGCGATGTGCCAGCGCCGTTAAAGAGCAGGTGCCATTATTGGGTGCAGGTGCTTATAAGCATGAATACTCATAATCAGCTGCTTTTAGAGCAGGAGCCCGAAAAAAAGGAGAGCACGATAGCGCTAGAATGCGAAAGCGTTTCCCGTATGCTGGATGCCTTAACGGCTGAAAATCTTATAGAATCTGAATATGATGAAAAACTGGAGGGGGAATTGGCAGGCGCGCTTAAAGAAAGGGGAGTAGATGCGCGCGAGGTTATCTGCCGCAGGAACGGCGCGCTGACTGAGGTAAAAGTAGTGCGGCCCGCATGCCGGTCGGGCAGGGAATGTATCGCGGCAATATTGTCCGAGCTTAAAAGGCTTACTGATGTTCAGTTTATATGCGATTATAAAAAGTGCAATGCGGCGGGGGAAAAATGCGTTTGCAGCTTTATCCCGCTGCCGCGGCTGCGCATTTCGGGCTATGCTGCCCGTCAAAAGAAGGACGGAGAAAGAGTGTGCGGAGATACGTTTGCGCTTAAACCAATAAAAGGCGGGAAATATCTGGCCGCTATAAGCGACGGCATGGGAAGCGGCCAGGGAGCGCTGGCCGAGAGCGAAAGAGCGGTTTCTCTGGCCGAAACCCTTCTGGAAGGCGGGATGGATTCCGCATCTTCTTATGCGCTTATAAATCAGCTGTTATATCTCAGCAGCCAGAAAGAAAGCTATTCCACTTTAGACGCATGTGTACTTGATCTTAACGATGGCGTCATGGAATGGGGGAAAATAGGGGCGTGTCCGGGCTACATATTGAGAGAAGGCAGGGCGGTAAGCTATGAATGCGCTTCTCTGCCCGCGGGAATAGTGGACAGCGTTCATCCGGGCATAATAAAAAAACTTGTACGCGGCGGGGATGTTATAGTTCTGGTAAGCGACGGCGTGTATGACGCTCTAGCGGGAAACGAGGACGGGATAAAAACCTATTTGGAGAACAACGGCCAGTTAGGCGCTGAAGAACTGGCTAAGGGATTGCTTTCTAAGGCGTTGGAGGCGTATTCGGGCACCGCGCGGGATGATATGACGGCCCTGGCAATAAAAATAAGCGCGTAAAATATAAAGCCGCTCAAATACGGCGGCGCGGGGACCGGCCTTCCGGCCGGCCCTGAGCGGCTAAAAGGCAGGGAGAAAATTAATTTTCTCCCTGCCTTTTAGCCGCTTGATTTTGCCGCCCTGCGGGCGCCAAAATTCCGCGCCGCCCCAGCAAACAAATAAAACGGCACAACTCTCAAACACCTTTCCGGCACTTCCCTTTCGGTTCGACTGCCATCTAAAACAGCACATCCCTCAAACAGGGTCATGCCGATTAAGGCGACGCCGCCAGTTTGGCTACCATCTAACAGCACAGCTCTCAAACAGCATGGTCGGCATTTTCTTATCAAATCCTATTTGACTACCATCTAAAACAACACAGCTCTCAAACTCGATGTATAAGCGGGTGCATGAAGTGGAAGTTTGACTACGATCTAAAACAGCACAACTCTCAAACTAGATATCCAGCACGCGCGTTTTGCCGCCTGTTTGACTACCATCTAAAACAACACAGCTCTCAAACTGAGGTGATGGAAGAGAAGATGCAAGACAAGTTTGACTACCATCTAAAACAACACAGCTCTCAAACTCGTCTGCCCGCCGGTAAAAGTTCGACTGGTTTGACTACCATCTAAAACAACACAGCTCTCAAACACAACGTCCGACAAATCAGCTACTTGCGACAGTTTGACTACCATCTAAAACAACACAGCTCTCAAACCGGTTGACACCGCGGATAACATCCAGAAACGTTTGACTACCATCTAAAACAACACAGCTCTCAAACCGCCTCAATCTTGTAATATGTACCTCCCCAAGTTTGACTACCATCTAAAACAACACAGCTCTCAAACAAACCCGGGCGCCAGTCGTTCGAGGTCTCAGTTTGACTACCATCTAAAACAACACAGCTCTCAAACATAAATAGCTGTCGGTTGAACGTTTAATTAGTTTGACTACCATCTAAAACAACACAGCTCTCAAACTAGACTGGGTTTTTTAGGATTTAAGAGGCGGTTTGACTACCATCTAAAACAACACAGCTCTCAAACAGCTTTTCGGATTGCCTTAGTTATAAAATAGTTTGACTACCATCTAAAACAACACAGCTCTCAAACCATCTAAACGGAAAAAACATCATACAAACTGTTTGACTACCATCTAAAACAACACAGCTCTCAAACCGCGGCTATGCCCGTTATCTTTGTCACTTGGTTTGACTACCATCTAAAACAACACAGCTCTCAAACCATATCTCATTTACTTGGAAAGAAGAATCAGTTTGACTACCATCTAAAACAACACAGCTCTCAAACTTCGTACTCGGAATTATGCATGTATTGTTTGTTTGACTACCATCTAAAACAACACAGCTCTCAAACACGTTTACCGCGGCAGGGGCTACCCCTCCGGTTTGACTACCATCTAAAACAACACAGCTCTCAAACCCCGCATCACAACTGCTCCAGAATCAGCTAGTTTGACTACCATCTAAAACAACACAGCTCTCAAACCTCAAATTTAAGAGCACGCCACAACATAACGCCGTACTGCTATAGATGGATACCGTATATATTATATAGCATGTCCGCTGTTTGAGTCAATATGAATCTCGCACATATCCCGGTCGAGAATAAAAGGATTTTCCTTTTCCAGCGGCTGGGAGCATGCTGGCTCTAACAGCAGTATGCGGCAGTGGACATAATCTGCCCAGGTATACAGCTGCGTTAGTTCCTCCGTTTCAAAAATTGCTTTGGCGCCTATTAATATAAAGCATTGATCAGGCATTAGGGAATTGTATATTGATATATGTGATATTAAACGGCCCAAGGGAGACTCGTCTTCCAATGCAGGGGCAAATTTAACGCCTTTAAGCAATGCGGGTATGTATTGTCCTTCTTCAAACGCAGCAGAACCGCAGAGCAGGCGGAGATGCTGGAGATAATTATTTATGCTTTCTTCCAGCGCCAGGGTTTCATGCAATAGCTCGTTTTTTGTTATAGATTGAATCTCAGCCTGGAAACGGTTATGCAGTTTTTTACCTTCGGGTTCAAGATGATAGTAATCGTATATGATATGCAGATGTTCGGCGCAATCCAATATATCATTGTTAAGGGACAATATAAATTCGCCATCCTGCCCTTCGCTTTGGGCTATGAGTTCAAAGGCAAACTGCCTGAACATGCGCGGCGACTCAATAATCAGCAGCTGGATCTGGTTTTCTTTAAAGCAGATAGGCTTGGAAAGGGCGGGATGAGCAAGCTTCATATTATCACCAGCCTTTGGTCGCTGGAAATTATTTCAGATTTAAATTCTCCCAGCACAAATTCCATCCGGGCAAACTGCTTTTCAGTTACCGTAAGCATCTGCACCAGCCCTTTAGGCGGCTTTTTATCCCGCACTCCCTGCATTATAGCTTGGGCCGCCGTTGAATTAAGGGCCAGCTTGCAGTATACTGATTCCTGAAGCATTATAAATCCGTTTTTAAGAAGAGATTTCCGGAATTGGGCATAGGCTCTCCGGTCGGCGGCGGTAGCGACGGGCAAATCAAAAAATACGAAAACTCTCATGAATCTATAGCTCATACTCCCTCCGTTTATTGTATTTTACCAGGTGCTGTTTTTCGTAATAAGCGTAAGCCTATACGGCTTGCAAAGTATAGCTTCTATTTTTCCGCTTCGTCTGACTCCGAGACAGTATCTGCTGGGTGCTTTTCTTTGGGCATAGAGGCATAATTAATCCATTTTATCTCTGAAAGCTTGTTTTTTTGCAGGGCTTTTAATAAACCGGCGCAGTATATACGGATTGCAAGGAGCAGGTATTGTCTCTGTCCGTCTATAATTACCGTATTGTTGAGCAGCTCTACAAGCTGCATTTTTTCTTCCCGCTCGAATTGAATAGGGGCCATTTTGGCAACTTTAGCGTCTATCAGGGGCCGGAGGGGCTCCATAAAATCACAGCTCAGGTTAAAATGGTTAAAGGTGTTGTTATGGCTTATGCCCAGCTGCGTTGTATATCCGGCGGCGGCAATTTCCCGGTTGAAGGCTGACAGCAGCAGGCTGTAGCCGTAATTAAGCGCGGCGTTTACGGCATTATCCTGCGAGCGGGAAAAATCTTTGCCCCATAAGGCGTTAAAATATACCTTGGCGGCGTGCCCTTCCCGGTTGGTGCTGTCTCCGGGCAGCAATTCATCTGCATATTTATCCAGCAATGCGTGCTGCGGCAGTCCCAGCCTGGATAAAAGAGCGCTTTGCTCATACAGCTTGCGGCGTATTATTTCGGTCCAGACATTTTGTTTGGCCTGACTGCTCCACTGTATCTGCTGGCGCAGTTTGTCGCTTGCGTCATGGCTGCCGTAGCAGGGCTGCAATTCGGCGCAGGGGTTGCGCATATGGTCACAGAAAATAATCTTCACTTTATGCTTGATTAATTCGCAGAGCAGATAGCTGGTAATGGAAACCGCAGTGCTTTCTATTATAAGCACGCTTATTTCGCTGATATGCACCCGGCTGACGGCTTCGGAGGTGCGGACTATAAGATAGTCCATCTTATAGTCCGCTTTAGCGCTCCGCGAGAGCACTACTACCCGCCAGCTCATTCTGCATCCACCGCCATAAGATCTATTTCGCGCTCAAATATGCCTGTTGCAGACTGGTGAAGGAGTTTTAAATTGTATTTGTCTTTTAAATTTTTAGTAAGTTTTATTGTGCCAATACGTTTTGCTCCTCCCAGTTTTTCAAGATTCATTTCAGCAGATGTGCATTTAAACAAATTGAGAATCTGCGAAAGAACCTCGCATTGCTCGCTAACCGCCAAAGACGTGAATTTCTCAAAGCCTTTTTCCAGCGCTTCAAGGGGTGCAGAATATACGGCAGCATATTGCTTTACATGCAATTTTTCCAGCAGCAGCTGATACAGAGCTATATTGTCCTGACTGTTTATGCCGTCAAAAGGGGTTATGGTAAGAGTTTTTCTGGCTGCCCGGCATCTCTCCAGATATTTTGCTATTCCCTTTATATAGGCGTTCCAATGGGGAGCCAGGATTAACTGATTGGCGTTTTTATAAATGATGCTGTTACCTGTTCGTCCCGAAATATGCACGCGGGAGCCGTCAATGCTGAAAAGAGAGTCAATGCGTATCTTGGGTAGGATTATGCGCGGCTGTTCCAGCCCTAAAATTTCCTCGCAGTATTTAATGGGGCTGCTTTCGTATAGTTGGCGGCTGATAAGATATACGGTTTCTATGGAGCGCACGCGCTTTTTCTTATTTGTATGTTCTACCAGGCAGAAGTAAGCGCCTTTGAGCTTGTTATAGCCGCCGTATTTTTCTATGCTCATATTGCTTTTTATGGGGAATTGGCCTTTTCCCTTAGCCATTATGGTCTGGTCAAAGAAACCCCCTTTCTCCTCGTGCGCGAAACGGGTGAAAAGGATGTTGTTTTTGGCCATAGTCCGGCGCACTGCTGCAATGGAACCGTTGTTTCCGGCAGTCCAGGCTTTTTCACCGTTCCGCTCTACGTCAAAATCAAATGTGTGGTTCAGGCTGTAGCCGTAGCGGCCCTTGGAAGAATCAGCTTGATCTTTGTCAGCATTCTTTTTGGCCTGGCGTATGAAGTTAAGCGGGTTGGAGGTAAATCTTATATGGTATACGTTGCCTACAACTATGTTCAGGTAAGCGTCCTTGGCGTGGTGGAAATCGTTCACCTCGCGGCATTTTATGAATACAGGGTCCTGTTTGGTTTCCTCATTTCTGGTGCATTGGCCCGCCTGTTTCTGATTGCCGTAAGAGTCAATTCTCTGATCCTGCCTGAAGGAAGAGACATTTCCTGCTTTAACGTATACTATCTCGGTTTGAGCTGCTTCATAACGCTTTTTAAGCAGTTCGGCTATAAGCTTTGCAGACTGGCCGGTCTCCACCAGCTGCCTGTTTATAAAGCCCGCAAGCTCTTCGTCACTCAAAGGGGTGTGGCGGGTAAGACGCGCGTACTTTTTATCTGAAATAAGTCCTTTGCTGTTGAGCATTGCCCAAAAGGACTGCATTTTATTCCGAATTTCAGAGGAGAGGGGAAAGACGTCCTTTTTGTTGGCGTTAAGTACACGCTTGACCAGCACCCTGTTATCCAGGCTGTCATCTTTAGTAATGCTCTGCGGGTAAATATGGTCTATATCGTAATTGGCGTCCAGTTCGCTTAAATTTATGCTTTCGCCGCTGTACATGCATTTGCCCAGCTGCGTATAATAAAGATACAGCTTGTCCCTGCGCAGTTCACCGTCCGAGCGCGCCTCCAGGCTCTGGAACAGCGGGTCGGCCTCCTCCTGGCAATTCTTATAAAGCTCAAGCAAGGCGTCCCTGCGCGAGACGGTGCGCTTTTTCTCCCTTTCCTCACGGGTAGTCTCTATAAATATGCGCTTGGGCGGGCGTTTTGTTATCTGTTCTATTTCGCCGATAATATTTATGCTCTGCCTGATAGCGCGCCGGATGGAGGGGGAAGCGTAGCTTTGGTCCAGATAATCGTTCAGCGTGTACCCAATTTCCTCCCATTCATTTAAACGAAATTCCTCCAGTCCTTCCTTAAAGGAATAGCTGCCGCTTAAAAGCTCCATAAGGTTGTCGTTGGTGTTCCAGAGCGCGTCCATAATATTCATGCATTCGCCCGTATTTTTGTCTGCATGATAAATCTGCGTGAGAAATTCTTTAGAAAGCCGTCCCCAGCCGTCAAATTTCATATGCATTACCTTATTAAGTTCTTCTTTGCTTAACAGGTCGGCGTAATTTTTTGTCAGGTACCTCTCAAGCAGCTTTTTATCCTCATTAAAAAGGGTAATCTGCCTGATAATATCTTCGGCGGCCTCTTTTCCGTTCGGACGTTCCAGCAGCCAGCCTAAAGCGCGCCAGGAGGCAAGGGTGGTTTTTATATTTCCGTCAATGCCGCTTAATTTATCTTCTTTTTTAATAAGTCCTTCTGAAAGCAGATAAGAGCTTATATTTCGCCCCTTGCCCTGAAGAAGGCATTCATTATAAATTTTTTGCTTAATCTCCACAGGCGGTTTTTCGCCGTTTATCCTGAGATTATTCAGTTCGTTAAGCGCAGTAAAGCGGCTGTACAGCAGGGATGCCTTGGGCAGGACGTCTTTGCCTGTATAGCTGCATTTTGCAGTCATTCGGGTAATAAAATTTTCGGCGCATTTTTCCAGGTCCACAACCTCCTGAAAATTCCAGGGATATATTTTATCTTCTTTGCGTACCGCCCAGCCGAAGGGTGAATTGCTGTTAAGCGGGCCTACATAATAGGGGATGCGGAATTGGAACATACGTTCTATTTGTTCCCTGCGCGTAAGGCCGCTGGAATCTGTATCGTTTAAAAAAGGGAGATAAGCCGAGGCGTTTTCAAGAATGCGTTTGAGTTCATATTCATGCACCTGGTGGGGAATAACGCCGTTATCTTTAGTTACCTGCTTGGGCAAAAACTCGCCGCTGTCCAATTCGGCTGAAATCATGCTGAGCTCTTCAGACTCAGGCAGGCCGGACAGCGATTTTTTTAAATAGCTTCTGAAATCATCATAGCTGCATTGATAATTGGCAGAGCCGTGCCCCGAATAGGCCGGGTAATTATTCAAATCTTTTCGGGCTGTCCGGAAGATCTCCTTATAAAGCGCAGGCTCATTCGCTTCCCTTATTAATTTTTTAAGCCGCTTTAAATCCTCGCGGTGCTTTTCAAACAATTTGATTTTTGCGGCCGAAAGGGAGGCTTCTTTTCCCAGAATTTCTGACAGCAGAGAATAGTCGTATATTTGCTTTATTCCCAAAATCAGCTCTAAACGCTCTCCAAGGACTTCGGCAAGCTTAGCTTGGTTCTGCTCCCAGTCTTTTTTAAGGCATATGCTTTTGAGCTCGCCTTCTGTTTCTTCATCATACAAATCTTTTAATTTTACTGTGCCTCCTGTCATCAGCTTAAGGATATTATTTAATTTGGTTTGGGTTTTGGAGATATTTAGGCCTTCAAGCAGCTTTTTATGCTTTTGGGACACGCTGAGGGTTTTGTCGGTTAAAACTCCTTCAAATATTTCAAGCGTATCCTGCTTGATTTCAAAGAGCTGTTCGGGTACATCGTCTCTATATTCTTTGTCGTCAGGCAAATCCATTGAAAAAGCATGTGCTTCCAGATACCCATTGACCCGTTCAAGGCCTTCCCTTAAAGCTTCGGGGCTGATAAAAGCCGGTTTTTCGTCATGAGTATGTTCCTGGCCATCATTGCTTTGTGCTTCTCCCAGATTTTCAAAGAGAAAATGTCCGCGGTGCTTGAGAATATGGTGCAGAGCCAGATATACCAGCCGGACGTCAAACGGACCCTTCCGGCTCATAAGCGCATGGCGCAGATGATAGATGGTGGGGTAGTCTGAAAAAAAGTCTTTGTCGGTATATTCTGCGTCTGCAAATAGAATATGCTTGCCAAGAGGCCGCCCGCTGAAAGTTTCCTTATCTTCTGCATCATATTTGCTGGCCTGGAGCCGCTGAAAAAAGGCGGGATCCTTTTTGGCTATTTCCTCTGAAAAAATTTCCTGAAGCCAGTCGAGACGCTGCCGGGAACGCTCCAGTCTCCTGCGGGACGTGCGGAAAGAGCGCCTTTCGGCAGCACTGTGGGCTTCATCAAAAAGGCGCACGCCCCAAAGCGCTTTTTGGTTGCATTTTAATAGGTTGTAGTTAGTGTCCGAGGCCGCCCAGCCTACCGAATCGGTTCCCACATCCAGACCGATAAAATAATCCTCCTGCATAGCTTTCATCCTTTCCGCCGCATCTGCATATATCAGCATATAATCATGTGTGCTTTGTTTCCTCGCATCTGCAGGCTATAAAAAATTTTTTAGTTGGGTATTGACAAATGGCTGCTAATGAGTTATTATAATTATGGTTTTAGGCTACCATCTAAAACAGCACAACGCGTTCAAATACGGCTTTGCCAAAATCGTTGGTTTATCCAACCTCACATTGTGTGATTAAATGGCCCGCGCATGCGGGTTTGTTTAATTTCGTAAGCAGGATTAGATATCAAAAATTCATGCTGAGGAAAAAGGCAAGGCGCCCATGAAATTAATACCAGCCCAAAAACTTTAATAATTTGCTTTATTATACCATATTAATTGGTGAATTTCAATGTTATATCAAAATATTTTAATTTTAGCCTGATTTTTCCTTTTTATTAGAGCACACTAAAAGCAGAGCTTTGTTTAATGCAATAAGTTAATATAAAAATGAAAAAAGGCCGCAGTCACGGCCACTTTCACGGGAAGTAGATATTCTGTAAGAATAGAAAATTAATACTATTTTACAAAAAAATCCGTTTATGATAATAAAATGCATGTAAATTTTTTCGCCTTTAACTTCTAATCGCTTTAACGGCGGCTGCTTTTTCTGCTTAAACGGTTAAAACGGCTGGACAATTTAAGCAAAGCAGAATGCGTTTTGCTTGAATGGCATGTCCATAGCGCGTTCGTGCTCCTGCCGCAGCCTAAAAAATACCCTGCATATCTTCGCCCGCTTATTACTGCTACCAGCGGGCATGACTGGCAAAAATCCCTGGCCGCAGAGAATGGGGGGAGTCTCTTATGTGCCGGACGGCAGCGGAAATGCCGGGATATTTTAAGGCGAACAGCGCAGCAGTATAAAAAAGTGTCCTCCTGCTGCGCGCTGTAATCTGATTGCGTTATCTGCCTGTTTTAAATATTTGACGCTTACCCTTGAACAACACTGCTGTTCAAGGGTAAGCGCATTTATTCATATAGGGTCAGGCTGCTGCCGTTGAGAGTCCATATGCTTAATTCATTCTTATATTGCTCATATACCGTATTAGCAACGGTCACTTCATATCCGGTATCAGTTTTTTTCATGTCATAGGGAATATCCAAGGTCAGCCAGGCGTATTGGCAGGCGCTGCCTGAAATCCATTGAATTTTCGTAAGGGCTTCGCCCGTTTGCACATTTATATCCGCTGTGTTTAAATTATCCGTCTGAGTCTCATAAGAGGATACCGCGCTTTCCAGCGTGGGATTGAGCTGCATGGCGCACATGCTTTCATAGTTGAAGTACATGTTCAAAAAAGTATATTCGGCCACTTCAAAAATTACGCAGTCGGGCTGGAATATATTATAGTAATAGGAAAAATCCATTATGTTCTGATAATCATGAACGTGAATATATTCTCCGAAGGAATTTGCCATATATTTGTAGCCATAGACATTCATATAGCTTCCCTGAAATACCAGCGCCCTGGGAGCACCCTCTTCCAAGCGGGTCTGGTTTACATAATAGCCGAATGTTTTATAAGAGGGATTAAGTTCCAGTTCTTTAGAATATACCCCTGAAATATTCTGCACAGGAGTTTTAACGGTAATAGCGGGCACCATTTCATTAATGGGAAATTCCGAGACGGGAAGAGAAGTCTCAAGGGTTTCGGAAATATCCAATTCCTCTGTTTGGGTTATATGGATAGAGGGGAGATCCTTGCGCAGCTCCTCCAGCATAGCCTGAGTGCCGTAATATGCGCCCCAGTCGTTCCAATGGTTGGCGTCATGCTTTTGGTTGAATACCATTATGCCTTCTTCAAATTTTTCACACAGCACGGCGGTGTTGTCCAGGTAGCGCACGCCCCGTTTGTCAAGAGCGTCAAAGAATTGTTCCACCCAGTCCCGGTTGTAATTTATGCCCGTGGGGACGTATTCAGTCATAACGGCGGGCTTGGCGGGATTAAATACAAACAGGAAGGGAACATTCCGTTCATCGCAGTAATCCTGTATCTTTTTGACCATATCTGCAAAGGCTTCGTGAAATTCGGTATACTGGGTTTCCACGTCCAGCCCTGCGCCGAATACATACCCTTCCTTGCCGTATACATACGAAGGATGCACCATTTTATCAAACAGCCTGTCGTTAAGCAGGGTATAGGCCAGAATCATTTCATCCCGCAGGCCTATGCGGTCGTTGACATAATCCTGAATATTCTGGGTGAGGTCTCCGCCCGCCTCAAGAGGGTTTTGGGCAAGCTGACGGTTGTCAATGGCCGAAACAGCGTCCTCGTCAAAATTAAAGGCCGCAATGGGTACAAGCAGAATAATTGCAAACAGAACTGTAAAGATTATTTTAATACACTTCATGGCTTTCTCCTAGTATTGGAAATATATAAAGGGGCTGTATGTTGAATTAATCATAAATAATACAGCCAGCACAAACAGCAGCAGTAAAACCGTCTGCTGTACTATCAGGCCGCCTTTAGTAGCGCTGAATTTGCCGTAAAACGTCTTTAGCCGCGGACTGCCCAGTACGGTTGCGCCCAGAATGCCAATAATTATAAATGTTATCATCTGCGCGTCAAAATAATACTGCCAGGTATAATATATATTTTCGGGCCGGTTAATTCCGATAATTGTACCCAAAAGATTGACGGTATCTTTAAGGCTCTGGAAGCGGAAAAGCTGCCAGAACAGCATAACAATCAGCATTGTAAAAGCATATTTAATAAAGTTAGGCGTTTTTTTATAAAAGGGCTTATTTTGAATAACACGCTCTAAAATTACCATAGCGCCGTTTATAAATCCCCAGAGCAGATAATTCCAGCCTGCGCCGTGCCAGATGCCGGTTAAGGCAAAGACAACGGCCAAATTGCGCAGTGTTTTTTTCAGTCCGGCCCTGCTGCCGCCCAGTGGGAAATAAACGTACTGGCGGAACCAGCTTCCCAGAGATATGTGCCAGCGGCGCCAGAATTCAGATATGGATTTTGAACGGTAGGGAAAATCAAAATTCTCTTTAAATTCAAAGCCGAACAGCTTTGCCAGGCCTATTGCGATGTCTGAATAGCCGGCAAAATCGTAGTATATCTGGAGCATATAGAGTATTAATGTACCAAACGCCGTAAGCTGGTCTATGCCCTGAGCGCCTATATTTGTCAGGCAGGCGCCGAAAGTATCGGCAAGCAGCACCTTTTTTGCAAAGCCTATAATGATGCGGTTGATGCCGTCCGCGCTTAAATTAAGGCTCATTTTCCGCTGCTTTATCTGAGCCTGAAAATCTTTCCAAAGCACAATAGGGCCGGATATTACCTTGGGGAAGAAAGTTATATAAAGAGCACAGTCTATCAGGCTCCCGGCGGAAGCGTTTCCGCGGTAAATATCAGCCAGATAGGATATGGCCGAAAAGGTAATAAAAGAAAGTCCAAGAGGCGCGAGTATGCTTTGGGGCTCATTGCTGCTGCCCAAAAGAGTATTTCCCAGCTGGGTGAGAAATCCGGAGTATTTATAATAAATCAGGCATATTACCAGGCAGGCAACTGCAAAAATAAAAGGGAACAGGGAAAGAAAAAGCTTTTTATCCGTTTGAGAGCCGTCCTTTTGTCCCTCTTTATAAATATTGATATAGAGCTGCCTTTTGCGGCTGGTTTCTATCCAGCGCGCCGCTAAATATATGAGCAGAATATACAGACACAGCCTGAAAACATCGTCAAAGCATGCCCACATATAAAAGGCCAGGCTGAAAAGTATAAGAAGTATATCCTTGGCACGGATCTTATTTAAAAAAGCTCCCGCTTTTTTCAGCAGGCTCAGCCTGTCGCATAATATGTATGCCAGCAGGCAAAGCGGAAAAAAGGCAAATAAAAATATTGATGTGGTAAAGCCCATTAAGAGTTCTCCCTGTCATTTGCGCATTATACAATACAGCATTATTTGTAAAAAGCCTGCTTCAGCATTTTCAAGCTTTTCTAATACAATAAGATTTTTTTACAATAAAAGCTGTTTAAAGATAATATACCCTCAGTTTACAAGGAACTACACGCCTCAAAACGGGATAATTTCTTCATTTTCTGCGTTATCCTCAATCAGCGTACTCCCCGGTACGCCTTCTTCGTCTGCCTTGAAAATGAAGAAATTCTCTCCGTTTGAGCTCTCCAGAGTCAGAAGGCATAAAATTTGTGCCAGGTAAAGCGCGCAGAAACGACATGTACCGGGCGTACTTGGAGCGAAAGCAACGCAGCAGGACGCATATTTTATGTCTTCTGACCGTATAGTTTCTTGTAAGCTGAGGGTAGTGCAAGTAAAAATATAAATCAATAACTTATAAACCGCGCTCAAATATTCAGCCCCCAAAAAATTTGTATAATGTTTTGCCGGCCAGCCGCCATTTGATTTATAAATCATACAATATAAAAATATATTTATATTTTTCGCGCGTTGAGTTATTATCATTAAAAGTAAATGTTTTTTGCTGCGTCTTAGGATGCTCTTAAATAACGGGGAGGGGTATAACGGTACTTTTTTCTTATTAATGCTTTAATTTTGCTTAGTCGTTGTGCTTTTTAACCTTGCAGTTATTGATGAAATGCATTAAAAATAAAAACATCGAGAACCTCTTGTTTTCGATGTTTTTTGTGTCAACAGGCAACAAAAAAGATGCCTGCGAAAAGTTTTGAAATAGATTCAAACCCGCCAAAGGTTGGTAGTGAACAAAGCGGAGTAAAAACGACGCGTTTACAAGCCGTTAGCCGATGTGAACGTGACCTTTTTCGGAAAAGGAGGAACAACGGAGCGGGTGACTGGTTTTTTATAAAATAAAAAATCGGAACGAGTACAAATCGTTTCGACATGTGTTTAAGTTACAAAATAGATACCTACTGCCGGTCGACCTTACAAAATAGAAAGCAGCCGGCAACCCATCACGGATTGCCGGCCGCAGGCCTGGAAACAGGGACTAAAAAAGATGCAACGCTTTATTTTGCTGTGGGACTTGAACCAACACAGTCTTATTTACCTTTGAATATCTTGAATTTCTAACCCTTTATGGAAACATTGAGCATACAGTGCAAAGCTCCAAATGCTTTCGAAAAAGTCTTCTGTTAATAATGAAAATTAACCGGTTTAAATCACACATTCAATTTTTATCTGTTAATGATCCAGTTCTTTCAGTCTTTTCAGCATTTTGGGAATCACATCTTGCTGAATCAAATCCTGCAGAATACCCGGAATAAATGCGTCTTGTTGAATGAAGGCTGAAAGACAAACAAAAATTTCATCTGCCGTCATGGTAGAAGCAGCTTCTTTCAAGGCTGATTTACCCGCAAACATACGATCGCCCATTTCCTCCATTGCATTTAGATGCATAAACTCAGATTCCATAAAAGCATTTGCAAATTTTTCAATTTGCTTTTTGAGTTCACCTTCTGATACGGCATTGTTTTTGAAAAAGTCAACAAATGAAGTAATTTTTTCGTACATATTTCGCACCTCCTTATTTATTATATTATTATATATTCAAAAGATCAAGTGAAAAAGGAGAAAAAACAAAAATGCAGGGCCAGTATAGCGAGGTTATCTGTAAGCGAGCCAAATCGTGAAAGAAAGCTAAAAAATAAGAATCTCGAACGCGAAAAAGCGCGTCGAGACTTTATACGGCAAATAGAGACTAAAAAAGATGCCGGCTATAGGCGCGGGTGTCTTAGCTTAAATAAAGGAAAGAGCCCGGAGCGCGATTTGTCTCCAGGCACTTGCCTGGTGCGAATGTTCATAACGGATTTAATAAAAAAAGTGTTCGTAACATCCGTTATGAACACTCGTTATGGTCTGGGTGAGAGGATTCGAACCTCCGGCCTCTTGAACCCCATTCAAGCACGCTACCAAACTGCGCCACACCCAGAAATATTAATTTTATTGCCAGCGCTTAACTGACTTATGTATTTTAGCGCAACAATGAATAATTGTCAATAAGAAAAATGATAGGCGGTCAAATTTCTGTGGGTTTAAGTTTTGGGGCTTCTGCCCGTGCTTTTTATATGGCTGCTGATGTATTATTTTAAAGACTTGGGGATAAAAAAGAGGGAATGTGCGTGAATAATTTTACCTATACTTTTAAAAAGAGATTTGACATTCACGTTAAAATACCTTATTGTTTATTATAATGACTGCGCTCGCTGGGATAGGCTGAATTAGATATTAAAGGCTGGGGCAAATGAAACGTAAAATATGGGCTGCCGTTATATTAGTAATAATAATTATTTTAAGCGTTTTGGCAAGCGTACTGCTTTTGGGCGGGCCTGAAACCAATACAGTGCTTATTATTCAGGATGGACGTGAATTGTACAGGCTTGATTTGGATAAAGCGGAGGACCAACTTCTTGAAATTGAATATAATGGGAAAATAAATACCATAGAAATAAAAGGGCATAAAATACGCATGGCTGACGCCGATTGTCCCGACCATACCTGCGTAAATATGGGCTGGCTTGATTCGGCGCCCATAATATGCCTGCCTAACCGCTTAGTCATTCAATTTGAAAATGCGCTTGATGCGGACGGGGATTAAAAGGACGGTCCTTGCGGATACATATACGGCGGCTGGCGGACCGTGCTGATATGCTGAGGACAAGCAGGCTTAATGAGAATAGATATATGAAGGCATATATAAATTGTATAGATGCTTATTCGCTATAGGTATTGGACATGCGGCCAGGACAGTTTTATAATGCAAACAGGCTGCAATTCAGGCTTAGACCTGATTTGCCCAAAATAAATTTTCAGCTGGGAGGCGAATATATGCTGAATTTATCTTTCTTACATCGGCCGCCGTTGAGCAGAAAAAGGCTTTTATCGAAAACGGCGGGAATAGTTTTGATGTGTTTGGCAGTTTTAACGCTCTCGTCCTGCGGGGATTTTCAGAACAGCGGCGAACAGGAGACTTCGCAGACAGCGGCGAATACCAACAATGCCGCCTCGGAGACTGCGCCTTTGGCCTCCAATAGCCCTGAAAGCACTCCGAGCGTGGACAACGGGGAGACTTCTGCTCCGACTGCCTCCTCCAATGCCGGAGATATCCGGACAATGCGCATAAGCGTTCAGTGCGGCGGGAACACAGTGGGGTATCAATTAAACGACAGCCCTGCTGCCGTCTCTCTTTATGAACAGCTGCCCCTTGATTTAGAGGTAGAGGATTTCAGCGATAACGAAAAGATATTTTATCCCCATGATGAATTGGATACTTCTCAAACGCCCCTGGCAGAGGGAGGAGCGGGCACCCTTGCCTATTACGCGCCTTGGGGGGACGTGGTTATGTTCTATGGGGACTACAGGCAAAATTCCTCTCTTTTTGAATTGGGGCATGCGGTTTCGGGAGAGGAGCATATAGCCGGCATGACAGGCACTATTAGAGTGGAGGCTGTGCAGTAATCTGTTTATTGCGGGAGCTTGACTGGAATTTTGTGCACAATGGCCGGCCGTAAATCTTTCGGCGCTCGGATTATGCAGTTATAAGCCTTCAGAGATATAACCGGCTTGCTTTAAAAGAGCTGCCGTATTTAAAATACCAGTTATTCCTGCGCCCGGCTGTCCTGCAAAATCATAAATATTTTTTACGGCGGAAGAAAAATTTCCAGCGGCCGCAAGGCAGGCTGGGCGGCGGGAGCGGCATACGGGGACTGTGCTTTTGCATTGAATGGGGCGGTGTTCAACCGCTCCGGCCAGCTTTGGTTAAATTTAAAAATTAATTGGAAAGGAAGAGTTTTATGAGAATCAGCAGCAGTGAACAGTTTGAACAGCAGAACGTATTTGGGCTGGGAAAGGAAAATACCGCCTTCGCGCAGTATTTTATCGGGAAATCATATCTCAATCCCCTTACAGTGCCCGGCGAATGCGCCGTTTTCCTGGCTAATGTTACCTTTGAGCCTGGCTGCCGAAATAACTGGCACATTCATAAAGCCGAAAAGGGAGGAGGCCAGCTGCTTATATGTACGGCCGGAAGCGGATGGTACCAGGAAGAGGGCCGTGAAGCGGTCAGCCTTGAACCGGGCACGGTTATTACCATTCCGGCTAACGTCAAGCATTGGCACGGTGCCAAAAAGGACAGCTGGTTTTCGCATATTGCCGTGGAAGTGCCCGGCGAAAATACTTCTAACGTCTGGCTGGAGGAGGTAAGCCCTGAAGCCTACCAAAGCATTGAATAAATAATTAAAGCGGCAGGCAGTTTGCGGTAAGCAATAAATTTTAATGCTTTATAAGTCCGAATTAAAGCTTGCGCTTTTATTCGGACTTTTAATTGTTGCCTTTAGGCTTAGCATTCCTCGGTTTTGTCTGAGGTAATAAAAAGGCCTTGGCGAATAAAACCTCCGTGCTGCAAGGGAAATGATCTGGCAGCCGCATTACGAAAGAACAAGCAGTTTTTGCGGAGTAGGGGAAAAGAGATACAACGCACAGCGCCCCCCGGTTACCAATGCGAATACGCTGTATTATTTTCTCAAAAGCACTAAAAAAAGCAAGCTGCAAAGCAATAAGGGAGGATTTGAGCGGGATAATAAAAAAGCTGCGCAAAGAGAGAAAAACGGAAATCATCATGGAGCGATATACCGGCCCACTCGTATCTGGGTTAGTATACGCCGTACATGAGTATAGCGCATTTTGGGGGGTCTAAAGAGCAAAAGCCTCTGACGTTCCCGAACAGGCGCGCAAATCTGAAGCATAAATACGGGAACAGAAATATCTGTTGCCGAAGCTGCTTTGCAGATGCGATAGAAAAAACGCGAAGAGTATAGAGGAGAACATGCAAAACTGGTCGGAGAAATATTGGCAAGT
>OJMH01001729.1_pt1 | contig 20743 bp, 19 predicted proteins | sample 1597111 | NCBI WGS metagenome assembly OJMH01 (sample SAMEA2452115, study PRJEB22498) | human gut metagenome | reverse complement strand
CATTCCCGATTTTAAGCTCGAAAAATGGGTAGTGGAGCGCCGCATTGATGTTCTGAGAAAGCGCGGTGTAATGTTTGAACTCGGCGTAGATATCGGGCGCGACATATCGGCGGACTACTTAAGGAGAAAGTTTGACGCTCTTTGCATATGCATAGGCACTCAGACTCCGCGAGATTTGAAAATTCCCGGCAGGGAGCTTGGAGGCATACACTTTGCCTTGGAATTTTTGGGTTCTCAAAATCGCGTAAATTCCGGCGAGAGCCAGAGCTTGGCAATTTCTGCAAAAGACAAAAATGTGCTTATCATAGGCGGCGGCGACACGGGCAGCGACTGTCTCGGAACATCTATACGCCAGGGCGCAAAGAAGGTAGTGCAGATTGAAATTATGCCGGAGCCGCCCGCAGAGCGCCACAGTTCGACACCATGGCCTATGTGGGAGTACAAAAAGCGCACTTCAAGCTCGCACAAGGAGGGTGGCGAGAGGCTCTGGAGCGTAATGAGCCAGTCTTTTGAGGGCTCGGACGGCAAGGTAAAGTCTCTAAAGGCCTCTCTTTGCGACTGGGAGTTCTCAAAGGAGGGCAGGCCTCTGAAGCCGACATTGCGCAAAGATAGCGAATTTAAAATCGACGCGGATTTGGTTCTAATTTCCATGGGCTTTACCGGAGTTAAGAGAGAGGGCTTAGTAGATGAACTAGGCTTAGAGCTCTCCGAGAGGGGAATGCTGAAGGTAGGGGCCGACTTTATGAGCTCCGCCGACGGAGTTTTTGCTTGTGGAGATTCCATAAACGGGCCGTCTCTGGTAGTTCGAGCTGCCGCAAATGCGCTTGATGCCGCAAGATCTGTTGACAAGTACCTGAGAGCCAAGGTGTAATTTATGAGTCAGAATGTCGATATCGCGGTTTTAAATAGGATAAGCCACCTGATTGCCCAACGCAGGGAGGTTCCGCTTATGTTGAAGGAGGTCTTGAGCATACTGCATGTAGAGATGGGCCTCTTGCGCGGAACCTTTACGCTGCGGGAGGGCGATATGCTAGTGATAGAAGCTTCCGAGGGGCTTAGCGACGAGGAAGTTGGTCGAGGCATGTACAGAGTAGGCGAGGGCGTTACCGGAATGGTCGCCCGCGACGGAAAATCGCGAATAATTGCAGACATCTCGAAGGAGAAGGACTTTTTAAATCGCACCAAAGCAAGAAGCGGCGAAAAAAATGTGGCCTTTATCTGTGTGCCCGTCATATATAACGATGAAGTTATAGGTACTATTTCCATAGATAGAAAGGTTACGCCGCAGACAGATTTGAAGGCTGATTTGCACCTGCTTGAGCTGATAGCAAACATATCGGCCGAGGCCATATTTGCAAGCTATACCGCCTTTGAGGAGAGAGAGCGGTTGGTTGCTGAAAACCGCAGGTTGCAACTTGAGCTGGACAACAAGTTGCGTCCGTCCGACATAATTGGAAATTCGGCGAGCATGCAAAAAGTTTACTCAATGATTGCAAAAGTGTCGGGCTCAAATGCCACGGTCTTGATAAGGGGTGAGTCTGGCACTGGCAAGGAGCTTGTGGCAAAAGCCATTCAGAAGAACTCGCCCAGGCGCGACAAGCCCTTTATTGCCGTAAACTGCGCGGCTCTTCCGGAGGGGCTTATTGAAAGCGAGCTCTTCGGACATGAAAAGGGCGCCTTCACCGGTGCCATAAGTCGGAAAATCGGACTGGCGGAGCTCGCAGACGGCGGAACTTTGTTCTTGGACGAGGTTGGCGACTTGAGCCTTGTGATGCAGCTAAAACTCTTGCGCTTTATTCAGGAGCACACCTTCTTTAGAGTCGGGGGCTCGCAAGAGCGGAAAGTCGATGTCAGGCTAATTGCGGCTACGAGCAGAAACCTCGAGGAGATGATGAAGCAGGGAACCTTTAGGGAGGACTTGTATTACAGGCTAAATGTATTTCCCATATACATGCCCGCTCTGAGGAATAGAAAGTCGGACATCATGATACTTGCGGAGCACTTTTTAAATAAGTACAACAACATACATGGCAAGTCCATAGCCCGAATTTCAACGCCGGCTATAAACATGATATCGTCGTACTTCTGGCCGGGAAATGTCAGGGAGCTTGAAAACTGTATGGAATATGCAGTTTTGAACACCACCGACAATGTGATAAGCGCCTACAACTTGCCGCCGTCGCTACAAACTGTGCAGACGGAGCAGTCCTCGGCACTACCACAGAGCGATGGTAAGGCTGACTATGAGTCTTTAGTCGCAAATTTTGAAAAAGAAATAATAGTTGGGGCTTTGAAGGAGAAAAATGGGAATGCCACTGCTGCCGCAAAGTATTTGAATACCACTCCGCGAATAATTCTCTATAAAATGAAGAAACTCGGCATAAGTTCCGATCTTTACAAGTGAGCGCCACTTTTGCGCTCACTTTTTTTATGGGCCCGCAAAGCTTACATACAAAATTGTATTTTTATTTTGATGAATCAAATGCGTTTAATCTAGCGCAAATAGGCTCAAAATACGGATTTTTTCAGGTTTTTAGTTTGTATATCTAAAGTTACAGAGCGGAGCGCCCACGAATTTGTATGGGCACTCCGCTTTGTTTTTCTGAGGTGAATGACAAATTTGTCGTTTGTTTTATCCGGCAGACTTACTTTGGCGACAAATTTGTAGTTGTATGTTTCTTTTAATGGCCGTTTTATGGGGCCTTTATGTGTAACTTGTTGATAAATACAATATTAAATTTTGTCGTTTGCCTTCGATAAAAACTGGCACGGCTATTGCTCAGCTATATACGTCTTCTTTTAAAAAAGGAAAAAGGACACAAAATGAAACTAATAATAGCATACATCAAACCGGAGCAGTTGGGCTCTGTAAAGAAGGAACTCTTCAAGAATGAAATCTTCAAGATGTCCGTTACGAACGCGCTGGGTTGCGGTAGACAAAAGGGCTATACCGAGAACTACAGAGGTAACGAAATAGAAGTTCATCTGTTGAAAAAAATTCGCTTGGAGATTGCCGTTAACGACGACTATCTGGATAAGACGATAAGGTCCATAATAAAGGGCGCGCAGACCGGACATATTGGCGACGGCAAGATATTCGTGCTGGATTTGCCGAAGTGCATTAGGATACGCACTGAGGAGACAGACGGGGAAGCGATAGGTTAGAAGGTGAGTGTATGTATAGAAAATTTTTGATTTTACTTGTAAGTTTAATGAGCGCGGGCTACTGCCTTGCGGAGGAGGCGGCAAAGCCGGTGCAGGCGGCCGAAGCTGCAGCTCCAAAGGCGGCCGAGGCTGTCTCAAAGATTTCGGCTGAGATGTTCACAGTCAATAATCTTTGGATTTTGCTTGGCACAATTCTCGTGTTTGCAATGCATCCGGGGTTTGCGCTGGTTGAGACGGGCCTCACGCGAGCAAAGAACAGTGTAAACATTCTATCAAAGAATATTTTGACTGTCGCGCTCGGCTTGGTGACTTACGTAATAATTGGTTTTAATCTAATGTATCCCAGCGACAACTGGATTATTCCTGGAGTGTTGGCCGAGTTTAACTTCGGAGTTTCGGCGCCGGCCGGTGCTGCCGGAGGCATAGATTACAACGGCGGTCTGTACTCTTACTGGACGGACTTTATCTTCCAGGCGATGTTCTGCGCAACTGCAGTAACTATTGTTTCGGGAGCTGTTGCAGGAAGAACTAAGTTTAGCGCTTACTTGGCGTTCGGAATCTTGTATTGCGCGTTTGCGTACACAATCATAGGTTCTTGGGGCTGGGGCGGCGGCTGGCTCAAGGAAATGGGTTTCTACGACTTGGCAGGTTCCACATTCGTACACTCCGTAGGCGGTTGGGCTGCTTTGGTTGGAGCTATCATGGTTGGTCCGCGCTTGGGTAAGTACATAAATGGAAAGACCCATGCAATTATGGGCAGCAATATGGCCTTGGCAACTCTCGGCGTATTCCTACTCTGGTTCGGTTGGTTCGGATTTAACGGCGCTAGCGTGTTCTCGGCTGATCCGATAATGGTTGCGTACGTATTCGTTACAACTTCACTCGGCGGCGCTTGCGGACTATTGGCTGCAATGGCGACATCGTGGATAGTTCAGAAGAAGCCTGATTTGTCTATGATGCTCAACGGCTGCTTGGCGGGTCTTGTTGGTATCACGGCTGGTGCGGATTGCGTAAGTGTTCTTTCGGCTTGCTTGATTGGCATAATCGCCGGTGTTATAGTGGTATTCTCGGTTTACTTCTTTGATAAGCTTCACATAGACGACCCTGTTGGCGCTCTGTCAGTTCACTTGATGTGCGGCATTTGGGGAACGCTCGCGGTTGGCATATTCTCGCCCGACCACTCGTTTGTGACACAGCTTATAGGAGTTCTCGCGGTAGCTGCAGCATCGCTAGTATTCGCAAGCGTAATATTCTTCCTAATAAAGAAGACTATAGGTTTGAGAGTAAGCGAACTTGATGAGATACGCGGCCTAGACATATCCGAACACGGTATGGAAGCTTACAGCGGATTCCAGATCTTCTCGAGCGAATAGTTTGAGTAAAAAGGATACCGATATAAACTGACATATAAAGTTAGGAGAAATAGTAAAAAAATGAACTTAGATATCGGTAAATGAAGGTTTTTTGCTCGACATTTACCGATATTGTTTTTCTATAGGAAAGATAATCCCTATATAAAGGACTAACAAATGAATAAAACGTTAAAAACTACTATAATCACGAGCGTTGCAGCAATGCTTTGCTCAATGTCATTCGCGCAGAATTCGGCTCCCGTAGCAGCTGCTCCGGCGGCGGCTCAGCCGGCTGCCGCAACACAGCAGAGCTCTTCCTCAATGATGGACGATATTTTGACTCCGTCACTAGAGAAGTTCTCGGCATCGGTAACCGTTGGCTACGAAAGCAGCTACGTATTCCGTGGTATCAAGATTTCCGACAGCTCAATCCAGCCTGAAATAGCGCTCGGTTACGCTTTGACGGATGCTCTCGGAGTTTATGCTAGCGTTTGGTCCACGACTCCATTTGAAAGCGATGACTCCAATGAAATCGACTTCAATTTGGGCGCTACATACTCCATCGCCGGTTTTACGTTTGATGCGGGCTATACTCACTACTGGTACACCAGCAGCCACATTGGCCTAGCTACAAACGAACTTAAGGTTGGCGTTGCATACGACACTTCGGCAGTTCTGTCAAAGGTATCTTCGGTATTTGCCGACTTGGCAATAACTCCAAGCTTCTACTACTATTATGACTTGGATTTGCACGCAAATACCATAGAGCTCGCAGTTTCTGCTTCGGCTCCCGTTTCCAAGTGGTTCTTGGGTGAGGATATGGACTTCTTGTCCGTTGAATCCAGCCTCTACTACGGCTATTCGACATCCGACCGCTACAAGGACGAAACCGGTTGGCATGGAAGCACAAATAGCTACAGCTACGTAGGCGCAAGCGCTGATTTGGTTTGGAAAATCAATGACATGTGCAGAGCTTCTATAGGCATTCGCTGGGCTGCAAACAACAACAGCCCCGAAGGTTATGGCAGCGACAACGAACAGCTCCTGTGGGGTGGCGGTTCTGTAAGCATGGGCTTCTAATCGACCAGATCATATTTTAAAAAAAGGCGCATCTCTTTGTAGGTGCGCTTTTTTTATTTATTTAGTTTATAAAAATATCCATTTTTTCGCGCACTTGAGTTCTTTGTATTCTACTTAAGATGTGCTCGAGCCAGATATTTTAACTTATTTTAAGGAGAAATTGCCGAATTGGGCTGTTATTTTTGTATTAGCTTAAGTTTATATTCCATATTTTAGCACGGATGGGATTTTCTTTACTTAGGGCGAGAATTTTAAAGGAGCTCTCAGTGTCGTTTTATCTGGCTTTAATTATGTTATATTTTTATAATCAACATATTGCAAGCTGCAATTGCGAGCGGCTTATCGCAGAGGGCGCAAATTTTTAAAACATTAAATTTTAGAATTGATATTGAGTATGCTTAGGGATTTAACTCTCTTTAGACAGTACAAAAAAGGCGGGGCGCAAAGCGCTCCGCCGGAACTTTCTGAGATTAGGTATGTACAAAAATCAAACGCGGACCTTATCGGCATTTGGAATGTTGTTGGAAATATCAACATTCTTAATTTGCTTTGTCTTAACCTTTTCAAGGCGGCGATCTCTGCGGATCTTGCGCTCAAGCTTGTCCGAGAGTTCGTCGATAGACTTATACATGTCGTCCGAGGCAGCCGTCGTCACCATATCCGGTCCGTCAATTTCGATTCTGCCTTTTGCGATAAATTCGTTCTGGTGGTGCCTGTTGGGACTATATTCCAAGTCCACTCTTAAGCGAATAATCCTTTCCTGATGCTTAAACAGTTTATCCATCTTGGCAATGACTTCCTGCTTGAGAGCTTCCGTCAATTCGAGATTACGACCTGAGATGATGATTTCGTTGTTGTTCATGATTTCCTTTCTGTTATGGCTTATTGCCTAAAAAGATCAAATGTTATGAAAAATTCCGCCGACAAATTAGATATCGCCGAAACTATCAAGCTTCTTAAGGCTGCAGGCTTTAAAAAGCGCAAACTTCTAAAGAGCTTGGAGAAACTCGCCCTGGAGTACAGCACCATCGTGATAAGCGGCGCGAGCTCCGGCATAGGGCAAGCCACCCTTGAACTGGTCAGTACGCTACCAAAAAATATTTTGATTTGCAATATTTCTCGTTCAAAGAGCGCAATTTTTTTTGACAGGCAGGACGTGGAAAATGTTCCATGCGATTTGTCAAACTTGCAAGAAATAGACGCAGCTTTTTTGCAAATAGAGAAACTTAGGCAAGTTAGAGGAATAAGAGGCGGGAAAATTCTCTTGATAAATAATTCCGGCTTCGGCGGCTACGGACTATTTCCCGAGCCAAATAACGCGCACAATTGCAATATGATAGATGTAAATGTGAGGGGCTTAACCTACTTGACGGGGCTCTTTATTCCGCTAATAAGAGAATTTGGCGGCGGAGTCATAAACGTGGCAAGCACTGCAGCTTGGCAGCCTTGCCCGTATTTGAGCGTCTATGCCGCAACAAAGGCCTACGTTATGAGCTTTTCGCTCGCCTTGGACTACGAGCTTAAAAAGTTCGGAGCTAGGGCGCTTTGTCTCTGCCCGGGGCCTACTACGACAAACTTCTTTAAGAGAGCCGGCTTTGACGAAAGACCCCTAAAGGCGAATTTCGGACATGAAGCTAGCGATGTGGCTCAGGCCATGCTCATAGCCTACGCATACGGCAAAAATTTAAAGATTGTAGGATTGCTAAACAGTGTGGTAGCATGGCTCAATTACTTTATACCGCGCAGTGTGATGGGGCGGATTTCGGGCTTCATACTGGCTAAAGTGCGCGGTCAAAATTTAAAAAAATAACTTTAAAATGAAAGAAATAAAAAAGGTTGCCGTTCTAGGCGCGGGTGCTTGGGGTTGCTCGCTTGCAATAATTCTATCTAAAAATATAGGCGAAGTTTTCGTGTGGGCCAGGGAAAAAGAAGTCGTTGAATCCGTCGAGAGGTGCGGCGAAAATTCTCTATTTTTGCCCGATATAAAGATACCCGAAAAGGTCAAATTTACAAACGACCCAAAAACCGCGATTGAAAATGCGGATCTTCTAGTTTGGGGAGTGCCGATACAATTTTTGTCGGACACTGCCAAGCGCTTTGCGCCCTTTGTAAAGAAGGGGGCTGTGATGATAAATGCCGGCAAGGGCATAGAGATAGGTACGTGGCGCAGGCCCTCGCAGGTTTTGCGAGATTGCGTTGAAAATGCGGCTTACTGCGGCTCAATAATGGGGCCAAACATAGCTTTTGAAGTTGCGAAGGGCAATTATGCGGAGGCAGTTGTGGCGATAGACGATATAAATGTTGCAGAGGACACTGCAAAGGCCTTTTGCACGCCAACTTTTTGCGTTAGAGCTTCAAAGGACGTAGTCGGTATAGAGGTCGATGCGGCCCTTAAAAATATAGTCGCGCTGGCAGCCGGTTTTTGCGACGGAATGGAGCTTGGGGCGAACACTAAGGCCATTATTATGGCTAGGGGATTTCAGGAAATTTACAGAGCTTCTGCCGTGCTCGGCGCTTGGAGCGACTCTTTTATAAAAGAGCCGGCACTTCTGGGAGATGTGCTTACAACCTGCATGAGCCCCGACTCAAGAAACCGCAGGACCGGCGAGCAACTCGGCAGGGGAAAGAGCGTAGCCGAGGCCTTGGCCGCCCTAAAGGGCAGAGTTTGCGCGGGGCTTGAGACCATACAGATTTGCAGAATGTTTAAGGAGCAGTACGGCTTAAACTTGCCAATAATGACGGCGCTTTGCGATTTAAGCGAAAATAAAATAGATAGGCAGACCTGCCTTAAGCACATGTTGGAGTCGCAACTTTGAAAACAAATTATCTAACAAAAGTTTTAGCAATTTTTCTATTAGCTGCACTTCTCGGGGCAGGAGAGGTCTTGGGCTTGGATTTGCAGAAGGTTGCAAGCCAATTTGAGCTATGCCTAGACTGGACTCGCTCTGACATAAAGCTAAGCGGCGCGGATTTTTCGGAGCTAGAGAGGCTTTCTAGCGAGAAAAATCCGCTTGCCGATTTCGCGCTTGGGGTATGTAAATTGAGGGGTGTAAATACCGAGCCTGACAAGGCTGCAGCCGCAAAGCTATTTGAGCGCGCAGCGCTAAAGAAGAATCCGCAGGCCATAAATGCCTACGCGATATGCCTAAAGTACGGCTTGGGCGTGGATGTGGATAAGGAAAGGGCCTCGAAATTATTTAAAGAGGCTGCGGAGCTTGGAAATTTGTCGGCGGTGGCTAGCAGAGGTTTCGAGCTTGCGCATCTGAAAGACAAAGATGCCGCAAAGACGGGTATTGTCTTTTTGGAATCGGCGGCAAAGCTTGGAAGTGCCAGAGCGGAAGCCTTGCTTGGAATGTGTTACGCAAATTCACTGGGGGTAAAATCAGACTTAAAGAAGGCGGCAAAGCTATTTAAGTCGGCGGCTGACAAGGGCTCGGAAATTGCGCCCTTTTGCGAGGCAAGGTCAATAGAGCTAAGCGGCGATAAAAGTAGGTATACTGAGGCTTTTAGGCTTTACAAAGCCTCGGCAAAGAGCGGCTATCCGCAAGCTATGGCGCATCTTGGCGCCTGCTACATGTACTCAATGGGCACGGAGCAAAATTTTGAAGAGGCCATAAAGTGTTTAAAACAGGCAGCTGATATGGGAGTTGCGCAGGCTATGAACGACTTGGGCGTATGCTACGCAAATTCCATAGGCGTTGACGAGGAAAGCGCCGTATCGGAATCCATAAAGATGTTTTCAAAGGCGGCTGAGCTTGGGGATAGCAAGGCTCAAAACAATCTGGCAAACTACTACTACTATGGAACTGTTGTTCCGCGCGACTATAAAAAGGCGTTTTACTGGTATTCAAAGGCCGCAAATCAGGGCGATGCGCCGGCGCAGAGCTCACTTGCCTTGCTGTACTTAGAGGGCTTGGGCGTAGAAAAAAATGCAGAGATTGCCATAAGCTGGCTAAAACCTGCGGCGGAGTCGGGAGATGTAGAGGCGCAGAGCAATTTAGGCAAGTGCTACCTAGAGGGAATCGGGACGAGTGTGAATTACGCGGAGGCCGTAAAATGGTTGGAACTTGCGGCGGCCTCTAAAGATTCAAATGCGCTTGCAAACTTGGGGGCGTGTTACTACAGAGGCTTGGGTGTCGAAAAAGACGCAAAGAAGGGCAGGGCGCTAATCGCCGAGGCCGCCAAGCTCGGAAACGAGGAGGCCGAGCGCATAATTCGCCTGCTGCCTGAGGAATAGAACAAGTATTAAAAATGCAAAAAGTAGCTTCAAAAACGGCTTTCGGTATATTGGCGGCATTGAGCTTAGCTCATATGCTAAACGATGCGATGCAGTCGGTCTTAAACGCTGTTTATCCGCTCATAAAAAAAACGCTGGAACTGGACTTCGGGCAAATTGGAAAGATTGCGTTAGTTTACCAGATATCGGCCTCTATATTTCAGCCGCTTCTAGGCTATTATTTGGATAAAAAACCAAATGCCTGGTTTTTGCCGATAGGAATGCTATTTACCATGGGAGGCCTCTTGGGCTTGGCGTATTCAACGAGCTTTGAAATGGCGATGTGTTCGGTTTTCTTTTCGGGCATAGGTTCGTCTGTTTTGCATCCGGAGGCTTCGCGATTAGTGTCTTTGGCTTCGGGCGGAAGAAAGGGCTTGGCGCAGTCGGTATTTCAGGTGGGCGGCTCCACGGGTTGGGCCTTCGGTCCGCTTCTGGCGGCTCTATTTGTCTCGACGCACGAGCAAAAAGACATAGCGATATTTTCCGTATTTGCGCTGATTGCTATAGTGGGGCTCATTCCCGTATGCAGGTGGTATTCTGCTAAGCTAAAAGAGGCGAAGGCGCGCGCGAATTCCGCGGAAGAGGTGATAAAGCCAATGCTCCCAAAAGGGACCATAATTAAGGTTTTGGGAATACTTTTAATTTTGCTATTTTCAAAGTACCTTTACACGGCAAGCATCTCAAATTACTACACATTCTATTTGATGGAAAAATTTGGCGTAAGTTTGGGGACCTCGCAGCTGTTTTTATTCGCATTCTTATTTGCCGCAGCTTTGGGAACCTTGCTAGGCGGCCCCATAGGCGATAGAATAGGAAGAAGGCTAGTTATATGGTTTTCAATATTAGGGGCTTCTCCGTTTGCGCTTTTGATGCCGCACGCAAATTTATTTTGGACATTCATTTTAAGCATCTTTGCGGGCTTTATAATATCCTCTGCCTTCTCGGCAATGTTAATTTACGCGCAGGAAATTCTGCCCATGAAAGTTGGTATGATATCCGGAATGTTCTTCGGATTGGCCTTTGGTATAGCCGGAATTTCCTCGGCTCTGCTCGGGGAGCTTGCGGACTTGAAGGGCTTGGAGTTCGTATATGATTTGTGCTCGTGTATGCCGCTTATGGGGATAATTGCATACTTCTTGCCGCGCGTTCGCAATTTGAGGCAATAGAGTTGCTTGTTTCTTTGCAAGTGTTGAGTAGCAGAAACTTAAAATGATAAGTTCGCTTGAGGATCTGTGGATTTATATAGGTTAATAGGGAATCCTCTTACTTGAAATCCGGCGGGTTCGTTGTGAGTTATGGCATAAAAAAAGCTCCGCTTAAAAGCGGAGCTTTTTTTATACGCATCTATCTAGCTAGATCCTACGCCTCTTGTAGCAGACTAGAGCCAGAGATAGAGCAGCGAGTATTGCCGCATAAGTTGAAGGTTCTGGAACCATGCTGTATATGTAAGAAATTTCAGAACCTTCTTGTATGAGTTCCAAGAACAAGTTGCCGTCTTCAACCTGAGAGCCAAGCTCAATATCCTTAAATGTTATTTCGTCAACCGTGTACTTAAATTCAGTGCTATCTACGGATAGGCTATTTGCAGAAATTAGCGCATATTCCTGGCTTTCGTGCATGCCCGTTATGTTGCTAAAGTCTATGATTATTATTCCGGCGTTGCCATCATCAACAAAGTTCTGAACGGAAATTGCAGCGAGTGCTTCGGGGTCTATTGCAGCCTCAATAGTTATTGTTCCATAATTGCACAAGTAAGAATCGTCGCCACCTTCTTCTCTTACCCTTGATATGTCCAAGGATTGCCCTGACTTTATAGTTATGGTGCCTCGATTAAACAGTGCTCGCCCTGTTTCTCCAAACACGATGCTTGATGTCTCGTTAATGTTTATGGTACCCCAACTTGTACTGTCGCCTGCAGTGTAAATACTGGAGGAAGCCAGATTCATAGTTGAGTCAACTTTGTCTTGAGCCCAGAGACCTATTACAAAAGCGGATGTCTCGAGAGTGGATTTTTTTAGATTTAACACGGAATTCGCTTCTTGTGCAAAGTATGTGCCTGCACCAGTCTTAACGCTTGCTTCGTTAATATTCACGACCGATGAACCGTTGATCCAAAATTCATTTCCGATTTCGAGAGTTACACCTTGATTTACATTGAGAACCGCTTCGTCCGCATTGGAAAGTTTCCCTTTTATTTTAAGGGTTGAACCTGATTCAATTTCCAAACTACCGTTATTTGCAAGTTCGTAATACGTTGTTACTTCCCCAGTTTCCTCATCGGTGGCATTATTAAAGTTAATCGTTGATTCTCCAATTATCTTCATGTCGGACCAGTTTGTGCCGTTTCCGCTCGCATTAATTGTGGAATTTGAGATCTCAAAATATGAGTCATTTTTGCCTTCCCACCAAACTCCGGTTGAGAAGGAGCCTGTATTTAAAACAGAGTTATTCAATGTGAGAGAAGCGCTTGCCGTACCACCGAAACTTAGAGAACCCTTTGAGTTTTCAATAGTTGCGTTGGTGGCTGTGAACTTAGAGCTTCCGTCCAATGAGATATTTCCGGAAACTTCAAGAGTTGCATCTTTTGCCAAAGTAACATCAGCATCACTTGAATTAGAAAGGGTTGCATCTATTTTTAGTGTGGAGCCTTCCGCAATATCTAAGGTTCCATTATTTGTGAATGTGCGGTATGTTATTTGAGTTGTAGTTTCACCGCTTTCTTCGTCGGTGGTTTCCGTTATGTCATTTTTCAAATAAAATCGACGAGTTTCCGCTAACGTTTATCGTACCGCGGCTGGAGCTATCGTTTGTCGAATTTATGGTTGAATCGGCTAGAGTCAAACTTGAGCCTACCCTTTCAGAAGCCCACCTGCCTATGACGAGTTCCTTTGTTTCGAGGCTTGAATTTTCAAGCGTCATAGAGGCGGCATTTTATTCGCCTGCAGAGACGTAAAGTCCGCCGGCATTATTTATTGTAGCCGTTGTAAGCGTGATAGCCGACGTATTATTCATTGTAAGCTCGCCATCTACGCTTAGAGTTGCTCCTTCGCTTAGATAAACTTGAGCAGATCCGTTGTTAGAGAAGCCTCCGCTTACGTTTAAAAGTGCTTTGTTTGCTATGTTTATTATAGCTTCGTTATTATTTGTGAAATTTGCGGTAGCATCGGCATTGCCTATGTTTAAAGTTGAGCCTTCCAACAAATTTACTACGCCTGAGCCTTCGCCTTCGTAGGATTCGTTCCAGAAGCCCTCCTTTACTAAGACAGTAAGGTCGGAATTTTCACTTATTGTAAATTGGGCCTCTCCGTTTCTATTTGCTACGTTGGCTTCGGAATTTATTGTAAGTCCGGTTCCTTCAACTATGAATGTTCCATAATTTGTTACGTCTCTACCTGTTGCGTTTAGATCTTCGCTGAGAGTATATGTGCTGCCTGCCGGATTACTAAAGTCTGTCACATCTTCGGCAAGTGCGACAAATGCAAATAAATAGGATATTCCCAATGCCAGGATAATATTTTTTTCGGTCATAAATTTGATAAGTCCTTTCTTTCCAGTTGGAAGTTTACACAAATCAGAACTGTGTGCAAAAGTTATTGTTAATTACAGTAATATATGAGTATTTTATATATTTATATTCTCCGTGGTCTTTGTTTTGCAATGAGTGTTTGCTAATTTATTCATATTTATTTTCTTTCTAATTATAGGCGTTTGAAGCTAATTGCGTGTTCTCTAAAGCCGATGGCGATAAAAATCTTTCTTGTAATATATATAGTATAATATGTATTTGTTGATGGATTTTTGCCAATGTTTGCATTTTCTCAGCTATTTTGTGATTTTGCTCTCGCAATCGATTTAGAAATGTGTACAAACGGCGCCGATTTTACTACCTTGCTTGTTATTCTTCTGCCGCTTATTGACAAAATATATAATGACCGCAAGTTTGCGGAATATGATTCATACGAAGTAAAACATCGCGATTTCTATGTTTAAATTAGTATTTAAATTTGCAATAGTTGCCATGCTTGCAAAGGTAGTGCATGCAAGCGATGGAAGCCAATTATGGCTAAAAAATCCGGCGCAACATTCGGAAGTAAAAATTGAAATGCAGTTGGAAAGATCTCCATTGCTCGATACGGCATTGCTCGAGCTTCGGAATGCGTGGACTGATTGCAATGTAAAAACCGTTAGATTTTGCCGCAGCAATCTAAGTGAAATAAAAGGTGATGGCTTTAAATTGCTAAAAGATGGCACAGAGTTAAAGATTTTAGCAAATAAGGACGCAGGGATTTTGTATGGTGCTTTTGAATTAATTAGGCGCTTGAAAACTGGGCAACCGATAGATGAAGTTTTGTCGAATCCATCCTACGACTTGCGAATGCTGAATCATTGGGATAATCTCGATGGCTCCGTAGAGCGCGGATACGCCGGACGTTCTATTTTTTGGCGAGCTAGCAATGAGATTTTAAATGGAAAAAATACTATAGTGGCAGATGCTGTTAGCGATGCAGATAGGCTGCTTTGGCAGCAATATGGCAGGGCGAATGCCTCTTTGGGTATAAATGCCACAGTGCTAAACAATGTAAATGCTCCAAAAGATGTACTCAATGAATTTACAATTGCAAGAGCAGCGGAGATTGCAAGGGTACTTGCGCCGTACAATATCAAAGTATTTTTAAGTGTAAATTTTGTAAGTCCGCGGGCTTTTGGAGATACGGATACGGCAGATCCTCTAGATGAAAATGTGAAAAAATGGTGGAAGACTAAAGTCGATGAAATTTACGCTGCAATTCCGAATTTTGGTGGCTTTTTAGTTAAGGCGAACAGCGAGGGGCTTCCCGGGCCGCAGGAATACGGAAGAAGCCACGCCGACGGGGCAAATATGCTTGCCGATGCTCTGGCGCCGCATGGGGGGATAGTAGTATGGCGCTGCTTTGTCTATGGAAATAAGGACGCCGACCGAATAAAGTTGGCTTATGAGGAGTTTATAGATTTGGACGGAAAATTTAAAGATAACGTAGTTTTGCAGGTTAAAAACGGGCCTTTGGATTTTCAGCCGCGCGAGCCTTTCACACCACTGTTTGGTGCTATGAAAAAGACGGACTTGGCGCCGGAGCTTCAGATAACGCAGGAATATTTGGGCTTTTCGATACAGCTAGTTTACCTTGCGCCTATGTGGGAGGAATTCTTTAACAGCAAAACTTTTACAGACGGCAATTCTCAAACTCGCGTGGCGGATACGACGGACGGAACTTTATTTAAGCAAAAGCATACGGTAATCGCAGGGGTTGCAAATATAGGGCTCGACAAAAATTGGTGCGGGCATCTCTTTGCGCAGGCAAACTGGTACGCATTTGGAAGATTCGCGTGGGATAACTCTTTAACGAGTTCCCAGATTGCAGACGAGTGGATAAAGCAAACTTTTACTTCAGACTCTGATTTTCTAAATCCTGTAAAGGACATTATGCTAAGAAGCCGCGAGGCAGCCGTAAGCTACATGACGCCCCTGGGGCTAAGCCACCTCATGTGGGAAGGGCACCACTATGGGCCTCAGCCGTGGTTTGGCGGCAAAGGTGTAAAATCTCCGCCAACCCACCAGCCGATTTATTACCACAGAGCCGACGAAAGCGGCATAGGTTTTGACAGAACAGACAAGGGCTCAAACGCCGTATCTCAATATGAAAAACCTTTGCGCGACAAATTTAATAATATTGATACCTGCCCCGAGGAACTGCTACTTTGGTTTCACAGAGTTGCCTGGGATTACAAATTAAAAAGTGGACGCAGCCTTTGGGAGGAACTTTGCTTTAAATACAATTCCGGCGTTTTGGAGGTCGAGGACTTTGTAAAGACTTGGGATAAGATGAGGGGTAAAATCGACGACGAGCGCTTTTGCGAAGTAAAAGATAAACTAAAGCGGCATCTAAACGATGCCAAGTGGTGGCGCGACGCCTGTCTTTTGTACTTCCAAAGCTTTAGCAAAAAGCCCATACCCGATTACGTAGAAAAGCCTTCAAAAACTTTGGATGATTTTAAAAATATGAAATTTAAGATGTAGGGTTCGGAAGTCTAACCTGAGTTAAACTATATAAGAATTTTACATTAATTTTATTTTTTTCACTTGGTTTTTGGCTTTAAGCTCCGCAAAATTTGCGGGGCTTTTTTGTTTTATGCGATATTCAAATTCTGTCCAAATCTGAATATTTTTTATATTTAAGCATTTGAAAAAAGTTAATAAGGGAAATAGCATCCATCTCATCTAAAATTTTAACCGCAATCTTTTTATGATGAGGAAGCTTATATTAAGTATCGTCTGTTTTTGCGCTATTGTAGCGTACGCAAAAAAAGATTACAGATTTTACACTGACGAGGATTTGGCGAACATAAAGAATTCAGCTCAGAGCGCTTGGGGTAAAAAAATTGTGGATAAACTAAAAAGCGATGTCAGCGAGCGCATGGCCTATGGCTTCAATATTCCGACAAAGCAAACTATCCGCGGGCAAAACTATATCTGCCCGGTCCACAAAAAGCTTCTGGATTTTAGGCTCAATAGCCCCACAAAGCACTATTGTGCAGATTGCGACAAATATTACGAAAGTCCGTATTTGGATTTATGCTGGGCAAATCACTACCAGCACGACGCGCAAGAATTTATTGTTAAATGTTCCTACCTCTACGCGGCAAGCGGTGAGAGAAAATACGCAGACTACCTAAGGCAGGTCTTGCTTAAGTATGCAGACTTGTACCCAAAGTATAAAAATTACACCGCCGAAGAGGTTAAGAAAAAGTACTTTCTAGGAAAGATGTTTGAGCAGTGGCTGGAAGATGCCATGTGGTTTGCCGATGTGTGCCCGGCGTACGAGCTTGTGCGCGAAACCATGAGTCAATCGGAGCGCGAAAAGATAGAGAAAAATTTATTTCAAGAGGCTGCAAATATGATAGTAAGCCGCAGGGGTTCCCACAATTGGCAGTCGTGGAATAATGCAATGAGAAGCTCACTTGCCATAACTCTCAAAAATGACGAAATGCTTGATTATGCAATAAACGGCCCCGTGGGCTACAAGGCTGAGTTTGAAAAGATGGTAAATGATGATGGTTGGTTTAAAGAGGCCTCGCCTGGCTACCATTTCTTTCCATTAAAAGCGCTCATACTAACGGCAAATGCGGCAAGGGCGGGGGGTATGGATTTGTACACTCCAAAGGCAGAGCGAATGTTTAGCGGCGTAGTTAAAATGACATACCCGGACATGACTTTCCCCGCGCATAACGACGGCGGATACATGGCGGATTTATCCGGACAGGCTTTTATATATGAGATGGCCTATTCAAAGTTTAAGGATCCCTTCATACTAGAAGTGCTTGCAAAAATTTATTCAAAAACCGAGCGCAATAGCCCCTATGCGCTTTTAAACAATGTCGATATAAAGCCCGATTCAAGTCCATTCATACAAAAGAGTTTCCTCTTTGAAAATACGGGGGTTGCCGTATTAAGGTCGGGCGGCAACACACTGGCCTTTCGCTATGGTTACAGCGAGGGCGGCCACGGGCATCCGGATAGGCTTTCAGTAACACTTCACGACGGCAAGCGAGAAATCCTGACTGATTGCGGAACTTACAGCTATGCGCAGCCCGCGTATTTGGGTTGGCAAAAGCGCGGGCTATCGCACAATTTGCTTCTTGTGGACGGCAGAGATATGCCGACGATGGGTAAAAAAAGCTCAGGCAAACTTGAGAGCTTTGAAGTTTTGGATTCCAAATCTAAGGCTTCGGCAAGTCTCGACACTTACAAGGGCGTGAAACTTTTGCGAGAAGTTGAACTTGATGGAAATACTTTTAAAGACAATTTTGAGGCAAAGTCCGATTCGGAGCATGTTTACGATTACGTTCTTGCTCTCTCCGACAAGCCAGAATTGGAGGGTTTTGAAAGTGCATCTTTAAAAGATCCAAGCTTTGAAAATCCCTCTCCGGCCTACGACTTTATACAAGATGTAAAGAGCAAGATTTTTAAAGACGGGAAACTTAACTTTTACGCCGGTAAAAATAAATTTGAAATCGAAAATAAACTTGGTGGCCCCATAGAGGTGTTTTTTGCAAAAGCGCCGGATATAATGGTTAAAAGAGAAGATAAGACGCTCACTTTCGATTCCTACATGCTGCTTGTGAGGACGAAGGGAAAGAATATGAAAATTTCCTCTAAACTTGAATTGGGCAAATAAGAAAAAGCTTTTAAAGTTTTACTTAGATTAAAGTGGAAAAGTTTTCCATGAGAAGTTAAAGCTTTTTCTAATCGTATTTTTTAGGCCTCCCGACGATTTTATCGAGAGGCCTTTTTTAGATCTATTTCCGCGATTTAACTGGGGATAAGCCAATATGCGTACGTCCCAATAACATCTAAAGCTTCTTATCAGTTTTAGGCATATCTAGATTTCCGTCTGATTTCTTTGTATGAGATTCAATATTGTTTCGCTTTGCGATTTGAATTTCCGGGGTTGTGATGATGGCGCTTACTCCGTCTTTTTTGTATTTTTCGAGAACTCCCAAGTCTCTATCATAGTTTACTCCAAATAAGCTAATAGGGGACTTAGAATCTTTATTACCCTCGTAGAGCAAATCTAGGTAGAGGCGCGCTTTGCGCTCTATGCTGGCGCTAAACTTTAGATTGCCGTAGTAAATTTTCTGCTTGAGATCTTCAAGTTCGCAAGTGTCTTTATTCAATCTTCCGCTCAAGCGTATTTTCCCAAAAATGGATCCTTCGCGATTCTCCGGCAAAATAAAGCAGCTTGCATTAAATGTATTGTCTCTAAATGATTGAAATTCGTAAAAAATTTTACAGGCCTGCCCATCTATTTTTAGGCTTTCGCTCATCTCTAATTTCCCTGGCAGAATTATAAATCCGTCTTTAAGGGATTCATAGTGTGTGGCTTCATTTTCGCCTATGGGGATTGCATCTAAATCATATTTGACAGTTTTAATTTTACCGTCGGGGGAGAGGCTCTGAATACTTTTGGGCTGCCCGTCGGGGTAAAATTGCATTTCAGTGAGCTTTTCTCCATTGCTGTAAAAGGCGATTTTTTGGGGTAGGCCGTTATCGGGGTTATACGTCCTCCAAATGCCGTTTGGCAGATTCTTACAGAGCGAATATTCAGACACGCTGCCATCTGAATTTTTTGTAGATATGACGCTATTGCATGCAAAGAGAAACATAGCTGATAAAGCTATGGTACAATTTATAATTTTTTTCATTGTAGAGAGTCCTTCGGAAAAATACGCATCTAGCGTCTTTTGCGGTAGGCGGCAAGAATTAGAGCCAGTGTTGCAAATATTGCCGCAAATGTCGAAGGCTCTGGTACTGCCGCTATACTCACATAGAGAGCTTCGTCATTTTTTATAAAACCTGCAAACTTTGCAACATCGCTTTCTATGACGTTTTCTGCAAGAATTTGCCAAGTGTCATCAAATTGACCGGCGGCAACTTCGTCTGATGTGCAGTGTATTAGTGCTACGTTGTAGGTATTACCCGCTACAAAATCGTCGCCCAAAGTAAGCCCCGAGAAATCTAAGCTGATAATTCCATTTAGCGCCTTTGGAAAGCGAACTTCTATCACAGCTGTTGAAGCGTCGATGCAAGCAAGAGAGTCGTTTGAAATTCCGAAGGCAATCTGGTTTTCATTTTGCATTTTAAATTCCAAGGAGCTTATCATTGACTTTGGTCGCGCATTTTCAAATTTTAGCACACCATTATAGTTTTCCATTCCAAAATTTTTCCCGTTAGAAATTTCTAAAACAGAGCCGTCCTCAATTAGAATTGTTCCGTTTTGCTTTGTTACTAGAGGAGCATTGTCAAAGTTTACGTAGCCTCTAATTGAAAGTAGGGGGCTCAGGCTTAAACCGCCGCCTCTTTCGTTGTAGAATGAGCCTGAGCTAATAGTAACATTTTTCCAATATAAGTTGGTTTCTGTTGTGCTGATTAGTGGAGGTCATTATAAATTTATAGCCACTCTTATTTAGGGAGCCATCGCTACCTATTGAATTGGATCCTATTATCTTTGTTATCCCTTTGTTTTCAAAATGTCCCGTAACTTCAAGATTGCCCATGGACACGTCTATTATCAGATTGTCGGATGTTGGTATATAGTCGCCAGTTACAATGTTTGCTTCGGGATTAGATGGGTCGTAGCTCCAAGTTTCGGCATAAACTGCCACAGATGCGCAAAGCAATGCTAGGATTGATAGTGTCGTTTTCATAAGCTCATTTAATATAGTCTAAATTTAAATTGCGGAATCGCGACCTTTAAAGTTATGTTTTCTGTTGGTTTTGTCAAGATTTATTTTTAAATTATATTACTATTATCTCAAAGACTTAGTTAATAATTTAATTCTAGATCAAATTTTATATGTGTGTGCTTGTGGGATTTTTAACCATAGGTCTTTATGCTTAGAGTTTTATCATAAATTCACAATTTTTGCTAAATTTATTAATTCTTTCTTTACACTTATCAAAGTCCGTTTGAATGGTAAAATAGACGAGACAAGAAGAGGATCAAAAAAATTATAACAATATGGAGTCAAATGGAATAAGATATGCTATAATGCTCTCACTTATATTTGGTTTAGGGTATGGAAATAGTGCAAATGTATCCAGCGGGCGCACGAATAAGGGCATATCAATGCGTATCGCAAAGTTAGGGTACTGATTTTAGATTAGTGCACTACCACTCTAATAAGTTTTGTAAGAGTGCGCAGGAAGAAGTGAAGTGGAAGAGATCGCTTACTTATCCTTTGCGGAAAAGGAGAGAGAGGCTAAAGCCGCAAGATGAAGAGCGACTTAAAAACTTCTTTAAAGAAAACCCTGCGATAGAGCTTGCGTACGAAT
>OJMH01001724.1_pt1 | contig 20771 bp, 20 predicted proteins | sample 1597111 | NCBI WGS metagenome assembly OJMH01 (sample SAMEA2452115, study PRJEB22498) | human gut metagenome | reverse complement strand
GATCCATTGTTTGCTTCTGTTAACGATCCTAAAAATGCTGCTTATTTCAATCGTGGAATTGTCTTTAATAAATATACCGGTGCTAGAGGTAAATCAGGCTCTAATGATGCTAACCCAGAATATGTTGCTTGGGTAAGAAAAATATTAGATGAAGAAAATATTCACTTCCAAACAGCTGAACTTGGTAAAGTTGATCAAGGCGGTGGAGGAACAATTGCTTATATTTTAGGTAATTATAATATGAATGTTCTTGATGCTGGTATTGCCGTATTTAATATGCACGCTCCAATGGAAATTGTTTCTAAAGCCGATGTATATGAAGCATATTTAGCTTATAAAGCTTTCTTAACTAAATAAAATGCATAACAAAAATAGATTAGATATTGAAAAGGTATCTAATCTATTTTTTTAATTCATAAAAAAAGTGAACCATTATGTTCACTATTTTTTTGTAATTGTAACTAAACAATCTTCATCAGTTAAATTGGAAACACTAACACTATATCCAATTTCTGATTTGTCATTAAATTTTGTTCCACCTGCAAAGAATACTGCACTAGGTGTAAATTGTTTTGAACCAGTCCATAAAGCTGAAGATGGTTCAACTTTCCCACCATATCCACGATTTAGATTATTATTTCCACCTTGATCTAATAAATGTAAATATCTAAATGTTCTTTGATTACTTCTTAAATATGATCTATTAACTGAATTCGATGCACCAACAATATAACAATTGTAATAATCGTCAAAATCAATTTCATCAACATAATCATTACTTTGAACTAAAGAATTACCACTGATTTTTGCTTTAATTAATCTTGCATCAACATGATAAATTCTAAGACCATTATAATTATACATTTGTGTTTTTGAATATGAATGCTTAGCGTCAATTTCATTTAATCCAGTTGGAGTATAATATTCAATTAAAATATATTCATCAAAAGAAGAACCATTCCAATTATCATTAATTAAAATTGCTTCTGGATATTTACTTGATGTTTTTAAATTGATTTGACATGAATTAGTAACAACATATGGATCAATCCAACCAAGAGCCATTTTTGAATATGCATTGTGATCACCAACATTATATGATTGCATATCAAGTTCGCCCGCACAGTTCCAACTATTTTCATCATCATAGCAATAATAATCATCTAAACCTAACATATGACCAGTTTCATGAATAAATGTATGTGTTTCTGGTTTACTTGAATTATAATTATCATCATATTTATCATTAGAAAATTCATAGCTAACCCACATATAATTATTAATTGTTGGCTTATTAACATTTGTTTCAGTCATTGAAGCACTACACCATGCCCAAAATGTAGATGTACTTGTTCTACTATAAGTATTTGAATAAACAAAGACACAATTATCAACAAAACCATCACCATCTTTATCATATTTTTTTAACAAAGAAGAATTAGCAGCAGAATAATATTGTTCAATTACTTTATCAGCAACATAATCACCTAATCTACTTGCAGAAGCTAAAGTATATGATGATTTAAAAACATTCGCTACTTCACCAGTAATATTTAATTTCCCATAACTTGATTTATTAAAATATGATTTAACCGATTCATAAGCAACATCTTCACTATCACCAAAGAAAATTTTATTTATGTTTGATAATTTTTCTTCAGTCCAACCTTTACTTTTTCCATAATAATCAGAAAAATCAACTGGAACAATTAAAAATGATTGTTCTCCAGTTGTTAATGAAGTTTGCCAACCTAATTGACTATTGGTATCACGCAATGTATATCTTAAATTTTTAGCTTGATAAAAATTATTTGTTGTATCATAACTAGTTGCAGAATCATATGAAGTATTATGACTAGTTGTTGTTGATGAAGAATTGAAAAATTGGCTAATATTAAATCCATCACAAGATGTCAAAACTAATAAAACACCTAATGTATAAAAAAATCTTTTTTTCATGTAAACCTCCTAGTATTTATATTTTATTCATTATTGATTGTATGTGCAATATAATTTAAATGATCTCCCGCTCTTTCTAAATTAGAAATTAAACTAATAAAGACAGTATTTGATGATGGAGAGCACTTACCTTCTTCAAGTCTTTTTAAATGCGAATCAATCGTTTCTTTACGAATATTATCGATTTTATTTTCAATTAAATCAGAAGCTTTTAATAAATCATTAGAAGTAAAATCAAACATATTTTTAGTTAAAACAAATTGTTCATTTAATTTATCTTGAATATTTTTAATTCCATCAAATGCAATTTCTGAGAATTCCAAATCTTTATCTAAAGTAGTTTTTGTATATTTTATAACATTATCAGCAATTTCAGCTTCACGAGTATAATCAATCAATACTTTATGAAGTTTAGCAATATTAAGTTCATCCTCATCAGTCAAATTATCACTTGTCGCAGTTACTTTTAATAAATAAGAAGTTATTTCATCATTCTTTTTATCAATTGAAGAAATAATATTTTTATAAGTTTCTGCATTAGAATAAGTTTTAGACATAAAATCATTGATTGTTTCATTTAAGACTTTCATTGCATCATTACCAAGATTTATAGTTTCTTTAATTGCTTGATTGATTGCAATAGTTGGTGTTTTTAAGAAACGTTCATCCAATAAAGAAGTAGTCTTTTCTTCTTTTTTATCTTTAATTATAAACTCAGAAATTTTTACAAAAGCATCGATAAAAGGCAAAAATATTAATGTACACATTAGATTAAAAAATGTATGAAACATAGCAATTTGTGTTCCTGGTTGACTAAACCATTTAGCAAATGTATTATCCATAAACGATGGAATACAAAGTAATAAAATAATAAAAATTAATGAACCAGTAAAATTAAATAAGAAATGAATAAAAGAAGCTCTTTTAGCATTAGTAGACGCTCCAAATGAAGATAAAAGGGCTGTTACACATGAGCCAATATTTGATCCTAAAATAATATATAAAACAGAATTACCACCATTTCCAATTACTAAATTTGCTGTAACCATTGAAATGATTATTGTTGTTAAAGCCGATGAAGATTGTAAAAGGGCAGTAAAAACAATTCCTATTAAAAATAAAACAAATGGGTTAGAAATAGAACTTAATAAATTTCTAATAGTCTCTGAGTCTTTAAAACCATTCATTGAGCTAACCATTAAATCAAGTGATAAGAAAACAAGTCCAAGACCAGCCAAACATAAAAAGATTGTTTTTGATTTTTCAGATTTAACAATCATCGAACCAAAAATACCAATAAAACAGAAAACAATTAAAAATTTTGCAATATTAAATGAATTTAATGCAACAATTTGAGCAGTAATTGTAGTTCCTATATTAGCTCCCATAATCATTGCTGTCGCTTGAAATAAATTCATAAGTCCTGCATTAACAAAACCAACAATCATTACTGTTGTTGTTCCCGAAGATTGAATAATCGCCGTTACAACTAAGCCAATTAAAACTCCAATAAATCTATTTTTAGAAGTTTTATTAAATAATTTTTTTAAACCAGAATTAGCAAGTTTTTCAATATTTTCTGATAAAATTTTAAATCCAATTAAAAAAGCACCTAAGCCAGATAATAATTGAACAAATGCATAAACATAATCCATGTGATTTCTCCAAAATTGCAATACACATTAATTTTAACAAAATTAAGCAATTTCTTAAAATAAATAATGTACATTTTTAATATTTACATTAATGGAGCAAGTAATCTTAAAATATTTCTAATTAATTTTTGATAAAATTTTAATTTTGAATTATTATTAGTTATTTTCACTGAATTATCCTTAATTATAGCCAAAAATGTCTTTTTCATTTGTAAAATATCTTTACAATTATACATCCATACTCCACATTCAAAATGATGAACAAATGAACGATAATCAAGATTAATTGTCCCAATAGAAGCAAGTTCATCATCACAAACAATCATCTTAGAATGAATAAAACCATCTTTATATTCATAAATTTTTACACCATTTTCAATTAATTTTCCATAATTTGATTTAGTCATAATATTGATTATTTTTTTATCAGGAATATTTGGAGTAATTAAAATAACATCAACTCCTCTTTTTTTAGCATTAATAATGGCTTCAATAAATTCATAATCAACAATTAAATAAGGTGTAGTTATATACAAATATTTTTTAGCTTGATTAATTAGATTCAAATATACATTTTGTCCAATATAATCATTATAAATTGGACATGGGCCATCACAATAAGGAGCCACAAAACCTTTAGTATTAAACTTTTTATGTTCAACAAGATAATCTTTTGCATTCAATTTCTTTACTGAATTAGGATTATACATTCTAATAAACATTAATACTAAACTATCAATACATTTTCCTTCTAAAAAAACAGCATTATCATACCATAATCCATATGGATGTGTTTCATTAATGTATTCATCCGCTAGATTTGCTCCACTAACAAAACCTTTTACTCCATCAATTACAGTTATTTTTCGATGATCTCTATTATTATGCCTTACAGAAATAACAGGTTTAAATGGATTAAATTTACATGCTTGAATTCCTTTATCTCTTAATTCAAGATAATAATCTTTTTTAACTTTACTAATACAACCAACATCATCATACATAAAACAAACTTCTACACCTTGTTTTACTTTCTCTTCTAATACTTCTAAAATTGAATTCCACATTTTACCTTTTTCAATAATAAAGTATTCCATAAAAATATACTTTTCAGCGGTCTTTAATTCTTCTAATAATTTTAAATAAAAATTTTCTCCAGATGATAAAAACTTCACATTACAATTTTCATAAGTTGGCATTAAACAAGTATTTTCAATGTATTGAGCTTGTCCATATGCTTGAATATTGCTATCTTTTAATACTTGCATAGTTTCATCGTTTCTTTTACAAAAACGTATTAATTCTTTACTTTCTTTTTGCATTTTTTTACGATCTTTTCTTGTCAAATTATAATTGCCAAATAAAATATAAACAGCAATTCCTACTAAAGGAATCAATAAAAGTAAAACAGTCCAAGGAAGTTTAAAAGAAGCTGGCTTATCTTTATTTAAAACATAGAAAAACATTATAACGGCTATAGTAGTAAAAAAATAAGGAACCCAATAAAATGATTCATTAAGCCAAAAATTAATCGCCACAAAAATATAAACTTGGAATATAATTATTATTCCAACGATAAATAAACGCGAAAAGAATAATTTAAAAAAACGTGAAATACTTTTTAACATACAATATATATTATACATACAGTTTTAACTAAAATTTAACATTATTTTGTTTTCTTTTAATTTTTCCCCAATTATAAAATCCATATAGATCATTTATTAAAAAGACACAAAAGCAAATAACAGTCGGTAAATATGTAATATTTTCTCTGGATGCTAAACTCCATAATATAATTAATATAATATCATTACATGCGTATAGTATTGAAAATAATTGACTTCGATTAAGTAACAACATGCAAGCAAAAAAACTTGTAAAAATTGATATTGTTGAAAAAATTAAGTTTGGAGTATTAAAATATTTTAAAATAAAATAAAAAATAAATGTCACCACTAAAGATATAAAAAACAAAAGAATAAATTTTTTAAATGCTATTTTTTCAACTTTAACTTCACTTTCACCTTTTTTAAAAGGATGCTTTAACCAAGAAATGCCTGTTACAAAAGCAATTGGTAAAGACATAAAAACATAAGTTATCATTTCTCCATAATACGAAAAAGACAATGATATAATTCCATATAAAATAGCAAAAATGCAAACAAGGAATTGTCCAAAAGGATATCCTTTCGCAATAAAAATAAGTGATGTTACTCCAATTAAAGATGATAAAATATTTAAGAAATTTGATTTTGATAAAATCGAAACGACTAAAATAGATATTAAAGAAAATATCCATAAAAATAATTCAAATTTTGTAAAATGTTTTATTAATTTAAGAAAATTCATTTTTATCACCAAATATTTATATATTTTTTACTAAATTTTAAAATTTACCATATTGACACTTTTAAATTTATCAAATAAAATGAAATTAGGTTAATCTCTACTCCGCGAAACGTTATGGACGTACTAAATTGGACATATGTCAAATTTAAACGGTTGAACTGGTTAACTTTTTTTTATACATTAGTTGTCGAAGTTAATTTTATTTCTTGTTCACCAACAAGATTAATTAATTCTTTCGTAGTTTCATCAATATTGTAAGTAACAAACCTTACATGTAAAATGTCTAATTCTTGAATTACTTTACCACCTTCAGAATCCACTACTGGAGCATTTTTATTATGTGTGATTGATAAAACAAATAAATTATTCGGCCAGAAAATATCTCTCACACTTTTTCCAATTACAAACGAATCTTTTTTAGCTTCAATAAATGTATCAATAACTAATGGTGTTTTGTTTTCATGGTCTTTTTCTAAACGATTATCAATTACTTGTTCATTAAATGATTTAACTTTGAATATTTCAGTAATGATATAACTAATTGCAACAGCAACAATGATAAATGTAATGTTATTAATCGAATTTAATGCTTCAACAGAAAAAATAATCGCAGTTATTGGTGTTTTAATCATCCCTCCAATTGCACAACTAATTCCAATAGCAATTAAACTAGAATAATAAGTTTCATCAATTAAATTTAATCTAACAAGTAATAAACTAACTAAGCAAGAAACGATTGCTCCAAGTGTTAAAGTAGGAATAAATAATCCACCAGTAATGCCTTCATTATTAGATAATAAAGTCATAATTGATCTAAATAATAATATCAAAATTAAAATATACCATATTGGCGTAGTTTCAATATTAAAAATATTTTTAATTAAATCGTGTCCAGTTCCTATAAAATCAAGAGAAATAAATCCAATTAAAAATGTTAATAAAAAGATTAACATAATTTTAATAAACTTATGCATTTTAATTTTTTTAACAACAATATTAGAAAGAGTATACATCTTAGAAAATAATACTGAAAATAATCCCATCACTATACCCATTAATAAACTAACCCAAATTTTACTAATCTCTAATTTATTAACTTGCAAAGAAGAAAATAATGTTAAATCAATATTAGTGAGAGAAGAAATCACCTGACTTGTCACCATACCAAACATTACCGAACAACATGCAGTCATAATAATCATTGGTGAAAATCTTTGATGTGCTTCTTCTAAAGCAAAAAAGATTCCGGAAATTGGTGCGTTAGTAGCAACAGCAAACCCACTTGTAGCACCTCCAGTCATAATATATCTATCCCAAGCTTTATTCTTTTTTGCACATTTATCAGTAATTCCACGCCCTAAAGATGTTCCAAGCATAACTGATGGTCCTTCATTACCAAGTGGTACTCCAACAAAAAAAGTAATTAAAGAAGAGATAAAAGTTCCAATAAAGGTAGGAATCCATTTAAAAGAAAAAACACCCCTTAAAATTCCAATTGCTGTTGGGATACCTCCACCTCTTGTGGTCTTACATTTTTTATAAATAATATAAGAAATAAAGGATAATAAAATTACACATGGAATAGCAATTAATAAATATATTTTATTACCATTTAAATAACTATATAAATAAGATGAAAAATTAATAACTTTTGAGGAAATAAATTTAAATAAAAAAACAACTATAGAGGTTAATATTCCTACTAAAGATGAAAATATTAAACATGGCAAAATAATGTTTTTAACATAACTATATCTTTTTTTCATACGGCTATTTTAACAACATTGATAAGAAAAATCAAAGCTTATTTACTTCTTCAATTAAAACAGAATATTTTTAGCTTTATAATTTAAATTAATTCCTATTAATAAAATCTTTCCTTCATAATTTGCAAATGATTTTAAATAAAAACAAATAAAGCAATATTTTCTCATAAAAAAAATCAAGACCTTTAATCTTGATTTTCTTCTAATCCTTTAATATCAACAACATCATTTAATTTTTCAAATTCTTCCATTGATGTTTCACCATTTAAAATTCTAAGTCTAACATGGTCAAGTAATGACATCATGTTCTTTTTAAGTAAAACATTTAATCCTTCAGAAGTGTATTCATTTGACATAATAAAATTTCTAATTTCATCATTTAAAACCATTATTTCAAAAACACCAATTCTACCTAAATATCCAGTATTATTGCAATATGGACAACCTTTTGCTTCAAAAATTCTTTTTGGTTCATTTATTTTTAAAGCTTCCATATCCATAAATGTCGTCTTTTTTCTTCTTTTACATTTTGGGCATAATTTTTTAACAAGTCTTTGTGAAATAGCTCCAAGTAAAGAATCAGCGACTAAATATCTAGGAATTCCCATATTAATTAATCTAGTAACAACACTAGCAACATCATTAGTATGAATAGAAGATAAAACTAAGTGTCCGGTAATAGCAGCACGTGTAGCAATTTGAGCAGTTTCTTCATCACGAATTTCACCAATCATAATAATATTAGGATCTTGTCTTAAAATTGCTCTTAAAGCAGTAGCAAATGTTAAATTAGCTTTTGGATTAACTTGTACTTGAGCAATACCTGGAATTTCATTTTCAACCGGATCTTCAACTGTAATAATATTAGTATCTTCTTTATTTAAATGTCTTAAAAATGTATATAAAGTTGTAGATTTACCACTTCCTGTAGGACCAGTTAATAAAATAATTCCATGTGGACGATTAATCATATCTAAAACAAGTTTTTGTTGATCAGAAGTAAATCCTAAAGTAGAAATATCACCACTTACAAAAGAAACATTATAGATACGAATAACTATTTTTTCACCATGTAAAGTTGGCAAAGTCGAAACACGAAAATCATAAGATAAATTATTAATATCTAAAGTAATTTTACCATCTTGAGGAATTCTTCTTTCAGCAATATTCATTTCCGCCATAATTTTAATTCTAGCTAAAATTGCAGGATATAAATGAATAGGTATATCATCCATTTTTTTTAACGAACCATCAAGACGATATCTCAAAACAAGTTTATTTTCATAAGGTTCAATATGAATATCTGAAGCACCTCTACTAACAGCTTCTTTTAAAATCGAATCACATAATTTAATAACTGGTGCATCAATAGAGACTTCACCTTGTGGATCTGCTTCAGTAATATCACTATCTGTAGAAGAATAATCGGAAAGAACTTCTTTTTGTTGAATCTTGTTAGTAACATATTCAAGCAATTTATCCATTTGAGCACTTGGAGTAATTACATAATTTAATTTCTTATTATTTAAATATTTAAATTGACCAATGTCTTCAATTCTAAAAATATTGCCAATTAAAAATGTTATTTCTTCCTCATTATCTTCGATTGGAAGTACTCTAAGTTCAATCATTTTTTCAAGAGGATATTTTTTTACTAAATCTAAATCTACTTCTGATATTTGCATAAAACGATATTTTAATAAACAAAAATCAGCAAGATGGCGGTATAAAATTTCATCATTTACTAAACGAGCTTTACTTAATTCAATTTGTAAAGCATTATGGTTAGTATCAGACTTAAGAATATATTCTTTAATAACATTTTCTTTTAAAACTTTTTTTTGGATTAAATAATTACCAAACAATTCATTAAATAACATATCTATCCTCCTTAAATACTATTCATCAAAGCAATAATTGGAAGTAAAACCGCTAAAATAACAATTCCAACAATTACTCCTAAAAAGATAATCATAATTGGTTCAAGAGCAGCTGTTGCTTTACTAACAGATTGTTCAACACATTCATCAAAATATTTACTAGTAGCTTTTAATACTTCTTCAATATTTCCACTTTTTTCACCAACATTAATCATTTCCGTTAACATTGGAGGAAACATTTTAATATTCTCCATTGATTGAGCAATTCTTCTACCTCTTTTAACTTCATCAGTAGTATATTTAAACTTTTCTGAAAAGACTTCATTATCTAGCATCTTTTGTAAATTATCTAAACAATCAGTCATATTCATACCACTATCAAGAAGAATAATAAAAGCCTTTGCAAATCTGGAAGTAATTAAATTCTTTTGAATTTTACCAATAAAAGGAAAATATAATTTAATATAATCAAAAGCATATTTACCAGCTTTAGTCTTTTTAAAAAATAAAAATAACAAACCAATAAAAACAGCTAAACCACCAAAAATAAAGATAAAATAATCCCTAACAAATCGTGAAATATCCATAATAACAAGCGTAATTGTAGGAACATTCCCTCCTAATTCTTTAATCGTTGATTCAAATTGAGGAAGAATAAACATTGTTATAAAAACCACGACAACTAAAATTAAAACAAGTAAAATACTTGGATAAATCATTGCTGATTTTGCTTTTTGCTTAACTTTACGATCATTTTCATAATAATCAGCCATATTTTCTAGAACTCTATCTAATGAACCAGTTACTTCACCAATGGCTACCATCTTTACAAAAAAATCAGGAAATACTTTACTATGTTTTTTAAAAGCATCAGAAAGAAGAACACCAGATTGCACATCTTGATAACAAGTATTTAATACTTTTTTAAAAGCTTTAGTAAATTTTTGATTTCTTAAAGTATTTAATGAATTACTAATAGGAATACCAGCTTTCACCATAACCGCAAACTGCCTTAAAAAAGTAATAACTTCATTCCTTTTAACTTTACTAGAAACAGCAAGAAAAGTATTAACCTTCTTTTCTTTAACTAACTCATAATTAAGTAAAATAGTTTTTTCATTTTTTAACTTCGCTTTTAAAGTAAATTCATCATTTGCTTCATAAACAATATTTTTTCTTTTACCAGCGTTATTAATAACTAAACATCTATATTTCGCCATATTAAATCACCAAACTCAAATACCAATTTAGTATAATTTCACCAAATAATAAACTAAATAAAATACCAATAACTAAATAAGGACCAAAAGGAATTTCTTCTTCTCTTGATCTTTTCTTTAATTTAATTAAAATTAATTCAATTACACTACCAAGTACACTACCAACTAAAACAGATAATAACCAATTTTGCCATCCCAAAAGAAATCCCCCAATACCCATTAAAATGACATCACCAGTTCCTAAACAATCTCTTTTAGTAATTAAATAAGCAATTAATTTAATAAATAAAAAAGAAAAAAAGCTAATACCAAAACCAATAAAATTCTTAATCGGAACTTCTTTATTAACCAAACTAACATATAAAAGAAGTCCACAAGTTAATACAAAGAAAATAATTAAAGACCAATCATAAATAAACTTATGATTAAAATCAATTCCAAATATCACAAGTAAAATACAAATAATTAATTCCACAAAAATTAATTCAACAGATAAATGATACATTAAAAAAGCTAATAAAAATAAAATCCCCCCACTTAATTCAAGTAAAAATGAATTAATACCTATCTTAGCTTTACAATATCGACATTTACCACCTAAAATAAGATAACTTAAAAGAGGAATATTATCATACCATTTAATTGGTGTTTTACAACTAGGACAAAAAGAATCCGGTTTAACAATACTCATCTTATTTGGAACACGATAAATAACCACTCCAATAAATGAAGCTAAAACCGTTCCTAATATAAAAAGAAAAACACCAATAATAATATTCACTTAATCACAAACTCCCTTAAATTTTCTAATTCACGAGCAATAGTTCCAGTATAGCGATAAACAACAGTAAGTAAAGTAATTGTTGTTAGAGTTAATAATAAAGTAATTACAATAGTAATTAATAAAACATAACCATCTCTTTTCATAATGCTTTACTAACTCCATAATCTAAATTTTCAATTACAAAATAATTCTTTTCATTATTTTTGATTGAAACAATTAAAATATTATTATAAGTATAAGACAAACTATACTTATCTTCATTATCAACCATTTCATAACTACTATTATAATAAACCAATTCTTTATTATTAAAGTAAGCTTTAACACCATCAATTTTTTTAGTATCATAAATAGTATCAATAGTAATACAAATATTTTCAAAAAATTGATATTCTTCATACTTATGAACACCATTAACTGATAATAAATAAGTAGAAAGAATCACACCAAAAGTAAGTAAAAATACTCCAACTGAAACAAGAACCTCAATTAAAGTAAACCCTTTTTTCATTATTTAGACTCCTGTAAAATTTCATCAAGAGAAATCTTTTTACTTACATAACTACCAAAAGAAAGTTCATACTCAGAATCATAATAAATCTCATTAATAACTTTCTTTTCAATCTCTAATTCATGCTTACCAATAATTAACACAAAAGTTTTAATAACATCTTCAGCACTTTCACATTTAAAACTCCAACAAGAAACAAGTCTAGAATTATTAACTAAAATGAAAGTAGCCATTGAACCTCTAGTATAAATAAAAGCATAATCATTTTTAATAACTTTCCTCAAACAACTAAATAAATACTCACCATACAAATGAGTCTTACTAATTTTAGAATTTAAACCTTTAGCAATCTGACGAAAACTATTGATAATCTCACTAGGAACAAAATAATCATTAAAAACAATTCCTAAATTATATTTATAAGAATTTTCAATAATTTTATAATTTTCCTTGTACTTATCATAATCATTCTTGATTTCTTTATTTTTTAATTGAACCGCTCTATTAAAATTAATCTTAGGTAAAGAATTAATATCATTAAAAATTAAATCACTACAAATATATAAAACGATAGAATACTTATCAGGAAAATGCTCTTTTAAAGTTTTAACAATTTCATCAATATTTGTAATCTTACCTTTTTCAACTTGACTAGGATACAAATCAATATGATAAGAATTAATCATTTTATCATTTTTAAAATATCTAGCTTCAATAAATGGATCACCAATATCACAATAAATTAATTCTAATCTATTTCTATCAGGTAAAGAAAAAAACTTTTTTTCATCATCAAGAGAACTTTTAACTTTAACATATCTAATTAAAACAAAAGCTCCAATAATTACTAATAATATTGCAATAAATATAATAGCTATTTCCATTTATATTCACCCCTATTTTTTAAATGTAAAAATATAATTACTTACATCAGCATAAACTATATTACATTCAATACCATATTCAATCTCTCTATTAAATTTTACAGCATTTATAAGTGAATTTTCTACTATTTTTTTATCATTATAAAACACGTTACCATCAGAACAAGTAAATTCCATATCCGTTTCATAATTTTCAATAATATATTTTTTTAATACTTCAACTTTATATAGTGTAGAACTTTTATTAAGTAATTGATCATTAATTCTAGTCACGAATAAAAGAGAACTAACAATAGTTCCTATAACAATTGTTGAACAAGCAATTGCCACGATTATTTCAATTAATGTCATTCCCTTTTTCTTTTGCATATTCTTTTATTATCATTAAAGGCTCATCAAAATATGATGAGCCTAAAAAATTTAACATTTATTTAATAAATTATTACTTAGCAGCAATTGTACCATTAGTGCCAAATGTCCAAGTTGCAACAACACCATCTAATGTATAATCAACACTTGTGACAGAGAATAAATCTTTATATACGCCATTAGCAACTGCAGTTTCTGGACAAACAATTGCAAATGTTCCTGTTAATGAACCTAAATCAGCAAAAGAGGTTTTTAAATCAGATGTCTTTTTGCCTTCAGCAACATATAATTGATTATTTTTTGCATCATATTCAAATCCTTCAACATCATCAGTTAATAATGTTGATGTTACAAGTGTTTTTGCTTGTGTTAATTCAGTAACAGCATTACTTTCTTTAGCTTTTGTTGTGAATCCCATATAACCAACGACTGAGACTGATGCTAAGATTGCTAAGATTGCAATAACAACTAATAATTCAACTAAAGTGAATCCTTTTTCTTCCTTTCTTTTATTTTGTAATTTAATTAGTAAGTTTTTCATTTTAAATATCTCCCTTTTAACTTATTTTGATAAATAACAATTTATCTAATTGTATTTTATAATTTTTAATTTTCTTTTACAATCATATATTTAAAATATTTATTTATAAATAAATAAATAATTATAAAATATTATTTTTTTATATACTTTTTATTATAAAAATATATATTTTTTTGATTTATTGTATTAAATTTGTCTTATTTTAGTTTCAAAATTAAGCATCAAAAATCATAGTGTGTCTTACATGAAATGATTTCTAAAATATTATTATTGATTCTATAAACCAATCTATTGGTATCATCTATTCTTCTACTCCACCAACCAGATAAATTTCCTTTAAGTGGTTCTAGCTTACCAATACCATCATAATAATTTCTTTCAATATCTTTTATAAGAAGATTAATTCTTTTTATTATTTTTTTATCTTGTATTTGCCAATACAAATAATCTTCCCATGCTTCATCAAACCATGCTTTTTTCATATTATTTACTCAATAATATCATGCTCTTGAACTTTTCCATTTTCAAAAGCTTTAATCCCACGTTTTAAAAATTCAATATTAGAGTTTGAATAAAATGGATCTGCAGTTATTTCAAACGGAATTCTTCTTTCTTTTGCAACTTTTACTGCAAATATAGTAAAAGCAGTACTCATTGTCATTCCCATTTCAGAACACACTTCTTCTAAAGTTTTCTTTGTAGTTTCATCTAATCTAAAATTAACATTAACTGTTTGTGGCATTATTAATCACCTCAATATTATTTTATGACAATATAATTACATTTACAATATATTGTAATTACATTTAATTATTTTACAGCAATATTGATTCTTTTATAGTTGAATAACGATTTTTCACTCATTATTTTATGCATAATAAAATTTGTTATATTGTTAAATCTATTATCATTTAATGTTTAAATGTAAAAATATTAGTAAATAATTACTTCACAATTATCACATGCATATAAATCATCATAAGGTGTTCCATTTTTTACAACTAATTGATTACTAATTATTTCATTAGAACGAAATATTATTGAAACAGTAAGTGTATATAAATCATATACTTTCCCTTTGCTATCAACACCATTACCATGAAGACCAATTTTTATTTCACAATTTTCACCTTTTCTTTCTCTTTCAATTTTTGCTAGTCTAGCAAATTCTTCTTTTAATTTTTTACCTTTTTCAATTTTTATCATTTTTATCCTTCTTTCTTTAACAGACATTTATTTTGCATCTATTTATATGTACATTTTATAACAAATATCATACTTTTTTCATAATATTTGTTAGACAAAATTCGACATTATTTTTTATTTTAATAATGAAACGAAAGGAATTACTTTATTTATTAAATCAAAGTTTTACACACCAAAGTGTGAATGTGGATGTAATAGATGTAATATTCATTCATATCATAATAGAATTATTAACCACTCTCGTTTTACTGATGCATCCTGTAATATAATTTATCGACAAGTAAGATATTTATGTAAAGAATGTGGTTCTACTTTTCTTGAACCTAATTTTATTTCTATTGGTAGATCAAATCAATCTGATACTACTATTAGTTATATTTTGAAAGAACTATAAACCAAATCGTCTTTTTCTGATATTGCTTCAAGAGCTAATGTTTCTTCGCAAACAGTTATCAATATCTTTGAAAGATATATTAATTGCAAACGGAAATATCTTCCTAAAATACTTTGTATTGATGAATTTAAAAATCTCTCTTTTGGTAAAGGCAAATATGCTTGCTTTTAGATTACCAAACCGGAGAGATTATAGATGTTCTAGCATCTAGAAGACTAGATTATCTACATTCATATTTTAACAATATTTCAAAAGAAGATAATACTATTAATAAATCATTTGTTAATTTTTTTATTTGCATATTGTGTATGATTTATTTTTTTATGATTCAAAAATATATTACATTTGGAATTTAAATTTATAAAAAAAAGAAAAGCCAAGAAGATTATTCCTCTTGGTTTTATCACACGAAAAGACTATGAATAATTTAAATATTAAAATTTATTTTTCATAGTCTATTTTCGTACGTTTTTAAATTATTAATTTAGAATATTATTTTGTATATGAATATGTATAATAGACACCTATTACTTGATTATTTTCATCATATGCCATTACTGTAACAGATGGTTGAGAATTAAGAGTTGCTTCTTTATCAACTAATACATATTGATTGTTATATGTATATACTGTAGTTCCATATATATTTTCAACAATTGCATTATTTAAATCAACCTTTGAATCATCAATCCATTTTAATGCTTTAACAGAATTAATGTTTTCATCATCTAATTTAAATAAAAATGATGTTATACCACCACCAATAGCTGAACCAGAAAATGAGAATACCATTTCATATCTTACAGCATTGTCTATTTTTGAAAAACTAAACTTTCCATCTACAATATCAATACTTTTTCCTGTAGAATTTGATAAAACACCTTTATTTTCAACAATAGGATTTCCAATAATATTTTTATCATCACTTCCAGTAACTAAATTAATTTTAGATGCAACAATTGTACCATAATTAACGCAATTTTTTGTTTCAATAGTAACCATTTTATCAATAATATTACTAGGATTAGAAATTAACATCGAAGCAAAACCATTATTAGCATTTGTGTTAATTATTGTTCCATAGTTAATACAATTATCAAAAGTTATTTTTTCACAATAACTTGTATATTTTTGAGTAGTAGTAGTATATGTTCTGCCAACAAACACACCAGTAAAACCACCTTGGTTGTATATTGTTGCATAATTAACACAATTTTTTAATGTTAAATTTGATTTACCAACCCAATAAACAAATAATCCTACATTATTATCAGAATAGTTTCCAAATCCAAACATTTTAACATTTTCAATCAAGACTTTAAAATTTGATTCATCTTCATTTTGTTCATTTTTTTGATTAATCATTTCGATTAATCTAATTCCATGATCAATTGTAGAACTGCTTGTTGTAAATGATAAATTTTTAATTTCAGAATCACCAACAATATCATAAAATAAAAAGCCATATGCATTAAATTCTAAATACATTTGTTTAGAACTTTCTTGTAAATTTGTTATTGTATGATTATTAAAGTCAATATGTCCTGAAAAATATTGAATTTGAATATTTTGTTCTACATTTTCAAAATCCAAATCAGTTAAGACAGAGAAATAATTTCCTTGTGTAGCCAAACAATCATATTTTTTTGAATTTGAAGCCAAATAAACCCATTGATCCATAGTTGAAATTAAATATGGACTTCTTTCGGTACCAAATCCACCAGCAAAATTACTCATCTCTTCTAATTTTTTATCTGTAAGATTTTCTGTTGGTTTAATATTTTCTGGTACATTTAATGTTGTTTTTGTTGTATCTGTTGTTACTATTTCACCAACTGTATTTTCATTTGTAACTGTCACTTTTACTGTTGTCGATTCTTTTGGTGTTGCGACAATTGTTGATACTTTTGCAACACTTTCAACTTGTACATGTCCACTTTCAATTTCAATATTGCCTTTAACTTCACCAAATTCATGATATGAATTATTAGCAACAGCAATAACAACAATTTTATCTGCTGATCCGTAATGATAAACAGAATCTTGACCAGCATTAATAGTTAATGTACCACCATTTGTTCTTATTAATGCTTCTTTGGTTTCACTACCTATATATTTAATTGATTCAATTGTGTTACTACCAACATCTAATCCTGTTTTTAAATTAGTAAATAAATTTTCTGATGTTATTTCAAAATTAGTTTTTAAATAAATACTATAACCATTCCAATTAGAAATTTCATTTTCACTTCCAACAAATGCAAATACATTTAAATCTTGTGTATATTCAATATTTGTAGGTGCTACAACTGATTTATTACCATCTAATAAGAACATTCTATTTGTATCTAAATCATAGACATAATTATATCCATCTGTTGTAGGTGTTAACTTTTCTACATCTACTCCACCATTTGCAAGTTGTTGAACTGCTTCATGTGGTGTTGAAGGTTTATTTGTTACTTCTTCAGCTTGTAATATTGTGTTCATTTGAGTTGTTAAACCAATATCATTACTTTCATGTGCTTTCTTTGTAAAGCCCATATAACCTACTACACTGACTGTAGCAAGTACTGCTAATATTGCTATTACTACTAATAACTCTACTAACGTAAATCCTTTTTTCTTTTTCATATGTTTCCTTTCTTGAGTTTCTCTTCTAACTCTTTTATTCTTTCTTCTTTTTCATGTAGAACTTTATTTTGTGTTTTTTCTTTCTTTGCAAATAACATTGATATTACTACCATTAGAACAATTAATATCACTATTAGTATTAAATCTACGATTAACCATCCTATCATACTAATTCCCCATTTCTCATTTCGATTTTTAATTGTCCACTTTGTTTGATATATCCTATATCTATTTGCTTTTTTACTTGTTCTACTTCTTTTTCGCTTTTTACTTCTATCTTGATTGTTTTTAAGAGTAATGGTTCTACTTCTTTACTTACTTTTATTTTCCCAAAGTTGAACTTTACTATTAATGTTCCATTTAAGACTACTATCTTACCTATTATCTTCCCTTTTCCATATGTTAAAGTTTCATATGATTTTCGAACATTGACATTTACATCTTTTAAACTTAATGCATAACTAACGATTGCATCATAATATTTTTTATGTTCGTCATCTAATTTTTCTAACTCTTCAGTAAAGATTATATCTTCTGGAACTTTTTCTAATACTACCTTATTTTCTGTATCTATTTCTTTTTGATTTAAGAAATCTTCTAATCGTTTTATTTCTTTATCTAATTCTAAACATTTAATTTGATAATTTAACGATTCATCATTATTTCCCATTAAAAATGAAATAAGATATCTTATAGTAAGTGCTAGTAGTACTAGTAAAGTAAAAAACAGTCCTATATAAACTACTTTCAAATTACAAATTCCCCCTTTTTTCACAAAAATGATACCCCCCCCCGATGGTTTTTGTCAATATTTATTTTCATTTAAATAAACGATTGTTCACTATTTTTTTGTTTTTTCTTATTTTTTTATATTTATTTCTCAAAAAATTCTCATTTTTTATATATTTAATTCCATAAAAAAAACAAACATCGTTAAGATATTTTCTTAATTATGTTTGTTTTAATATTCTTTTAATTAAACTTTGATGTTCCAATCAACATTCCAGTAGAGTCATATGCTTTAATAAATACACTGACAGATGAATAAGTATCATTTTCTCCAAATGTTCTACCATCCTTTTTTTCAAAAATAAGTTCTAATGTTCCTGATGTATTATTAAAATAAATTCCATATGAATCATATTCATATTTCTCAGTAGAATTTTTTGCAATGATTGTATATTTTGTACTTGAAACATTATTAGACTTTGTTAAATCATAAACAAATTCAGTTGTATTTGAAGGAACACCATCATAATACATGCTTGAAATAACATAAGAAACTTTAAATGATGAAGCATCTACATTAGTTGAAATCTCATTAGTTAATAAATTAACTTGAAGATCTAAATTCTCTATTTCAAAAACATTATCACCCACACTATATAAACTTTGATATTTTGTTGTATATTCGGCAAATCTATCTTTAGCAATATCTTTATCAAAAACAGGCGCAAATCTTGCACATCCATCTTTATCAGTTGCCTTAATTTTTCCATAATTTGCAACATTATTTAATTCAACAAAACTATAACAATCATTTTCTATTTCATTTACAACATAATTTCGATGTCCGTAAATAACTCCAACTTGATTTTTACCAACAATATTACCATAATTAAAACAATTAATAAATTGTACTTTTACATCTTTTGCAGTATCACCATAATCATTTTTGCTTAACGACCATCCACTACCAGTAAAAACACCTGTAGTAGTTCCACCATTTGAAACATTCGCATAATTAACGCAATTTATAAATTTAATCGATTTAAAATTCTTAGCGTAATTACTCCAAAATACACCATATATTCCAGAAGAAAATGAAACCGTTTTATCTGAAGAAACAGTTATATTATTAAGTTCTGCATCAAGCTTACCATTATTCGTTGTAAAATCATTAATACTAATTAATGTATATGCTGCTCCATCATCAAAAACAATGTCCATATTTTTAATAATAAATTTTCCAAAAACAGTTTGAATTAATGAATATCTTGCTTCAGGATTAACGTGTTTATTAAGTTTTAATTTAAATCCATTTCCATCGTATTCACCTGTAAATACTCTTATGACATAATTTTCATTAATAGCAGAATCAACATTAATATTATTGATTTGTTTAAAGTAATAAGCTTTTCCATTATATTTTGATAAATTTTGAAATGAATCAATATTTTTTACAGATGAATAAATTTTATTTATATTAGAAAATTGATTTCCATTTTCAATTAAATATGGACTGCGTTCAGTACCAAACCCACCTGCAAAATCATTCATTTCAGTTAATTTATCACTTGTAACATTTTCTGTTGGTTTAACACTTTCTGGTACATTAAATGTTGTTTTACTTGTATCTGTTGTTACAATTGTTCCAACATTGTTTTCATTTGTTGCTGTTACTTTTACTGTTGTACTTTTTGTTGGTTTTGCAATAATTGTTGATACATTTGCTGTATTTTCTACTGCTACATGTCCATCTTCAACCTCAATATTTCCTGTTACTGTTCCATATTCATGATATGATTTTCCAGCAATTGCTTTAATAACAACATTTTTTGCTTCACCATAATGTCTTACTGTTGCTTGTCTTGCATCTATTGTAAGTGTTCCTGA
>OJMH01001715.1_pt1 | contig 20859 bp, 20 predicted proteins | sample 1597111 | NCBI WGS metagenome assembly OJMH01 (sample SAMEA2452115, study PRJEB22498) | human gut metagenome | reverse complement strand
TCTACTGCCATATCCTGCTCCTTGCCAGCGACATGTTCAAAATAATCTTCTATCCTGCGGTCTGGTCGTGTCTGTTTTTTATTATATTCTTCTAATGCCTCATCGAATTCTTTGTGGTATACTGTCTTTACATCGTCAATCAGATTTGATGTTCCGTAGACAATAAAAATATTGTCTTTGCTGTAATCTGATGATTTATATTTCCGCAGATTATGCTTTGCAACACCTGCCAGCTTGGATTTCGATGTAATGGCACTTTTCTTATTGCTCACATGAGCTGTATATGAAATATTTCCCATTCGCATCTCCTTATCTGTAATATATTCTTATTCGTAATTTCTGTCGGAGCAGTGCGGTTATCATCTTGGCTCTGCCATAGATGATAACCCCCTAGCAGTTTCGTCATACTGACAAAACTGCGGGGGCTCTCCGAGGGTTTTGGCATCAGCCTTTAAACCTCATCTGCACTTAAACACAATCTCATTTATCACGATTTCCTCTGCCATCGCTCTCGCCTGATTCCGCAAATACAGCTGCTCCATAAATGTTTTCTTTTTACCCATCATATGCTTTTTCAACCAAGTCTCTTCAATATTGTCCAATCGTTCATAAGCTTCTTCGTTTATTGCTTCTGCCTGCTTTTTCAACTGTCCCATTCTTGCCATATGACGATACCCAGAAGGTTTATTTTCTTCCATATACCTAAGCCACATCCGACCATATTTTCCTATATCCGTAAGATTGTATTCCGCTTCATCAACAGATAAAAGAGGATATAAAATTCCATCCACTTCTTTATATTCAACACCTAATTCTTCAAATAATGTCATAGTCATTGTCCTTTCCTTTCAAGACCGCAACATCGCAAGGTCTATATATTTTGCAACCTTGCAAGCTTCAAGATTGCAAAACCTGACACTTTGCAATGTTGCGATGTTAGATTTTTATGCTCGCAAATTCCAGTACCAGTTATTATTGCAACGCTCAGCCTTTATCTTAAGTTCCTTCTTTGCTGTCTCAAGTGTTCTTTTCGATATTCCTTCCTGTGCTGCAAGTTCTATAATCTCTGTACTTAAAATTTTCTGTGTTCTTTCTGCCTGTTCTCTTAAAAATTGCTTTGCCATCTCAAGTTTACTTGCCTTTGGCACCATACCGCTCAGTACTTCATCAGCAGTAATTTCATAATCACCTAACCAATGAAATCCGTCCTCTGCCAATTCAAATGCTTTTGGATGACCAAATGCTGCAAGATTATTCTTTATCTGTATCATTGCCCTGAGGTTGCTCTGTCCTTCAATTCTGCCGACAAGCATTACACTCCTTGCCACAGCAAAGAAATCAATGGAACCCATTCCCCGGTAAGCAGCCTTTGCTCCTGAGCCTTTATTCATATGACCGATAAGAACAATGGCACATCCTGTTCTTTCAGCTATACTTCCAAGCTTCTTCGTCATTTCTCTGGCTTCATTTGCCCGGTTCATATCAGTATCACCGCCAAGATAAGCCTGTATCGGATCAAAAATGCATAGCTTAGCATTTTCTCTTTTTATAGCTTCCTCTATCCTGTCATCCGTCATACTGACACTCTTATCAGACTCATCTATGATTGATATTCTGCTACAGTCTGTATTTGCTGCTTCCAGCCTCGGCTTGACTGTATCTGCAAGTCCGTCTTCTGCCGTCTGATATATTACATTTACAGGCTCAGTAATATTCATATTTTCATCTATACGTTCTCACCTTGACAGCTTTGCCGCAATATTGAGTATCAGCGTAGATTTTCCATCACCTGGATCTCCCTGCACTATTGACAGCTTTCCATAAGGGATAAACGGATACCACAGCCATTTAATCTGCTGTGATTCTACCTCAGAGAGGTGTATCATTTTTAATTCTGTATTTGTTTCCACTGTCTGCCTCACTTTCGTAAATAATCATTGTCTCAAAAGTGGGCTGCTGTTATACTTTAATTGGTGTTTTGGTAACAGAAGCCCGCTTTTGTTATCTGCCGTGGCTTTCCCGATTGCCGTCAGGAAAGCCACTATTTCTGCCAGAGATATTTTGCACCATCCAGCATATCCACAACTGCTTTTATCATAGCAAGATAGTCATGCTGCAATTCTTCAATATCTGTATAAGCTTCACCATCAACCGGTGATTCTTTTTCTTTTATCTGTCCTGTTTCTATGATTTCATCATACATTTTGTGAATATCTGCCTGCATATTCTCAATTGTCTGCACAAGCATATATACTGTTTCTTTCTTACCTACAACACAGATTCGACCATAGATACAGCATCTTGTAAAAAATGTTTTCTTCATCATTCCACTTGCCTTGATTCTGGCTTCTATTTCACGCCTTTCATAGTCCGATATGCGAAAACTGATTGTCGGATTCTTATGAACTCCACTCACTGAATACCACCTCCATTCCCTGTACCCGGCACAAATTCCTCATTAAGCTTATCAGCCATCTCAATCTGCTCTGTCGGAAACATATGTGCATAATGAAATGTGATCGTCTGACTCTCATGTCCAACCCTGTTTCCAATGGCTACAGCCGAAAAACCCAGGCGGATAAGCAAAGAAATGTGCGAATGCCTGAGATCATGAATTCTTATTCTCTTTACTCCTGCCGCTTTAGCTCCTCTACTCATCTCATGATGCAGATATGACTTCGTAATCTGAAATATTCTGTCATCTCTTCCATATCCATACAGCATTCCGATAAACTGTCTTAACTCTTCTACCAGAAAATCAGGAATTACAACATCCCTTCTGCTCTTTTCCGTCTTAGGATCTGTGATGATATCTTCACCATTGATATACTGATAAGACTTTGTGATATGAAGTTTCTTGTTCTCAAAATCAATATCTGCCAGTGTCAGAGCAAGCAGTTCACCTTCCCTTATTCCACACCAGTAAAGAATCTGGAATGCATAATAAGATATTGGCTTATCTTTTACACATTCTATGAACTTGAGATATTCTTCTTTTGTCCAGAAATCCATCTCATCAGCTTTGCCTTTACCAATTGTCCCAGCCTTCTTTACAGGATTTTCTCTCAGATTGTAAAAGCGTACCGCATGATTAAATATGGCTGACAGTTCTGACTGCATTGTTTTCAGGTAAGTCGGCTTATATGGCTTATCGTCTGCCTGTCTCTTCTTGATCATCTCATTCTGCCATTTGATAATATCCGCAGGACTGATTTCATTCATCTTCTTGTCCTTGAAATATGGAATCAGCTTCTTCTGAAAAATAACATCCTTTGTACGCCATGTGTTAAGCTTCAGCTTTGGCTTTAAGTCCTCCTCATACAGCTTGTAGAAGTCTTCAAATCTCATATCCAGATTTGTTGCCTGCTGCAGCAGAAACTTCTGCTCATACTCCAATGCCTCCTTTCTTGTCCGAAAGCCACGTTTGAGCTTTCTTTTGTTTTTACCTGTCCAATCGTTGTAGTGGAAGGAGACATACCACGTCCCCCTCGCCTCATCCTTGTATGCTGCCATACAACTGCTCCTTTCCCTTATGCTGTCTTATCACATAAGTCATATACTTTACTGTCAAGATACTTACGGCTGACTCTGCCGGCTCTGACATAGAAGCCTTTAGAAGATAATTCCTTGTTAGCTTCTCTTATTACTTTGTATGCATGAGATACCGATACATCAAGCATCTCAGCAACCTCTTTTGCTGTGTAATATAACTTCTCCATGACGCATTCACCTCCTCTCCCCGGCAATTACCGGTATGTATTGCTCTATCACATCTTAATTCTATCAACATCACTCTCTATTCTTTATCCCTTATCAGCAGAGTTTTTCCACCTCAAAGCAGATTTTTTATATTTTTAAGTAACCAGACATGATATCGTTTGCAGTTATAATGGTAAATCAAATCACTAATTTGTAAAATATTCTCTCATGGACTTTTTTCGTCAAAACATATTCTCTGACGGACTTTTTTATCTTTAAGTACAATTAATCCATACTTAAACCAATAAAGATGTTTCTACAAACACTGTCGGCGTCATCAGGTAACATTGTGGCAATACTGGCACATTGTGTGTTAAAAACTTTCTGTGCGATTAATTCTATAACCAACAAATTACGGAAGAGACACCACTGGTGTATTTTCACTAATTTGCACCAGTTTTTGGTGCTTCATATAATTGGGATAATTTTTGAAAATAAAAAGAAATGTGATAATAGATAATACCTATGACACTTCTGTTTAGTACTCATTAATATCTGTGGTACTATCAAAACAGGTATCATATAGGTATCATAATAAAAGAAAAAGCCCCATAAATGGCTTGTTTACGCCATTTATGAAGCTCTGTTTACTATTCAAACTCAATAGTTCCCGGTGGCTTACTGGTCAAATCATAGAATACTCTATTGACTCCCTTTACCTCATTTATAATTCTGCTCATCACTGTCTGAAGTACCTCAAACGGTATCTCGGCTGCTTCGGCTGTCATGAAGTCCACGGTGCGGACTGCACGGACTGCAACGGCATAATCATATGTTCTCTCATCACCCATGACACCTACTGAACGCATGTTGGTAAGGGCTGCAAAGTACTGGTTTGGCATCCATGATGGTTCCTCGCCGTGGGCCTCTTTGTACTCTTTTGCTGCCTTTTCCACTTCGCTTCTGTAAATCCAGTCTGCATTCTGGACAATGCGTACCTTTTCGGCTGTGACTTCGCCGATGATACGGATTCCAAGGCCCGGGCCTGGGAATGGCTGACGGAATACGAGATAGTCAGGTAATCCAAGCTCCAGTCCGACCTTGCGTACCTCGTCCTTGAAGAGGTTTCTGAGTGGCTCCACGATATCCTTGAAATCGACATGCTCCGGGAGACCACCTACGTTGTGGTGTGATTTGATGACTGCAGATTCTCCGCCGAGTCCACTCTCCACTACGTCCGGATAGATGGTTCCCTGCGCAAGGAAGTCAACCTTTCCGATTTTCTTGGCTTCTTCCTCGAATACACGGATGAATTCCTCACCGATGATTTTACGCTTACGCTCTGGCTCTGTGACGCCTGCAAGCTTGCTGTAGTAGCGCTCCTGTGCGTTGACGCGGACAAAGTTGATGTCGAACGAACCGCCTTTGCCGAATACGCCCTCTACCTCATCGCCCTCGTTCTTGCGGAGAAGTCCGTGGTCTACGAATACGCAGGTGAGCTGCTTGCCTATTGCCTTGGCAAGGAGTGCTGCGAGCACTGATGAGTCTACTCCACCCGAAAGTGCAAGGAGCACTTTGCCGTCACCGACCTGCTCTCTGATTTCGTCGATTGTGTTTTTGACGAATGAATCCATCTTCCATGTGCCTGCACATCCACATACGCCACGGACGAAATTGTAAATCATCTGTGTTCCGTTCTTGGTGTGAAGTACCTCCGGATGGAACTGTACTGCATATAATTTCTTCTCAACATTCTGTGTTGCGGCTATTGGACAATCTGCAGTGTGCGCAACTACCTCAAAGCCCGGTGCAGCCTCTGCAATTCTGTCGAAATGACTCATCCAGCATACTGATTCTGATGGCAGATCCTTGAACATCACGCCGTTTGCAGAATATGTGATTTCTGTCTTTCCATACTCTCCAACCTCCGGTGTGATTACCTTTCCGCCTAATTTATGCATCATAAGCTGTGCACCGTAGCAGATGCCAAGCACCGGTATTCCCAGCTCAAACAGCTCTTTCCGGTATGATGGTGAATTCTCTTCATAACAGCTGTTTGGACCTCCTGTAAGGATGATGCCCTTTGGATTCATTTCTTTGATTTTCTCAATGTCTATTTTGTATGAGTAAATCTCACAGTACACGTTGCACTCGCGGACACGGCGCGCAACAAGCTGATTGTACTGACCACCAAAGTCTATGACTATGACCTTTTCCTGATCCATGTTTTCCTCCTAATTGTTTATTCGCTATGCTGCTGTTTTACAATCTTTGAAACGTCACGTAATTGCTGTTTGCCACACTGTGGTGTAAACAATAACAAAAACATAACCTATGTTATCTGCTGCCATCTCATTGATTACGTAAAAGCAACATGTTTTCTTATGTCATTATAGATTACGGAGTGCTTATCTGCAAGCGATTTTGTTAAATTTCTGTTTTGATTTTATGTGCAATTACGTTATAATGAATTATAAACACTTTTATAGGCTGGGAGGTTTCATCATGAGTTTTAAAATAATCACTATAAGCCGAGAGTTTGGCAGTGGCGGTCGCTTTATTGGCGAGCAGATTGCTCAAAAATGCGGCATTGAGTTTTACGATAAAAAAATAATTGAGCATGTGGCAAAGGAGCTCGGTATCTCTGAGCAGATTGTCGCAAACCAGGGCGAATATGCACCTGCCGGAAATATTTTTTCATATGCATTTGTGGGGCGCGACATCACAGGAGTTTCTCTTTCCGACCAGATTTTCAATATCCAGCAGAAGCTCATCAAGGATATTGCGCAAAAAGAGCCATGCGTTATTGTGGGACGTTGCGCAGACTACATTCTTTCTGACAGGGATGATGTGCTGAATGTTTTTATAGAGGCAAACACTCCTGAGAAGGCTGCAAGAATAAAAAAGCTTTACCAAAAAAGCGATGACGAGGTCAAAAAGCTGCTAAAGGATGTCGATAAGAAGCGCTCTGTAAATTACCGCTACTTTACCGACAAGGAGTGGGGCAACAGAAAAAATTATGACCTGGTGCTAAACAGCTCTGTGCTTGGATACGATAAATGTATTGAGCTCATAACTGCTGCATACGCTTAACATACTTAATACACTTAATATATTTAATGAGCTTAATATGATCAGGCAGCGCAACTTTTGCACCAATGCAATACGGAAAATTGATATTATTATTACTATTAAAAAACCGTTTTCTTATTTTACGAAAAACGTAAATAGAATTACAACCTGTGTGTAATATTAAAAATACTCCCGCATAAACTGTAACAACAGAATATGCAGGAGTATTTTTTGAAATCATATATTGAGACAAGGGCGGTGGAAATCGCCAACTACATAGTTGAAAACAATGCCACGGTGCGTCAGGCTGCAAAGCAGTTTGGCATCAGTAAATCCACTGTGCACAAAGATATCACGGATGCTGACAGGCTGCTTCGCATTGACCCGGAGCTTGCCGCAAAAGCGCGTCACATTCTCGATATCAACAAGTCCGAGCGCCATATCCGCGGCGGACTTGCCACCAGAGAGAAGTATCTGCATCTGCCTCATGTGCATGCCGGCTGAGTGCATGGATGATTCTATCCCTGCATTGCTAGATGCGCCGTTTTCCGTACATCTGAGGCTTTTCGTTAATTCAAGACCTGTGTCACATGACTTGTGAGCACACCGTACAGCCACTTGCCCTCATCGCTTAGATCCTCATAGGTAAAGCCGCTTGTCTTATCGCAGGCAGGTGTTAGAAGCGCTGATTTTTCGTCCTTATTGGACAGATTCCAGCACACATAGCTGATGCCGTAGCTGTCGAGCAGGCTGATCCAGCTGTTTGCGGAATCTATGTCCACCTGACCGTTTCCGTCGGCGCTGCAGATGCCAAACTCTGATACAAATATCGGCAGTCCGGCGTCTGCCGCCGATTTTAGCTTGTTTTGCAAGTCCTCCTTGTGGGTTGCGGCATAGAAATGCAGTGTATACATGATATTATCATAGCCTGTGACAGGGTCCTTGACTGCCTCATCCACATTCTGGCTCCAGTTAGGTGTGCCTATCAGTATGACTGCATCCTTGTCGTAGCTTCTGATTGACGGAATGACCTCGCTGGCATAAAACTTCACATCTCCCCAGGTCGCACCTTTGCACGGCTCATTACAAATCTCGTAAATCACGTTGTTGTATGAGGCATACTGCTGTGCCATTTTGGCAAAAAATGTCTTTGCCACATCACTGTAGCGGTTTGGATTGCCCTCGTTTAGCACATGCCAGTCGATGATGACATACATGTCGTTGTTGAACGCGTACTGCACTCCGTTTTGCACAAGTGTCTCAAGCTGCTGCCTGTCACCGTCTGTGCAATAGCCACCGCTTTCGTAGGTGTACATAGCGAGCCTCACCACGTTTGCTCCAAAGCTTTTCAGCGTGGCAAAGCAATCATTGGTCACATACTGTGGATACCACGCAAGACCGTGTGTGCTGACTCCGCGAAGCTGCACCTCGTTGTTATTTTGATCAACGAGCTTGCTGCCCTCCACATGCAGCTTACCGTTTACTGACGGACAGGCAAGAACTGAGCTCTCCTGTCCGTTTTCTGTGGTGAGCTGCTCTGTATCAGCCACATTCTGATTTTCTGTACTGTTTTGCGTACTGTCCTCAGTATTATTTTCTGCAGAATTCACCGACTCAGTGGCTTTCTCATCCCTCTGTGATTCTGTCTCTTTGTTGCCCTTGTTACCACATCCTGTAAAAATCCCAAGCACCAGCACTGCAGCCAATACCAATGCTATATATTTCTTCATATTGTTATACTGTCTGACTGATTACTGAATGGATGTAACCTTGTAGTCCTCAGCCTCTACAGTCTCCTTTAATTTCTCATCGGAAATGTCAGAGCTTAATGTCACTACTGCAGTTCCGCTCTCATGGCTTACTGCTGCCTCACTAACTGCATCAAGTGCCTCGAGTGCCTTCTTTACTCTTGCCTCGCAGTGGCCGCACATCATTCCTTCGATATTCATTGTCTTTGTCATTGATTTTTCCTCACTTTCATTTGGTTTATTTGTTTTGTTTTTTCTATCTGGTGTTGCTTTTCTGTCATGCTTAGGATCATACACCCTGCACAGATTCAGCCGCAGGGCATTGGTAACAACGCAGAAGCTCGACAGGCTCATCGCCGCCGCTCCAAACATAGGATTGAGCTTCCATCCTAATAAAGGATACCACAAACCGGCCGCAAGTGGAATACCTATTACATTATAGAAAAATGCCCAGAACAGATTTTCGTGTATATTTGTCAATGTAGCACGGCTTAACCGCACTGCTGCCGGTACATCTATCAGGCGGCTCTTCATCAGGACAACATCCGCTGCATCTATCGCCACATCACTTCCCGCGCCGATTGCAATTCCCATATCCGCACGTGTGAGCGCCGGTGCATCATTGATTCCGTCACCAACCATGGCTACCCTGCCCTGTTTTTTTAGCTTCCTTATGACAGCCTCCTTACCATCCGGAAGCACACCTGCGATGACTTCGTCCACTCCCGCCTGCTTTCCAATGGCATTGGCAGTCTGCTCGTTGTCACCGGTGAGCATAACAACTCTGATACCCATATTTTTAAGCTGTCTGACAGCTTCCGGACTGTCCTCCTTTATTGTATCTGCAACGGCTATGATACCGCAAAGCCTGTCATCTGCGGCAAAGAACAGAGGAGTTTTTCCTTCCTTTGAAAATTCGACAGCTTTCGCGCGCATATCATCTGACACTTTTACAAATTTGCTGACAAAAGCAAGATTTCCTGCTTTTATCATTTTGCCTGCAAGTATTGCAGTCAGGCCATTTCCTACAACAGCGCTAAAATCCGTCACCTCTGCGACAGCGATTTCATCCGTTTTAGCGCGCTCCATAATGGCTTTTGCAAGCGGATGCTCGCTCTTGGCCTCGACTGATGCGGCTATTGCAAGAAGCTTTCCGGCATTATTGCCGTTTTCCTCAAAAAATGTATCATCCGGCACGATATCCGTCACCTTCGGCTCACCGCTTGTTATGGTGCCAGTCTTATCAAGAGCCACAATCTGTGTGCGGCCTGTTGCCTCAAGGCTTGCCGCTGTCTTGAAGAGTATACCGCTCTTTGCGCCCTTGCCATTTCCTACCATTATCGCAACAGGAGTTGCCAGTCCAAGTGCACACGGACAGCTTATCACGAGCACCGAAATGCCTCTGGCAAGCGCAAAGCCAACAGTCTCACCGACTATAAGCCATGCTATTATTGTAATGATTGCAATTGTAATAACCGCCGGCACAAATACTCCCGATACCCTGTCAGCGATTTTTGCAATAGGTGCCTTTGTCGCTGCGGCATCAGAAACCATCTGTATAATCTGTGAGAGTGTGGTGTCTTCGCCTACTCTGGTTGCGCGGCATTTTATAAAGCCTGACTGATTCACTGTGGCAGCGCTTACTGCATCTTTCGGCTGCTTATCCACAGGAATGCTCTCTCCTGTGAGTGCCGATTCGTTGACAGCGGTTGTTCCATCTATTATTTCACCGTCCACAGGGATATTTTCCCCCGGTCTGACCACGAAAATATCGCCCTTTTTCACTGCATCCACAGAAATTTCCTGCTCCACGCCATCCCTTACAACGGTTGCTGTCTTTGGGGCAAGCTGCATCAGGCTCTTTAAAGCGTCTGTTGTTTTGCCCTTTGAGTGCGCTTCAAGCATTTTTCCGACAGTAATCAGTGCCAAAATCATGGCTGCGGATTCAAAATAAAACTCATGCATATATGACATGACCGCATCCATATCGCCATTCACCTGCGCAGCTGTCATGGCAAAAAGTGCATACACGCTGTATCCAAACGATGCCGCAGAGCCAAGCGCAACAAGCGTATCCATGTTGGGAGCGCCGTGAATCAAGCCCTTAAAGCCACTGATAAAAAACTTCTGGTTTATGACCATTACCGCCACTGTAAGCAGAAGCTGCAAAAGTCCCATAGCCACATGGTTTCCATTGAAAAACTCAGGCAACGGCCAGCCCCACATCATATGTCCCATGGAAAAATACATGAGAACAACTAAGAATATGAGCGATGCTATAAGCCTGTTGCGCAGCTTCGGTGTCTCCCTGTCTACAAGCGCATCCTGCGCTGCCTTTAGCTGCTCTAAGCTGTTATTCGCTTTGTCATTTTCTGATTCTGTTGCTGTGCCTTTGGGACTCGCTCCATAGCCCGCCTGCTCTACCGCCTCCACTATCTGCGCATCTGTCGCGCTTCCCTCGACTCCCATCGAGTTGGTCAAAAGGCTGACAGAGCAGCTCGTCACACCATCAACCTTAGAGACCGCCTTTTCCACTCTGGCAGAGCATGCCGCACAGCTCATTCCTGCAACTGTATATTGCTTCATACTGTCTGTATTTCCTTCTTTCTACTATTCGAATCTAACTATTCAGAAGCCTTTTCTAAAATCTCTCAATTCCTGTCACCTTGAAATCCAGTCTTTCGATGGCAAATGTGATTTCCTCATCGCTTAGCTCTCTGGTTGCCTCAACATGTGCCACGCCATGCTTTAAATCCACATCTGCCGATACTCCGCTCATCTTCTGAAGTGAGCGTGTGACTGAGTTCTTGCAGTTCATGCAGTGCATTCCGTCTATGTGCACATCTGCTCTCGTGACAATCTCGCCTGTAAGCTGTACTGTGGCTTCCTCGTCCTCCTTCATGGCTCCACCGCCACAGCAGGCGCCTTCGCCCTTTGAATGCTTTATAGTCTCCTTTAAGCCCACAATCACCAGTGCGGCAATTATTGCTATTATTAATATTGTGATTATTGTACTCATTTTTATACCTGCCTTCTTATAATACTACTTCATAAGCTTCTGCAGTGTGTTCAAAAGCTCATCTATTGTCTCATCCTTGCCGGCTCTTATGTCATCTGCCACACACGTCTTTATGTGATTGGCCAAAAGGACTTTATTGAAGCTGTTGAGCGCAGCATTTGCGGCCGCCACCTGTGTGATGATGTCAGGGCAGTAGCAATCCTCATCCAGCATACGCTTGATTCCACGGATTTGCCCCTCTATACGGCTAAGTCTGTTGATGAGATCCTTATATTCCTGCTCTGACCGCTCTTTTTTGCGGTTGCAGCAACAGCATTTGGTTTCTTTTTCTGTCATGGGTACCTCCATTTGTTCTTTGTTCCGCATTATGCATTTGTTTTACGCGTCTAACCATACCCCTTATGGGTATCTGTCTTCAAGAGCATTATATACCCCGGTGGGGTATATTGCAAGGGCAGATTTCCTTATTGAGAAATTTTCATGTTATCTTCTGCTCCTCCCTCATGTTCTACAATAACCTGGTCTGTGATATTCTCCTTATTTTCTCCATCAAGAATATAATACTCCCCACTATACGGCACTTTATAGCTCACCTTAACGTCTCTGCTTATAGCTCCCAGTTTTTCAGCTTCTTTTGCCTCCGCTGGCAAAATATATACATCCTCATAACCGGTATATGAGTATATGCTTACCGTTTCATCTTTTTCCAAATAAACAGTCGGACCGCTATATTTTCTATACACCAGATCACGTGCCGAATCATTATTAACATCAATTAATGCCTGAATATGTTCAATCATATCGGCTGCAAATGACCTCACCGGCGTGATACACATACACAAGACAACTACAGTCACAACCGCTATCGCAGCAAAATATGCAGGATATCGTTTTGAGCTGTGAGTGGCATGTAATTCCTCGATACATTCTTTTCTTACCTGCTCAATATCAGGCATTTTATGTTGCGCAGCATGTCTTAAAATATCATTTTTCTTCATTCTGTATCAATCCTCCTTATCCAGATTTTTCCTAAGCTCCCTTAAGGTTCGATATAATCTGTTTTTTATGGTTGATTCCTTTACAGAAAAAAGGAGTGCTATTTCTGAAATATTTTTATCCATATAGTAATATAGATAAAATATTTTTTTAGTAAGTTCATCCTTCGCAGAAAGATATGTAAACACACTTTGTACTGTTTCTTTTGATATTGCTATATCGTCAAACGAAGTCTGTTGTACAGCTATATCATTTTCATCTGCCGACAAAATATTATAATCGTTCATTTCCTCAATGCCACGAAGCTTTTCTTTTAATTTATAATGACGAAAAATTTTTCTCTTTGCTATTTGCATTACAAGTGCATCCGGCTGCTTAAAATATGATATTCCATGTTTTCGTATTATTTTAACAACCTCTGTATAGGTTTCCTGAAATATATCTGCTACATCTTCAGTTTTTCCACATTTTACAATGATGTACGCTAAAACCTTCTGATTGGTTGAGGCATATAGCTCATTAAAAAAGTCATCCTGTGCCTTATTAATCAATCTGCATCCCTCCCTTCACTATATATGTGTCCCACACCATAGAAAAAGTTTCATGTTATACCATACTTTTATAATAAAAGCATGCAAGCTGTGTCCTGTCCCTCAGCTGCAGCTTTTCAAGTATGACACTGATATAGTTTCGTACGGTTCCCTCACTCAGATACAGCTCATCCGCTATTTCCTTGTTGTTTAGTCCTTCTGCAACCAGCTCTATGATTGAAAGCTCCTTGCCGCTTATATCATAGCTCTTCATTGCGTCAATGAACCGGGCCTGACCGGTGCCTGATGAAGCTTTACCATCAGCTCCGAACAGATGTGGTATCCTGTCCATTATCTGTGTTCCAAACACTGTCTGTCCGTTGTTTACAGCTCTAAGTTCCGGGGCAATACTCTCAAAGGCCTGTTTTAGTATATAGCCCTTCGCACCCAGCGAGATTGCTTTTACTATGTATTCATCATCCGAAAATGTGGTCAGAAGAAGTATTTTGGCATCCGGATATTTTCCGAGTATTTTTTCTGCTGCTTCAAGACCTGTCATGCCCTGCATCCTTATATCCATGAGCATCACATCGGGCATATGCTCCTCGTACAGCTTTACCGCCTGCTGCCCGCTGTCTCCAACCGCAGACACCTCTATGTCATCCTGTGCGCTCAGTATTGTATTCAGCGAAAGTGATACGAGATTATCATCATCTATTATTACTATCTTCATGTCCTGTTCCTTTCTTATTCATGCCTTGATTTTTATGCATTTTGTATATCCTCACTTCTTCATGAGCGTCACAAATATCCTGAAACCATCGTCTGCCTTTATACGCATGATTCCTCCTATCGCTGCAACACGCTCCTTTATATTTTTTATGCCTATTCCATCTCCTGTTTCTCCCGAAAGGCTTCTTTCGTCAACCGATGTGCCGTTGTCCATTATCTCAAGCTGGTAAAAGGCGGGATGCTCTCTGACTATTATCCTGATTTCATCGCCGTTACTGTGCTTAACTGCGTTGTTTACCGCTTCCTTTGCAATTGCAATAAAAGCATACTTGACATCTCTGGGCACATCATCCTCACAGTCATATTCGAGTGAAAATGCAAATGCACTGTCTGTAGGCTTAAGCTTCGCAAGCGCCTGACGCAAATCGACCGATTCATCGTACAAATCATGAACGCTTTTTCTCATGCTGTCCATTGCCGTATCGAGTGTACTCTTCAGATCTGAGATAGGCGCTTTAAGCTTTTCATCGGTATTTATCACACCGATTGCTCCCACCTGCAAAATAGAGCGCGTAATCATGTGACCCACGTTGTCGTGTATCTCTCTTGCGATACGGTTTCTCTCCTTTAGCGTGGCATTGTATATCTGCGCATTCTGCTTCTCGATAAGCTGGTGATTCATCTGCTCCATAAGCATGTCGTGCTCCATGGACGCATCTCTCATGCTGTGCAGCTTCATCTGATACCCCAAAAGCAGCTCTGTGAAATACGAAAGCATTACCGCAAAAGCCATGAGAAGTACAACCTCCAGGATATAAAAAATCCCGGGTGCTATATGTTTTATCTTTAAAATACAGTCCACCGATACAGCTATCCCCACTAAGGCTGCAGCCATCCTCGACACCGTGTATTTTCTCTTTCTGAATACCATCGCTGCATACGGCAGCATAAAAAATGATGGTGCAAAAAATAATCCGGACAGAATATAAACCACCAGAATCAAATCCAAAGCCCGGTCTGCCGTTTTGCTCTTGTTAGCCGGACACATCTGCGGCACATCCTGCATGTCTATAAATGTGCACACGATTATTCCTGTAAGTATACACGCTATCATGACGTAATCGACCTGAAGGGATACCACCATAAGCATCACGCTTGACAGAACTATTAAAAACTGACTACATATCTTATACATCAAAAGCCTCCATTTCCGTAAAATAAGCTTACAACAAATTCCATCAAACGTCACTATGACAAATGTCATTTTTTACACAACAATGCCTCATCCAAACATAAATACGAATGTGACATTTGACACTTACTTTCCAGCACGCCATATAGTAATCTGTTATTGAGCCAAATATCAGGCTTGCAACCAAAAATACAACATTATGGAGGCAATTCAATGGATATAACCAAAAATGCGATAGAAGTAACCAACCTTGTAAAACGCTACAAGGAGCTTGTGGCACTCGACCATTTCAATCTGACCGTTAAAACCGGCGAGATTTTCGGATTGCTCGGACCAAACGGCTCCGGAAAGACCACCACTATAAACTGCATACTTTCCCTGCTCACATACGATAAGGGAGATATAAAGGTATTCGGGCAGGAAATGTACTCAAACAGCTACGATATCAAACGCGAAATCGGCGTAGTCATGCAGAATGTGGCCGTGTACGACGAGCTGACTGTATATGAAAATATCGACTATTTCTGCGGTCTTTACGTGAGTGACAAAAAGCTCCGCGAAAAATATGTAAAGGAAGCAATGGATTTCGTGGACATAGCGGATTACAGCAAATTTCTGCCAAAGAAGCTCTCAGGCGGACTTTTGAGACGACTCAACATCGCGTGTGGCATAGCACACAAACCAAAGCTCATCTTCTTCGATGAACCGACCGTGGCTGTCGACCCTCAAAGCAGAAACAAGATTCTGGAGGGCATCAAAAAACTAAACCGTGATGGTGCGACAATCATCTACACCTCACACTACATGGAGGAGGTTGAACAGCTCTGCGACCGCATACTCATCATGGACAAGGGCAAGGCTCTCGCACTCGGCACAAAGGACGAGCTAAAGCGCATGATCAAAAATACAGAGACCATAAACGTAGAAATCGCAGACCTGTCAGAAGCACAGCTTGACGCATTAAAGCAGCTGCACAATGCATATCAGGTCAGCTTTGAAAACGGACAGCTTCGGATTTATTTCAGTGGCGGACGCCACAATATAATCCATGTGCTTGATTATCTAGAGCAGAATAATCTGTCCTTCGGTCAGGTGTACACGCAGCTTCCGACTCTTAACGACGTATTCTTAGAGATTACCGGAAAGGAGCTTAGGGATTGATGAATGGACTAAAATTATTTTTTCACAACGCAAAATACACCATGCTAAGCATGTTCCGCCTGAAAGTCACGCTGTTTTGGACACTTGCATTTCCACTGTTGCTCGCCACCTTTATGTATATGGCATTCGGAAATCTGTTTGAAAAGGATGAAATGTTCAAGACAATAAATGTGGCAGTGGTTGAATCTAAAAACGATGACACTCTGATGAGCGTGCTTGAGTCTCTCGATGTAAACCATACTGATTCCGTCAGTAAATCAGACGACAAGTCCGATAGCACAAATTCATTTTCAGACCTCATAAACATGAAGCTAATGGATAGCTCAGCAGCCAAAAAAGCACTAAATAACAAAAAAGTGACAGGCATTATTTACACAGAGGATGCTTCTTTAGTCGTGGAGGAAAACTCATACAATGCCACAATCCTTGAATCCATCCTGACACAGTACAAACAGCAAAAGGACGTATTTACAAACATAGCAAAGACTAATCCGGCTGCGCTTGAGACTGCAATTGCCGGGCTTTCTGAAACCGCATCAGAGTATAAAGAGATTTCACTTTCATCGGGAAATCAGGATGAATACACCAATTACTTTTACGCTGTTTTTGCGATGAGCTGCCTGTTCGCCTCATTTTCAGCCGTAAGCTCCACCTGCAGGCTGTTAGCTGATACAAGCCCTCTCGGCATGCGAAAAAGCCTTGTGCCGGCATGCAAAAACACCCTTATCTTTTCAGAGTATATCTCACTCTTAAGCATCCATTTTGCTGTTGAGCTCATAGCACTTGCCTACATGACTCTTCTTGGCGTGGATTTTGGAAATAAATATCCGGCAATCATCCTGACACTGTTTTTCGGCTGCATGATCGGACTTTCAATCGGAGTTATAATCGGTGCCATTCCTAAGCTCACAGAGGGCAGCAAAATCGGTATCTCTGTCGGAATCGGCATGGTGCTTTCCGTGCTTGCGGATTTATGTGCCAACGGTATAAAGGATATGGTCGAGCACAAGCTTCCTATTGCCAACCGCCTCAACCCAGCCTGTCTCATATCCGACTGCTTTTACTCGCTCAACGTATATGACAGCTACGACAGATTTTTCAGAAACATATCAATCATGGCAGTAGAATCAGTGATTCTTTTAATCATTGCCTTTGTACTGCTTCGGAGGGAAAAATATGCAAGTATTTAAATCATATTTCAAAATACTCAACAGACATATGGGCCAGATGATTATGTACCTGTCCATATTCATAGGTGTCATGGTCGTTCTCACTGCGACACGCACAAACAAAGCTGAAGGTGATTATGAGGCCATCAAGCCCAAATTTGCGGTATTTGACTACGACAATTCATCTGAAAGCAAAGCCCTGACAGAGTATCTTAAAAAGACATGCATCAAAAAAAATATTAAAAATGACAAAAAGGAAACTATGCAGGATGAGCTTTTTGCCAGAAACGTAAACTGTGTTCTCATCATAAAAGAAGGCTTTAGTCTCGATGTTGTGACCATACCGGGTACGCAGGCAGCGACCACCTTTGAGTCTGCCATAAACAGCTTTACGAAAACGTACAATACTTACATTGCTTCCGGCTACTCTGAAGCTGATGCTCTAGCCGCAGTAAATACCTCGCTAAGCCAGAAGGCTTCTGTCTCACTGCTCAGTGGCAAAAATGTCACCTCGCACTCAGGGATATACTACTGCTTCAGTTATCTGGGATGGGTGCTCCTTGTCATGATGATTGCAGGTATAGCTCCTGTTCTTCAGGTTTTCTCCAAAAAAGAAATCAAGGAGAGAATATCCTGCTCATCCTATAAATTTGCAAACTACAACCGCGAGCTGCTTTTGGGTGTGATTTTAACCGGACTTGTGGTATGCGCTGTAATTTTTGCCTCAGCTACAATCATGTTTAAAGGCAGCACATTCTCGTTTTCAGGTTTCCTGTTCACACTCAACATGCTCTGCTACATGCTCGTTTCACTGGCATTTGCCTTTTTCATAAGTAAAATCACCTCAAACAGTGAGATACTGAACATGTTTGCAAACACAGTGTCACTCGGCATGGCATTCCTGTGCGGTATATTTGTGCCGGAGGAATTTCTAAGTGATGGCATCATAAAAGCCGCTCACTTCCTGCCTGCCTACTGGTACAACCAGGCTGTAAAAAATATTGACTTTCATCCGGTCAGGGAGCTTGGCTTTATTTCAATATGCATGGGAATACAGCTTCTGTTTGCTGCCGCAATAATTGTCGTTGCCCTTCGCATCACAAAAGCGCCTGACGGCTTCAAAAAGCATACAGCAGCTGTAGCTGCTCATAAATAGCTCTGCCTCATATAAATATATACAACGAAAAAGCCGGTACATCATGCTTCCATGAATGTACCGGCTTTAAATACTTAGCAGTCCGTACGGGAATCGAACCCGTGTTTCCGCCGTGAGAGGGCGGCGTCTTAACCGCTTGACCAACGAACCGTGTATTATAATATCATGGTCAAACGAATAATGCAAGTATTTTTTTAATTTTTTTCAAAAAAATTTTCCGTTCATTTACCTTAAACATTTTCCCTTTAAATGCTTCTGGCTTTAATTCCATTTTCGTCCCTATGTATGCTCTGCGACAATCTATCATATTCCGGCTCCTTATCCCAAAGCACACGTTCTTATCCTCATATTTTATTTATACGTTTTCCTCTTGAGTAAGATTATACACTACTTTGGTCACACAACGGTCACACGGAGCACTTTTCCACGGATTTTGTAAAAAGTATACATTGAAAATGCCGAAAACTGTACAATTTTAGACAATTTTCGGCATTTGCGTATTTTTTATTCGTTATAATCAACTATTATTTATTATATTTTTTGTATATCTTTTCAAACGCAGGCATGGAGCGTTTAAGTCATTCAAATAATTTATTACTGCGTTAGCCTTGTTAATCTTATCTCCTACGGTTTCATTTATTATTACTGCTGAAAGGCCTATAGCTTCATCAATAATCATACCTTTTAAAGTATCACTTGTTACATCAAAAAATACCCTGCATTCTGTCTTTTCCTCTTCCTTTTGATTTTCAAGATTCTGCTTTGTATGTTCTCTATATTTGCCTCACTATGGCTGCCTGCTTACAGCGACTTTCTTCAAAATAAAAACAACGGCTGCAGCATCCACTTTCCGTGAATGATGCAGCCGATCTGTCGTTACATCGTGTAACTGTTTTAGACTCTGGCTTTGCGACCTTATGTTTCCATAAGTGTGCCTTGATAGGTGTAATTTTATCGGTTTTGGGTAGTCTTGTCAACAGACTCTATCCGGACTTCGGATGCCTTGTTTCGTGTCTTCAAATCATTTATTATCCAGAGATAATAAGTCTTGCCGTCCACATCAAGTTCATGTACCTCATCAATTTTCTGGTCATCAACTGTTACGTTACTAATGTCAGAATAATCTGTGACGCCCCATGCTGGAAGAACTTTATATTTCTTTTCAACAGCTCCCCTATAAACAGCATCTCTGCTCATAAAAAGATCAGCTAAAAATGTTTCTTTCCATGTATACTTTTTATCATCATGAAAATTAATCACCAATTTTCGTTCTCCACTATAATTATAACCATCTGAAACTGTTACAAAATCATAGCATTTTATGTATGTATTTGTTCTATTAATATCAACCTCTTCAAATTTAACATTATTATATCCCTGCATATAAACATGAACAATCCCATTATCCTCTATCTGACATAACTGTTTTTCTGACTTCACTTTTTCATCTACATCTAATAATGCCTCATCTACAGACTTATATTTATTTGGATGTACATCATTAATATATGACATTGCATTTCCATTTGCTCCACTTAAAAATTCATCATCCCTATGCAAATAACTCATTATTATACATATACCAATAAACATTATTACAAATACGATTATTGCGATTATTATTTTCTTTTTTTCTTAATCATGTTATCTTTCTTCCTTTATATATTACATTTATATCATTCATATTACTGAAGCGCCGGACACACACCATTATTTATAAAATTATTAATAAAATTAATAATTGTCTGCCCTGCACTACTTGGATCATTTCCATATAACATTGACACCAGTGCCGCAGCTGCTATTACCACAACATATACATATCCCATTCGCATATATACCCCACATTTATCTGTCGACGTTTTGATACCATTACTCTTTGTACTATGTACGCCCACTTTTAAATTAGACCCTGGATGTAGTCCTGCACTCAAATCAAGTCCATATGAATTATCTGCCCATCCACCATTTAATGATGCATCTATAGAAACTAAATTATCCCAATTTAAACCAACACTTATCGGAATATTTACATTTAATTTACCTATATCAATGCCTATATTTGCATCTAAACTTACTCCATCTTTACTGCATGCAACTCCTAACGATGTTGGAATCCCAAATTTATTTTTCTTTCCCAAATCTATGCTTGGTATATTTAAGCTATATGATTGAGATATTCCATCATCGCCATCAGTTGTTGTGACTTTTTTTATCCAACTACCTGTATATTGCGCACTAGGCTTCGTAATATCATCAGTTCTACCCCAATATGTCCCTAATCCGATATCACGACCAGTAACCTCCACTGTTGATACAGATATAACATATTCTTCCCCATAAATATACTTATTCCAGAATTTCTTCAAATCTCTCCATGATGGG
>OJMH01001706.1_pt1 | contig 20965 bp, 14 predicted proteins | sample 1597111 | NCBI WGS metagenome assembly OJMH01 (sample SAMEA2452115, study PRJEB22498) | human gut metagenome | reverse complement strand
TTCTGCGCTATTTTCAATCTTTGCCAATAAGAGCCTGTTCCAAATTGCGGAATTTAGATTCTTATTGCCAGCCGCCTGATTTAGCACTACTTTTGCGTCGTAAGTTCTCATATTTGGAAGCGTTATGCCAACGGGCTTAAAATTTTTGCAGTGTATGACTACGGCATCTCTACCAGTAAGCTCCGAAAGCAAAGCGCCGCTAATAGAGTTTGCCTCGTTTATTAGCACAACTGCCCGCAAATCTTCCAAGGCGATTTTACCTAAGAGTGCGCCATCTTTCTTGCACACCAAGAGCCCGCGCTCCTTTGTGAGTTTGCAACCGTAGTCTGTGATGTGCAAGATGTGATAGCTCATTTTAATAGTCCATTTTTATTCGCCTCATGCCGGCTCGCATTAGGTAGTTTATGTTGATTTCAGGTGCTTTTATTCCATTCGGATTAGTTAGGATAGCTTTTCCTGCCGTCATAATCGTATTTAGCATATAGATACCATCGGCAAGAAGTTCCTCGCCTTTATCGTTTACGGCAGGTTTATCCAGCTTTACAAGGCAGTGGCTCCTGAATTCGCCCGCAACTTTTTCAAAATCCGGATTATTTTTTAGCGCCTCAAGTATGCGCCTCTTTGAGGCGTGCACGTATATGGGCGCAACCTTATATTTGCCGCTCTTGGTCTGCCAGATGATTTGCCCCTTGTGGGCGTCGCCCTTGCGGTAGGCGCCGCAGCCGTCTTTTGATAGGTCTTTGTATTCGTCGGGTTCTCCCACATAGACTAGCACGCGGATTACTCTAGAGCCTTCGCCATTTTTAGACGGTATGCGAAGGTTCTCGCACCAATCTTTCCACTCTTGCTCGCTCGGATTTGTCGCGACAAAGTCCTTTATTAGCTTTCTTATTACGGGGTTTATAATCGGCGGAATTTTCTTTGGCTTTTCCTCCAAAAGCTTCGCTATTGCATTTAAGTCGTACACGGATTTCTGATTAACTTTTTTCTTCGCCAAGTCCACGAGATTAAACTTCTTTACTATGCAGTTTTTGCCCTGAATTTTGCGCAGTGAATATATACTGTCTTCTAGCCGCGGCTTCTTGGGCGCAACTTCGTTTGGCACTATTTTATCTAAGTAACCTTTGAAGTATTCGGGCGCGCTTTCCGATATTTTTTTAGGTAAAAGCGTCTTGAAATCGACTTTCTTTACATCTCTTGCCGTCGGCGCAAAGCACAGGCACATGGCATCTAAGGCGTGGTGCTTTTTGTTTTTCCTATTCTTTTCTTCGAGCTCTTTAGATAGTTTTACAAAGTCGAATTCCGACATATTTTCGCGGTCGCTATCGTCGCTATGCAAAATTCTATTTAGCCCGAATGTGCCCCTTATTCTTGAAGTAGTGTTGCCCGATACAGTAAACACCCGCTTTGTGCCGCTATTGCCGCCAAACTGAAAGCCGAAGAATAGGCAGGCTATGCGCTGCGCAAGTTTCGAAATCCAAGCGGTTTCGGCAAGGGCTGTGTATTTTTCCACAAGCTCTTCGGCGTTTTCTTTTAATAGAAGCTCGCAGCGCTTTTTGCCGAGTTCTTTGGCTCTGGAGCGCACGCGCGCGCAGTACTCCTGCCACTTGGCCTTGTCGGCGGAGAGCCATTCAAATGGAGTTCTGTCAGCCTTTTGCTTATTTATAGATTCCGTCGTTAAGGCGTAGTTGTATTGGGCGTCGGGGCCGCCTCGGCTTCTAGGCACGATGTGTTCTATTTCCAAATTCGGTAAGTCGGAGGTCTGCAATGGAAGCCCCGTATAGATGCACTGCCCCCCCTGCTTTTGCAGAAGCTCAAGCTTTAAGAGCATTTTGTTGCCCTTGTAGCCGCTCTCATCGAGCTTCTTTGCCAAGTCGAGCTTTTCCGCAAAGCGCTCTTTTATGGCCTTATTCATTTCTTTCTTTGCCTTCTCGCCCATGAAGTCTTCGCGCACAAACTCCAAGACGATTTTATCGGGCGTGCCGAATTCCTGCGATAAGCTCTTTAGCCTTTCGTAAAAGAAGCTCAGGCGGTGGCGCACTATGGGGTCGTTCTGCTCGCCGATAAGTTTATTTATGCGCTCGTCGGCGCTTGCGTCTATCTGCCTTGCGTAGTTGTAGGTCTCGACATCGGGTATGAAAATTCCGCCCCAAGGGCAGTCGCCCATGAGCTTTATGAAGTCGAGGTCTCCGTCAATGAGCCCCTTGTTGGGGTCTGTATTTGAAATTTCCGCAAGCTTTTCTTCGTAAAATTCTGCAGGAGATTTTCCGGAAAATATTAACTCTCTTAAAATCTTCATGGCAGGTCTAGAGAATGACGCTCTGCCGCTTGCTCGCGGAGCCTCTATTTGCGATTGGTCTTCGCTCAAAACTTCCGCGCTTATAGACTTAAAAAATTTCTTTAGATTTGTCTTTGAAATTTTGTATTTGTTTTTCCTCCCTACCTCGAATAGCTTTTTGAAATCTTCAAAGCAAAGCGACTCTATCGAGGAATTTCTAAAGAAGCGCAAATTTAAAAGCTTTAGCGCAAGAGTGATGTCGTAGTGCAGAAAATCCTCGTCTGCCTTAGCCTCATTAAGCGGCTTAATTTTGCAGACGTTCAGGCGCGGGATTAACTTGCACTTGTCTATAATTCTATTGTCAAAGCGCGGTATCTTTTGCCCTAGCGCCGTCCAGTCGGTCTCGGCACCGCGCTTTAAGTTAAACTTCTCTCGCAAGGGCTCGTAGAGCGAGGCGTAGGGAGTTTCCGAAATTCCGTAGAGGATAAACATCGCCTTGCCCTTCAGTTTGGGATACTGAAGCGAGGCCATCTCAACTAGCCTTACAAATTCCTCCTCCACGCACTTGCGCGGTATGACATAACCCTTTGCCTTTTGCGCTTGATTTGTGATTCTAAGCTCGACTTTGCGCGGATTTTCGGGCGACCAAATACCAATCTTAAAGGCTTTAAAAAAGCAGGGATAGTCGAAATCGGAGCGCTCGTTTAAGTCGGGGAGGTTTAGAAGCATCTCGTCTTTTTCGCGCTCGTACATCTTTAGCTTTTCGGCGTAGTCGCTATCGTCGTCTTTCTTTTTAGTTGTATCTCCCTCTTTCCACGGCAGATTTTCGTCGTAGCCGCGGTTTTGAATGGCGGAATTGAGCGCCTTAAAGACTTGCCAGCTTTCGAGCTTTTCGCCGAGCAAGAGTTTGCAGCGAAGGGCTATCGAGTTGTAGCATACATTCTCGCCGTATGCGGGAAATTCCTTTTCAAGCCTAGAATCCCCCTTTGAAACGAGCGTCCATTTGCCGTCGACAATATCTACTTTGCGGCGCTTTAAAATTTCTATCCCGCAATCGGCAAGGCACTTTTCCAACCATTTTTCGCGCGCGTGGTGCGCCTTGCGAGTGCGCATCTGCCTTCTGAGCCCCGCAGCCGTTTTTATTTCCGCAAAGTCCTTATCAATTATTAGCGACTGGACATGTCTAAATTCATCTCCGATTCTAACAGCTTCGCCGAGCGAGCCCTTGCCCATGTCGAAGCCCCAAACGTGGTTTTCTATAATATTCATAATTTAGAATGCTAGATTGCCAATGGCTGTCTGTCAATGTTTGTATGGATTAAAAATAAATATATAAATTATTTATTTATCTTTTAAATTTCTGTTATGAGATTTTGTAATTTTACCATTTGCAGGTTCTCTCAGGGCAATAGTTTTTGCGAGTTTAGAGCTTTCTTCCAATATTTTTTGTTCGCTTAAATTTTTCAAAGCGCATTTATATATTTAAAATAGTTTTAATCTTAGTCATAAAGATGCGTAGGAAGAAATTTACCCCTTCTGTATGGGCTTTGCTTTATTATTGTTTCTGCAAATTTGCAAAGGCGCGTTGGTCTTAAGATAAGGGAAAGCGTCAAAGATAAATTGCGGGCGAAATGGGGGACAATAGAATTATTTCGAACCGTTTTCTAGTTTTACTTTTAAGATAGTTGCCTTAGTCTTGAAGCGTTAATTTTTTTGCCGCGGCAAATATATTTTTACAATAAGTTTGATTTCCTAAAACAAAGCGCGTACTTGTCTGTCCATTATACGGATGAATTCGGAAAAGGTAAAGGCGTACTTTTCGCTGCCGGATGTCGTTTTTGATTACGCTAGGGCCGTATCAAACGTTGGCTTGTGGGCCTCCGAACGCGCGGTGTTTGAAAAGTTTTTTGACAAAAATGCAGCTCTTTTGGAGTTGGGCTGCGGCGCTGGGCGCATTGCACTGAATCTGGAAAAGTTGGGCTTTTCAAATATTACGGCCAGCGATTTGTCGCCGGATATGATAGACATTGCAAAGAACCTAGCTCTTGATTTTAACAGCAAAGTTCGCTTTTTAGTCCAAGACGCCTGCAGCCTCGATTTTCCCGATTCAAGTTTTGACGCTGCGATATTCGGCTTTAATGGGCTTATGCAGATTCCGCGCAGGCAAATGCGCCTAAAGGCTCTGCGCGAGATTTGGAGAGTTCTCAGAGACGGCTCTTGCTTTGCATTCACAACCCACGATAGAGATGCCCCTAAAAATGCCCACTACTGGCGCGATGAGCGCAAGCGCTGGGACAGCGGCTTGCAAAATCCGGAGTTAGAAGAGTTTGGCGATATAAGGTATCGAGACGATAGGGGGGAGCTTTTTATCCATTCCCCTAGCCGCAGCGAGGTGGAGTCCGACCTGAGGGCGGCGGGTTTTTCAAAAGTTTTCGAGGCCAGGCGCCGCGATATATCCGCAGAATCCCAAAGCGTTTTGGAGTTTTCCGATGATTGTATTTTCTGGGTCTTTAAAAAATAAAAAAATATGAGAGCCTTAATAAAACTTGCGCTTTGCGCTTTAATACTTTGCCCTTTAGCAAATCTAAACGCCGGGCAAAGCGACACAAATTTAACGAAAGATATTGCCAATATGAGCGAAAAGGTCGAAAACGACGCTAATTTGAAGTTGGAAACTCTGGCAAACGGTTTTACGATAGCCGTTTACAAGAATACAGAACCGCCGAACAGGGTTTCTATGCGCCTTTTGGTGCGGCGCGGCTCTTTTAGCGAAAGCGATTCTCAGCAGGGCATAGCTCACTTTGTCGAGCACATGGCCTTCAACGGCACAAAGAATTTCCCAAAGGGAGAGATGGTCGAATATTTTCAGAGGTTGGGAATGGCTTTCGGTGCCGACACAAACGCCCACACGTCATTTAAAGATAGATATGCCCGAAAATTCCATGGCGCTTATAGACGACGGCTTGAAGCTTCTAAGCGACTATGCCTCAACTATTGCTTTTGAGCAGTCGGAAATTGACAGGGAGCGCGGGGTGATTTTAGCTGAAAAAAAGTCGCGCGACACCGCCGCGTACAGGGCATCGGTTGGACTTATAAAGGAGCTCTTTTCGGACTCTAAGCTATCGAAGCGTCTGCCCATAGGTGAGGAAAAGATAATTGAGACCGCCCCGCGCAGCGAGTTTTTGAATTTCTACAAGGCAAATTACAGGCCCGAAAACATGGCTCTAATAGTTGTGGGCGATGTCGATGCCGACAAAATCTTAGCGGAGGCAAGGAAGTATTTTTCCGAAATAAAAGCCGATGCGCAAGTTGCGGAGGCGGAGCTTCCGGGCGAGTATTTCGATCCGGCCTCAAAGAGCCCTCGCGAGGTTTCTGTAAGCGAATACTTTGATGCCGACGCCCGCGATTCCAGCGCCGGAATTTACCTTGTAAACAAGCCAAAATTCAAGTTCGACAGCATAGAAAGGCGCGTGCGAGACTTCAGAATGTACGCAATATCGCGCATTATAAATTTGCGATTCGATTCTCTAAAGTCCGACAGCAAGACCAAGTTTTCCAGCGCCTACGCGGATTTTGGAGACTTTGAAAAATATGCGGAAATTTTTACAATAGCAACTCGCGCAAATGCCGGACATGCCGAAGAGGCCCTTAGAGAAACGCTAAAAATGTACCTTGGCATAATGAAAAACGGCTTTGGCGATTGGGAGCTTCAGAAGGCCGAAAGCGATATACTAAGCACGCTTGAAAGCGAGGTAAAATCAAAATCGACAAGGCAGTCGGCGGCGATAAGCGACGCAATATCAAACGCCCTTTCAGTTGCTGACGCCTACACTTCTCCGGAACAGGATTTAAAGTTGGCAAAGCTTGCGTTTGAGGGCTTTGACGCGAAGCTTGCCACTGCAATGTTCAGGGAGTTTGCGGAGACTTCCGCCGTGTTTGCAAGGCTGGTCGATGTGGATAGCCAAGGTTCTAAATTCAATGCTCAAGCGCTGTTTGATGAGACTGTTAAAGCGCTTCAGAAGTCCGGCGAAATTTCGGCTCCCCTGAGTGCAAGCGAGTTAAAGTACGCCGATTTCTCCGGGAAGTTTGAGGTAGTTAAGGACTTTCGCGACGAGCTTGACATAAGGCAAGTTGCCTACAAAAACAACGTCAGGGCAAATCTAAAAACTACGGATTTTGCCAAGGACGAGGTTGTCGTAAGCGTGTCGTTCGGAGGCGGAAAGTACGATCTGCCCGAGGGGCGCGAGGCAATAGGGCAAATCGCAATCGGCGCCCTTTTGGGAGGCACAAAAATGCAAAGCTACGATGAAATAAACGTGGCAAAGTCCGATAAGCAGATGAACTTAAATTTTGCAATGGAGGGCGACAACTTTTCATTCACCTGCCTTACAAATACGAAAAATCTGCAAGATAGCCTCAAGATGTTGGCAACTTTTATGCGCGCTCCGGGCTTTAGAAGCGAGGCTCTAAACTATATTGAAAAGCTAATCGAAACAAAGTATCGCCAAGTTGAAACGGTTCCCGAGGCCGCAGCGGCAAAGATAGACGGCTGGCTTACGAGCGGCAATCCGCTTTTGGCCTTCCCGGCAAAGTCCGAAGTCGAGAAATTTTCAATGGGCGACTTGAGGGAGTGGCTCGAGCCCATAATGAAAAATTCCTACATAGAGGTTTCAGTTGTGGGCGACTTTGACGAGGATGAGGTCTTAAAGTGGCTCGGCGAGTATTTCGGCACCATGCCCGAGCGCGCGGCCTCAAGGCCCGACTACTCCGCCAAGCGCAGTGTGGAGCTTAGCAAGGAGGCCGAGAAAGTCATATATCTCGACAACAAAAACGACGCCAAAAGCCTCGCGATAGCCATCTGGCCCACTTGCGATAGAACGCAGATAAAAAAGATGCGGGCGGCGAACATTCTCGGCGCAATTTTAAGCGACGAATTGAGGAAATCCGTCCGCGAAAAGCAGGGTAAAGTCTACAGCCCATACGCCTACAATAACTCCAGCCGCGACTTCAATTACGGCGTGATTTCCGCGATTTGCGACACCGCGCCCGAATTCAACGCCGAGGTCTTGGATTACATAGAAAAATCCGCAAAGAAAGTTGCAGACGGCATCAGTGAGGACGAATTTTTGCGCGCCAAAGAGCCAATTTTAAAGCAGGTTGAAAAAGTGCGCAGGCTGAACGCCTACTGGGCGAACTCTGTTTTGCCGCTCTATCAGGCAGATCCTGCAAGGCGCGAAGTGGCAAGGACTTTTGAAAATGGCTATTCGGAAATTACGCTCGGCGACGTGAAGGATGCAAGCGACGAATTTTTGAAGGGCGCAAAGTTTTACCGCGTAAAAATTCTGCCTAAGGGTGCGAAGTAAAAAAAAAGCTTTACAAAAGCTTAAAAAAGTAGATTCTGGTTCAATTTAAATCACAAAGAAATCTAATTCAGAATATGGGAAATCTTAAGAAAAAACGTCGTCTAAAGATGAACAAGCACAAGCGTAGCAAGCGCTCCAAGTCCAATCGTCACAAGAAGCGTCTGTGGGCTTGCTAAAGTCTGCGCACTCTTTGTGTATTTGAACTTTTTAGCATGGACCCGTATGCACGCTATCGCGCATGCGGGTTTTTTAATCTCTAAGGAAATATTAACTATTTAATTCTTTTGTAAATGATGGGAAAAAAAATTGCATTTCTAATTGCCTTATTCAGTGCTTCACTATCTTTTGCACAGTACTACAAAGTTACAGTCAAAACCATAGCCGACAAAACCACATATCCCGATGCCACCTTCATGATAGAGGAGGGGAGCTCTCAGATGAAGGGTTTTGAGGGCAGCATAAATACCATAGGTTTTGGCGGCATAGGTCTAAAGCCCATAAGCTTGGTCGAAAAGGAGTACAAGGAGAAGCTGAATCAGGAAATGGAGGAAAAGCTAAAGGTTCCAGACGAGGAGAAGTTGGAGGAGAAGCTCCTTAAGTTGGAGATGAATATGAAAAATCTCGAACTTAAACTAAGCTCAAAAGAGCGCGAGCAGGTAAATAAGTCCTCGCGCGGCCGCTCGTCTGTCAGAACTTCAAAAAATGACGGCTCAATGAGGCCCCCGACAAAGAATTACAGATTTGTGGAGGCCTATTCAAAGGCAAAGTCGGATTACGAAAAGTTTAAGCAGGAATTTGAGCGTTCCAAGCGCAATTTAAATGTGAGGGCGGAACTTGTTAAGGAGATAGACGACGATATTAAGGAGTACTACGACAAGCTTCTTGCCATACCTGTTGCCACAGACGGTTCGTATCCCTTTGGAACCTTCACGCAAGTAGCCATAGAAAAGGTAGCAAAAGACAAGGTCAAGTTTGACTTCGACTACGCAATATGCCGCATCCTTGGCTGGGTTGGAACCGAGGGCAACAACAACAACAATACAATGAATTCCTGTTTGGACCTCGAATACATAGAAATGCCGACTAAAAAAGGCGTTATAGCAGAATTGGGAAAGCCGTATTGCTTTCAAATAGCCCGCCCGAAAAAGGAGATAGGTTCGCTCAGAGAGGCTCAGAATAAGACTACCATATTTGCGGACAATCCCGGAAATTCCGACGGAATAGGAATGGGAGCTCCTGCAAGTAAAGTTAAAAACCCTCTGGATGCAGACGGTAACTTTGTCGAGATACGCTCAAAATTTAAGGGGCGCGAGAAGGAAGTAATAAGGGTTCTTGTCACAATCTCGCGCAGCTAGTTAAGGCGCGCCGATTTTAAATATTAAAACCCGCCTGTTTGGGCGGGTTTTTTGTTTGCGATTTTTAGATTTTTACAATTTCAATCCTGCTTAAATCTGTAACCTACGCCGCGCACGGTTTCTATTAGCTTTGCCTTGCCCTCAAGCTTTTTTCTCAAGTTTACTATGGCAACGTCTATTGATCTGTCGGTAACCGGATAGCCGTCGCCATGCACGTTTGTAATTATTGCATCGCGCGAGTAAACCTTGCCCGGATTTTCCAAAAATAGTTCGAGAATTGAAAATTCGTTTGCCGTGAGCTCAAGGCGCCTGTCGCCTATCTTAACTTCGTGAAATTCCTTGTTAAGCTCTATTCCGCCTCTCTTTATTATTTGAGATTTTTCCGAGCTGTAAGAGGAGTCGCGCAACTGTGCCTTTATTCTGGCGATGAGGACTCTGGGGCTAAAGGGTTTTGTTATGTAGTCGTTTGCCCCAAATTCGAGTCCGCTTACTATGTCTGCATCTTCGGAGCGGGCTGTGAGTATTATTATGGGGATTTGCTTTAGACTCTTATCTTGCCTGAAGATTTTGCAGAAGTCCAAGCCGTCCATTCCGGCAAGCATTAGATCCAGCAATATTAAGTCGCAGTCGCCATTTTCAAGGATTTTTAGAGCCTTTTCCGCAGAGTCGGTGCGGGCAGTCTTAAAGCCGTTCTTTTGGACGTTAAACTCTATGAGTTCGGCAATGCTGTCTTCGTCCTCCACAATTAAGATTTTTTTATCGCTCATAACAATTAGCCCTTCAAGTGCATAGTAAAGGTTGATCCCTTGCCGACTATGCTGTCGACAGAAACGCTACCGGAGTGGAGTATGCACACATGCTTTACAATTGCAAGCCCAAGTCCGGTGCCGCCCAACGCGCGCGAGCGCCCCTTGTCGACCCTGTAAAACCTCTCAAAAATTCTGTTTATGTGCTCGCTAGATATTCCAACCCCCGTATCTGAGACCGATATATTTACACTGTCTTTGTCGATTCTGGACGCATGCACTGCAATTTTGCAGTTCTCAAGCCCGTACTTTATCGCATTTGCAATCAGATTGCTCACCGCAAGTCTTATTAGCGTGAAATCCCCATTAAATTCCAAATCGCCGGGGCAGCTTACGGCTATGGTGTCTCCCATAATTTTTGCGTCGTTTTCATTTATTGAGACAGCCTCTTCTATCGCACTTTTAAGATTAAACTTTTGGAAATTTTCAGCCCCGTAGCTTTCGCAAAATTCGATTTTTGAAAGCAAGAGCATATCGTTTACAAGGCAGGTCAGCCTGTCGGTCTCCTTATCGATTATTTTTAAGAATCGCTTAGAATCCTCGTTTTCATCGAATGACTTCAGTGTTTCGGAGGCCATCTTTATGGCGGTTATAGGCGTCTTTAACTCGTGCGATACGTCGTTTACAAACTCGCGGCGCAGCTTTTCGTTCTGAGATATGTAGGAGATGTCGTGCATCACAAACAGAGCGCGCGGCGTTGTAAATTCGTATGGCAACTTCACTCCGACAATCGCAAACGTACTTTCCTTTGCATCTTGAAATTCTATTTCGTCCTTTAAGTCAGTGTCCGAGGAAAATGTCTTTGAGATTATTTCGATGAGTTTATGTTCGCGCAAAATTGCGTCGTACCTTGGCTTAAATTGCCCTTCTTTTATTTTGAATAGCTTTGCCGCCGCCTGGTTGTATCTTCTCAGTGTGCCGTCTTTTGCGCATATGAATACGGGTTCGGACATGTGCTCAAAGATTTCGTCCAGCTCGCAATTGCGCTTGTTTAGAGAATTTATGCGCGCCTTTAGCTCCATTGCCATTTTTGATATTGAGTCTCCCAATTCCGCAATCTCGCGCACGTCAGAGCTTGCGACGTGCGTGTCAAAATTGCCCTTGGCAAGCTCCTTTGCAGAGTTTGTTATGGCCCTTATCGGGGTTGAGACGCGCCCTGCGAAGAGATATGATATTAAAAGCGAAACAAATATCGCCACTATAGTTATTGCAAGGACCTGTGCTGCCAAGAGCTTTTTTGCAAAAGTTATTCTCTCCATAGGCATTGCAAGCCTTACGCAGTATTTGTACGTTCCGTCGGCCTTCTGCACTGCGGGGCGGCAATAGTAAATCATGCGGGATTTGAGAGTGTCGGAATAGCGCTTCACGAATGTCTTCTTGCCGGCGAAAGCCTGCTTAATTTCCGAGCGGTTTGAGTGGTTTAGCATATCAACAGGGTCCGCATCGGTATCGAATACGACCTTTCCGCTCTCGCTTATAATACTTGCCCTTATATTTGTGTTCTTTAGCGAGTCTTGAAAATTTTCGAGCTTTTCTGAATTTGAGAGCCCGCCAATGTTTGAGGCGAGAAATTCCGCGGAGGTCGAGAGCAGATTTTCTATGTTTTTCTTGTGGACGCTCTCTAATATCGCGTAGGTAAATACTGCGAAAAGCAATATGATTATGGCGCTGGCCGCGAAGCTCCACGCGAATATGCGCGTGAAGATCTCGGAGGTTCTTTTGGTGTTTGATTTCATTTATCAGATTTTGTTAGCAGGGCTGATACTGCACTTAAATCGGCGGGCGTCAACGCGAATAAAGCATCTAATAAACTTCTAATTTCAGGCTAATAAAACGCTAACAATTTTATGGAATAGTCTAACGAAAACTTAGCTCAAGGCTAACAATGTTTGAATAAAAACCTAATAAAACTTTGAGAGAATCGGCTCGTCGAAAATGAGATTCATTTCGGCGAACTAACTTAAAAATAAGTGTATGAAAATATCAAGTACAACAACGGTCATCGCGGCGGCTCTTCTCTCGCTTGCCGCGCTCTATTCAAACGCGCAGGACAAGGCAACTTTGGATCTGCTGGTAAGCAAGGGAGTGATTACGAAGGAGGAGGCGTCGAAGCTTTCAAAAGGCAATGTAAAGATTGTCGCGAAAGACAAAAACGTCAAAGGTATAAAAATTACCGGGCGCGTTCAAACCCAATACGAGAATATAAACGTAGAGGGCTTTGGCGCCGCCGGAACATCGCACGCAGTGTCAAAAAACGACTTCATAATGCGAAGACTGTTTTTGGGAGCCGAGGCCAATTTGGGTTCTGGCTGGTCGGGAACGGTCGTTGCAGACTTCGGAAGATCGGGAGATGACAAGAATTATCTGGAAAATGCCTATATTACGAAGGCCATAGATTGGGAGCTTCTTCACGGTAAGCTTGACATAGGCTATAAAAAGGTAAATTTCGGATTTGAGGAAAACACTTCGGCTTCCAAGCTTCTTTCCGTGGAGCGTTCCTTGGCAACTCGCTACTGGACGGAGGGCAATAATGGTAGGCGCCTCGGCTTTGGAGCTCGCCATACCGGCATATTTTGGAATGGAAAGATAGACGAGATAGAGGGGTTGGAGTACGGCGCGGCCGTCACAAGTCCCTATAATGACAATCCGACCGAAATTCCGAGCTCTGCGGACAATACTCTCGCCTACTGGGCCAATGTAGCGTATTCTGGAAGCATAGAAGAGGACATTTCATTCAAGATAGGAGTGAATTTCGGATATTCTCCCGACACTACCAGCACGAATGTTAGCGGAGGTTCAGTTTGGGGCTTGAATCCTTACGTTACGGCAAATCTCTACGGATTCAATATCTGGGGCGAATTTCTGATTTCAGGAATTGAAAACGGTGACATCACCCGCACGGAAGATGCTACTCCCATGGGTGTTAACGTCGGTATCGAATATAGGTTTGATATAGGCGAATGGGGAAAAATCGGGCCCACAGTCCGCTACTCATGGCTCGACACCGATGGGCGCGGAGTGTCGGTAAGCGACGGAATAAGAAACGCAAACAACGCCCCCGGCTACTCTTCCTTCTACGCCGCTCAAAGCGTCTATGCGGGCGTGAATTGGTACATCATGGACGACAGCGTGAAGTTCCAGCTTGGCTACGAGTGGGCCCAGTTTAACGGAACGCCCTCAAACAAGTCGGCATCCAACTTTGCGGAGTCGAATACTGTGAGAGCGCAGATGCAAATACTCTTCTAAAAACTCTAATTTAAAAGGAAAATTTTTATGAAATTAAGAATACTAAACAGCATAAAGAGAATATCACTAATAGCGGTACTTGGCGCGCTATCGTGCGCCTTTGCCGAGGAAAAAATAGTAATAGACGGTTCCACGACAGTGGGCCCGATTGCCAAGTCCTTCGCCGACTTTTACAAGGAGACCAATCCGGATGTAAATATAACAATAAGCGAATCCGGCAGCGGCAACGGCGTAAAGAGCCTCATGAACGGAGCCTGCAACATTGCAAATCTCTCGCGCTTTATGAAGGCAAGCGAGTTTAAAAGCTGCATTGAAAAGGGAGTTTTGCCCGTGGCGCACGTCGTGGCATACGACGGGCTGGCAGTCATAGTAAACCCAGAAAACAAGGTTAGCGCGCTGACCTTGCAGCAGGTCTCAGACATATACCAGGGCAAGATTACAAACTGGAAGGAGCTTGGTGGCGACGATATGAAGATCGTAATAGTCTCGCGCGATACAAACAGCGGAACTTACGAGACTTTCAACGAATTGGTCCTGCAGAAAAAGCCCGTTACCAAGGAGGCCGAGTACGTCGGTTCAAACGGGCAGGCCAGAACGCGCGTAAACTCGACGAAGGGCGCGATAGCCTACGTTGGCTTGGGCTTTGCAGACAGCACGGTAAAGCCGCTTTCAATCGACGGAATTCTGCCTAGCGCAAAGAATATTTCTACCGGCAAATATCCCATTTCAAGGCCGCTTTTCATGTTCACAAACGGCTATCCTAAGATGGGTGGAAACATATATAATTTCACAACTTTGCATCTGTCAAAGGAAGGTAGGGAAATTATATCTGATTTAGGTTTTATCCCGGTCTGCGAATAGATTTAGGGTTTGTTGTTAGAATGTATATATAGGGCTAAGGCAGGTCTCTTTTAATATGAAAAACGATAAAAAAAATCCGCTTATAATGGATAGGCACAACAGCTTCTTCCGCTCGCTTTCCGAGCGCTTGGGGCGGGCTGCGCTATTTACTGTCACCGCGATTCCGACTGTGGCGATAGTTTTTATACTGTTTTTTATAGCAAAAGAGGCCCTGCCTTTTTTTGAAAACTTGGGATACGTGAAGGAGTTCTTCACAAGCACAAATTGGTCTCCGTCAAATTCCGACAATCCGCACTTCGGCGCCTTGGCCATATTCTACGGAACAATAATGGTCACTTTCGGGGCCTGCCTTGTAGCGGTGCCATTGGGAATTATAGTTGCGGTATGCCTAAATGAAATCGTAAAGCCTTCGGTATCCCAAATCTTCAAACCTGTCGTAGAGTTGCTTGCGGCGATTCCATCGGTTGCGTACGGATTTTTTGCACTGGTGATTTTCTCTCCAATTTTGCAAAGCCACGGCGGAGCTCTTTTAAGTGTTGTGTTTTTAATTTGCGCGCTGCCATTTTCGATAATTTTTGGCTCTGCGATAGCCGAGCTTTGGGGCGGCAGATTCATAAAAAAATCCGGGGCGCTGAGGGCCTTTAAGTACGGCTTTGTGGCCCTGCTTTTGGCGGCCTCTGTGGAAATCGCCTACAGCTTGTTCAATCTCGAAATTTCAAGCGGCACAAACGCCTTAAACGCTTCAATGATACTTGCGATTATGGCGCTTCCTACGATTGTAAGTATCTCTCAGGACGCTCTGAGCGCGGTGGGCCGCGATATGCGCGAGGGTTCCTTGGCCTTGGGCGCTACGCGCTTTGAGACAATCTTTAAAGTGATTTTGCCCTGCGCAAAAAGCGGCATAAGCGTTGCCGTGATACTGGGATTTATGCGCGTTATGGGCGAAACTATGGTAGTTTGGATGGCGAGCGGAAACGCCCTTAAAATTCCCGAGCCGTTCTACAACTTCCTTGAACCTGTGCGCACCTTGACGGCGACGATTGCCGGTGAGATGGGCGAAGCCGACCAGAGCACGGGCTCGGCCAGATACCACGTTTTGTTTGCCATGAGCTTCTGCCTCTTAATTGGTGGCCTCATTTTAAACGGCGCAAGCTCGTGGGTTGCTAGGGGCTTTAATAGAAAGGGCAGGTAGTATGAAAAACTCTACAAGAAAAGTTTTAGATAAATCGTTTAACGCTGTCGCTTATTCTTCACTCGCCTTTATGGCTATAATCGTATGCGTATTTCTGATACCGATTGTGGTAAACGGGGTAAACGCATTCGTATTCAGGGCGACCGTAGAGCATTTTAAATTTTTGAGCGAAAACTTGGACGCAACTCTAAGCGCATCTGAAAAAAGCAGAATATTGGAGGCTGATACGGCGCGCCTAAAGCTGTACGACATGATGAGGGAGTACGAGCACCCGAAAAATAGCGGGAAACTTTTGGGGGAGCTTGACGAGTATAGGCTTGCAGCATTTTCAAGCGTAAAAGGTTCAAAGCAAAAAATCGGCGAGATTTTTAAGCTTGAGCAATCGGAGCGCATAGAGGCGCTAAAATCGCTATCGAGGGAAATCTTTGAGCCCTTTGTGAAGGAGGTTGAGTTGCTTTGCAAAAACTCGGATAAAAATGGAACGAGCTTTGCGCTAGTAGATGTGCTAAAGAGCGAGTCTGACTCTTTTGCGGCAGAATTAAAGAAGCTTGTTAACTCGGAATTTTCAGAGCTTGGACTTTTGAAAAAGAGCTCTCTTCGCAGATGGCTATCGCAGTATCCTCTAGATGCAATGGCCTCGGCGCGCGACGGGCTGGAGTTTAAGAACAAATCCTACATGGAGCTTAAAAAAGGCATAGAGGAGCTTTTGGGCCCGCAGAATGCCGAGGAAAAACAGTCTAAGAATCTGATGCGCCAAAAGTACGGGCAGCCGCGCTGGGATATGGCAGAGAAGGTGTTCCGAGATGACATAATGCAAATTTCGATAGTTGAGCGCACTCCCGAGGGCGGCGAGATTTCAAAGAGAGTTAATACTCTCGAATATTTTAAATCCACGGCAGTTGAGGAAATCCTGCTCTACATAAGGGACAATTTGGAAAAGATGCTACTGCCGCGCTACACCGTTTACTGGGGCTTCTTCTTCGATTCGCCCTTCGACTCAAATATATTCGGAGGGATTTATCCTATGATACTGGGCACATTCTACCTGACAATGGGTGCCATGCTGATAGCGGCTCCACTGGGTATAATAGCGGCCATATACTTTTCCGAATACGCAAAACAGGGAAAGCTAATCGAGGTTTTGAGAGCCTGCGTGGGCACTCTAGCGGGCGTTCCCTCCATAGTATTCGGTCTATTCGGCTTGGCCTTTTTGATAAACACCGTAAAGATTTCGGACGGCAAAAGCGTTATAGCCGGTTGCATAACTCTTGCCCTGCTTATCCTGCCCACGATAATCCGCTCTTGCGAGGAGGCTTTGAAAGCAGTTCCGCAATCTTACAGGGAGGCCTCTTTGGGCTTGGGCGCGAGCAAGTGGAAGTCTATCTGCACGGTCATACTGCCCGCGTCGCTGCCGGCCATGTTTACTGGCATCATAATTTCAATGGGCAGAGCTGCCGGCGAAACCGCTCCAATTATATTTACAGCTGCAACGAGCACTGGGGCGGCTCTTGGAATAAGCGAAATATTTAGCCAGCCAAGCCCCGCCTTGCCGTGGAATATTTACAATATTTGCTCCGAGCACGAAATGGCGGAGAGAGTAGCGCACGTTCAATATGGAATGGTTCTTACTCTAATTGTCATCGTACTTGGTTTAAATCTCGCCGCAATCTTGATGCGCGCGCGCCTTCAAAGGAAGTTGAAATCGTAATGACTGCTACAATCGAAATAAGTAAAATGAAAAATTCCGAACAAACTAAGCCCTTAAAGGAGTCGAAGCCCGAGGTCTTTGACAATGTAATAAGCGCTACTGATTTCTCCGTTTACTACGGCAAATTTCACGCCGTAAAGAACGTAAATATGGGAATTTGCAGGGGCAAGGTTACCGCTATTATAGGTCCAAGCGGCTGCGGCAAGAGCACATTCTTGCGCTGCATAAACCGAATGAACGACTTGGTGGAATCGTGCAGGACTACCGGCTGCCTGGCGCTCGACGGGGCGGATATTTACCACAAGCGCTTGGACGTAGTGGAGTTGCGGCGCAGAATAGGAATGGTATTCCAGCGCCCAAATCCATTCCCAAAGAGCATATACGACAACGTCGCATACGGCGTGAGGCTCAAGGGCTCTCCGGGCAAGGCAAAGCTCGATGAAATCGTCGAGACTTCCCTGAGAAAAGCCGCCCTTTGGGACGAGGTCAAAGACAGGTTAAATTCAAACGCCATCGGCATGTCCGGCGGCCAGCAACAGCGCCTATGCATAGCCCGCGCCCTCGCAATAAAGCCCGAAGTTCTATTGATGGACGAGCCTTGCAGCGCACTAGACCCGAAATCCACATCGAGGATAGAGGATTTAATCTCTGAACTTTCAAACGAGTACACAATCGTTATAGTGACCCACAATATGCAGCAGGCCGCTAGAGTTTCAGACTACACCGCATTCTTCTACGAGGGGCACCTCGTAGAGTACGGGCGCACCGACGCGCTCTTTACAAACCCAAAAAATCAGGCTACAAACGATTACATAACAGGGAGGTTCGGTTGATATGAACGCGCATTTGAGAAAAGATTTGGAGAGGCTTAAGGCGCAAATCGTAAGGGAGGCAATAGCTGTTGAATCCAATGTGCGAAAGAGCGTAAAGGCTTTGAGAGAACTTTCGGTAAAGCTTGCCGAGGATGTCGTAAAAAGCGATTACGACATCGATAAGACCGAAGTTGACATAGAGGAGGAGTGCCTGAAAATCTTGGCCTTGCACCAGCCTGTCGCAAGCGACTTGCGCTTGGTAATTACTGTGCTAAAGATAAATAACGAGCTCGAGCACATAGGCGATGTGGCGGTCAATATCGCAAAGCGCATTCCCTTTATGGTCTCAGAGGAAAAATCAGAGGTCCCCTTTGATTTTGAGACTGTAACTTCGCGAGCCGTTTACATGCTAAAATGCGCAATAGACTCGTTCTTGGAAGAGGACGAGCACCTCGCACTGGGCGTTTGCCGCGACGATGAAATCATAGACAACGAGAATAGGAAGTGCTACGGCAAAGTCAGGGAAATTGTAGATAAAAACCCCCGCAGCGCCATGCTTCAGATGAACTACCTCCTCATATCCAAAAGCCTTGAGCGCATTGGAGATTTATGCACAAATATTGCCGAGGACATTATATATATGAAGCGCAGCATAATCGTCCGCCACAATCTCGAAAACGCGATAAGGGAAATGAAGAGGGCTGACGAAGAGGAAGAGTAATTTTTATTCGGGTATAAAGTTGGTTAAATGCAAAGGCTCAAAAATTCTTTGAGCCTTTTTCATTTTTCGCTTTTGAATTAGATATTTTTAAATACGTAATTTAAAAGGGCGTTCCCGCAGGCTGCAATTTCGCCTGAATATACGAGTTTGTCGCCCCACTTTGCGGGTATGCATTGCGAGCCGTACTGCCCGGCAATGAGAGAGCCTATAAGCGCACCGCGCCCGGTGGTTTCGCCGCCTATATTTGCGTTTGCAACTATTGCGCTCTCGTAGTCGTCGCCGTACTTTAAGGCTAGGTAAATAGATAAGACTATGGCCTTGTCTAGCTCTGCGGTTCTTCCTATTTGCTGCGCCATGCTTTCGTCGTCGTTTGCGGCTTTTATCCAGCGCCTGTAGGGATAGGCGAGAGCGTAGTGGCGGTCCGGATTCATCTTCTTATACAGCGCGTCCTCAAGCTTCACCCCGGAGAAAATATGAAAGAATACCTCCATTAGAAAGAGGGTAGTATTTAGCGTATTCTCGCCTATTGAAAAATTGCGCACTGCTTTCATCAAGTCTTCATGCGTTTTTTTCGGATTTTTATAGGCGGTAAATATCAGCGGAAGAAATATTATTATGTCGCTTATATGCGCGTCGGGGCAGCCGTTTGATTCAGGGTCTTTGCCCTTTGCCAGATTTTCAAAGTAGCGCCTGTGTATAGAAGGTATGAAGGTGTCGCGATGCCCGTTTGGCGATGTCATGACCGCCCTGTAGCGGGTCATCCATGCGTCCAAGTTAAACCCGTCGGATTCCGATATAGATATCGCTTGGTGCAGAGCAAGCAGCATGGGCAGCGTATTTTCTCCGGCCTTTAGATGCTTGTGCGGGTGGGTTGTAATGCGCGTCCAATCCTGCCTTCGCTCATCGCCTATATAGTCGAACTCCTTTGGCATTTCAGACGTTGGAAAACCTGCGAGCACGAAATCCCGGTAGGGTTCCTTCGGCGCCTGCATGTCGGATATGTATCCGTAGTCCTTCTCTATGGAATCCCTCGTGGCGTAGCCGTGGACCGGCATTGAAAGCGCGTCCGCAACGAACGCTCCCCACCATGCACCCTTCATTCTATCCTTTGCTCCTAACATACAAGCCCTTTCTATTCGGTTGAATTTTCAAAGCCTAAGCTTTCGTTGTCGCGAGCACGATAGTATCTGGAACGCGCTCTTGTCAACCAGAAAGTATATAAAAATACTATTGGGCTTTAGTCGCCAAAAAAGGACTTAATTTCAGAGGCAAGTATCTCTTTGCATGTTCGCCTGCCGTCCGGGGCGAACATTGGGCTTTTGCAGGCAAATAATTCGTCGAGAATGGAGTTTGCGAAAAACTCGCTCTCCACAATCCTTACTCCGCGCGACATCTCGACGGCAAGTTTTGCAAAATTTTGCTCGCTCAGGCTCTTTTTGCCCAAGCCCTCTTCCTTCGCGCGCTCTACGAAGTCTCTCACAAAATCCGCTATGTCTCCAAACTCTATCCAAGTTGGAGCTGCACTTACGCGGTAGAAGCGCTCGCCAAAGGGCTCTATCTCAAAGCCGCAAGTCTCAAAATAGCCTATTGCCTTTTTAAAAATTTCATCGTCTAATCTGTCAAACTCGACGTTTACCGGTATTAGCAAGCTCTGCGATTTTGCCCTCTGGCCCTCGAAATTCTTTACAATTTTTTCGTAATTTATGCGCTTGAAAGCCGCAGGAATTGAGAGAATGACAAGGGAGTTATTCTGAGTCTCAAAAAGCGCATACCTTTTTGCAAAGTGCCTGAGATACTTCCAGCCTATAGAGGAGCTCGGGCGATTATCGCTATCGCCCTGACTTTTGCCTTCCCCAATCTTTAAGGAGCTCTGGCGAGCCTTGAGCGCTAGGTTTCTAAGCGCCATATTTGCGGCAATTTGGGCTGAATCGAGGTTTTCATTCGGCGCGATTGGCTGCTCATGCGGGGGCTTGCCTATGGTAGATTGACTCGAATTTAAGTTTGAATCTAATATCTCCCTTAGCTTTTGACTTTCCTCGTATTTCTCGTCGGAGAATTGGTAGGCGCTGCAGGGCGGCAGAGCCTGAGAAACGTCGCGTATGGAGTAATTTTCAAGAGTGTCCACGAGTGCCGCCAATATTGCCGAGCGCACCGCAAATTCATTCTTTAGCCTAACTTCGCGCTTGGCGGGGTGCACATTTACGTCCACAAGCCGCGGATTAATCTTTATAAATATAAAGGCAGCCGGATACTTGCCCTGAGGAACAAGCTTTTGGTAGGCCTCTTTTAGAGCCGAAAATCCGGCCCTCAAATCTACGGGGCGGCCGTTTATGAAAATGTAGATATTTCTGGAGCTTGCCCAAGATTCATTCGGTTTTGAGACTGCTCCGCTTAGCGATATGTCGGCAGCCTCGTAGGGATTAAGCTCGATTAGCTTTTCGGATATGTCGCTTCCAAATATTTTTCCCACCCGCGAAATCAAGTTGCTCTCGTGCTTCGATTCAAAGATTCTGCGGCCGTCCTCTGTGAGCGAGAAGCTGACATCGGGCCTTGCCAACGCGTAGAGCTTGCATGTTTTTGAGATGTGGGCGGCCTCCGTATTGTCGCTCTTTAAAAATTTGCG
>OJMH01001705.1_pt1 | contig 20973 bp, 21 predicted proteins | sample 1597111 | NCBI WGS metagenome assembly OJMH01 (sample SAMEA2452115, study PRJEB22498) | human gut metagenome | reverse complement strand
CTTATCAAGAAGCAAAATTACTTTTAGATGCAATTGATCATGCTCCTTTTAAAGTAGATGTTAATTTTGTTTATAAAAATGGTTATGATGAAAAAGCATTATATAATTTATTAAAAGATCAATTTATTTCTTTTACTGGTTTATCTAATAATGATATGCCAAAATATAAATTTGATAAAAAGACTATTACTTTTTATTTTTATGGCATGAGTCATAAAGTTTCTTTTGAGCCTGTTATTGAAATGTGGGAGCAATTATTAGATGATTTACAAATCTCTATAGAAATAGAAACTAAATTAGTTTTCTCAGGTGAAGAAATTGAAAAAAGAGAAAATGAATTAAAGACTTTGCTTCCAAAAATTAATGAAGTATATAAAAAAGCTATTGAAAATCATAAAATTACTGAGCAAACTTCTCAACGTCAAAGAGGAAATTATGTTGATTTTAAAATTAAAGACATTAATGAAGAAAGCGGTAATGTCAGAATTGTTGGAAAAATATTTCAAAGTGAATCGAGAGTTTTAAAAAATGGTAAAACACTTGTAGATTTTTATATTTATGATAAAACTTCTTCAATTGAAGTAATTGTATTTGAAAATAATCGTAATTTTAAATTAGATGTTTTAGAAGATTTAATGAAAAAGCAACCTTCTATTGAAGTAAAAGGCTTTGCAAGTCGTTCTCAATATTCTCAAGAATTACAAATTAAAGCTGATTTTATTAGTATTGATGAAGAATTTACATTAGAAGATCAATCTGTCGATGAAGAAGAGGAAAAAAGAGTAGAACTCCATTTACATACAAAAATGTCTACAATGGATGCCGTTTCTACGATTACTGATTATGCTAAGCAAGCCAAAAAATGGGGTTGGAAAGCTATTGGTGTAACTGACCATGGTAATGTTCAAGCTTACCCAGAAGCTCAAAAAGCTGGCGATGCAACTGGATTAAAAATCTTATATGGTATTGAATTATATATGGTTGATGAACAACTTGAATATGTTTTCAATCCAAGTGATGATATTTTAAATCATTCTACGTATGTTGTTTTTGACTTTGAAACTACTGGTTTAAGTGCTCGTTATGATAGAATTATTGAATTTGGTGCTGTTAAATTTAAAGATGGTATGATTATCGATAGCATGGATATGTTTATTGATCCTGAAATGCCTTTACCAGAATTTATTGTTGAAAAAACACATATTACTAATGCGATGGTTAAAGGAAAGACTAAAATTAAAGAAGCATTAAGAATTATGCGAAACTTTATTGGTGATGCAATTCTAGTTGCTCATAATGCTTCATTCGACTATGGTTTTTTAAACGAAGCTTTTAAAAATAATGGTGAAAAACCAATGCTTAATCCAGTTATTGATACTTTAGCTTTAGCGTGGTACATGTTCCCTAATGCAAAATCACATAGTTTAGGTGGATTATGTCGTCAATTTTCTGTTGAATATGATGATACTTCAGCCCATAGAGCAAATTATGATGCGGAAGTGTTAAATAATGCTTTTCAAGCGATGCTTGTTAAATTAACTGCAAATAATAAGAATTTAAGACATCGTGATTTAATGGAATTGAAAAATGATCAAATTTTAAAAAATGCAAGAGTAAAACATGTTACATGTTATGCTAAAAATAAACAAGGATTAAAAGATTTATTTAGAATTGTTTCTGAAAGTTGTACTCAATATTTTGCAGGTGTACCACGTATTCCTCGTAGTGAAATTACAAAATATCGTGAAAACTTCTTATTAGGTTCAGCTTGTTTTAATGGTGAAGTTTTTGATGCGGCAATGACTAGATCAAAAGAAGTTTTGCAAAAGAAAATGGAATTTTATGATTTTATTGAAGTTCAACCACTTGCAAACTATGATTTTTTAGTTAATGATGGTCAAATTTCATCAATGGAAAAAGTCCAAAATATTGTTAAAGATATTATTGATGCTGCTGATGAAATTAATAAAATTGTTGTAGCAACTTCAGATTGTCATTATGTTAGACCTGCTCAAAAAGAATTTAGAGATGTTTATGTTTACGCTAAAGCAGTTGGAGGAACTCGACATCCATTAAATCCTAATCGTCGTGATAAACAAAAACATTATGAAAATCCTGATCAATATATGCGTTCAACAACAGAAATGTTAGAGGCTTTTTCATTTTTAAGTAAAGAAAAAGCTCGTGAAATTGTTATAACAAATTCTAATTATATTGCTGATCAACTTGATGCTTTAAGACCAATTTATAAAGAAACATTCCCGCCTTCAATTAAAGATTGTGATAAAATTTTAATTGATCGTGTTTATTCAAAAGCTCATAAATGGTATGGTGATCCACTTCCTCAAATTATTGATGATCGTTTAAAAGCGGAATTAAATGGTATTATTTCAAATGGATATGCTGTTCAATTCTATATTGCTTCTGAAATTGTTAGAAAAGCTAATGCGGATGGCTATATTGTTGGCTCTAGAGGTTCGGTTGGTTCTTCTTTTGTTGCCACAATGGCAGATATTACTGAAGTTAATGCCTTACCTCCACATTATCGTTGCCCAAATTGTAAACACTTTGAACTTGCTACTGATGCTAATGTAAAATCTGGATATGATTTAGAGGACAAAATGTGCCCTGAATGTGGACATAAAATGGTTCAAGATGGTCAAAATTTGCCTTTTGCAATTTTCTTAGGTTTTAAAGCTGAAAAGGTCCCTGATATTGATTTAAACTTCCCAGGAGATTATCAAGCACGTGCTCATTTATTAACTAAAGAATTTTTAGGTGATTCTGGTAACCAAGCTTTCAGAGCAGGAACAATAGAAACAGTTGCTGAAAAAACTGCATATGGTTATGTTTTAGGATATTTTGAAAATTGTTTCCATATGACTGATGAACAAGTAAAAAGAATTCCTAATGCTGAAAAAATGAGAATTGCTTTAGGTTGTCAAGATGTTAAAAGAACAACTGGTCAACATCCAGGTGGGATTATTGTTATTCCTGCTGGCTATGAAGTATATGATTTTACTCCTTATCAATATCCGGCTGACGATCAAAATGCTACTTGGTTTACGACCCATTTTGATTTCCATGCAATTCACGATAATGTTTTAAAATTAGATTTATTAGGTCACGTTGATCCAATTGCTTTGAAATTTTTAGAAAATGTTACTGGTATTAAAGCAGTTGATATTCCTCTTAATGATCGAGCAGTTCACTCAGTATTTGGTTCTAGAGAAGCTTTAAAATGTTTTTCTAACCATTTAGGTGAAACAACTGGAGCATTAGGATTACCTGAATTTGGTACTAACTTAACTAGACAAATGTTAGAAGAAATTAGACCAAAAACTTTTGCTGATTTAGTTTTGATTTCTGGTTTATCACATGGTACTGATGTTTGGGCGGGTAACGCACAAGATTTATTAAGAAATAAAGTTTGTGGAGTAGATGGAATTATTGCTTGTAGAGATGATGTTATGATCTATTTAATTGGTAAAGGCGTTGATAATTCTAAAGCTTTTAAAACCATGGAATCAGTTAGAAAAGGTAAAAAAATTCCTCCAGAATATATGGATGATATTGTTAAAGCTGGCGTCCCTGAATATTATATTGACTCAGCTAATAAGTGTAAGTATTTATTCCCTAAAGCACATGCAATAGCATATGTTACAATGGCGGTTAGAATTGCTTGGTTTAAGGTGCATAAACCATTAGCGTATTATGCTTGTTTCTTTTCAACAAGAGCAAAACAATATGATATTAAATCAATGACTACTGGAATTGATGCAATGCTAAAATTGCTTGAAGAATATAAAGTGAAGAAATCAAATAGAACTATATCTCCTAAAGAAGAAGAAATTGAAAAGACTCTTCATATTGCTATTGAAATGTATGAAAGAGGATATAAAATTAGAAACATTGATTTATATAAATCTAAAGCCACTGATTTTGTAGTAGATGAAGAAAATAATGCCATTATTGCTCCATTTACAGTTATTGATGGCTTAGGTGAAGCGCCTGCTCAAAGTGTAGTAGACGCAAGAACAAGACCATTTGTTTCTCAACAAGATTTGGCTTCTAGAACAAAATTAAATTCACAAAATATTGAAAATTTAAGAAAACTACATGTTTTAGATGATTTACCTTTAGAAGATCAAATTCGTTTATTTTAATAAAATTAAAACTACATCTTTGTTTATTAAGGTGTAGTTTTTGATTGATTATTTTTTTAATATACTGTAATATTTTTTTGTGTATGGGGCAATAGCTCATCTGGGAGAGCGCATCCATGGCATGGATGAGGTGGCGGGTTCGAGCCCCGTTTGCTCCACCAAAAGGATATTTATCCGAACAATTGGTTCGGTTTAAGCCGTCACTCAAATTAAAGAGGATGGCTATTTTTTTGACTTTATTTACGTATATTCTATAGATAAACATATCAGCAAATTTTTGTAGAGATTTTATCTTGACACTTTCACTATGTCGCTAGATAGACATGAAAAAAAGCCTATTTTAGTAGGCTTTAAGAGGAAAAGATATTTTTTTTATTATTTTTACCCATCTTTTACATGTCGAGATAAAGACAGGTTTTTATAAATTTTTTTGAATTATTCTTTCAATATTTTTTTCTATTGTATAATTTTCTATTTTTTTAATAAATTGAAAGTAATCTAGTCCATTATCTAATAATGTTAATTCAAAACCAGAAAATTTAAATAATTCTAATGATATTTGCTGAGGTAATTGTAATATGCAGCAAATACATATTAAAAAATGTTTATTTAATTTTGTTTTTCTTAAAAAATAATTTCTTGTATTTCTTTCATTTATTTGGATATAATTTGATATTTGAATTTGGGTAATTTTTTTATATTTCATTAAATTCAATATGGTTGATATTGGATCATATGAGAATAAGTCTATAAATGTATTAATTTCCACTGAACGTTTCATCATTTTCCTCCTACTGAAGATGGTAGAATATAAAATACAAGCATTAAAAAAAGACGGGCATAAAATAATAATTGTTTTTATTTATTTCTGCCAGTCTTAGTTCACTATTTATTAGTACTGCTTCTTTAAATGATTTAATATCGGCATAAATTTGTAATGTTAATTACATTTAAAGTATAGCAGTATTTTTGTAGTTAGTAAAATAAATTATTTTTTAACTATTATTTATTTTTTGAACACTACTTTTATTGTTGGAGTAAATCCCATATTTAATATTGTTGCAATAAAAAATTTATCAGCAAATGCCTCTAATTTCCAATCAACTAATTTATATTCATCAATTTCATCAATTAAATTTTCGTCATTCTCATCCGCATGAAAATATGTTATTTTTTTAACATTTTCATTATTATATATTTCATTAATAACATCTTGAAGATTTATTATACGAGAATATAAACTTTCAAAATAAAGGCTCAAATTTTTTGTTTTTTTTGGAGCATTTAAAAAGAAATACGATACTTCACAATTCAAATATTGTTCTTCGTAAATAGATAAATCAACCATTTGATTATATCCACAAGCAATATTAAAGTATATTTCATTTTCTTCTAAATCACATTGAAATAAACTATTTTTTTTATCAGTAAAATAAACCAAAATATTATTTCTTTGATAATTATTAAATATCATTTTTTCTTTTAATTTTATTTTTCCCCAAATATAATCACTCATAAATTTTATCTCCAATTTCCCATTAGCAACCATAAAATATAATTAATTTTATCAATGGGACCTTTATTTAAATATTCATTGTAAACATAATAATTATGTTTGTGTGGCAAAGCTACCTTATGCGTACGACCTACTAGATCGATTCTATAGTTTCGATATCCTCCTTTTCCATAATGTGTAATTGAAACAACTTTATCATCTTTCATTTGATAATATCTAGAATATGCTTTCCCAGTTTTATTTGCTTGACCAGTTCCAGATGTAATTCTAGAATTTCTATAAATATTTCCACCAATTGTTACTAAACTTGAAGCAATATTTGATCCAATATATAGTCCGTTATATAAATTTCCTGTTATGCCAATAGATTTAAGCCAATTCCCATAGCCAAGTCCTTCTTGTATTTCAGCTGTTCCAAATGCAATACTAGTCAATCCAGCAACAATTCCTATTCCGCCGATTACCCAACCTATTGGTCCAAAAGCAAATAATGATACACTAGTTAATATTGCCGAAGCACCATTTACAATAGAACTCATTCCACCAAATATTTGAGCTCCAAATATTTGAGTCAACCCCCAACTAACAAGAGAAGAAACAGCTAATCCAATTAGAAATGCTCCAAATGCAAAGTATCCATTTGAATCAACATACATAATAGGATTATCATTACAATACATATAGAGATTTAAACCATTAATTTGACCTTTAGTTTCGTCAAGTATTGATAAGACATCTAGAGATATAAATCTTCCTGTTTCTGGATCATAATATCTACTATTTAAATAATATAATCCACTTTCTTCATCAAAATAATATTCTCTATATCTAAATGGATTTAAATGACCGATGGAAGTTAATGAAGTATCTTCTTTTCCATTTTCATCAAGAACAATGTGGTTTCCATATCCATCATAAGCATATGTACAAATGATATTTCTGTATCAATAATTGAAGTTATATCACATTGTATATTTCTTATATATAGATATTCTTTTGTACCACTAGAATTAGTATACTCAAATCCTACTAATTTGTTAAGTATATAATGGAAGATAAATTTTCTATTATTTCTAATAATAAAATTGATTCAGATACGGTTAATTCATATATAAATTATTTTGTTGATTCTTTTCGTATGATAAAACCAAGAGGAATAATGATAAATAACAATCATGAAATTTCCATTTTTATTCCTTTGAATTTTATAGTTGGAATACTAATTACAAATGAGAAAACTTTAAAAAAATCAGATTTTACATATATATAACCAAATGAAACAAATAAAGCTGATTTATTAAATAAGATAATATGTAATACCTAAAAAGTAAGCGGGAATGGCTTTATTTTTGGTGATAGTAAAGAAGTGATCATGTCTTACATTAGTTTTATTAAATTCAATTAAAGATGATGGCTATTTTTTGATTTTATTATTCAAAAAAACATTTGATAATTTTTGAATTTTTATAATAACATACATTTAACTTATGTTTTCCTGGATGTCTTAGAACATAAATTATTTTTTCAAATCTAACTTTTGGATAAGCAATATTTTGAACAAATCCATAAAGATGTTTTTTAAAGTCATTTTTATCACCATAATATCGTAATTTATATACCTTATTAGTATATAAATCGCATAACATCAAATAATTATTATCAAACAAATCAAATAATGTATATTTTCTTTTTGCACCTATAAATTCTAAATCATTATTATCAACAATTGCATTAAGCAACACTTCTTCTTTAACTACTTTATTTCCTATAACATCACCTATAAGTAAAATTAAAATATAAAGAAATTTAGATTGAGAAACAATAGAACCCAATAAAATAACTAGTATCATATAAAAAGTTATATCAATACTTTTTATAAATATTAAATATAAAATAAGTAATGTTAAACTAATTAAGATAGGAATAGCTGAATGGATTATCATCTTAAAAATATTTTTTTTAAATTTCATTTATAGTCCTTTCTTAAATAAAAATTCTATTAAATTTTTGCTAAGTTACCCATATATTGTTTGAATTGTATGTCTAAACATATCATTTAAAATATTAATAAATCCATTCGTAACAAATGATAATCTAACAAATCTAGATGTTTTACCAAAAATTTTATTGTTTGTACCATATAAAACTTTATACAATTTAATCTATAATTGAAGATAATTTTTCTATTATCGTTCTGTTTTGTTTTCTTTAAATATCTTTTTATTTCGTACACCATTTAAGTTTAAATTCATCAAGATTTTTATTGACATATAAAGGTAGATAACTATAATTATTCAATTCAAGTTTATTATTACAACTATCTATTAAGATAATTGCACTCAAACAAGTTTATACTGCTGAATGTTTATAAATATTTTTTCATAATTGCGATTACTAATCTCATAAAATCAAAATATATTACATTCTCGTCTTTTTGAAAATTAATATCATTACTTAATTCATTTTTAAGAGATACTATTTTTACATATGAATCATTATCAATTTTGGAACTTTTTATAAAAATAGTACATTTTCCTTTTAAAAATTCATCAAACAAAATCTTATCTGATGAATTTTCAAATTCATGTGGAACACTTATATTTAAAAATAGTTTTACAATATTTTTTTCAATTGAATCCATTTTATTCTCCTACATTATTAACAAATTTTACTACATCACTAATATATAAATCAATGATTGATTAGCGGTTGATTCTAATAAAGTTGGATGAATAAGTTGACACTTTATTTTTTAATAAATAAGCATACAATTTGAAGTAATATTAGTATATATCCTAAAAATTTATAAAAATTTACAATAAAACTACTTGGTTCGCCTTCATCAGTTGAGCCACCTTCAACATGGTAAGCATTATGTATTCTATTATGAATTAAACATAGTTCATAAGAAAAACGAATAACTAGAGTTCCAACTAAACCACATACAAAAACTCCTATAAGTTCTTGTATAGAAAAACCTTTAAATATTGCACAAATTACAGTTATTGTAATTATAAGAATAGAAAGTACTATACATTGAATATTTTTAAATTTATTGTCTTGTGTATCCATGCTTTTTTCCTTTTATAAAATGATTTTAAAATTATCTAATGTTTGATTAGATAAATTATTGTTTTTAATGGCAATAATAATGCCTATAACAGCAATAATAATAATTAGAAGTGTTAAAATAAATTCAAATTTATGTTCTTTTATCATATATATTTCCTTACACAAAATATAACATAAAAATAAAATTAGTCAATATGCAAAAATATTGACTAATCTAGATGTTAATTTTTGATAAAATTTCTCCAACTTTTTGATGAATTACTAAAGTGGCTATATTATCTTTAGGAGTCAATGTTTTATTGATTAAAACTAAGTTTTTTCCTTTAAAAAAATCAATTAAACTTGCTGCTGGATAGACACTTAATGAAGTACCTGCGATAATTAAGGTTGAACAATTTTCAATTGCTTCAATCGCTTTTATTAAGGTGTTTTGATCTAGTGGTTCTTGATATAAAACTACTTCTGGTTTTATTAATCCTCCACATGAGCAATAAGGGACAGGTTTTAATTTTAAGATGTCATCTAAAGAATAGAATTTATGACATTTACAACATCTATTTTTATAGACCGTTCCATGTAATTCATAAACAATTTTGCTACCTGCTTTTTGGTGTAAACCATCAATGTTTTGAGTGATAATTGCTTTTAATTTATGTTTCTTTTCTAGCTCAGCAAGTTTATAATGAGCAATGTTTGGTGAAACATTTTCATTTATCATTTTACTAAAATAAAACTCGTAAAATTCTTTTGGGTGTGAAAAAAAGAAATCATGGGAAAGTATTTCTTCTGGAGGATATAAATATTTTTCATTATATAATCCATCTTGACTACGGAAATCTTTTATTCCACTTTCAGTAGAGACTCCAGCCCCTCCAAAGAATACAATATTAGTGCTTTCATCGATAATTTTTTGTAATTTTTCTATTTCGTTCATATTTATATATTAACTGAACTTGAAAATAGAATAAATATTTTTTTATCTTAATTCTTCGATATAATATACATAATCTAATGAACTTAACGCTTTGATAATTTCTTGATAGTTTTTATATTTTTTACGATCGATAATACTAATAGCGATTGTATATACACTTAATCCAGAACCGATATAGGCACTATTTAATTCAATATCATCAATAATTAAGCCAAGTTTTCTAATCGTAGTAACAAAATTTTGTAAACTTGTTTTATTGGTTAATTCAAGATGAATTTCAAAATGATTTGATCTATTTTTTAAGAAAATTTCAGCTTTAGGTAAAATTGATAATATCAATAATAAAATAACAAACAATACACATGCAAAAATATATAATCCTTTTCCAATTACTAATCCGAGTAAACTACAAAACCATAATGCCGCGGAAGTAGTTAATCCTTTAATTTGTTTTTTTGAACTAAATAAGATGGAATTACCACTTAACATAATCGCTCCAATAATCGTAGCACTAGATAAGATTGGTAATGGTAAAGAAGTGTTTTCCATTATAATTTCATCTAAAATCATGGCTACACAGGAAGTTAAAATAACTAACATAAAGGTTCTTAATCCTGCTGAATGTCTTTTGTTTGATCTTTCAAAACCAATAATTGATCCAAATATAATGGCTAAAAAAATCTTTAAGCAAATTGAAAGTAAATCATCATGGATTAAATTATTAATTGCATCATTATAATAAAACATATATTTTATCTCCTATTCTTTATTAAATAACTATCATTATTAATACTATATTCTTCGGCGGCTTCTAAAAACGCTTTTTCTTCATCTGACATATCATTATTATGATTTGGTAGACTTTTTTGTATTTCTTGAATTCGATTAATTAGTTCATCAAGTTTTTCTTGTTCTGTTTTGATTGGCTCAGCTATTACTTCTTCAGTAATATTATTTTTATCATATGATTTAGATAAATATAAAGATAGTTTAGCTAAAACTGGACCAATAAGTTCATATAAAACACTTGATGCTAGAATAATTGTTTCTAGAGCCATTCCAGCTTCTCCACCTAAAGTTCTTGCTCCTAAAGAAGCTAAACCAATTGCAACCCCTGCTTGAGGAATTAAAGCCATTCCTAAGTAATTTCTTACTTTTTTATCTTTCTTAGTAATTAAACAACCTAAGTAAGCACCAAAGTATTTACCAACAATTCTAACAAAAAAGTAAATAACTCCGACAATGATTAAAGGTGTTGTGCCAATTGCTTCAGAACCATTAAATAAAGCATCTAATTTAAAATTGACACCTGATCTAACAAAGAAAAGTAATAATATTGGTGGTGAAAAATAATTTAATTGTTTAAATAATTTTTCATCTTTTGTTAAATTAATATATATAGTTCCCATTGACATACATCCAAGTAAAGGGGAAACATCAAAAATTGCACATATTCCACAGAAAGCAAAGATTAAAGAAATAGAAATAATTAATTTATTATCTTTAGATCTTTTTTGAGGTATTAATATTTTCATTAAAAAACCAAATAAACCACCTAAAACTAAAACTCCTATGTTTAATAAAATTGGTTTTGCTATGTCAATAACATTTAATGAGCCTGTTGAAGAAGCTAAGGCAATAGAAATAGCAATACTATATGCAATTAAGCCCACTACATCATCAAGAGCAACAACTTGTAATAATGTATCAACAAAATCACCTTTTGCTTTTGTTTGACGAATTGTCATCATTGTTGATGCTGGGGCAGTAGCGGACGCTAAAGCTCCTAAAATAATTGAAAAAGCTAAACTTAAATGTAAAACAACATAACAAACAATAAATACTAAGATAGTTGCAAGTAAGGCTTCAAAAATTGTTATTATAATTACTTTTAGACCATTTTTCTTTAAAACATCAAATTTGAAAAATTCACCAGTTGAAAAAGCAATAAATGCTAAAGCAATATCAGCAAGAAACTCCATTCCACTTATTACGTTGTTGGGAACTAAATTACAACAATAAGGTCCTATTATTATTCCAGCAATAATATATGCTGTGACATTTGGTAATTTTAATAGTTTAGTTATTCTAGTTAATAAAAAACCAGAAAATAACATTAAAGCAATAGTAACAATAACTTGAGCAATTGTTGAACCATCACATAATTTTTCAATAATTGACATAATTTTGTTCTCCTTTCATTAACTCTTAATATCATATACTTGAAAAACAATAAAATATAATTATAATTATTTCTATATGCATAATAAAATTTTATGGAGGCAATAAAATGATAGATGTTAGATTAGAAACTTTAATTAAAGTTGCAGAATTAAAAAACTTTACAAAAGCAGCAGAAGAATTAAACCTTACTCAACCATGTGTTTCTCATCATATTTCTTCTCTAGAAGAAGAATTAAATATAACCATCTTTAATCGTCAAAAAAACAATCTATTTTTAACTAATGAAGGCGAAATTGTCTTAAAATATGCAAAAAGATTTCAAAATCTTTCGACTAAATTAAATCAAGAATTAATAGATTATAAAAGTAACATTACTAAGCTTAGAATTGGTTTAACTCATACATCTGAAAGTAATATTATGACTGAAGTTTTAGCAAAATGTGTTAATATTATGAGCAATTTAACTATAACGATTAATACTGATACCATAAAAAATCTTTATGATAAATTGGAAAATTATGAAATCGATATAGCAATTATTGAAGGAAAAAATTCAAATAATAATTTAAATTCATTTATGCTTGATACTGATTATTTAGTTTGTGCCATGTCAAATAATGATCCATTAAGTAAAAATGGGGTTATAACTTTAAATGAATTAAAAAAAGAAAAGTTGATTTTAAGACTTCCAACTTCTGCGACTAGAATTTTGTTTGAATCAACTTTAGAAAGTATTAATGAATCAATTGATGAATTTAATATTATTCTTGAAGTCGATAATATTGCGACAATTAAAGATTTAGTAAGAAAAAATTTAGGTATTTCAATTTTACCAAAAAGTGCTTGTATGAACGAAGTAAAAAAGAAAAAAATGACTATCTTACCAATTGAAAATCTTAGTATGATTAGAGAAACAAATATTATCTATCCAAAGAATTTTTCTCATATAGACATACTAAAAACAATTACTAAAATATATCAAGAAACTTTAAAAGAAGAAAGAAATTAAATTTATAAAGTTTTTAAATAACTTTCAATTCTATCAAAACCTTCTTTTAGTGTTTCTATTTTTGAAGCGTATGATAATCTTAAAAAACCTTCTCCATGTTGACCAAACGCGGATCCTGGGACCACGACAACTTTGGCTTTATATAATAAATTTAAAGCGAATTCTTCACTTGTTTGATGGTATTTTTTAATATTAATAAAAATATAAAATGCTCCAGTTGGAAAATAACATGATAATCCCATATCTTTTAATCTTTTATAAGAATAATCTCTTCTTTTGATATATTCTTTATTCATATACTCAATATCATCATCACCATTTTTTAAAGCTTCTATACCAGCGTATTGAGAAATAGTAGATGTAGATATAACACTATATTGATGAATTTTAAATAATTCGTTAATTATTTCTAATGAGCCTAAAATATATCCTATTCTCCAACCAGTCATTGAATATGATTTAGAAAAAGCATTTATAATTAAACATCTTTGTTTCATATTTTCAATTTCACCAATTGAAAAATGCTTTTTATTATAAGTTAATTCACAATAAACTTCATCACTAATGACAAAGATATCATGTTTAATGCAAACTTCACTAATTGCAATTAAATCATCTTTATCCATCGTAGCTCCGGTTGGATTATTTGGATAATTTAAAACTAGACATTTTGTTTTTGGAGTTATTAATTTTTCAAGTTTTTCTTTTTTTATTTTAAAATCATCTTGCTCTTCTAAAATATAGTAAACTACTTTAGCACCGGTTAAAGAAGCGTTGGGTTGATAAGAAACGTATCCTGGATCAGTTAATATTACTTCATCGCCTTCTTGTAAAATTCCTCTAAAAGCAATATCAATAGCCTCAGAACCACCTATAGTTACTAATGTTTCATTCCAGGCATAGTCTAAATTATATCTTCTTTTAACAAATAAGCTTATTTCATTTCTTAATTGTTTTAATCCTGCATTTGGCGTGTAAAATGTTAAATCTTTTTTTATAGCTTCAATGCCTTTAATTTTTATATGATCAGGAGTAGGAAAATCAGGTTCACCAACACTTAAAGAAATAGTGTTTTCTACTTCTTTTGCCATTTCAAAAAAACGTCTGATTCCAGATGGTTTAATTTGTTTAACTTTATCAATTACATAACTCATAAAAATAAAACTCCTTGAATGAATATTATTATAATTTTAATCTTATTTTATGACAATTATTTTATATTAATTAATTAATGATGAATTTTATTTCTTTGTTTGTGAACCATAATTTCTATTAAGTGGACAAATTCATACATAATTAGAGCAATGAAAGCTAAAATAATGACTCCCATCATAACTAAATCTAATTTAAAGACTTGGCCTCCATATACTACTAGGTAGCCAATGCCTTCTCTAGAAACTAAAAATTCACCAACAATTACTCCTACCCATGACATACCAATATTAACTTTGATAACGGATAAAAGATTTTCTAAATTAGATGGATAGATTACTTTAAATAATATTTGAATTTTATTAGCTTCCATTGTTTTCATCATTTTAATTAAATTATTATCAACTGATTTAAAATAACTTAATATAGAAATAATACTAATTACAATGCTTAAAGAAATACTAATAGTAACAATCCCTTTAATATTTGTCCCAGCCCAAATAATTAAAATAGGTGCTAAAGCAGTTTTAGGTAAAGCGTTTAAAATAACTAGATATGGATCTAGTATTTTTTCTAAAGTCGGTAATAAATATAATAATGTAGCAATAATAAATCCTAAAATTGTTCCAATAATTAAACCTATTAAAGTTTCAATAACTGATGTTTTAATGTGAATAAATAAAGCATCATTAATGATATATGTTTTTAATAATGAAAAAATAGCACTTGGAGATGAAACTAAAAATGGATCAATAATTTTATAATGAGAAAGAATTTCCCATAAAAAAATAAAAAGTATCAAAATCAACATTTGACTAGAAATAATTATTATTTTATGAAATAGATTACTTCTTTTATATTCTTTGATACTTGTAATTTTTTGCATGATTTTCCCCTACAATTTATTTTATTTAATAAAAAAAATTAGGTTCGTTATCATAATGAAAATAGGTTATAACACATTGTAATTAATAATATTTATATTATTTTCGTTATAAGAAAGATGATAAGTTAAATTATTTTCTTTTAAATCTTCAATAATATTTTTACTTTTTAGTAAAGAAAAGATTTTATTATTTTCTTCAATTAATAAGATAGAATTTTTTGCATGTAATTTTGTTATTTTATCGCAAAGAGAAATTAATTTTGAAAAATTATTTTTAGAGGATAAATAAATAATGTTTTTTCCTGAATTAGACATTAAATCTAAAGTGTAAATTATTTGACCAAGATTAGATTTTTCGTTATTTATAATAAAAATATTGTTTTCTTTAATAGTTGCTTCATCAAGCTTAACCGAGATATCAGTAAAAATAATTGGATCCATAAAGAAGACCTCCTTTTGATATTTTTATTTTACTATTAATTATTAATAATAATTCTCTATTTCGTTTTTTTACATTCTACACATTTCTTTTAATTAGTAGAGTTTTAAAAATATTTATCTACTACTAGTAGAATTGTTGAAAATAAGGAAATATTTTGATATTTTATTACTATGGATGAGACAAAATTAAAAGATAACATTTCAAGAAATATTACGACATATCGTAAAAGGTGCAATTTAACTCAAGCTCAATTAGCGGATAAAATTTCTTATTCAGATAAAGCAGTATCTAAATGGGAAAGAGGAGATGGATTGCCAGATATTATGGTATTAATGAATTTTTGTGAAATATTTAATGTTACATTAAATGATTTAGTTGCCGATAAACCAAAAAAACAAGCTCCATTCTTTTTAAGAAATAGAGTTATTATTACTATTTTATCTTGCTTAATTGCTTGGTTAGTTGGTGTTTTTTGCTATGCAATATGTAATATGGTTTTACCAAAAACAAACACATGGATGGTATTTATTTATACATTAAGTGTTACATTTATTATTTTAGTAGTTTTTAGTTGTATTTGGGGAAAAAAGATCATTAAATTTATTGCCATCACTGGGCTAATTTGGACTACTTTATTAAGTTTTTATTTATCGTTTGAAATATTTGCTGATATTTACAATGCTTGGATGATTTTTTTAATTGGAATACCTATTCAGTTAGCGTTTATATTTTTCTTTTTAATAAAAAAGAAAGACATTTAGGAGAAAAATATGTTACAAGAAAAACTTATAAATTTTATTAATGAAAGCCCAACCGCTTTTAATGCTACAAGTAATTTAAAAGAAAAATTTTTAAAACATGGTTTTATAGAATTAAAAGAAGAAAAGAAGTTTACTTTAGAAAAAGGTAAAAAATATTTTTTAACTAGAAATGATTCTTCTTTAATTGCTTTTACTATTGGAAAAAATATTCAAGATAATTATAAGTATAACATTGTTGCTTCTCATCTTGATTCCCCATCTTTTAAAATTAAGCCTCAAGCTAATCATAAAGTTGATATTTATAATAAAATCAATGTTGAAGGCTATGGTGGAATGATAATGTCTACTTGGTTAGATAGACCTCTTTCTTTTGCTGGAAGAGTAATTATCAATCAAGACAATAATTTAATTAGTAAAGTTATTAATATTAAAGAACCTGTATTTATTATTCCTAATGTTTGTATTCATTTTAATCGTCAAATTAATAATGGATATGCTTATAATATTGCTAATGATATGCAACCATTAGTTTCTCAAGATAAACAGTTTGATTATATTAATGATAAAATATCACATGCTTTAAATATTGAGAAAAAAGATATTATTAATTATGATTTGTTCCTTTATAATTTTGAAAAAGGATATTTATGGGGGGAAAATAATGAATTTATTTCTTCACCTAGATTAGATGATCTTGAATGTGCTTTTATTGAAAGTGAAAGTCTTATTGATATAGATAATGACAAAAATATAAATGTTGGAGTGTTTTTCGATAATGAAGAAGTTGGTTCTTCATCTTTACAAGGCGCTAATTCTGATTTTTTAGTTAATACTTTAAAAAGAATTAATAATGCTTTAAATTTTTCTGAAGAAGATTTTTTATGTGCTATTAGTAAGTCTTTTATGATTTCTAGCGATAATGCACATGCAGTTCATCCAAGTAATTCTTCTTTAACTGATCCTGATAATAAAGTATATATGAACAAAGGAATTGTAATTAAGTTTAATGCTTCACAAAGTTATACAAGTGATGGTTTAACAAGTGCATATATGCAAAAGTTATGTATAGATAGTAACATTCCATATCAATTTTTTACTAATAGAGCGGATATTAGAGGTGGATCAACTTTAGGAAATATTTCTTTGGGACAATTATCTTTACGTTCAGTTGATATTGGTTTAGGGCAACTTGCAATGCATTCAAGTTTTGAAACTGCCGGAAGTGAAGATATTGTATATTTATATGAAGTTTTAAAGAATTTTTATACAAAGTAGATATTTTGTGTTACCTATCTTTCTTTATTTTTAAATCATATTTGATTAGAATATTAATATATATTTTGGAGGGTTATGAAAAAGTATAGAATCCTTATAACATATGTCGAAGCAGGTATGGGGCATATTGTTAGTGCAGAAGCTCTAGCAAATGCACTTGAGAAATATTATCCAGATGAAGTAGAAATTATTCGTTCTAGAATTTTTACGGAAACTAATGATCCTGTTTTAATTAAACATGAAAAATTTTTAATAAATTCAGTAAAAAGAAGTAATAGAAATCCAATTTCCATGTATTTTATTTTTTTACTTTCTGCTTTATTTAGTCCTAATTTTTCTTTAACTTTAGCGCATAACACAGTTTTTAGACGTGAAAAGAAAAAATTAATAGAAATTATGAATTCTTATAATCCTGATATGGTTATTTCTACTCATTTTACTCCTTTACATGCATCAATTGAAGCTAAAAGAAAAGGAGCAAAATTTAAAACTGTTTGCTATGATCCGGATCCTAATGTTCATAGATGGTGGGATACAAGAGCGGATTTGTTTTTAGTTAATAATGAAGCAGCATATCAAGAAGCCTTAAAAAAAGATAAATTCAATAAAGATAATTTGTTTTTAGGTCGCTTTATTTTAAGAAAAGATGTTTTAGAAACAAAAGTTGATAAAATTGAAATGCGTAAAAAATATGGCTTGCCTTTAGATAATTTTACTATTATTATGGCCGATGGAGCGTACGCTAAAGCAAATTTAAAATCATTTGCTGAAGAGTTTTTAAAAATTGATCGTAAATTTACTTTACTTATTATTGCGGGTAAAAATGAAAAATTATTAAAGTATTTTAATGAAATTAGCAATAATTATCCAAATATTACTATTAAAGTTTATGGCTTTATGAAAGATATTTATGAATTATATTGTGCAAGTAATATTTTTGTTACTAAAGCAGGGCCTAATGCTATTTTAGATAGTGTTTATATGGAAACTCCAATTATGGTTTCTTATTATGCTTCACCAATTGAAGAAATTACAAAAAATCTTTATGTTAAAACTTATGGTGTAGGTGTTTATGAAGATTCACATAAAAAAGCTGGTAAATTAATTACTCAATATATTGATAATCCAGAATTATTAAATCCTTATATTGAAAATTGTAAAAAATTTAAAAAAGAAGGTACTGGTGAAAAAATTATGGCGGATAGAATTATGGATGAATTGCACAATTCTACTCAACAGTAACTGATTTTGCTAAGTTTCTTGGTTTATCAACATCATATCCTTTATGTAAGGCTGTATAAAAGGCGATTAATTGGACAATAATTAATTCTCCATAACATGATAAATATTTATTTAAGTTATTAAAAATGAATGTATCGTTTTTAGATAAATTCTTTTTAGCAATAGTAAAAATTTTTCCTCCTCGAACTTCGGCTTCTTGTAAGTTAGTTCTTACAATAGATGATAAATTTTTTTGACTAATTAAACCAATAACTGCACTATTAGAATCTATAAGAGCTAAAGTGCCATGTTTTAATTCTCCTGAAGAAAAGGCTTCGGCATGAATATAAGAAATCTCTTTTAATTTTAAACTAGCTTCTAAAGCAATATAATAATCAATATTTCTTCCTAAATAGAAAACATCTTTATAATCTTTTAAAGTTAAAGAAAATGATTCAATTTCTTTTTTGTTTAATAAAATTCTTTTGATTTCTTTTTTTAATGCTAAGAAATCTTTTTTTAAATTTTTATTATAATTACATAAAATATAAAATAATAAACTTTGTCCTAGAAATGCTTTTGTTGAGGCTACTGCTTTTTCGCTTCCTGCATAAATATATAGAATATTTTTACATAAATGAGTAATTGAAGAATTAAATGAATTAGTAATACCAATAATAGGAATATGTTTATTTTTACATAGTTTAATAACATTTAAAACATCTAAAGTTTCTCCTGATTGGGAAACAAACATAAATAAATTATTATTTTTTATTAAAGGAAAATGATAGATTGCTTCACTAGCTAAAACAACCTCTACTTCTTTTTTGAGGATATCTTCAAAATAGTATTTACCTAATAAACTAGAATAATATGATGATCCACATGCTACAAGATATATTTTACTAGCATTATCAATAAGTGTTTTTATTTTTTGAGAAAATTTTATTTTATCATTTTCAAAATAGTTATTTATTAATTGATCAATTAAAGTTATTTGCTCATAGATTTCTTTTTCCATATAAAAAGAAAAATTGTTTTTAAAATTAGATTTTAAATAATTAATTTTTTTGAATTTTATTTCTTTTTTTTGATAAATATAAGCGTTATTTTGCTCAATATAACCTAAATCATTATCTTGCAAGAAGTAAACTTGATTAATGTTTTCAAAGGCTAAAGCATCGGAAGCTAAAGCATATTCATTATTATTTTTACCGATTACTAAAGGAGTTTTATTTTTCATAAAATAGATTCTTTTTTCTTTTAAATACAATAAATTAAAAGCATATGAACCTTTTATAATTTTTTTTACTTTTAAAAGAGTGTCTATAACATTTCCATTAAACAATACTTCAATAAGATTGCAGACAATTTCTGTATCGGTGGAAGATTTTAAATTAATTTTTTTTAAGTATTTATTCTTTATTTCTTGGTAATTTTCAATAATTCCATTGTGAACTAAAGCAAATAAACCATTATTTGATAGATGAGGATGAGCATTTTCTTTACTAGGGATGCCTGTTGTGGCCCATCTAGTATGACCTATACCAATTGTAGAAAATGTATTATTAGGAATTATTTTTTTTAAATTTTCTATTTTTCCTTGGTCTTTATAAATTTCAAGAGAGTTATTTAATAAAGCAATACCACTTGAATCGTAACCACGATATTCTAAATTTTCTAATCCATTAATTAATTTTTTTACAATATTTTCATTACTTATATAACCAATTATTCCACACATATTAATCCTCCTGAAAATATGGGTATTTTTTTGCTTCTCCATTTTTATTTATTTGTTTAGCACGAGCAATGGCAAAACAATTTTCTTTTAAAGAAGTAGTTAAAGTTGAACCCGCGGCAATAAAACAATTATTTTCGATTTTAATAGGGGCAATTAAATTAGTATTACAGCCAATAAAAACTTTATTACCTATTTCGGTAAGATATTTATGTTTTCCATCATAATTACAAATCACAGTTCCACAGCCAAAATTAACATTTTTACCACATTTGCAATCGCCAATATAGGTAAGATGAGCGATTTTTGTTTCATCATTAATTTCTGATTTTTTGATTTCCACAAAATTTCCAATTCTAATATTGTTATGAATTTTAGTATTATTTCTAATTCTTGAATAAGGGCCAATTATGTTATTATTTCCAATAGAAGAATCTTCTATAGAAGAGTTATTAATAATGTTATTATCTCCAATAAAAGAATTATGAATAATTGTATTACCAATTAAACAAATGTTTTTTCCAAAAGTAGAGTTTTGATCGATTTCAACTTCTAAAGAGTTAAATTCAATTTCATTATCAATTAGTTTTAGATAGGTAATTATTTTTTTCCTA
>OJMH01001693.1_pt1 | contig 21050 bp, 16 predicted proteins | sample 1597111 | NCBI WGS metagenome assembly OJMH01 (sample SAMEA2452115, study PRJEB22498) | human gut metagenome | reverse complement strand
CCACTGCTTATTGCTTTTCGCAATTGAAGCAGGGGACTTACTTGATTCGGTTAAAGTATATATTTTACTCTCGGCATAACTATTATTTAACATTTTTATTTACAGGTAAAATACATGCAAAAAAGAGATAAAGGCTTTACCCTGGTTGAACTTATAGTCGTGGTCGCAATCCTGGCAATTCTTGTCGGACTTCTGGCGCCTTCTTACACAAAATATGTGGAACGAAGCCGCGAATCAACAGATCTGGCAAATGTCCGCACTGAGTATGGTGAAATGATGGCAGATATAAATCTGGATGGCAAAGATCCCGAAAAGGCTAAGAGAACAGTTAAGCTGAAACAGAAAATAGATGACTGGCAGTCTGCAGAAACTATCACCATCGCCGGGATTTCCCATACTGTAGGTGACGAAGATACTGCCAATTGGAAAGGGATTCCAGTCGCCAATGGAACATGTGAGATTTCCCTTAATGATGATAACAGTGTGAGATTTACATGGTCAGGTGGAAATGAGAGTGGCGGGAAAAAATATCCGTTTAATATTGGCGAAGACCTACAGGCTCCTCTCCTCAAGTGTAATGTATTAAATTTACTGGATCCAAAGACTAACTATGAAATTGATTTTCGCTGTAAAAAGTCAACGAATGATATGGTTAATAAAGTCAAAGAAAAAATAGGAGATGATAGCTTACTACAACATGGTACCTGGGCATATCTGAAACGCCCCGGCACTCAAGACAGCTATCTGTTCTGGACTTCCGTCAATACTGATGACGTTGGAGCAGACAAGACTATCCCCGTGCTTATTAATAAAGGTAACAATTTCTATATTTCCGAAACAACAACTGCCACTCGCAATCCTGGCAATAAAACAAATGAATATGTCGCAATTTCAGATCACCTCGTATCCGGCAGTGACTTTCAGAATATTCTCAAAAAAGGACAAGAATATTCTACTTTAGAAGCCGCTTACAATGCATATGAAAAGTTACTTACCGAAGGTAAATATGTGGAATATAAGGATACTCTGCCGAAATCATAAAAAACTCCCTGCTCAGACCAGAAATAAAATATTTCCGGTCGGGCAGGGAATTTCTTTCTTCACTGATTATCATACCGCATCCTTATACACTCTCTGGATATGCATTGCCAGATATCCTGTCTCTGTTTCATCCAGCTTATGTCCAATACATTCTTCCAGGTTTTTACAGATGTCAGTGGCAACCTTATAGGCCTGGGGATACTGATCCAGCATATATTCATTCATGTCCAGATTCAGCTTCTCTCCTGTAGATGCACGCGCTACCATATACTTCATATGGTTCATCAGACGATTATAGGACAGTGACAGTACATCGATTGGCTTACCTGTTGCTTTCTCGATCATATCTATACACTCTCTCACTGCTCTCGCAGTCTGCATGGCAACAGATACCTTCTCGTCACCAATTGCAGAATGAATATGCAATGCCACATATCCAACCTCATGATCATCAATCTCTATCTGAAGTCTTTCTCTCAGAATTGTTTTCAGTGTTTCCGCAACTTTAAATTCACTGTAGAAAAGAACCTTGATATCCTCTGTCAGCGGATTGCTGATCTGCTCATTTCTGCGGATTCTTGCGACTGCAAAAGAAATATGGTCAGCAAGTGGAAAAAGAATCCCTCTGTCTATGGAATCTCCAAACACTTTCTGTGATTCTGTCAGAATTGCATCTGCAATCTCCAGATACTCCGGCTCTATTCCCTTTACCAGTTCCTTCGCAGATCCACGCTCTGTCTCCTGTTCCAGACGATATGTAGTGCATCCCTCCGGCTTATCAAAACGCTGGCTGACCTTTTTTCCAAAGCCAACACTTTTGATTTCCAGATCCCCCCTGCAAAAAGGTCATCCTTTTCAATTCACGTGCGTAAAAAAACAGTCAGATAATCAAGATGTCATCTCTTTTGATCATCCAACTGTTTTTTGATAACAATATTATTCCAGCGTCTCCACCGCAAACAACGGTTCACCGGCCTTGATCTCACCGTTTGCCAGAAGTCTGATCCTCTGGTTGTCTTCCGGTTCAGTATCGAGGATCGGGGAAGTGATGGACGGAGCATTGGCTGTTAAGAACTCCAAATCCAGTTTCATCATCGGATCACCTTTTTTCACTTTCTGGCCCTCTGTTACCAGGATTTCGAAGCCTTTTCCTTCCAGTTTTACAGTGTCGATTCCCATATGAAGAAGCATAGGGATACCGGAATCTGTCTGGAAACCTATAGCATGTTTTGTATCAAAAATAAACTCAACTTCACCGTCTGCAGGTGCATATACAGTACCTTCTGTTGGTGTCACCACTGCACCGTCACCCATCATTTTTCCTGCAAATCCTTCATCCGGTGCAGTAGAAAGATCTGCTGCGATTCCGTCTACAGGGCTGTAAATGATTGCTGTTTTTCTGATCTTTTCTTCTTTTACAGGTGCCAAGGACTGTGCTGTACCTGCATTTTTGTCCTCAACCTCTGCACTGTTCTGTCCTGTTGCTGCATTTTCCTGTACCTGTACATTATCCGGTGTCTCATCTGCGAATTCGTTGGGAGCAGTCTCCAGATATTCTTCCAGCTTCGCCTTGATAACAGTTACATGAGGTCCATAGATAACCTGTACGCCCTGTCCTTTTTTTACGATTCCTCTGGAATCTGTCTGTTTCAGAAGTTCATCACGAACTTTCTCAGGCTCTGCAACTGTGATACGAAGTCTGGTCGCACAACAGTCAACATCTATGATATTTTTCTTTCCGCCAAGGCCTCTGGTGATCAGTTCACTTACCGGATCACCGGAGGTTGCTGCAGCTGCACCGGCTGTCTTTCCGGCTTCTTTTCTTGCATTTACATCAGCTTTTGTATAAAGCTTTGTCTCTGTATCATCATCTTCACGTCCCGGAGTCTTGAAATTAAATTTCCTGATCATAAATGTAAAGATCACATAATACAGGATAAAGTAAATAATACCAACCGGAATGATCCTCAGCCAGCTTGTTTTTGCATTTCCCTGCAGGATACCAAAGAGGAACAGGTCAAGGAAACCGCCTGAGAAAGTAAGTCCTACTGCAATATTCAGCATATGTGCGATCATATAAGCCGCACCTGCCAGGATCACCTGAACTACGAACAATGCCGGAGCTACAAACAGGAATGAGAATTCCAGCGGTTCAGTGATACCAGTAAACATACATGCCAGCGCTGCGGAAAGAAGAAGTCCGCCTGCCGCTTTTTTCTTCTCAGGTTTTGCACAGCGATACATAGCCAACGCTGCTCCCGGAAGACCAAAGATCATAAAGATAAACTCACCAGAGAAATATCTGGTTGCATCCGCACTGAAATGTGCTATATTTGCAGAATCAGCTAGCTGTGCAAAGAAGATATTCTGTCCGCCCTGCACCATTTGTCCTGCAACTTCCATAGTTCCACCCACTGCTGTCTGCCAGAATGGCATATAAAATACATGATGCAGCCCAAAGGGGATCAGTGCTCGTTTAATAATACCAAAAATCAGAGTTCCCAGATATCCACTGCCTGTTACCAGACCGCCCAGAGCATAAATACCGTTCTGAACTACCGGCCATACAAAATACATCAGGATTCCCACAAACATATATACGATTGTGGAAATGATCGGTATAAATCTTGAGCCGCCAAAGAATGACAGCGCATTCGGAAGCACAATTTTGTGGAAACGGTTATGAAGTGCCGCAACACCAAGACCTACGATAATACCGCCGAATACACCCATCTGCAGAGACTGGATCCCGCATACAGAAGTAATGGTTCCTTCCAGTACATCTGCTGCTATCTGACCGTCTGCTGTGATTTCATTGTTGATAAGAAGCATGGCACTGACAGCCACATTCATAACGAAATATGCAATCAGCGCAGAAAGAGCAGCAACCTCTTTCTCTTTCTTTGCCATACCAATGGCAACACCAACAGCAAAGATCAGCGGCAGATTGTCAAATACAGCACTTCCAACCTTGTTCATAATGATCAGAAGAGAATTAAGTAATGTTCCACTTCCCAGGATCTTCTGCAATCCATAGGTAGCGATGGTTGTTTCATTTGTAAAGGAACTGCCGATACCAAGCAGCAAACCTGCAACAGGGAGAATTGCGATCGGAAGCATAAAGGATCTTCCCACACGCTGCAAAACTCCAAAAATCTTGTCTTTCATGTTCTTTTGTCTCCTTTTCCTTATTCGTGCGAATAAACCGTCTTGTTTCCGGGAGATTAAAACCTTCTGACATATGATTATTCCGCGTTTTACCACAAAGAATACATCAAAAAAAGGCACTAACCCCCATAAACATTAAAAAATAACATTTATGACCGGTTAATGCCTGCCTGTCCAGTAACACACCAAATCTGTGCTATACTATAAAAGATTATTTATTCCCTGTCAAGATACTCAGGAAAATTTTTTACAAAATATTTTTGCATTTCATGAATCGATCTCTGTAATGACCATTTATTATTTTTCAAAGCCGCAACATTCTCTGCATCCTTCTGATCTGATAGAAATTTATTGATTTCCCACTGCTGCAGGCTGCACGTTCAACTTGATCACTCTGTCTTCCCATTTTAATCCATTCAGATCTACAGAAATGTACACCCATTCATCGCTGAGTTTAAGCTCTTTTCAGAGGGATTTTATCTGTTTCTCTCTTCCAGATATTCCAGACATTCATTCACATCTTTAATACCAAGTTCCTTGCGTACTTTATCCTGAATTTCCACCAGACATTCCAAAAGAAGAGGATTAAACATTCCGCATTCTCCATTCAGGATCATTTCCATTGCCTTCTCATGAGAATATGCTTTCTTATATACCCGGTCACTCACCAAGGCATCATACACATCTGCCAGTGATACCACCTGGGCAGATATAGGGATTTCTTCTCCCTTCAGGCCATCCGGATATCCTTTTCCATCATAACGTTCATGATGCCAGCGGCATATTTCGTAGGCATATTTCATCATCTCTTCATCATGATACATTTCCAGCCTGTCAAGCATCCGGGCACCTATGATCGTGTGCTGTTTCATGGCTTCAAATTCTTCCTTTGTAAGCTTTCCGGGTTTATTCAGAATTTTTTCATCAATTCCAATCTTACCGATATCATGAAGTGCGGAAGCTGTGGCGATCATATGCTGCTGAGACCAGGAAAGATCGTAATTCTCTGATTTTCGCATCAATTTCTCCAGCAAAAGCTGAGTCAGAATATTAATATGCAATACATGAAGCCCGCTTTCACCATTTCGGAACTCTACAATCTGACTGAGAATCCCGGTCATCATACGGTTGTTTTTCTCTTTCTCATAAATCTGATCTGTTACCAGATGGATCAGACGCCTTTGCTTGGCATAAAGCTTGATCATATTGATAACCCGCTGATATACCACCTTAGCATCAAATGGTCTGCTTATATAATCCGAAGCCCCCAGTTCGTAGGCACGGCGAATATAACTCTCTGATCCTTCACTGGAAATCATGATCACCAGTATATCCTCGATCCATTTATCTCTGTTCATATAGGCGAGTACTTCAAATCCATCCATTTTTGGCATAATAATATCCAACAGAACCAATGAGATTTCAGGTCCATACTGCTCCAGCATCTTCAGAGCCTCTTCCCCGTCACAGGCCTCCAGTATCCGGTATTCTTTTCCCAGAATTTCCTTAAGTATCTCACGGTTCATTTCAGAATCATCAACAACCAGAAGCTGAGGCAGGTTTCTTTTTTCCATCTTGTCTGTATTTTGCTTCTGCTCCCACCGGGTCACTACTATATTTTTATGTCCCTTGGCCATATACATAAGTCTGTCTGCTTTGGTGATTGCTTCCTCCAATCTGCCATGGGTAAACATAGCTCCACCAATGCTCACTGAAAGCTTCAGACGATTAAAACCCGGAATATGCGTCGCATGGATCTTCTCCTGGATCATACGGAGCTTCTGTGAAAAGACTTCCTTCTCAATTCCGGGCAGGATCAGCAGAAATTCATCTCCTCCATAGCGCACCAGAATATCCGTGCGACGGATATAATGTCGAATTACATTTACTACGGTTGTCAGTACCAGATCTCCTCCATCATGACCATAAGTGTCATTGAACAATTTGAAATCATCCAGATCGATAACTGCAACTCCGGCATTCAAAGACATATTTTTGACTTTTTCCTCAAAATATCTGCGATTATACGCCCCTGTCAGCACATCCTTATACAGCTTTTCGCTATATACCGTCAGCTTTTCCGTCAGTTTTTCATATCCTTCCTCATCAGTCAGTGTGTTTTCGTCCAGCTTTTTCAGCATTTCCATTACATAAGGCTCACTGTCAATCTCCAGATACCTTGCAAATACCTGATACATATCAGAATCGAGAAATTCAATTTTGGATGTCTGTTTCTTTTCCTCCAGTGCTTTAAGAGAAATGCAATTCTCACATCTTTTATCTTTATTCCAAAAAGCATAACACTGGCAAAGATTTTCTCTTCCTGCAAGCTTACTTTCCATTCCGGCAGCCTGCAGATCACTCCCTTTCAGGAGACGAACTACATCAAAAATCTCCCGAAGCACCTCCATTTTATTCTCTGCTTCCTGCATCGTCATTTGTTTCCACTCAATCATTATTCCCAGCCTCTCACGAACAACAGCTTTTTTCTGCAATATAAACTTGTATTATTATACCACTTACTCATCATGCAGTACAACAATAATATTTTTTCTTGATTTCTTAATTTCATAAAGGGAGCACCTAAAAAAACAGTCCTTGAGGCGTGCTCCCAACCGGTTCTGACTCCAACTGCCTTATAACCCTGCTCCTGGTTGACCTCATATAGTATAAGCTCTATTACGGTCATCTATATACATAATATGGCTTGACCTCATAATAATATAATTGCTATTGCAGTCAACCAGAAACATGCTTCAGCTTGACCTTATATAATAAAAGTGCAATCGCAGTCAACTATATTTGTAATTATGATTGACTTAAAATAATAGAAACACAATTGCAAGTCATCTATAAACAGGATTAAACTTAACCGTACATAACAAAAACGCGATTAAAGTCAATTATAATCATAATTATTCATGACTAAAAAGCCACAGACTGAGCGGATTCCAGTCTGTGACCTGATTAGATTTTTATACTCAAAAAGCTGTCGAACCTCCAACAGAAAGGAGGTGGACTCCATGGAAGAAATTCTCACCACATTTCTTGTCTCTGTTATAGCAGGCGTAGTTAGCTACTACATATGCAAATGGCTGGACAGCAGACGATAGACAGCAACAGTCTAAACGGAATAGCTCACCGTAACGAGCAAGAAAGCCCCCAGAGCTGGCACTCTGAGGGCTTTTGTTTTGCTTCACGGAATCTCACCACATTCCTTAGCTACTGTTAGTATATGCGCAATGTGCCAAAAAGTCAACTCAAAAATAGTGGGTGAAAAAGCCGCAGGCTGGATGGGTGCCAGTCTGTGGCTATCTTAAGATAATCTTATTTACCTTCCGTAGTTTTACATTGCAAAATCTTCTCCAGTTCAGCTACTCTTTTAAGTGCTTCTGCTGTCTCTTTCTGGGCTTTTATTTTTTCTTTTTCAGCAGAATCCGCTCTCTGGCGTTCTCTTTCTGTATTTTTGCGTTCAGCTTCCTGACCTTTTTCATACATGATCGTATCTCTCTTAAATCCCTTCATATAGATTAATGACACCGTTACTGAAAACTTATAAAAAATTATAAACTTTTATGTTCCATTCCTACTTCAACGAATATGCTTTTGATGATATAAATATCCATCTACTCACAGGTTTTTGTACTCTCCAGGGGTTTCCATATTTTCGAATATTTTTTCGTTTTTGAAGCATATTCCGCAGACCAATAAGCAAATTCGTCAGTTTTTACTTGAGCGTTTAAGTTAACAGCTAAAAAAAGTTTACACACAAACAAAAAAGAAGGGAAAGCCAGACTTTTTTGTATGACTTTCTCTTCTTTTATACATTTTATTTTGCCTTAAATACAGCGACTTTCTCTTTTGACAGGTCAATTTTATCCGGAAGGATGGAAGTTTTCTCAGTGGATTCTGATGTTGTGAATCCTGTTGAGTCGGAAGTATTTGACTTCATCGCATCCTGCAGAGTATTGCTTACTGTCACATTTGCAGAAAAGATATCTGTTCCTGTGAAAGCTGCTGCATCACCTGTTGTTGTGCTTACCGTACTGCTGCTCTGCATTTCCTGAACCTGTTCCTGTGTCGGGTAGAAGGATGGCTGGCGGATGTAACGGAAGCTTGCACTGTATGCTTCGCCTACTGTTACTCCATTCTTGCCGGAGGAGCAGTGTACTGCGATCCAGTCACCTGCGTCTGTTTTACCGCAGAGAATACCTACATGATTATCGCTTCCTGCTTCCGGTCCTTTCTGGAACACCAGATCTCCGGGCTGTGCATCTGCCTCAGTTACCACGTTTGCTTTCTCCCACTGATCGGAAGTTCCGTCGCCTACAGCTTCCTGCATTGCTTTATCCTGATATCCGTTGATCACTGCCCAGGTGACAAAACCACTGCAGTCCAGTCCGTATGCGCGGATGGTTCCGGTGCTCTTGCTTCCCTCAGCTGATACCTTCTCGCTGGTTCCCCAGCCTGGATCTTCACCGATCACTGTGGATTTGCCGCCCCAGAAGTAACCGACTTTACCAACCAGTGAATAGGCTGCAGAGATAACATTTACTCTTTCCTCGGAAACATCATCCCCTACACTCTCGCGGACAAAACCGTTGGCAGCTGTTACTACCGCGCAGAGGAGTTTGCAGTCTGTTTCCACATATTTCTTAAGGATCGTACGATCCTTCTTTGCGATTTTATTTTTCTTAATATAGTAGTTGATTTTACGATTAGCGTATGTAACGTGAGTGATATCCTGCTTGTCCCTTACGATCGGGTTCATCTCTGCAAAGATTTTCGCAAGGTCTTTCTTGCAGGAGGAATCCAGGGTAAATTCTGTTTTTCCGTCCTGGCTCTGCTGATATACATAGACTGCAAGGATATCCTGCCAGTTTCTTACCAGAAGACTGTCTGCAGATGTGGTGGTCTTGCTGCCGTTTACATCGCTGGCATCTGCTACTTTGTTCTTCTCTTTATATTCCTTCTCGATCTCATCCATAACAGAAGCGAAATCATCTGAGAAGGTCAGATTGTAGTTATTCTTCAGGCTGTCCAGATAGAAATCCTTACCTGCGTGGATATTGGACGCATAATATACCGGAGTTCCGGTCTGTGCAGCACTGGTATTACTCGTAAATGGATTATTCGTATTCGCATTGTTCTTCTGCGCTTCCAACTGAGCAATAGTCGCTTCTGCCTGAACCAGCAGATTATAATTAGAAACCTGTGCCTTCTCTGTATCAGACAGGGCATTATATGCAGTGCGGATGCTCTGAACAGTGGCTTTCTTCTCCAGCGTGATGGTCTGTGCGTTCAACTCATTGATTCTGTCGATCACATCCTGGGCTGCCTTCGTAATCTGTGAAGACGGTGTTGGTGTAGGATTCGCAGGTGTCGGAGTCGGATCTGTTGGTGTCGGAGTCGGATCTGCCGGTGCAGGTGTTGGCTCTGCCGGTGTTGGTGTCGGATCTACCGGTGCAGGTGTCGGGTCTGCCGGTGTCGGATCTACCGGCGCAGGTGTTGGCTCTGCAGGAGTCGGATCTGCCGGCGCCGGATCCTCTGATCCTGAATCAAAATCACCGGAATCGCTGAAATCAGAACCGTCTGCTGTATACGCAGCAGTATCCTCTGCTGCAAGTACGGACGCAGGACCGGATAATACCATTCCTGACATCAATGTCAGACATAAGAATCTGGTAAGATACTTGTTTTTCATATATCTAAATTGCTCCCTTCTTACTGTGAGCATGTCCTTACCCCCTGTTTATAAGGGCATACTGTCTAAATTACTTTTCACATTATTATGTTATTTCATAAGTGAATTATCCCGAAATATTAACCTGTTTTATTCTAGCATAATCATTTTTTGAAATCAACAGCTCAGGGCAGGTAAATTCCAGATTTGACCAAAATTCATTTTTTTGTCACATTTTAACCGAATCAAGTAAGTCCCCCTGCAGAAGTTGCGAAAAGCAACAAGCAGTGAGGAAGATATGTTTCAGAATACAGGAAGGCTGTGCGGATATGATTTCCACACAGCCTTCCTGTATTCTTAGCGTATCTCTGTCAGGCTGCCTGAATGGCTCCTGCAAAGTTCTTATTACCAATGCAGATCTGTATCAGTCCCTGCACTACCTGAAAACACATATTCAGGATAAAGCGGATATCCTCTTCCACGCTGCGGAGCTTGTTGAGGTATTTCTCATGAGTAGCTTCGATATAATCGATCAGGGTGGGGAAATCTGCGAAGCGGATGGCCGGTTCCAGATATGCATGTGCTTCTCCCTGCTGTATACATTCTTTCAGTCTGTTCTTAAGTACTTTCTCATAATGATTATGCTGGCTGAAGCTTCCTGTATATGTTTTGTTATGAGGAAAGGTAAAATAATCCGCCATATAGTGGATCACTTCGCCGAACCGCCGCCAGTAAACTCTCTGGTTACTCTCATCCGGTCTGATATCTGCCAGTTCTTTCATCCGGTTCTTGACATCTTCAAATGTTCCGTAGAACTCGTGTCTCCTGGTGATAAAGGACGGTTTGATATCCGGCAGAATGCTGCCCAGGCAGAAAGCCTTTCTGTGAGACTGCAGGCTTGCTGTGGTCTGCATCTGATCCGCAAGGTATCTTGCTAATAAAATATGTGATTTTTTACGCAATTTTCTTCCTCTTCTTTCTTTTGAGAACCTATCATTCTTATATATGGGAACGAATAATAATCAACTTAACCAACATAGAATACTATAGCAGATTTATATCTGTTATTCAAATAAAATTTTTGTAAACTTTTTCACATTTTCAGTTCAGACAACTGTTTCAGTAATTCCAGGTCACTGTCCTTTACTTTCAGGTTTGTCTCTATCTTCTCTCCCTCAGGAGTGGTGATCGCAATTTCAATGATGCTTCCTTCTTTAAGCCCTTTGCGTGAAACTGCCTGACAGAATGCCGGGAACTTGGGATGATTGCTCTTAAAGGTGTTCCATGCGCCTGTGATCTTCATGATATTTCCTATATTGTTTCCTATGTTCATATGATTGTTGTGTCCTTTCTTATCTCAACTGAATATTCCCGATTCTGAGAACTGATGCATATAATAACATACTTCAACGGATTTGGCTATACCAAAAGCCCCCCAGGATTAACTCCCGAGGGCTTTCATGCTGCTCATATTAAATTGTGATCACATTATTCAAGCAATCAGATTATTAATGGATTCTAACTCATATATAGTAAACGGATCAATATCAATACAACTGGATTCATCTCTGTTGCCAGAAAGATCCCATGCAAGAGTACCATTCATAACGGTACAAGCTTCTTTAAATGCATCAATATCTCTTAATGGCTTAAATATTTCTGCTTTCAAATCTTCTGTAGCATCATAGTCTACAATCTTACCGTCATCAAAGAATACCTGCACATGAAAGTTATCCAATGGTATCACCTGTACTACTGTCGGAAAATATTCGTTCATATGATTTCCCCCTTTAGATAAGCGGATTAATTCTATTTAATGGCTTCATATCTTTTGCAAGTTCCCAGTTTTGCATCAGTTCATCCTGATGGATAGTACACCACGCCAATATAAGTCTAAGTTGTTTATTTGGTAATGAACCTCGAATCACTTGAATGTTATTAATATCTACTAATGCTTTTTGTCCATTATATTCTGCATGGAAATGTGGTGGCATATGATCATTATAATACATGGTAACACGTATTCCGTAAAACAATGATATTTCTGGCACTGCTCTCACTCCTGTTCATTTTTGTAAATTTCAGTTTCTTATGCTTGTATTATAATATAGATTATGTCTATTCAGCAACCTGTTTTTTGATTCTGACAAAACAGATATAGATATCAGTGTAGCAGCAGTCATCTTATACTCATTTCTTCACAATATACAAAAGAAATAACCATCAAATTTCAACGCAAATGCTTTAAGGGTAAAGTTGTTAGGGTAGATGGTTTTCGTCCAGAATTTAAGGCTATATATAAGGAATTTCAGCATAGAATTGATTCTGTGAAGGACGGGGATGGTTATACGGATGACTGTTTTAGTTCCCTTCCGTTATCCTACTGTTGTGCTACCTGTTCCATTACAAATTCCACATCTATATTGTTCTTATCTTTATGCACTGTATAAGTACGATATAAAGAATCTGGAATATAGGAAGATTTACATACTTCACAATGATATGATGTCAACAAGTTCCGTTTGTTCTTCCCATTTTCCAAATAATTAACAATTAATGATTCCTTTTTAGTTCCAATTTTGCATACAGGACACAGTTTTATATCATTCTTTGGAATTACTTTTATTACTGGTTTCTTTTTTATAGTAATAAGCCCACATACCTGTAGTTATACAAGTACATGGACTTATTCAGATGTTTAAAATATTCAGTTGGCAATATCAGGCATTTACTGTGTGAAATTCCCTATTATACATTGTTAGATATATGTCATACCCCATTTTTACTGAATCCATACCCCATTTTTACTCCATTTTCGCGTGAAATTATGTAAAAATACGGTAAAATACGTGAAATTGAATTTCATGCAAATCCCCTAAATATGCTCAAAATCCGGTGTTCCATACAGGTCGAATGGAGTTGACTGGTAGACGTAGTAGTTCAGCCAGTTTGTATACAGGTTGTTCGCATGTGCTCTCCACATAAGGAGCGGTCTGTTTTCCGGGTTGTTGTCTTTGTAATAATTCTCCGGGATTTCGATGGGCAGGTTTTTGCTGACATCACGTTTGTACTCACCGTCAAGAGTCACACGATCATATTCCGGATGTCCCATTACAAAGATCTTGCGGCCACCGTCTGCCATTGCAAGGAAAAGCCCTGCTTCATCGGATTCAGCAAGCACTGTCAGCTCTTTACAGTTATGGATATCCTCGATGGGAACTTCCGTATGTCTGGAATGAGGTGCAAGGAACATATCGTCGAATCCGCGTACCAGCGGAATCTTACGGTTCATCACTTTATGCCAGAAAAGACCGAACATCTTCTTATCAAGTTTGCGTTTTTTCAGTCCATAGTGGTGGTAAAGTCCTGCCTGTGCAGCCCAGCACAGATAAATGGTGGAGGTAACATGGGTGTTTGTCCAGTCCATGATCTTTACCAGTTCCTTCCAGTAGTCTACCTCTTCGAATTCCATCTGCTCTACAGGAGCACCTGTGATAATCATTCCATCATATTTGTTATTTTTCAGTTCCGGAAATGTCTGATAAAATTTATTCAGATGACTCACAGATGTATTCTTCGCTTCATGGCTCTGTACTGCCATAAAGGTGACATCTACCTGCAGCGGCGTGTTGGAAAGGGAACGCAGAAGCTGAAGCTCTGTCTCCTCTTTCAGAGGCATCAGGTTCAGAATGAGGATCTGAATGGGGCGGATATCCTGATGGGATGCACGTGACTCATCCATCACGAAAATATTTTCTTTTTCCAGAATCTCTTTTACGGGCAGATCGCTCTGTATTTTAATTGGCATTATCTTATCTCCTGTTCTTATTATTTTATTGTTGTGCCATCTTCAGGAAATCTTCTTCAGAAAGGATCGGAATTCCCAGTTCTTTGGCTTTTTTATTCTTTGAAGAATTGGAAGTTGTGTCATTATTGATCAGGTAGTTCGTCTTCGATGTTACTGATCCGGTCACCTTGCCTCCCAGAGACTCAATAAATTCCTTTGCCTGTGCTCTGTTTGCAAAGTGCTCCACACTTCCTGTGATAACGAAATTCATGTTCCGGAAAATCTGCTCACCTGTCTTTTCTTCTTTCTTAACAGTCAGATGGCTCATCAGATGATCCAGTTTTCTGTTATTATCCTCGTTTGAAAAATAATCAGTCAGACTTCCGGCAATTACCGGTCCGATGGTATCAATAGAGCTGATCTCCTCTTTATCTGCATGACGGATTTTCTCCAGATCATCATCAAAATGTCTGCAGATCACTTTTGCATTGGCAAGACCGATATTGGCGATTCCAAGGCTGTAGATCACCTTCGCAAGAGTAGTCTCCTTAGCTTTATCAAGGCTGGTCATCAGGTTCTCAAAGGATTTCTCCCCGAATCCGTCCATCTCCACGATCTCATCACGATGCTTTCCAATCTCAAAAATATCTCCGAAATCATGAATAAAGCCTCTTGCAATGAATTTCTCCAGTGTTGCTTCTGACAGTCCGTCAATGTTCATGGCATCCCTGCTTGCAAAAAGTGCAAAGGATTTGATCTTCTTTGCGGCACAGTCAGGATTTGTACAGTAAAGTGCCTCCACATCATTTACCTTCTGTATCTGTGTTCCATGGCCACATGCAGGGCAAGTATCCGGAATTTTCAGTTTACTGCTGCGTGTGAGGTTTTCTGCAATCTGCGGAATGATCATATTTGCTTTATATACAGTGATCGTATCCCCGATACCAAGCTGCAATTCTTTTAGAATGCTCACATTGTGTACGCTGGCGCGGCTCACAGTAGTTCCCTCCAGCTCAACCGGTTCAAAAACAGCCACCGGATTGATCAGCCCTGTTCTTGACGGGCTCCATTCGATCTCCAGAAGATGGGTTTCTCTGATCTCATCTGCCCATTTGAATGCAAAAGCATTTCTGGGAAATTTCGCTGTTCTTCCAAGGGAATCTCCGTATGCAATATCATCATAAAGAGCAACCAATCCGTCCGACGGAAAATCATTCTCAGTGATCGCAGTTGAAAAATATTCCATGGCTTCATCCAGCGTTGAAGCTGTGACTGTCCTGTATTCCACTACATCAAATCCCTGTTCTTTCAGCCATTCAAACTGCCGGGCTCTTGAATTATGGAAATCAACCCCGTCGGCGCTTACCAGCGTAAATGCGTAGAAACGCACATTCCTGCGGGCTGTGATCTCATTGTTTAACTGGCGGACAGAACCGCTGCATAAGTTTCTCGGATTCTTGTATTTCGCATCAACGTCTTCTATGGATTCATTGATCCGTTCAAAGTCCGAATAGGTAATGATCGCTTCCCCGCGTAACACCAGTCTTCCCTGATATGGAATTCTAAGAGGAACGTTCTTAAATACTCTGGCATTATTGGTGACAACCTCTCCTGTCACACCGTTTCCACGTGTAACTGCTTTGGCAAGTCCTCCATTCTCGTAGGTAAGAACGATCGTCAGTCCGTCCAGCTTCCATGACAGAAGCGTTTTGTGTTCCCCGATAAATTCCCTTAGAACTTCTCTGTCCTTAGTCTTGTCCAGAGACAGCATGGGGGATTCGTGTTCTTCTTTTGGAAGCTGGTCAACTGCCTCGTACCCTACGCTTACGGTTGGGCTGTTTGCCAGAACAGTGCCTGTCTCTTTCTCCAGAGCCTGAAGCTCGTCGTACATCTGATCGTACTCTCTGTTGCTTATGATCTCTGTATCCTGCTGGTAATACGCCTTTGCTGCCCTGTCCAGCTTTTGCACCAGCTCTTTCATTCGCATGATCGCTGCTGTTTCCATTCTGTTCTCCTGTTCTGATCACTGTTTCACTTGTGGAAGATTCCAGTAAATGGTTCAGTTCTTCCCACTCCTGTGCTGTGATCTCTCTGTATTCGCCTTCTCTGATCCCGTCCAGAGTCAGATTCATGATCCTGATCCTTTTCAGCTTCTGTACCTCATATCCCAGATACCGGCACATTCTGCGGATCTGCCGGTTCAGTCCCTGTGTCAGAATGATCCGAAAGCTGCATTCTCCTGTCTGCACCACTCTGCATGGTCTGGTCACCGTATCAAGAACAGGGACTCCCTTGCTCATCCTTCGGACAAATTCCCTATCCACCGGCTTATTCACTGTCACAAAATATTCTTTCTCATGATAGTTTCCGGCGCGCATGATCTTATTGACCAGATCTCCTTCATTTGTCAGAAGGAGAAGGCCCTGTGATTCTTTATCCAGTCTGCCCACAGGATAAACACGCAGAGGATAATCCAGATAATCTGTTACCGTCGTCTCATCAAACTGCTGCTTTGTGCTGCACACGATTCCTCTGGGTTTGTTAAAAAGAAGCAGTACTTTTTTTTCATTTTTATGGACAGGTATATTGTCTGCACAGACCTCATCTTCCAGGCTGACTTTCTGACCGCTTTCTGCTTTTTTTCCGTTTACCGTAATCCTTCCCTCTTCGATCATCCGGTCGGCTTCCCGTCTGGAGCATATGCCTGCCTCGCTTAAATATTTGTTTATTCTGATTTTTTCGTCCATTGTTCTATTATATAATTTTTTGTACATCTTATCAACGGTGAAATTTTGATGGAATTTTTCTGGAATTTTTTTCAAAAGGGCAGGAATGGGGAATCGCCTTGTATTTTGTCAGATTTTATTGTATGATATCGAATGACAGGATATCTTTTTTGTCACTGATTTTATCAAAAAGGAGGCTTTCATGTCAGAGCATTTACCACGTACAAACCGGTGGCTGATCGCACTTTCTGTTATTCTGTGTCTGATACTTGGAGGAATTTTCACCCGTTCTTCCGCTGTGACTTCACAGGCAGATGCCATCAGCGATGCCGGAGCTTTCGTGTCAGAAGATCAGGATTCTGCGGAGTTTACTTCTGAGGAAACATTGACTGATAGCAATGATAATTTTACGGATTCTTCTTCCGGGAAACTGTTTGGACGCACTTCTTCAGATTCATCTGAAACTTCTCCGGGCGGTCCTGCATTAAGCACTGATATCTCGCCTGAGGCATCAGAGGGCAGCTGGGCTTCCAGCGGAAGTAACTGGATGTTTCTGGTGGATGATAAACCATACACAGGATGGTTCACAGATACAGACGGGAAACAGTACTATATGGATGAGACCGGTATTATGCAGATAGGCTGGACAGATATCGGAAAGAAGCGGTATTATTTTGATATGGATGGCATTCTGCAGACAGGGACTGTAATAATAGATAAGAAAACTTATGAACTGGATACAGATGGTTCTCTGAAAGATTATACACCAAAGAAAAAATCCTCGAAGAAGAAATCTTCAGGTAAGTCAGACACCTCTGACAAGTCCGGTACATCTACGGCAAAGAAGTCGGTTGCCCTTACTTTTGATGATGGTCCCAGTTCTTTTACAGACCGTCTTCTGGACTGTCTGGAAGAAAATAATGCAAAGGCAACTTTCTTTATGGTGGGTACTGAGATTGCCAGTTTTCCGGACGAAGTAAAACGCATGAAAAAACTGGGCTGTGAACTTGGAAACCACACTTATGACCATAAGGATCTGGCGACTCTTTCTTCGGATGAGATCAGTTCAGAAATTGCAAGAGTGGATGAACAGCTTGTAAATCTTACAGGTGAGGGAGCTTCGGTGGTCCGCCCGCCATATGGATCTGTTAATGATACGGTAAAATCAACTGTGGGAACCCCGATGATTCTGTGGTCCATTGACACTCTGGACTGGAAAACGCAGGATGTGGAATCTACGGTTGAGGAAGTCATGAATAATGTAAAAGATGGTTCCATTATTCTGATGCACGATATCTTCAGCACCTCTGTAGATGCAGCCGAGATCCTGATCCCGCAGCTTATCGAAGAAGGCTATCAGCTTGTAACAGTGCACGAACTGGCTTCCCTGCATCAGACAGAATTATCGACAGGAGTTACATACGGTGAATTTAATCGAATCAAGTAAGTCCCTTGCGGAAGTTGCGAAAAGTAATAAGAACAGCAAAATCTCCAGCAGAAGCTGACAAAAACAATGTCAGAAAAACGGAACGTAAAAATACAGGCAGTTACCACAAAGATAACCGCCTGTATTTTTTACGTTCCATATTCAATTTTATTCAAGTAAATCTCCTCTGATGTATCCGGTCTGACCGTCGTAGTCGATCTGAACCCATTCACCATCAGTACCTGTCTTCTGAACCTGATCACCTGCTGAGATCACGCCAAGGATATCAGCATCTGTGCTGGCTTCTGCGCGTACATTACATTCCTCCGAAGCAGTAAGCATCGTGCCATCTTCTGCCTCTGTTGACACACCTGCTTCCTCCCCAAGACCATTCAGGAATTCTTCAAGAGACGGATCAGATTGCTGTGCCTGATCCAGTTCATTCTGCACCTTCTTTATAAGAGCTGAAACATCACTGTCTGATAACTGTTTTTCCATATATGCGGAAATCTCAGAATCCTGTAAAGCTCCGTTATTGATCACCCAGTTCCCTTCGCTGTTCTTATATACATAGAACTGAGTCAGTGCAGGGGCCTTGGTCTCAACGCCCTGACAGATATACGAGAAACAGGCGTAAACCACGTAAGAATCATCTGTCATACCTTTCTTCGTGTACACATCGCCTACTTCATACCCTTCGATATAATCTTTCAAATTTGTGACTTTTGACTCATCAGACGGTGTAAAATCATCTTCCAGAGTCTTCAGCGTTGCAATATCTTTTTCCCCCAGAGCCTGATAATAGCTCGTGATCAATGCAGTAACATCTGCATCTGCTGTTTCCATGGGATTGGCGTCTTCTTTCTTCTCGTCAGACTCCCCTTCACTTATCGGAGAAGAAGGAACATTTCCCTGGTCTTCGGATGTGGTTTTCTGTTCATCTCCGGAATTCCCCTTATTACTTCCGGAACAGGCTCGAATGCCGCAAAACAGGACAACCACAATTATCAGAATAGCTCCACCCAGCATAAAATACCGGAGATTATCTGATAACCATTCTCTAAAATCATCCAAGTTCTTGTCCTCCTTATGAGTTACCGTTTGCTCCGTTCACTGCCGCCATACGATTTCTGACAGTTCCCGATTCTGATAACTCCTGTGATACAACGCACCGGAACTGTACATACGTCCCAGGCAGCACGCCTGAAGGGAATCGAACCCCCGCACATGGTACCGGAAACCACTGCTCTATCCACTGAGCTACAGGCGCGTATCTTGAAAATCAATCTTTTGAAACCTTTGTAAATACTGAAAAGTATTGATTTTACTGGCTTTAAAGCCACTTTATAAGAGATATTCAGTTGTCAAACTTGACACCTAGTCGTGTTAGTTTATACCCTTTTCACCCTATTAAATTTAATTCATAAGGGGGAAATAAGGGGGGAATATTTCATTTTCCGCATTGATAAGGGGGAAATAATTATTGCTTCATCCTTATCCGTATGCTATAATTTACTTAACATATAATTCATATTATCATAATTTTGGAAAAAAGTAAAGTTTTTTATTTTGTAAGTAAAATTAGTGTAAATTTACACAACGGAGGGATGTATATGGCAAGAAGGGAAAAAGGTTCAGGATCATGGGATACTGTAACAAAGAATGACATTACATACTATAGGTACCGTAAGAAATATGATGGTATGACAAGCCGGAAAGAATTTGTAGGAAGGACAAAAGCTGATGTAAGACGCAAGATACAAGAATTTGAAGCTAAGAGTATGAGGGTTAACCAAAAAGATTATCGTAAGATGACTCTTGGGGAATGTATAGATAATATCCTGCAGACGTTGGAGCCAACTTTCAAGACAAATAACTATGCTACTCTTCAGTCTACAAATCGCTGCTATATTAAAACTAATCCGATTGCTGATGTCCAGATGGCTGCTATAGACAAGATTGTCATTCAAACATACTATACAAATATGTCGAAGAAATATTCTGAGAGCACTGTTAAAAAGACACGAACTCTTTTCAATATTGTTTTCGATTATCTTGTATCCTGTAACATCATCACAGAGAATCCTGCAAAAGGGATTAAGATGCCGCATAAGTCAAAATATGCAGTACAGAAGAAAGAACATTCTTTCTTATCTTTAGAAGAAGCTGAGAAGTTTTATAAGACGGCTCTTATGAAAGCAGATTCTGCTTTGCCCGGCGTAAGGACAGGTGATTACATCTATGGACGTAATGCCAGGTTTTGTCTGTTAGTTCTTTATACTGGCATGCGTATAGGAGAAGCTTATGCTCTCACATGGAAAGATATAGATTTTAAGAATAATACCATTAACATAGATAAGACAATGGAGCGTATCAAAGTAGATGGCAAATATCAGTGGCTCATAGATACACCAAAGCGTCCTAAGTCAATCAGAGTCATTCCTCTGGCAAATCGTGCAAAGGAACAGTTGCTCTGGCTTAAAACTGTGTCTCCTGGACTGGAAGCATCCGGAGATGACCATATATTCGTAACTAAGAACAATATTCCGCCATCACAATCAACTCTTACTAGGACGCTTAAAGCGATCCTCAAGAGAGCTGATATTGAATCTGATGGTTTCGGCTTACATGATCTCAGACATTCATTTGGGTCCATGCTGCTGCAGAAAGGATGGGAACAGAACCAACCTGTAGATATCAAGGTAATATCAGAGATACTTGGACATGAAGATGTTTCCACAACTTATAACATATATATGCATATCATGAATAAACATAAATCAGAAGTCATAAATTTACTTGATTAAAAATAAGGGAGTTATATCATTTCGATATAGCTCCCATTTTTTACTATAAAAATATTGTTTTACGTATATTATCAGATATCCATTTAAGATACTTTTCTTTAGGAATCCTGTATGTATTTCCTATCTTTATTTTAGGGAAAGAACTTAATTGAATAAGCTGATATGTCTTGTTACGTCCTATTTTAAGATGTTTTTGTATATCTGTTGGAGTTAACATTTCATCCATCGTCATCGCACCTCCAGAACATTACACTATCTTCAAATTCTTTAACTAAAGCTTTATCATCGCTTCTTACTGTAACATCAATTACTTTCGGAAGGCCAAATGATAATACTCCTAATATAGATTTCAAATCTATAATGCATCGTCCTATACTACCATCAATATCACAATCTTTAAATTTATTTGCAA
>OJMH01001689.1_pt1 | contig 21077 bp, 17 predicted proteins | sample 1597111 | NCBI WGS metagenome assembly OJMH01 (sample SAMEA2452115, study PRJEB22498) | human gut metagenome | reverse complement strand
CATGTCGGCGCGGACGATGGTAATGTCATAGCCCTCCCGCTCCGCGACCATTTTCTCGGAATCCAGCTGCCGCTGCGAATAGTCCAGTACCGTGCACTGCGCCCCCAGCGCGGCGAAAATGGGCATCTGCTGCCCGCCGCCGGAGGCCAGCCCCAGCACGCGCTTGCCTTTCAGCTCGCCGAGCCAGCTGTGCGGGACGAATTTGACCGGAGTCAGCTTGACGTCCCACGTACCGGCCTTTGCCTTTTCATATTCCTCGTGGGAAACAGGCTTCCCCCATTCCCAGCCTTCCTCGACCCAGCGGTCGATGGTTTTGCTGTTGATCTCCTGATACGGAATATCCATAAAAACCTCTTTTATTATGCTTCCTTCGCCAGCTTCCACGCGACATAGTCGTCGTAGGAGCAGAGGCGGTCAATAATGGTGCCGTCGGGCTGGAACTCGATGACGCGGTTGCAGGTGGTCTGCAAAAGCTCATGGTCGTGCGAGGCAAGGAGAATGTTGCCGGGGAAGGCGCACAGGCCCTTGTTGACGGCCTGAATGGCCTCCATGTCCAGATGGTTCGTCGGCTGGTCGAGCAGCAGCACGTTCGCGCCCGAGAGCATCATGCGCGAGAGCATGCACCGCACCTTTTCGCCGCCGGAGAGCACCGAAACGTGTTTGAATACGTCGTCGCCGCTAAATAAAAAGGAGCCAAGCAAACCGCGAGCCCTGTATTTTTGCCCGCTGGGCGCAGCCGATTCAGCCTCCTCCAAAACCGTATTTAGCGGGTTTAGCTCTGCCGCCTGATGCTGCGCAAAGTAAGACATCTCAACATTGTAGCCCAAATTTACGCTCCCCGAATCGAAATCCAAAACGCCCGCCATAATCTTTGCAAGCGTACTTTTGCCTGCCCCATTTACGCCGACTATCGCGATACGCTCGCCGCGCTCTATCTTCAAATTTACGTCCTTTAGCACCAGATGCTCGCCGTAGCTCTTTGAAACGCCCTCGAGCGATATCACGACCTGCCCGCACCTATTGGGCTCCGGAAAATGGAAGGAAATCTCGCCCTGTTTTGATTCAAGCTCTATGCGCTCTATCTTCTCCAAGGCCTTTATGCGGCTCTGAACCTGCGAGGCCTTTGAGCTCTTTGCCCTAAAGCGCTCTATGAAGCGCTCGGTCTTTTCTATTTCGCGAGCCTGATTTGCGGCGGCCTTCTCCAAATTTAGGCGCCGCGCGACGCTTTCGCGCTCGTAAAATGAGTAGTTGCCCGCGTAAATTTCAAGCCTGCCTGCGCTCAGATAGAAGGTCTTTTTTGTGAGCAGATCCAAAAACGACTTGTCGTGGCTTACGACAATCACAGCCCCCTTGTAGGCCTTCAGGTAATCCTCAAGCCAGGTAATCGACTCTATGTCTAGGTGGTTTGTAGGCTCGTCTAGCATCAGAAGCGAAGGCTCGAGCAAAAGAAGCTTTGCCAAGGCTATACGCATTCGCCAACCGCCTGAAAATTCTGAGCAGGGCCTTTGCATATCCTCGTGGCGAAAGCCAAGACCGCTCAAGACAGTCTCGATTTTTGAGCGCAATTTGTAGGCGTCTAAATCTTCGAGCTTGCGCTCAAATTCGCCTATGTCTTCGAGAGTTTGCAAATATTGCTCGCTGTCGGGAGCGCTCGCTTTTAAAATTTCATCTGCCTGTTCGAGCTTTCTCTTTATCCCGACTACGTCTTCAAACGCCGACTCCGCCTCGGCGTACAAGCTGCGCGAGGAAATGTCGGATATATCCTGAGCCAAGTAGCCTACGCTTGCATATTTTGGGCGCACGATGCGCCCCGAATCGAAATCCTCAATACCCGCGAGAATCTTTAATAGCGTGCTCTTGCCGGCGCCGTTTGAACCCGCAAGCCCGATTTTGTCGGCGCGATTTATCACTGCGCTAATCCCGTTAAAGAGCTTGCGCTCGCCGAAAGCCAAAGACATGTCGCGTATTTCTATCATCTAAAAGCCGCACACACTCGCAAATAAAAGCCCGGCTTTCAAGTTTAAAAACTCGCTTGCCACAGGGCCTTAAAATGCCAAGCTAAAGACTTAAGCAAAGCTAAAAATTAAAACCGGGCTTGAGCAAAAGATTGAAAATCCACCCGCGCCTTACAAGGCCTTGAGCCTGCGCAAAAGAAGGCGAAAGAACCGCTACTTTATGTCTGAAGTAAACCCGCAAATGCGCTCGACAGCCGCCGAGAAGTCGCCGTCGCCGGATAGGATTTCAATTTCAAGGCGAGTGTAGTAGAATGGAAGTTTCGTCTTGTAGTTTGGATCAATTCTAACGGCGTCTTTTTCCGTAGTCATTACAAGCTCGGCTCCACTTGCGTAGGCCTCTTCAAAAAATTCGTCAAGCTCCTCCGTCGTGAAGCGGTGGTGGTCTAGAAAATGCTCGTAGTGGACTATGTCGGAATCCGCCTGATGCAGAAATTTTCTGAAACTTTCGGGAGCTGCTATGGCGCAAAAGTAGGCCACGCGCTTGCCGTTTAGAAATTCTATGGGCAAGACTTGCTGCGTCGCAAAATTGACCAAGTGCTTCGAGCAGTGCGCGCACTCTATAAACTCGGCGCTTGGATTGTAGCGGCGTATGAAATTTTCCAAGGCCAAATCCCGATTGCCATCGCTCTTTGTGAGGAATATGTACGAGGCCCTCTTTAAGTGCTTTATGGGCTCTCTTAAAATACCGCGCGGCAAGAGCGACTTGTTGCCGAAGGGATTGGTCTTATCGACAAGCAAAAGCTGCATCTGCCCGCGCAGTGGCAGATATTGGAAGCCGTCGTCCAAAATTAGCGTATCAACCCCGAACTCCTCTATCGCAAAGTTGCCGGCCTTTACGCGGTTTTTATCCACCACAACCACTACGCCGGGAAGATTTTTTGCAAGCATGTAAGGCTCGTCGCCCGCGAGCTCCGAATTTAGCAAAATACGCTTTCCGTCAGACACTACTTTGGGCTTTGGGCTCTCGCCATGGCTTAGCCAGCGCCAAAATTTTGTAAGGAGGCTGTCCGACTTGCTCTTGTAGCCGCGGCTTAAAATCGCAACCTTTCTACCCCTTGCGGCAAGCTCGCGCGCAAATTTTTCAACTACCGGAGTCTTGCCCGTTCCGCCCACGGTTAAATTTCCAACAACTATTACAAGGCAACCCAGGGGCGTATCTCTAAATACCCTATTTTTATATAGCTTGTAGCGCAGTTGCACCACCGCGCTAAATATGAAAGACAAACACTTTAAGAAGGCTCCGTATATGCGCGAGGGCAAATCGTGCCGCCTGTCGTATATCACATCGACAGTCATCTTCTCGAGGTTGTCGCCAATCCTCTTTAATTTTTCTTTAAAAGTTTCTTCAGACATCGTCTAACATTTCGGCGCATAGCCAAAGTAGGTTAAAAGCAGCGACTCTATCCAAAGCCTGTACTTCCCCTCGCTAGTTAGTATGCCAAGTTCGTCGACATCGCGCTTATTATTCAGTATACCATACTCTATATTTGCATTTTGCCAATCATTTTCCATTTTGCGCACAAATTCAAGGGCGTCGGAATCTATGGCAATCAGCTTGCCTGCCACCTCTTTTATGCGCGCTTTATGTATGTCTAGAAGCTTGAAAGTATCGTGCTGCATAGGCAAATTTAAGTAAGAGTACTCTTGCGGGGCAAATAGCCCTATCGGGCGGTTTGCATTGCGCGTTAAAAAAATTTCGACATTATCTCCACCGAATTTCGCCATGCTTATAAGATGCGTAGTAATCTCATCGGTAGACTCAGGCAGAGTAAATTCTATGCTTAGCAAAGTTAGAGCATCGTCGGAAATAAAGTAAGTGTTGTACGCCAAAATTCCATCGTAAGCTTCGTCTGTCGTTTCGGAACTTCCCACTCTTTTAAAGCCGCGAGATTCTATTTGCTCCTTGAAGTCGGAGTAACTCTTGCCTATCTTCCAAGAGCTCAAGGTGCTTTTTCTATGGGGAAAGCGCTCCGAGAAATGCTCCGACAAAAACGCGACGTAAAAGCGCACAAATGCAGAATATACAATTAGAACTATCAAAACTCCCATGGCAAGTTCCACATACCATTGCCGCCGCCCAAAGAGCGCGTCTAGCGCACAGGCTGTTAGAAATCCGAAGCCCAGGGTGTTTAACCACGCGCATATAACCCTTGAATACCTGAATCTAAGGTAAAATCCCCTGAGCGCTATATTCAGAAGTATGCAGGAGAACAAGCCCACTATTGCCGCGTAAAAACTCATATCAAAACATTTAAGTAAAGTGCAGCTCCCTCCTATCGAGAGTAAGCAAACAGTAAAAAGTCTCAAAACGCAAATTAAAAAATCAAATTATCCGTATAAATACATATAGTAAGTTCCCCAGATAAGGGTCTTGAATAATAACTTTCACAATGGAGCTAATTTCAAAAAAAGCCCCGCGAACCTGCGCGGGGCTTTTGTGAAATCATACTTAGCAATACTTAGGCTTCAGGCTCAAGCTTGGATAAGTGCCAAATATCGCTTGCATACTCGCTTATGGTGCGGTCTGACGAGAATTTGCCCATTCTGGCAGTGTTTAATATCGCCATCTTCGCCCACTTTTCCCTGTCTTTATAGGCCTCGCCCAACTTGTCCTGGGCGTCGCAATAGGCCTGATAGTCGGCGCAAACCATAAATGGGTCGCCCCAATCCAAGACAGATTTTCTAAGCGGCATAAAGGCGTCCGGATTTGACGGCATAAAGTAGTCCGACACCAACCAGTCCAAAACCGCCTTCAGATTTTCGTTTGAATTGTAGTAAGTCCAAGGGCTTGCACCCTCAGCCTTCAGCTTCTGAACTTCGTCGACAGTAAGCCCGAATATGAACAGATTATCGGCGCCAACCTGCTCAAGAATCTCAACATTTGCTCCGTCGAGAGTTCCCATAGTGATAGCTCCGTTTAGCGCAAGCTTCATGTTGCCCGTTCCAGAAGCTTCCTTGCCGGCAGTAGAAATCTGCTCCGACACGTCCGCAGCCGGAATTATCTGCATTGCAAGCGACACATTGTAATTCGGGATAAACACGACCTTGAGCTTGTCCTTTATGCGCTTGTCGCTATTTATGACCTTTGCGACGGTATTTATAGCCCAAATTATATTTTTTGCCAAGTCGTAACCCGGAGCCGCCTTTGCCCCGAATATGAAGACGCGCGGAGGAATATCCAAGTCGGGATTGTGCAAGAGCCTGCGGTAGAGCGTTAGGATATAAAGCAAGTTTAGATGCTGGCGCTTGTACTCGTGAAGCCTCTTAATCTGCACGTCGAAAATCGCATCGGGGCTAACATCAACCCCGCAGAGTCGCTTTATTACGCCGGCTAAGTCCACCTTGTTCTGGCGCTTTACGTGCATGTACTTTTTCCTAAAGTCCGCATCGTCGGCAAAGGGCTCTAACTTGTGGAGCAAATCCAAGTTTGTGACCCAAGTTTCGTCGCGCAAAGTTTCCGTAATTAAATCCGACAGGCGCGGATTTGCGGTCTTGAGCCACCTGCGCGGCGTTATGCCGTTTGTCTTGTTGTTGAACTTTTCGGGAGTTATATCGTAAAACTCGCGCAAGACGCTCTGCTTTAATAGCTCTGAGTGCAGAGCCGCAACGCCATTTACGCTGTATGAACCCACAACCGCAAGATAGGCCATTCTGACCATCTTGGGGCTGCCCTCCTCAATTATTGAAAGCAGCGCGCACTTGGCGTCGTTATTGCCGTAGAACTTGCGAACGGTATCGAGCCAGCGGCGGTTGATTTCATATATTATCTGCAGATGGCGCGGCAAAAGTTTTTCAAACATGGGAACCGGCCACTTTTCAAGAGCCTCGGGCAAGAGCGTGTGGTTTGTGTAGGCAAACACCTTTGTAGAAATGCCCCAGGCATCGTCCCAACTTAGGCCCTCGACATCCACTAGCAGGCGCATCAGTTCCGCAATTGCTATGGCCGGGTGCGTATCGTTTAGCTGTATGCTCACCTTTTCGGGGAAAATCTTCCAATTCGTGCCGTTTGAAACTTTAAACCTGCGTATTATGTCCTGCAGAGAGCAAGTTACAAAGAAATACTGCTGGGTTAGGCGCAGAGCCTTGCCGTTTTCGGTCTTGTCATTTGGGTACAAGACCTTTGAGACGGTCTCGCTCATGGCCTTCTGATGAACCGCCTGGGTGTAGCCGCCCTCGTTGAAGGCAGACAAATCGAGTTCGTTTGTGGCGCGAGATTCCCACAGGCGCAAGAAGTTTACCGTTCCAACGCCGTAGCCTACCACGGGAACGTCCCAGGGAACGCCGAGGAGCTCTCCGCTTGGAATCCACTTTGGAGTCCAATCTCCGGTGGAGCTCATGACGCCCTCAACTCTGCCGCCAATCTTTACATTCACCGTGTATTCCGGCCTTACTATATCCCACGGAGAGCCAAATTTGAGCCAATTATCCGGAGACTCAACCTGCCTGCCCTCAGAATCAAAGCTCTGGGTAAACAAGCCAAATTCGTACAAAATTCCGTAACCCACGGCGGGATAGTCCAAAGTTGCTAGGGAATCCTGAAAGCAGGCCGCAAGCCTTCCCAAACCGCCATTGCCAAGGCCCATATCGACTTCCTTTGACATTATCTGGTCAAAGTCCAAGTTCAATTCCTTGAGAGCCTGCCTTGCTATATCCATAAGCCCAGAATTTGTCAGGGTATCCTCAGTGAGGCGCCCCATCAAGTATTCCAGCGAGAGATAATAGACGCGCTTTGCGTTAGACTCGTGCTGGCGATCCATAGTTTTCATGAAGCGCCCCATTATGTCTTCGCGGACGGTCAAAGCCACAGCCAACCACCAATCTCTAGAGGTTGCATCGCGCGGAGAGCGCGCCAAAGACCTTTCGAGGTGCCACAGTACAGACTCCTTAAACTCCTCCGCAGTAGAGTGCGTGTAGAACTTGCACCTCTTTATGGGAAGAGCCTTCTTAGCAGTTTTTTTCGTGTTTGCCATAATCTTTAATATTGGATTCACTCTAGCCGGCAAGCCGACTATTCAGAGAGGCTTGCAGAATATTTGCCCGATTTCAAGTATAGTTTTAGCAAAGATTTACCTGTATATGCCATAGAAAGCAGCTCCGAGATGATTGTTCCGACAAAAGCAGACTCAAATAAAGTCTTGAAAAAGCAAAAAAATATGGAGATACTGCAGATTAAAAGAAGATTATGAAAAAATTTGCATTTGTTGGAGCCGGCAAAATGGCGTCGGCCATAGTTGGAGGTATGATTAAAAGCGCGGCAGTCAGGCCGTGGGATATAGAGTGCACTTGCGGCAATGACGATACCGGTAAGATTCTCGCGCAAAACACGGGTATAAGCCTGACGGAAGATATCCGCAAGCTCGATGCGCAAACTATGGTGCTTGCGTGCAAGCCGCAGCAGCTCGCCGACGTTGCGGCCGCAATTGGCGATAAGCAAATTGAGCTTCTAATTTCAATACTTGCGGGAACTACCATAGAAAAACTCAGGGCGCGCTTTCCAAACGCAAAAAAGATTGTGAGGGTAATGCCCAATATGCCCGCGCTAATTTCAAAGGGGATTTCCTGTTTTGCTCCGGAGTCCGAACTCACGGAGAAGGAGCGCGAAATCGTTCGCGGAGTTTTGTCGGCAATAGGAGAGGTAATAGAGTGTCCGGAGGCCAGACTTGACGCAGTCACGGCTCTATCGGGAAGCGGTCCGGGCTATGTGTTTGAATTTGCTGCAGCACTGATAGAGGGGGGCAAAAAAATAGGCTTTTCGGAAGAGCAGGCAACAAAGCTTACTCTGCAAACGCTATTGGGCTCGGCGATGTTGCTTGTAAGCGACAGCCGCTCGCCGGAAACCCTGCGAGACGCTGTCTGCAGCCCCGGCGGCACGACTCTTGCAGGACTGGACGTCTTTAAGGCAAACAATTTTAGAGACATGGTTACGGACGCCTTAAGAGCTGCCGAGAAGCGCTCAAAGGAGCTATCGAAGCTATAAAAATTATTTTGTGCTCTTTAATGCTTGACGTTTTAGAGAAAAAAGAACAACCTCACTAAAACAACAAATTAATTTGTTTTTGCAAAACAGTTTTTAAGGAAGAGATCTCCACATGAAAAAGTTTTTCCCAGCATTGGCTTTTGCGGCGCTACTTTCAGCGTGTTGCTCAAACTCGCCCATCTCTAGCGAGCCTGTGCAATTTCAATCGGAGCCCGAGGGTGCGCAAGTATTGATAAACGGCGAACTTAGAGGTACAACTCCCTGCGAAATTTCGCTGAGTACGAAATCGACGCACAGCGTTGTTATGAAGAAAGATGGCTTTAAGGATGAGGCGTTTGTCATTTCCACATCCTCGTCTAATCCACTTGTAAAAATTGGGCCCTTGGATGAGTTGGGCTTTTACAGAGTTCTCACTCCCAATCCCGCAAAGGCTGAATTAGTTCCGCTAAACGCGAAGCAGGCGCCAAAGAAATAGGAATTTATTTAAAATTTTACTTTACAAAAATTTTTTAAAAAGATAAACATTAATTGAAATATTCCAGATATGAAGAAATTACTTATCCCATCCCTTATGGCGGCATTGCTCTCGGCATGCGCATCTAATCCTTTAACTCAGGAAACCGTCAAGGTTGACTCCGTGCCAAGTGGCGCCGAGGTCGTGATAGGTGGCGAGGTGAAGGGCAAGACCCCCTGCATGGTTGACCTCGACAAGAGCATGACCTACACGGTAGTTCTAAAGAAGGCGGGCTTTAAAGACGAAACTTTCTCATTGGCTTCGACAGAGCAAAATCCCTTCATAAAGTTTGGACCATTGACAGACGCTGGTTATTACCGCGTATTTACTCCAAATCCGATTGAAGGCAAGTTAGTTCCCGACTTTTTGCCTGCAACCCCCGGTGAAAAGAAATTTGAAGGCATGTCCGAGGCAATCATGAAGGCAGACGCACTCAAGAAGGACGGCAAGATTTCCCGCGAAGAGCATTTGGCTATGATTGAGGCAATTTTTGAGTTCTACGCTCCCGGCGTAAAAGCTGATGTTGCCAAGTAAAAGTTAATTTTTTCTAAAAAAGCTCCGCAATTCTCATTGCGGAGCTTTTTTGTGCTTAAAACAAATGAAATGTCGCGAATCAATTAAGATCGCAGGAAGCCGGAAATACGGTTTAATGCTTGCAAAGCGCAAATTTGAAAAAACGCACCTAAATTCAAAAGAGATAAGATTCAGTTCTTAGTTTCTTCACTAAGGCCAGTTTCATACGGCAATATAAGTTAAGGGCTATGGGTTTTCGCAAAGCTTGCCGTTTTTTAGTAAGGCGGAAGGATCAAAAGAAAAAGCCTACAAATAGAAACTCCCGCTTTTAACTTCTATGCTCTGCCAAGATTCCCTCAAAGCGTAAGATTCGGGAGCGGGGCTTGTGGAACTTGCAAAGACTTGGCAATCGCGGTCTATGCAAGACCAAAAGGCCTCTCGCCTATCGGAGTCAAGCTCGCCCAAAATGTCGTCGCAGAGGAGGACGGGAACTATATTTTTGGCAAGTTTTGCCATTTCATACTGGGCGAGTTTAAGCGATAAAACTATGCTGCGCTGTTGCCCCTCTGAGGCAAATTCCTTGGCGCCGGCCCCGGCTACCAGAATTAAAAAGTCATCGCGATGCGGGCCTATGGAAGTTGAACCTAGCAGAGCGTCGCGCTCGCGAGATGATTTTAGAAGCGACAGATACTCGCTGCAGCTCAAATTTAACTGCGCCGACTTAAATACGACCGCGGCGGACTCTCTGTCGGAAGAGAGGATTTTGTATTTCTTTGTGGCAAGGCTGCCCAGAGACTTTAAATACTTGTCTCGAAGCGCGTTTATAGAGACAGCTGCCTCCGCCATTTGAGCTTCTAAAACGCCCATTAAAACTTCGTCAAAATTGCTTTGTTTTAAGAGGGCGTTTCGCTGATTTAGCGCTGCGTGGTAGAGTTTTAGGCGGCGGAAATAATCGGCGTCCAAACTCGATATGAGCATATCAACAAACTTGCGCCTCTCGGCGGGGCCGCCCCTCACAAGCTTAATATCGTCGCTACAAACCGCCAAAACTGGGAATTCGCCTATAAATTCAGCCAAGCTTTTGCACTCTACATCGTTTACAAATATCTTTTTTGTTTTTTCGCCCAGTTCTAAAATGACCTCGCACTCACCCAAAACTTCGTGACTCAGCCTAAACAATAGCTTTGCGCAAGCCTTAGACTTTTTTATGAGCGCAGCAGTCTTTGAAGTTCTAAAGGAGCGCAAGGCGCAAAGAAGCCCCAAGGCCTCAAGAAGGTTTGTCTTGCCCTGGGCGTTTTGACCATGTATCCACACGCTTTTGGAGCTAAATAAAGCCTCCGAAAGCTCTATATTTCTAAAGTCGCAAAGCCTGACAAAATTTATATTCACTTGAGGAAGAGCTTGTCGGCGAAATTCGCTTAGTCAAATATCTTTTTTCTTGTAAAAAGAGCCCGCCGATTAGATTCTATAAGAATGGAAACGGGAAGCGATTATTTGAAGAAAGCCATCGAGCGCACTGAGAGTTCTGAGGAAGCCTCGCTGAGGCCTCAGGGCTTTGAATCGTTTTCCGGGCAGGAAAAGACGCTTGAGAGGCTCAAGGTTGTCGTTGCGGCGGCAAAGCGCAGGGGCGATACTCTCGACCACATACTGCTTCACGGGCCGCCGGGACTGGGCAAAACCACACTTGCGCTAATACTTGCAAACGAGATGAACGCGCAGATAAAAATCACCTCAGGCCCCGTAATAGAGAAGGCCTCCGAGTTGCGGGGCTGCTTACGAACTTGGAGGAGGGCGACATACTCTTTATAGATGAAATCCACCGCATATCAAGAACTGTGGAGGAATACCTCTATAGCGCAATGGAGGACTATCGCATAGACATTATGATAGACCAGGGGCCTAATGCCCGCTCAGTGCGCCTAACAATCCCGCGCTTTACGCTCATAGGGGCAACTACTCGAACGGGGCTTTTGACTGCGCCTCTCAGAAGCAGATTCACTTTAAAGACGAGGCTGGATTATTACTCTGTAAGCGAGCTAAAAAAAATCGTAAAGCGCTCCTGCGGAATTTTGAAAATAGAGATTGACGACGCCGGCGCCGAGGAAATTGCGCGCCGCTGCCGTGGGACTCCGCGAATTGCAAACAACTTAGTGCGCTTTGTACGCGACTACTCTCAGGAAAAAAGCGGGGGCAAAATTACTAAAAAATCGGCTGCCGCGGCTCTGGAGCTTTTGGAAATAGACGAAAACGGGCTAGATGAGATGGACAAGCGCATAATGCGCGTGATGGCCGAAAACTACAAGGGCAAGCCCGTCGGCATAGGCACTATAGCAGTGGCGGTCAACGAGGAGGCCGACACGCTTGAGGAAGTCCACGAGCCCTTTCTAATTCAGGAGGGCTACATACAGCGCACCCCCCAGGGCAGAGTCTTGACAAACAAGGCTTGGAGCGTCTTAGGCATAAAATACTCGGCAGCCCAGGGCGAACTTTTTTAAAAGGCTATGTTTGTAGATACAATCATAGTTGGCCAAGGTATAAGCGGCTCTTGCCTGGCGCTAGAACTCTTAAGAAGGGGCGAAAATGTCGCGATTTTTGACAATGACTTTAATGCGGCCGCCTGCCTAGTTGCAGCGGGCGTTTTAAACCCGATAACTGGCATAAGGCTCGTCAAGAGTTGGAGAAGCGACATCGCCCTGCCCTTCGCAAAGAAATACTACAAGGAGCTGGAAAAAACACTGGGGGAAACTTTCTTTTACGAGCGCGAAATTTTGCAGCTATGCCGCTCAAAGGAGGAGCGCGAACTTTGGCAGAAGAGAAAGTCAGATCCTGCCTACTCCGAATTTCTAAGCCCTTGCGCCTCGGAAAACAGCTACAAAAATCTAAACGACAACTTCGGCTCTTTTAAGATAAACTTTGCAGCATGGGTTGAGGCTGAAGCGCTAATGCAAGCGCTAAAAAGACACTTTCAAAAGCTCGGCGTTTTAAGGCTTGAAAAATTCGATTACACCCTCCTAAGTCTCGGCGAAAGCGGAGTTTCCTACAAGGGTTTAAGCGCGAAAAAAATCGTGTTCTGCGAGGGTTGGCAGGCTATATATAACCCCTTCTTTAATTGGTTGCCCTACCGCCCCGCAAAAGGCGAAATTCTGTCGCTTAAATTTGAAAGTTGCCTTGAGGAAGTTGGAGAGCACATAGTGCACCGCCACATATGGCTAATGCGCCACAAGGGCGAAATATTTAGATGCGGCTCAACTTGGGATAGAGTTAACTTTGAAGATGCAAAGCCAACAAATGAGGCGGAAGCTGAACTTTTAAAGATGCTTAAGCCCCTTGTCTTAAATTCCAAGTTTGAAGTTATCCGCCAAGAGGCCGGAGTGCGCCCATGCACCGCCACTACGCGACCCCACTTAGGAGTCCACCCAAAGTATAGGAATCTCTACTCCTTTAACGGATTCGGCTCAAAGGGCTACGCGCTCTCGCCCTACTTTGCAAATCACTTTGCCGAATATCTGCTCGAGGGCAAAGAGCTTGACAAAGAGGCGGATTTGTCGCGCCACATACGCAAATTTTTTAGGGGTTAAAGAGCCGTATTGCCGCGCGCTAAGCCCGCGTTGTCGCAAGGCTTTCGCAAATTTTTTAAGAAACGGGAAGCTTTCCGCACTTGCGCAAAAAATCGCAAAAGCGCGAAAAAGAAACGGGCGCTAAAGTATTTCTTGAAAACTTTAAATCTCCCCTTAGACTCGCTTCAAAACCTTTCGATTTATGAGCGACAAATTTTGCAATCTGCGCGAAAACGCCAAATTTTACATTCCCCTAAGCGATGATGAAAAGGCTCAGATGCTCGAAACTTTGGGGCTAAAGAGCGGAGGCGAGTTATTTAGCCACATTCCGCAAGATATAAGGGCTGACATTCCCGAATTTGAGCCCCTTTCGGAAGAAGATACGCGCAAGTTAATAGGGGAAGTTGCAAGGAAAAACAATTTGCCTAAAATTTCACTTTTGGGGGACGGCGCGGGCGATTGGCAAGTTTCAAAGCTTACTTCAGAAATTTCAAAAATAAGGGGGCTGAGCACCGCCTACACGCCATACCAGCCGGAGCGAAGCCAAGGGACGCTAATTTCGCACTGGATTTACCAGTGCTTGATGGCGCAACTAATGGGCTTTGAAGCCGTAAACTGCTCGCTCTACGACGGAGCTACAGCCCTTTATGAGGCCATAGCCTGCGCGCTTAGACTTGCGAAGAAATCTAAGGCCTTAGTCTGCGGCTCGATTTTGCCAAGCTACTTAAAAGTCGTCCGAACACTTGCAAAAGACGCGGGAATTGAAATTGTGGAAGTTCCGATGGACACCCCCTCTGGCAGAACAAGCGAGGAAAGTTTGAGGCAAAGCCTCCGCGAAAATCCCGACGCCGCCTGCCTTGCATTTCCGCAAATAAACGCCTTTGGAATAATTGAAGACTGCGATATGCTCGCGGATTTTGCAAAGCGCAACAATTTAAAGAGCATAGCGATAATAGACCCGATGTTGCTTGCGCCAAAAGCTCTAAAAGAGCCCGCAATGTACGGAGAAAGCGGAGCGGACATTGCTGTGGGTGAAGCTCGCCACCTGTATAGCCGCCCAAACCTAGGCGGTTTGGGGCTTGGCATATTTGCAATCCGCCACAATTTAGAGCATAAAAACGACGTAAGACAAGCGCCCGGCAGATTTGTGGGAAGGGCGAAAGACTTAAATTCTAAGGACTGCTTTGCGATGGTTTTATCCACGCGAGAGCAGCACATACGCTTTGAAAAGGCCACCTCCAACATCTGCTCAAACGAGGCCTTTATGGCGACTCTCGCAGGGGCCTGCCTTCTTGAAAAATCCGATTCGGGGCTTGAAGAGGCCGCAAAAAAGGCGCGCCTTCTCGCCGAGATTGCCTTTGAAAAAATTTGCGCTATCCCCGGCTTTTCCTACCCTTTTGGCAACTCCCCCTTCTTTAATGAATTTACGATTTCCTGCCCCGCAAAAGTTGAAGAGATTATAAAAAAAGCTTCGGAAAATAAAATCCACATAGGAGTAAACGCAAGCGGCAGATGCGGAATAGGCGGAGAGCTTTTAAAAATTTCCTTAAGCGACAAAAATTCTCAAGCACAAATAGAAACTGTCTGCGAATTTCTAAAAGGCTTTGCGGACAAAAAACTGCCATCGCGCCAGAGCTGCAAGAAGGCCCCTGCAATTCCGCAAAATTTCACCCGCGCGTCATGCCCCAATATTCCAAAATTTAAAAGCGAAGAGATTTTGGACTACTACAAAAAATTGGGAGAGCTTAACATATCGCCCGACTACGCCTGCTATCCGCTGGGCTCTTGCACGATGAAGTATAACCCCCTTCTAAACGACGAGCTCGCCGCGCTCGAGGGCTTTGAGCTAGGTCACCCGCAAGCGCCCGAAGGCGACATTCAAGGCTCTCTTGAAATTCTCTGGCGCTTTCAGGAGCTTATAAAGAAAATAACATCTCTAGACGCCGTGGCCTGCCAACCCGTTGCGGGCGCGCAGGGCGAGCTATGCGCGCTAAAGATGATACAGGCCTACCAGCGCGACAACTCGCCCGAATTGCGCGACACTATCTTAATTCCGCAAAGCGCCCACGGCACAAACTTTGCAAGCGCCGCTATGGCGGGCTTTACAAACATAGTTAGAATATCTACCGACAAAGACGGCACGCTTTCCATTTCCGACTTAAAGGAAAAGCTGGCGCTTTTTAAGGGAAGAATTGCCGCAATTATGATTACAAACCCGAACACCTCGGGAATTTTTGAGACGCGCTTTAGGGAGATTGCGGACTTAGTCCACGAAGCGGGCGGGCTGGTCTTTATGGACGGCGCGAATTTTAACGCCATAGCCGGACAAGTCGATTTAAAGAAAATGGGCGTTGACGCCGTACACAATAACCTGCACAAGACCTGGTCCATATCGCACGGCGGAGGCGGCCCCGGAGACGCATTTGTGGCGGTTGTCGAAAAGCTCAAGGATTACATTCCGCAATACATCGTTAAAAATGAAGGCGGAGAGTTTAAGCTTGAACTTCCCCGAAAGTCCATAGGCTCTATGCACGCATTTTTTGGAAATTTCCCGCACAAGGTACGTGCGCTAAGCTACATTTCAAGGCTGGGTTCGGAGGGCGTAAAGGAGATGTCGCAAACTGCAGTTTTGGCTTCGCGCTATCTCTTTAAAGAACTTAAGAGGAACTGGCCTACCTTGCCTAAGGCCTGTGAGAACCAACCGCGCATGCACGAATTTATTTTAACATTAAGCGATGAAGATTTCACGGCTCTCGAAGGCGCGGGCGTTCCGCGGCAGCTTGCGATTTCGCGCATAGGCAAGGCCTTTTTGGACTACGGCTTCCACGCGCCCACAGTGTCATTCCCAGAAGTTTTCGGCCTTATGATAGAGCCTACGGAAAGCTACACAAAGGCGGAGCTAGACAGGTTTAAAGACGCCGTAAATTCCATAAAAAATAAAATTCAAAAAGCCCCCGAAAAAATTGCAGCTTCCCCGCGCTTTATGCCGATTTCGCGCATAGATGAAACCGCCGCAAACAGAAACCCCATACTCTCCGAAAGGCTTGAAAAGCTGCCGGAAATTCCAAAGCTAAAAATGAGAGCCTGTGAATTTTTAAATCTTTCCATCTCAGAACTTGAGAAACTTTGAATAAAATTTAAAGGCTCTAGGCCACTTAATCTGCAATTTTTTTGCAAGCTGCGCGAAATCTTAAGCGAGGCAGAGACGCTATGTGCGGTCGAACATAAAGATCAAAGCAAAATCTTGCTACGCCTCCTGTATTTCAGCGCCCGCAGAGAAGTTAACAAACGCATTTTTGCAAACTTATCAACTCTTTAAGCAAAAAGCAGATTAAGGAGAAAATTTCGGGAATCAAAATCTAAGAATTTCCACAAAAGCAAAAAAACGGGCGCCTCGATATATGAAGCGCCCGTATTAAATAGTTAGATAAAATTTAGTCGATAAGGTAAGATATCACCTTGCGATCTCCCAGCTTGTCGCGCCCCTTCAAAAAGCCAAGCTCCATTAAAAAGGCGCAGGCCTCGACTTCTCCGCCCAAGCCCTCGACTAAATCGCACATGGCCTTCGCCGTTCCGCCAGTCGCCAAAATATCGTCGAATACAATTACCCTGTCGCCCTTTGCGATATCTTCCTTGTGAAGGCAGATTGTGTCGGAGCCGTACTCCAGCGGATAGGTGACTTCCGCCGTTTCGCGCGGCAGCTTCCCCTTCTTGCGGGCGGGCACAAAACCTATTCCAAGCTTTATTGCAAGCGGAGTTCCCAACATAAAGCCGCGGGCTTCAGCTGCAACAAGCTTTGTGGCCTTTAGGGGCTTAAGCATATCCGCAAGCTCGTCTATCAGCTGCGAGAACGCGCCTGCATCCAAAAATATTGGAGAGATATCCTTAAAAATTATACCCTTTTGAGGGAAGTCTTTTACGCTTATTATGTAGTCGTTTAGATTCATTTAAAGAATGGCTTAATGATTAGGGAAAAAAGCTGCGGCGCAAAACTGTATCTTGAATTTTATCGCTCTTAAATGGGTAATCTAGGGAGTAGTGTAGGCCGCGGCTCTCCTTGCGCATCATGGCAGAGCGTATGATTAGCATTGCTACCAAGACCTTATTGCGAAGCTCAAGCAAGTCGGGCTCCACCCTGAAGTCCCAGTAGTATTCGTCTATCTCGCGATATAGGTTATTTACGCGGCTTAGAGCCCTTTCAAGGCGCTTATTTGTGCGAACAATGCCAACATAGTCCCACATGGTGCGCGCAAGCTCCTCATTATTATGCTTTAAAACTACGCGCTCGTCCGGATCGCGCACGTTGCCGTCGCGCCAAAGCGGTATGTGGACGTCGCTTTTAAATTCGCTTTCATTTAAGTATTTATCGACCGCCTTAGAGGCGTTGTCGGCGATTACCACGGCCTCCAAAAGCGAGTTGCTCGCAAGTCTGTTTGCGCCGTGAAGCCCTGTGCATGCAACTTCTCCGCAAGCGTAGAGCCCCTGAAGGGAGGTTGCGCCGTTTACGTCGGTCTTGACTCCGCCACACTGATAGTGGGCGGCGGGAACAACCGGCATCCAGTCTTTTGAAATGTCTATGCCGCGCTCGTAGCAGTGCTCATAGATTTGCGGAAATCTGTCTTTTAAGTGCTCTGCCGAAAATTTTGTGATGTCTAGCCACACGTGCGAAGTTCCAAGCTTTTTCATCTCTTGGTCAATCGCCCTTGCAACTATGTCTCGCGGCGCCAAGTCGGCGCGAGGATCGTAGTTTTTCATGAAGGCCTCGCCCTTGGAATTTCTCAAGACCGCTCCCTCGCCCCTAACGGCCTCCGAAATTAAGAAACGCTCGTTTTCATTTGAATACAAGGCGGTGGGGTGAAACTGTATAAATTCGAGGTTTGCAACTTCCGCGCCCGCCCTGTAAGCCATCGCTATTCCATCGCCGGTTGCGATGTCCGGATTTGTAGTGTAGAGGTACACCCTGCCGCTTCCACCTGTCGAGAGCATGACGGCATTAGTCTTAAATGTTACAACCTTTCCGGCAGATGTGTCTAATACGTAAAGCCCAACTACCCTATTTTCCTCAGAACCCCTCCAAACACCATTTTTAGACTCAGTTATCAAGTCTATTGCAAAGTGGTGCTCAAGCATTGTTATATTCGGGCAATCCTTTATGTACTTTAAAAGAGCCTCCTCTATTGCCCTGCCAGTGAAATCCTTAACGTGCAGAATCCTGCGCTGGCTGTGGCCGCCCTCCCTGCCCAAGGCGGGGCTTCCGTCGGCCTCTTTTGAGAAGTTTACACCCTCCTCGATGAGAGACTTTATCTGGGCGGGACCGGCAGTTACTATTGCTCTCACGACATCCTCGTGACACAGACCGTCGCCAGCTATTAGAGTGTCTTTTACGTGCGATTCAAAATCGTCCAAGCCGCTTGTTACGCTTGCGATTCCGCCCTGCGCGTGATTTGTATTCGTCTCGGAGCTCTTCTTTTTAGTGACTATTGCCACTTTGTGCCCGAGCCTAGCGCTCTTTATGGCAAAGCTAAGGCCCGCAATTCCGCTTCCTACAACCACTATATCGTATTTGTCATTCATCTTTCAAAAAAACATAAGCGGCGCAATGAATGCGCCGCACATAGGTTAAAGTATCATATTGTCTATGAGCCTCGTCTGGTCAATCCAGACTGCCACAGCAACTCTCGTCTGCCCCTCGACAATCTCATCGACAGGCAGCGAAGTCTTTGCGTCAACCATCTCCACGTAGATTACCCGCACGCGCGAGGATTTTGAGAGCTGGTTTACAATCTCGCCCTTAATTCTGTGCAAATTCGTGCACCCGTTTTGGAACATCTGCTTGCCCACTAAAAGAGCCTGGTTTAACTTGAGGGCCGCATCTATTTGCGAGCCGTGCAAGTACTTGTTGCGCGAGCTTACCGCAAGGCCGTTTGCGGCTCTTACAAGAGGAGCGCGCACAATCTTTACGGGAATCGCGAACCATGCGCTCTATTACAGACACCTGCTGGGCGTCCTTTTCGCCAAACACTGCGAAGTCCGGACGCACTATGTTAAAGAGGATAGTAACTACGGTCGTCACCCCCCTAAAGTGCGTTGGGCGCGACTTCCCGCACAAGTTTGAGCTAATTTGCTCCTCGACGACGTAAGTGGAGGCGTCCTTTGCGTAAATATCGCCAGTTGTAGGGGCAAACACAGCGCTTACTCCGCGCTCTTCGCAGGCCTTTGCATCGGCCTCAAGCTGCCGGGGATAGGCCTGAAAGTCCTCATTCGGGCCAAACTGGGTGGGATTTACAAAAATGGAAACAACGCAGACATCGGCATTCCTAAGGGCTGTGTCTATCAAGCTCATATGCCCCTCGTGAAGCGCTCCCATAGTGGGAACAAGGGCAATAGTCTTGCCCTCTTTTCGCAAAGACTCACAAAAATCCGACATCTCGGCGGGAGATTGTATTATTTTCATTGATTTTCCTTTTATATAATTTATCCCTTATTACCTACACACTGTCAATTTCTTTTAAAAAAATCAATCAAAACAAAAGCAATGAGCGATTCATACATACAAAATCTGTTCGCCGATAGAATCGGCGGGGTAAACTACGGCAAGAGCACCGAAATCTACAAGTTTGAGAAGATTAAGAGGGCAAAGCGCGCCGCAAGCAAGGCGAAGCCCGATGTGGCTCTGATAGATATGGGTGTTGGCGAGCCCGATGACAAGGCCTTCCCGCAAGTCATTGAAGCCCTCGCGCGCGAGGCCCAGAAGCTTGAGAACCGCGGCTATGCAGATAACGGCTGCTCGGAGTTTAAAGTAGCAGCGGCTCAGTATATGAAAAAGCTGTTTGGGGTGGATCTAGACCCGGAAACTGAGGTTCTGCACTCTATAGGCTCAAAGGCGGCAGCCAGCATACTGCCGGCGGCATTTATAAACAAGGGCGACGTCGTTATTATGACAGTTCCAGGCTACCCCGTATTTGGAACCCACGCAAAGTACTACGGCGGCGAAGTTTACAACTTGCAGTTGCGCGCCGAAAACAACTTCCTGCCCGATTTGAAGGAAATACCTGAAGACATTCTAAAGCGCACAAAGATTATCGTTGTAAATTACCCGAATAATCCGACAGGCGCAAGCGCCACACTGGAATTCTTTAAAGAGCTTGTGAACTTTGCAAAGAAGCACAATATAATAGTAGTAAGCGACGCGGCCTACGCATCACTTACCTTTGACGAAGAGCCGCTTTCCATACTGAAAGTCGAGGGCGCAAAAGACGTTGCGGTAGAAATGCACTCGCTTTCAAAGAGCCACAATATGACGGGCTGGCGCATAGGCTGGGTCTGCGGGAATCCGCTGATTGTAAAGGCCTACGGCGACGTTAAGGACAATACGGACTCGGGGCAGTTTCTCGCAATCCAAAAGGCAGCGATTGAAGCCATGGCAGACCCATCTATTACGCGCGATATCGCAAACAAGTACTCGCGCCGCATGGATATGCTAGTTGAGGCTCTAAACGCCTCCGGCTTTACCATGAAAAAGCCAAAGGCCGGTTTCTTCTTGTACGCGAGAGCTCCGAAGGCCGCGACACTTCCGAGCGGCGAGCGCATAGAGTTTAAGACTGGCGAGGACTTCTCTCAGTGGCTAATCTCCGAACACCTAATCTCCACAGTTCCTTGGGACGACGCCGGGCCCTTTGTGAGGTTCTCCGTCACATTTGTAGCGCCTACCAAGGAGGACGAAAAGAAGGTTATAGAGGAAATCAAGCGCCGCATAGGCACTTGCAAGTTTGAGTTCTAGCTTTAGGCTTTTGCAAAACGCAAGCTGCGGGTTCGGGCAAAAGTAGCCCGCACCCGCGTTTTAGATAAAAAAATATAGGAAGCTTTATGGATTTAAAAACAGACGAACCTGTAAAAATAATAGCCCTTATGCACGGCCCGGATAGAGCGGGTATAGTAGCTAGAGTCTCGGGTTGGATTTACGCAAGGGGTGGGAATATTCTGCACGCCGACCAGCACCACGATAACGAAGGCGGCGTGTTCTTCCAGCGGGTTGAGTGGATTCCGGCGGGAGATGTAGATACCGAAATAGAGCTATTTAAGAACCTAGCTGAGGGAGAGCTTAACATGGAGCTTAAAATTTCAACAAGCACCAAGCGCCCGAAAGTCGCGATAATGGTCTCGCAATTTGAGCACTGCTTCTTTGACATTTTAATGCGCGTGAGAATGGGCGAGCTAAATTGCGAGATTAGCTGCGTAATTTCAAACCATGAGACTCTGCGCTCGCTAAGCGAGATGTTTGGGCTTAAGTTCTACTATATTCCGGTTACGAAGGAAAATAAGGCAAAGGCGGAAGAAGAGCAGATTAAGGTGCTTAAGGAGTGCGGAGCAGACCTAATTATAATGGCGCGCTACATGCAGATTCTAAGTCCGAACTTTCTAAAGAATTGCGGAGCGCCCGTAATAAACATACACCACAGCTTCCTGCCTGCATTTGCGGGTGCCAAGCCCTACCACCAAGC
>OJMH01001687.1_pt1 | contig 21103 bp, 19 predicted proteins | sample 1597111 | NCBI WGS metagenome assembly OJMH01 (sample SAMEA2452115, study PRJEB22498) | human gut metagenome | reverse complement strand
CAAGGTCCGCGCCAACCACATCGACGAGGCCAAGGGCAGCCAGCTGAAGCTGATCATCCGCGGCGGCGTGGGCGTGGACAACATCGACGTGGACTACGCCAAGGCCAACGGCATCGACGTGAAGAACACCCCCAAGGCCTCCTCCCAGTCCGTGGCGGAGCTGGCTATGGGCCATATGTTCTCCTGCGCCCGCTACATCTCCATCGCCGGCCACACCATGCGTGAGGACAAGTGGGAGAAGAAGGCCTACGGCAAGGGCATCGAGCTGCAGGGCAAGACCCTGGGTATCGTGGGCTTCGGCCGCATCGGCCAGCACCTGGGCGTGATGGCCAAGGCCATCGGCATGAAGGTCGTGGCATTCGACATCTTCCACATCCCCGGCATCGAGGAGCAGCTGGGCATCCCCTATGTGGAGATGGATGAGCTGCTGGCCATGTCCGACTTCGTATCCGTGCACGCCCCCGCTGTGGACGGCGGCGCTCTGATCTCCGCCGAGAACATCGCCAAGATGAAGGACGGTGTGGTGGTCATCAACACCTCCCGCGGCACCAACGTGGACGAGGCCGCTCTGCTGGCCGCCCTGGAGTCCGGCAAGGTGCGCGCCGCCGGTCTGGATGTGTACGCCGACGAGCCCGCCACCAACAAGGCGCTGTACAGCCATCCCATGGTGTCCTGCACGCCCCACATCGGCGCTGCCACCAACGAGGCCCAGAAGCGCATCGGCGCGGAGATCGTGGACATTATCAAGGCCATGTGACCTGCTGAAAAGCATATAAAAAAGAGACTGCGAAAGCAGTCTCTTTTTTTGCGCTTTTCTTTTGGCGGGGGAGGGTTTCGCGCCTGCGGGCGCGAGCCTCCGGCGGCCACATTTCTTTCTGCGAAGAAAGAAATGTGGGAAAGAAAGTCGCTTAAACCTACGGTTTAAGGATCCCTTGGCGCGCTATGGTCGGCTGTGACTTGCAGCGTATTCTCGCGGACGCGGTTTTCCGTCATCGCTGTCGGTCAAAAGGACTGTGCCTGCGCTCACCGGCGCGGAGGCTGGCGCGGCCGCTTGCCTCAGCCACGGTAGGGGTGTTTGCTTCTGCCGGGTTGGGGGAGTTTCGCCGCTCCGGCGGGAAACGACAAAGGAGGGGGCTTCGGCCCCCTCCTTTTGAAACCACCCCTTGGGGGTGGGCGATTATCAAATCGCGCCCATTGCGCCGCGAAGCACCGCAATGGGTAGGTGTGCCCGTTGGGCACGGATATAATTATTTCTTAGCCTGCGACATGGCAGAACGAATAATTTTTGCCGTAGTAGCAGGCAGCGGCAGCGGAAAGCTGTGCTGGCACAGTCGGCGGAACGACAACGATCAGGAAAACGCCGGTTACGTGAGGGAAAGCGCGGGCGGCAGTGAACAGGCATAGCGCGCTGAGGAAGTGCAGAAACGCAGTTTCTGCCGGCGTTCTTTCCCCCATTTCTTCCGCTGTTGGAAGAAATGGGGCCGTCGGAGACAAAAGAAACGCTTGCGCCGGGGCGCGGCTACACCTCATCCGTCACGGCTTCGCCGTGCCACCTGTCTCCCTGCGGGTCGGTCGGTCCGCGGGTCTGACACGCCACCGGCGTGTCATTCAACACCGCGAACCCCTCAAGGGGAAGGCTTGAGGGCGTGCCATTCAGCAACACGGGCCACTCGAGGGGAAAGCTTGGGGGCTTTACTGCGCGTTGATCTTGTTGCCGGCGCTGCCGAAGATGTCCTTCCAGGCGCCATCCATCTTGGCGGCCTCGTCCTGGGCCAGCTGGGCTTCCTCTTCGGCGGTCACATCGCCATCGGGGGTCTGGCCCAGGATCAGCAGCGCCACATAGTTGCCGCTGACGAACAGACGGGCCTGCTCCACCATGGGAACGTTCATGTTATACATCTTGCTGTAGTCCAGCACCTGCTGATAGCGTTCACGCAGCAGATCGGCGGCAGTGTCGGCGTAGCCGTCCTTGACCTTGAGAACAACGGCGGTGCTGGGGTCAAGGGCGCTCATGGAGCTGGCCTCGGACGCCCAGCTGTCCACCTGGGACATATCAAGGCCGTAGTAGTTGGTCATGCGGTCCTCGTCATCCTGCGCGTCACAGCCGTAGCTGTCGCCCAGAGTCTCCTTCAGCTTGTCCAGTACCTCTTGGGCCGTCAGGTCCACGTCGGTCTTGCCGCCGTTGTCATCCTGCTTGCTGCCGCAGGCGGCCAGAGAGAGCACCATCACCAGCGCCAGAACGGCGCACACAATTTTCTTCATCATCGTACAGATTTCCTTTCTTTTTTGCGGGCTGTGTCTCCGGGTGGAGCACAGCGCCGTTTTCTTTGTACACCTCTTAGATGCGCGCAGGGCAAAAAAGGTTCCATGGCTTTTGAAAGAATTTTTCTGTCCGTTTTTTTGGACAGCAGCTTTGCTATGATGGGGAAAACACAGCAAGGAGGACGTTTTTATGACAGCCATCACGATGATCTGCACGGTGTGCGGGGCGGCGGTGCTGAGCCGGGGCATACTGCGGCTGCTGGACGTTATCGACGGACAGGAACGCTGACGCAAGTAGACGTTGACAAGTTTTCTATCTGCCTATATAATATTTTTACCCAAAAAAGGCGATATCATCTCGCTAACTTTTTCTTTATGCTAATATTCTATATCAGATAGAGAGGTCTTGTATGGATATCTTTGAGAAGTGCTTTGCGCCGTCCCTGGCGGGGGAATTGAAGGAAAAGGGCGTGTACCCCTACTTTCACGCCCTGCAGTCCCGGCAGGATGTGGAGGTGCAGATGGAGGGCAAGCGCCGCATCATGCTGGGCTCCAACAACTATCTGGGACTGACTACGGACCCGGAGGTCATCGAGGCCGGCATCCGGGCGCTGGAGCAGTACGGCACCGGGTGCTCCGGGTCGCGGTTCCTCAACGGCACGCTGGAGATGCATCTGGAGCTGGAGGCGGAGCTGGCGAGGTTCCTGCGGAAGCCGGGGGTGGTGACCTTCGGCACCGGGTTCCAGTCCAACGTGGGCATTATCTCCGCCCTGGTGGGACGGCACGACTACGTGATCTGTGACCGGGAGAACCACGCCAGCATCTACGCCGGGTGCCAGCTGTCCTACGGCAAAATGCTGCGCTATCGCCACAGCGACATGGCGGAGCTGGAAAAGTGCCTGCAGAAGGTGCCGGAGACGGCCGGAGCACTGATCGTCACCGACGGTGTGTTCTCCATGGGCGGCGACATCGCCAAGCTGCCGGAGATCTGCGCCCTGGCGAAGCAGTACGGCGCACGGGTCATGGTGGACGACGCCCACGGGCTGGGCGTGCTGGGCGAGGGCGGCCGGGGCACGGCCAGCTACTTCGGCCTGGAGGACCAGGTGGACGTGTACATGGGGACCTTCTCCAAGTCGCTGGCGTCCCTGGGCGGCTATATGGCCGCCGGCGCGGAGGTGGCGGATTTCGTGCGGCACGCATCGCGGCCATTCATCTTCTCGGCGTCCATCCCGCCGGCCAACTGCGCCACGGCGCTCTCGGCCCTGCGGAAGCTGGAGGCGCATCCGGAGCTGCCGGAGCGCCTGCGTGCCCTGAGTCTGTATGCCCGGAAGGGGCTGACGGACCGGGGACTGACCATCCGGCCCTCGGCGCTGGAGGCGCCTACGCCTATCATCCCCATCTACACCTATGAGACGTACCGGACGCTGCGGGTAGCGGCGGAGATCTATGACCGGGGCGTATATGTGAACCCCACGCTGCCGCCGGCCACGCCGGAGGGCGAGGCGCTGCTGCGGACCAGCTATATGGCCACCCACACGGAGGCCCTGCTGGACGAGGCCATGGACATCATCGGGGAGGTGATGTCCCGTGAGTAAGGTCGCTGTCGTCACCGGCGGCACCTCCGGCATCGGACGGGCCACCGCCCTGGCGCTGAAGGACGCGGGCTATACCGTGTATGAGCTGTCCCGCCGGGCGGAGGGCGTGGAGGGTCTGCACCACATCTCCGCCGATGTGACGGACCAGCAGGCCGTCAACGACGCCGCAGCGCAGATCATGGAAGCGGAGGGGCGCATCGACGTGCTGGTGAACAACGCGGGCTTCGGCATCTCCGGGGCTATCGAGTTTACGGAGACGGCGGAGGCCAAGGCGCTGTTCGATGTCAACTTTTTCGGCATGGTGAACATGAACCGGGCCGTGGTGCCCCTGATGCGGCAGGCGGGCCGGGGAAGGATCGTGAACCTGAGCTCCGTGGCCGCGCCGGTGCCCATCCCCTTCCAGGCCTATTACTCCGCCACCAAGGCGGCTGTCAACGCCTACACCATGGCGCTGGCCAACGAGCTGCGGCCCTTCGGCGTGACGGTATGCGCCGTGATGCCGGGGGATATCCACACGGGCTTCACCGCCGCGCGGCGGAAGGTCAGCGCCGGGGACGCTATCTATCAGGGACGCATCTCCCGGTCCGTGAAGCGCATGGAGCACGACGAGGAGACGGGCATGGACCCGGCCAAGGCCGGGGCGTACATCGCCAGTGTGGCCATGCGGGAGGGACATCACCACCCGCTGTACGCCATACGTTTCGACTACAAGTTCTTCACCTTCCTGGCCAAGGTGCTGCCGGCACGGTTTTTAAACTGGCTCATCTACTGCCTGTACGGGAAATAAGGTCAAAGGCCCTCCCCGGTGGGGAGGGCCTTCCTTTACACGATACGCCGCCCCCGGCTGAGCCGGGGGCGGCGTGGTTCACTTCTTCAGCTGAAGGGTCTTTTCGTAGGCGGCGATGACGGCGTTCATGGCGGCGGCGCGGAGGCCGCCCTCCTCCAGCGCGCGGACACCGGCAATGGTGGTGCCGCCGGGAGAGCAGATCTCATCCTTCATCTGCCCGAAGGGCTTGCCGCTTTCCAGGGCCAGCCGGGCCGCGCCCAGCAGCATCTGGGCCGCAAAGGTATTGGCCTTGTCACGGGGCAGGCCGCAGGTGACGGCACCGTCGGCCAGGCCCTCCATGAACAGGCAGGCAAAGGCACCGCCGCAGCCGGCCACGGCGCTGCCCGCGTCGATCAGGTGCTCCGGCAGGGCCTCCAGCCGTCCGGAAGCGGCCATGTCCGCCAGGAAGGCGTCCAGCTGTGGTTTCGTCAGCAGGGCGTTGGCATCGTACAGCGTCAGGCCCGCCCCCACGGCGCAGGCGGTATTGGGCATGATACGCAGGATGGGGCAGCCGGGAGCCGCCTGCTCCAGCGCGGCGATGGTGACGCCGGCGGCCATGGACACCAGCACGGGCTTGTCCGTCCGCTGCGCCAGCGTGGGGGCCAGCTGGGCCAGCACGCCGGCGATGAGGTTGGGCTTGACGCCCAGGAAGATATAGTCACAGGCAGCGGCGATGTGGGCAGCGGTGTCCGCCCGGGCCCCCAGCTCTGCTGCCAGGGCCTCCGCCTTGGCGGGCGTGCGGTTGTTGAGATACACATCTAAGGGAGAGACTTCCCTGACCAGGGCGCGGGCCAGCGCCCCACCCATGTTGCCGGTGCCGATAAAGCCATAGGTCATGGTGATACACCTCGTTCCTGATTTTTTGTCCATTATAATGCAGCGTGAGACGGAGTGCAACAAATAAATTCCCGCGGCGGGAGTTTCGCCGCCGCGGTGAGTGGCTTTCGTCCCCGGTGAGGGGAATTGCGCCTGCGGGCGCGGGATGGGGCGTTTCGTGCTCCGGCACGAGTACCTTTCTTTTTTTGTAAAAAGAAAGGTACCAAAGAAAACCACTTAGACCTACGGTCTAAGGACCCCTTGGCGCGCTATGGGTCATGCAAAATTGGCGGTGCTGATCTCGCGGAATTGGTACGGCGGGTATCGTTGTCGGTTCGGGGGACTGCTTGTACCTCCTGCGCCGCTGCCGCTGACAACAGCGAGGGTAGGGGTTGGTGCGCTGGACGGTTTAGGCGATTATCAAATCGCGCCAAAGCCGCCCGAAGGGCGGCTTTGGTTGGTGGCGGCTGACGCCGCCGGGGAAATTGAAAGTACGCCTGCGGGCGGGATGGGGAACCCCTCACCCGTCAGCTTCGCTGACACCTTCAGCTGTGCACACCCCAGTGTGATCACTGGGGCTCCCTCAAGGGGAAGGCTTTGGGAAAAAAAGAGGAAAAAGGACCGCCGGAAAGGCGGTCCTTTTTGCGGTATCGGTTTACTTAGCGGCCTTGGCGGCTTCACGGCCGGCGCGGAAGGCCTTGAGGTTCAGCTCCTTGACCTTGGCGGGGACCGTCTCGGCCACGACCTGCTCCCAGTCGATCTCGGGGCAGCCCAGGGAGTCGCACATGGCGCCGAAGAGCACCACGTTCATGCACTTGGGGTTGCCCAGCTCAATGGCGATATCGCTGGCGGGGACGGCGATGGTTTTAAAGTTCTTCTGCATGGCCTCGATGCAGCCCTCGGGGTACGCCTCGGCGCCGGAGGCGATGGTGGTGGACTTGATGGCATAGTCATTGATGACGGCCACGCCGTTGGGGTTCAGGAACTCCGCATAGCGGACGGCCTCCATCTTCTCCAGCGCCACCATGATATCGGCCTCGCCCTTGCCGAACACGGGGCCGTAGACCTTCTTGCCCCAGCGGACCTGGGTGGACACGGAGCCGCCGCGCTGGGCCATGCCGTGGACCTCGCTCTGCTTGACATCGTAACCGGCCTTCATAAAGCCGTTGGACATGATCTTGGAGATCAGGATAGCGCCCTGACCGCCAACGCCGACCAACAGGCAGCTTTTCACATCGTTCATGTTACTTCTCCTCCTTTTCAATAGCACCAAAGGGGCAGGCCTGGGCGCAGACGGTACAGCCCACGCACTGGGTACGGTCGATGAACGCCTTGCCGTTCTCCATGGAGATGGCGGGGCAGCCCACCTTCAGGCAGCTCTTGCAGCTCTTGCACTTGTCGGCGTTGACGACGCACATACCGGTGTCGTGCTTCACGCGCTTGATCAGCAGGCAGGGACGACGGGTGACGATGGCGGGGTGCTTGCCCTCGTTCAGGGCGGCCACGGCGTCGTCCACGGTCTTCTTCATGGCGGTCAGGTCCTGGGGATCCACGGTGAAGACAGGGGCGAAGCCATAGGCCTCCAGCACCTTCTCCACGCTGATCATGGGGGCGGGCTCGCCCATCAGGGTGAAGCCGGAGCCGGGGTTGTCCTGGTGGCCGGTCATGCCGGTGATGCGGTTATCCAGCACGCAGGGGATCATGCGGCCGTTGTTGTAGATGATCTCGGCCGCGCCGGTCATACCGGAGTGGAAGAACGTGGAGTCGCCCATGACGCCGAAGACCACCTTATCGGTGACGCCCTCGCGCTGGAAGGACTTGGCCATGCCCATGCCGGCGGAGAAGCCGCCGCCCATGCAGATGCACACGTCCATGCAGTTCAGCGGAGGCGCGAAGCCCAGGGTGTAGCAGCCGATATCGCCGGTGACCACGTAGTTCTTGTTCTTGGACAGGGTGTAGAAGAAGCCGCGGTGGGGGCAGCCGGGACACAGGGCGGGGGGACGCTTGGCGACCTTGACCTCGTCCACGGTCTTGTACGCGGGCTTGATGCCCAGCACGCGCTCGCGCACCAGCTCGGTGTTCAGCTCATACAGCTTGCCGGTCAGTTCCTTGCCGACGCAGTCGATGCCGGCGGCCTTGATCTCGTCCTCCATGAAGGGGTCCAGCTCCTCGATGATGTAGAGCTTCTCCACCTTCTTGGCGAAGTCGCGGATCAGGTCCATGGGCAGCGGATAGGTCAGGCCCAGCTTCAGGAAGGACGTGCCCTCGGGGAACACCTCCTTGGCGTACTGGTAGCTGATGGAGGCGGTGATGACGCCAACCTTGCCGTCGCCCAGCTCCACCTTGTTCAGGCCGTTCTCCAGGGCGCGGGTGCAGCCATACTCGGCCAGCTTCACCAGGCGCTCCTCCACGATGGGGTGGTTCAGGTAGGCGTTGGCGGGGGCGCAGACGTACTTACGGGTGTTGCGGGCATAGGCGGGAGCCACGTGCTCCACACGCTCGCCGAACTCCACCAGGCCCTTGCTGTGACAGACGCGGGTGGTGGTACGGTACAGAACGGGAGTGTCGAACTCCTCGGAGATCTCGCAGGCCAGGCGGACAAAGTCCTTGCACTCCTGGGCGTCGCTGGGCTCCACCATGGCGATCTTGGCGGCGCGGGCGTAGTGACGGTTGTCCTGCTCATTCTGGGAGGAGTGGCAGGAGGGATCGTCGGCGGTGACGACCACGTAGGCGCCGTTGACGCCCATGTAGCCGGCGGTGAACAGGGGGTCGGCGGCCACGTTCAGGCCCACCATCTTCATGGTGCAGAAGGAACGGGAGCCGGCCACGGACGCGCCGTAGGCCACCTCGGTGGCGACCTTCTCGTTGGGGGCCCACTCGCAGTACACGTCCTTACCGTACTGGGGCAGGTTCTCCAGGATCTCGGTGCTGGGGGTTCCGGGATACGCGGAACAGACCTTGATACCGGCTTCGTAGACGCCGCGGGCGGTGGCCTCGTTACCGGACATCAGATGTTTCATAGCAGTTTCCACCTTTCTTGTCTTTTTTCCTCTTATTTCCACTTGCAAATCAAAAACGGTTTATCTATATTCCTGCCGGAATATCAGATCAATACTGGCCGGCCTCCTGCTGGCCGCGGAGGACCCGGAGGGCACCCTCCGCCAGGGAGCGCATCTCCTCCTCGCCGGGCAGGCGGATGATGGGCGCGATCTTGCCCACATAGGCGGTGATGTCGTCGCAGAAGAAGTCCTCATAGGCCATGCCGGCGGTGTAGACGATGGCGTCCACCTCGAAGTGCAGCACGGCGGCCATGGCGCCGATATCCTTGGCCAGCTGGTAGACCAGGGCCTGATAGGCTTCCACGGCCTTGGGGTCGCCCTCCACCACCTTGGCGCAGACCACGCGGAAATCAGTGGTGCCCAGGTAGGAGAACATACCGGCGCGGCGGCCGAAGGTACGCTTGACCTCGTCCTTGGTCTTGCCGGAGAAGCAGTAGTTGATGAGCTGGTTCACCGGCAGGCCGCCGGCGCGGTCCATGCCCATGGCACCCTCGTCCTTGACGTTGCAGACATCCACCACACGGCCGTGCTGGTGGGCACCCACGCTGACGCCGCCGCCCAGGTGGCAGACGATGAGGTTCACGTCCTCATACTTTTTGCCCAGCTTCTCGGCGGCCTTGCGGCCCACGGCCTTGTGGTTCAGGGCGTGGAACTGGCACAGACGGCGGAATTCGGCAAAGCCGGTGTAGTGCGCCACCTCGGTCATCTCGTCCACGCAGACCGGGTCCACAAAGAAGGCGGGAATGCCCACCATGTCGCCCAGCTTGCGCGCCAGATACGCGCCCAGATTGGAGGGATGCTCGCCGTAGGGTGCGGCCTCTACGTCGGCCATGACCTTGTCGTTGACGGCGTAGGTGCCGGAGGGAATGGCCCGGTACAGACCGCCGCGGCCGCAGACGGCGGCAAAGTCGGACAGCTTATAACCGGCCTCGGTGACGGCCTTGAGAATGGCCTCCTTGCGGTAGTCCGCCTGGTCGATGACCCGGGGGAAGCGGTCCAGCTCCTCGGCGGAGTGGTCGATGGTCACTTTGAAGAGCTGTTCCTCGTCCTCGAACACCGCGATCTTGGTGGAGGTTGCGCCGGGGTTGATGATCAACAGCTTCATAGTCTCTCTCCTTTTCTGTCACGCCCAGAGGGCGGTTTTCGTTAAACTTTTCACCGAACCACTCGGTGATTATACTTTATTATGGCACCGCCGATCCGGGATGTCAACGGCCTTTTGCGCTTTTTCGAAAAGTCAGCATTTCGCACAAAAAAACACCGTGAACGCTGTTGAAAACAACGTTCACGGTCCTTAACTTATTTCTCGTGCCGCAGGGCTGTCCGCTCAGATATCATTTGCCATTTCGCCTATCATTCCCAGCATATCCCTCAAGGCCGTTATCCCCGGTACTGCCAGCACATTGATGAGGATCACCGTAACGATAAGCACAACCAGCCCGCCGATAAGACCCACCAGCGACAGCACGAAGGCTATCGTTCGCTTGTCTCCGGTATAGCCCTCTTTCTTTGCCTTGTCAGTCCATACCAAGCCGAGGATGCCCAGTACACAGATGCCACGGCAGAGTAGCCGAAAAACCAGAATACCACGGCGGCAATGCCCATTATCAAGCCCGCAACAGCTGTGTTTTCGCCCGGCTCCCGCCCACTCTCCGGCGGCCGCCTCTCTTCACTCTTACCCATCCGCTCCTCCTTTTCTGTGTATGCCTCTACTCACTCCTCGTGCTTCCAGCCTTCCAGCAGCGCGGCGGCCATACGGCGGCCGCGGCGAGGCAGGTCGAAAGCACCTTCGTAGATACGCCACTCCAGCAGCATACCGCGGTGCAGGGCCACCAGGTCCGCCACCAGCTCCTCGCGGTCGCGGTCGGGGTGGATCGTGCCCTCCTGCTTGCAGCCGTCCACCAGCTCACGCAGAACGCGGAAATACACGCGCTTCTCGTTGTCCCGCAGGATGCCCTGCTGGGGATAGCGGATGCCGTGGATAAAGCTGCGGTAGAGGGACGGGTCCTCGGCGCTGATGACCAAGGTCTGACCCACAAAGTCCAGCAGCTTATCGTGCCAGGAGTTGGCCTCGTCGGCCAGGTAGCTCTCCTCCAGCACGCTGTACTGAGCGTCTACGCTGCTGGTCACCTGGATGACCAGCTCGTCCTTGCTCTTGAAATAGTGGTAGATGTTGCCCACAGAGCAGCCCACCGCCTGGGCGATCTGCTCCACAGAGACATTCTCAAAGCCCTCCTTGTCGAACAGCTCCAGCGCTACGTTCTGGATACGACTACGCATTTCCAGGGCCTGTTTTTTCCGGGGGGTAAGCTCCTTTTTCATAGAGATATACGCACTCCTTCGGTGAATGGTTTTTTCTATCATAACAAGTTTTGGGCGGCAGGTCAAGGCATGAACGCGCCGGAAAACAATAAGTTTGGAAATTTTGAAAAAAGGGGTTGACAATTCAGCCGGTACATACTATAATCTCACTTGTTCGACGCGCGAGTGGTGGAATTGGCAGACTCGCTAGATTCAGGTTCTAGTGCTCACTACGGGCGTGCGGGTTCAAGTCCCGCCTCGCGCACCAAATTAGGCAAAAGTTGCGTATAGCTTATGTTATACGCAACTTTTGTTTTTTTGACATAAGCGTGCCGCAAAATGAACCTGCAAATTGTGCAGAACAGACATAGAAAAGATGCTATACTCCCATGTTTTGTCTCCTGAATGAGATAGTAACATGGGAATTCTTGTTTTTAGGAGGAATAAAACATGAGAATTCCCTATGGTTTTATTTTGACCAGCGACGGGGTACTCAAAATTAACAAGGACGAAGCTGATGTTATCTCTATGATTTTTGATTTCTATATAGCAGGAGCGAGTCTGGGAAAGATCGTGAATATGCTCTACGCAAAGCAAATACCTTCTCCGACTGGAAAACCAAAATGGACTCGTGCATCGGTTGACCATCTTCTTTCTAATGGAAAATATGTGGCCATCATCGGATGGGAGAAGTTTCTGGATGCCCAATTTGAGAAGTCCGCCCGCTGCAATATTGACTATGATCAGGAAGGTTCACCGAGGAAAGATACACGCTATGTTTCGCCGGATATGACCCTGATTTGATTTATCTTTTGCATTTGCGCAAGTTATGCTACAATAGCCTCAAGAGGTGAGGTGTGTGACAGATAAACTGGTAGATTTAATAGGAATCGGCAACTTATTGGAGAGCCTTGTAACGGAAGATGTCATCACATGCGAGGAACGGGATCAAATTATGGCAAAGATAGCAAAGGAAAACGGTATCGCTGAGCGTGAATATAAATCTCCCCATATTGCTGGCTATGGCATGAGTAAGCGAGAGGTATTGGAACGCGTGGAGCAAAGGAAATCAGCGGCGCCGCAGGACAAAATACCGGATGACAGCTATATTTCTCTGACTGAGATCGCCCGTGCGCACAGCGAGGAGGCTCCGGGGTATGTGATACAGCGGTGGCTGCGAAGCGAGAACACATTGGCTTTCTTAAACCTGTGGGAGAAAGAGAACAATCCGAATTATAGGGACTCTGGCTATATAGAATTGTTAGAAAAGAAGAAAACCGCCTCTTTTACATTAACGCCAAAATTATGGATCGAGCAGACAAAGGTGGTCGGGATCGTTTCTAAGCAGGGCAAATCCGGAGGCACATTTGCTCACCCGATGATCGCCTGTGAGTTTGCTTCATGGATTGCGCCAGAATTCAAGATGCTATTGCTGAAGTTGTCACTGAATAGGACGAAATTGAGCTGATAGCGGTGTTTGATTGCAAGGCACATATAGTTGTGGAATGGCGGATTTCTTCTCTCGACGGAAGAAAAAATATCTGATATACTGAAATAAACCACTTGGCGGAGATCATATGTGGCGGGAGGAAAATACCATGTTGATGAATTCCAACGAATATCTGCATATCGTCGAGTCAATCAAACAGGAGATCCGCACAGCGCAGTATCGTGCGGCGGTCAGCGTCAATCGGGAACTGTTGGTTCTTTATCACTCCATCGGCGAGGTCATCAACGCTCACAAGACGTGGGGCAGCAAATTCGTGGAGAATCTTGCTGCCGACATCAAGCTGTCCTTTCCGGACGTCACAGGCTACTCAGCGAGAAACTTGAAGTATATGGCAAAATTCGCGGAGGCGTATCCTGACGATGAATTTGTGCAACAGCCTGTTGCACAAATTCCGTGGGGACACAATGTTGTGCTGCTGGACAAGCTTTCCAGCACCGAGGAACGCCTATGGTATGCAGAAAGGAGTGCTGAGAACGGTTGGTCGCGCAACGTGCTGGTTCACCAAATCGAAAGCGGCCTGTATCAGCGGCAGGTGCTGGTGGAAAAAGTATCCAACTTTGAAAAGCGATTGCCCTCCCCGCAGAGCGAGCTTGCAGCGCAGACGATGAAAGACCCGTACATCTTTGACTTCATCCCATTCAAAGCGGACATGGTGGAGCGCGACATTGAACAGGCGTTGGTCAAAGACGTGACGAAGCTTCTACTGGAGTTGGGGACAGGCTTTGCCTTTCTCGGCAATCAATATCACCTGAATGTAGGCGGTGATGATTTCTATATCGACCTGCTGTTTTACAACCTCAATCTCCGCTGCTATGTGGTGATTGAACTGAAAACCGGTGAGTTCAAACCGGAGTACGCCGGACAACTGAACTTTTACCTCTCAGCGGTGGATGGCATTCTGAAGAAAGAACAGGACAATCCTTCTATTGGCTTGTTGCTTTGCAAGAGCAAGAACGATCTTGTGGCGGAATACTCCCTCAAGGACATGAGCAAGCCCATCGGCGTCAGCGCCTACCAGATCACCAGCAGCCTGCCGGAAGAGCTGGAACGCCAATTGCCATCTGTGGAGGATATTCAAAAGAGAATTAAAGGCGTAAAGTAAAAGAGTACGCGTGTATTCAGCGTCGTCCTTTCGTGGAGATGAAAAGATGAATCTTTTTGATTTTATTCGTAATACATTTGTGAAAAACGAGCCAGTGTGGAATTATTATGGTACGAATATTTACACCGATCCGATTGTCGCACCAGAACAGTCAGCACAATTCATTCGTGAATACTTCATACAAGGTGGAAAAGGCGATGCCTACGAATTGGATGAGTACGACAACATGATTGTACATAGCAGATTCCGTACGTCTAAGAATTTTGATGAATTTGAGATATGCGGCGATGCACCGCTTCATCTATCTGAATACCGAGCTATTCACACGGTATCTGCATTCTTTCTGGGAATATTTCTTGAGGATTGTCTGACACAAAAAGATCATGGTGTGGATATTTTCATGCGAGAAACCATCTTTCCGTTTTCATATCTTTGGTTTTTGACATGTCTGTATCATGACTATGGCTATATCGTAGAAGAAAACTGGAAACCAGATTTTGGACAGCTCCGCGAAACGAAAGTATGTGAGAAAGATGGATACTACAGACTGCGAAAGATTGAACAAAGATTGAGCATTCTGTATTCGCCATACCAGCAGGTCAGCCCAATACTTCGCAAAAGAGTACGCGGCCATAATGGGTTTTATGGAAGACAGTATAAGACGACAATAATCGATTATCTGTTGGGTAATAACCCATCGCTGAAGGATGGACTACAGTTCGCCTGTGGGGCAAAGATCACCGGTTTTCGTTATTCCCAAAGCCTTCTCATGAAATATTTTTCCTATGGAATACGCAGACTTCAGCCACCAACCTACAACCATGGAGTCATTGGAGGGTATCTCCTATTTGACAGATTCCTGAAAATATACGCATCCGCTTACAGGCATAGATTTTTAGAGCATGACGAGAGGTATACCCATATCGAAGCATTCGATTGGGGCGGAAGGAATTTTTGCATCGAGCAAATTCCTATATTGGCCCATATTGCAGACTGTATCATCTCTCACAACGTTTGGAAAGCAGATGCCTCAGCAGAGGCAGAATACTTGGAGTGCGGGCTGGGTGCGTTAGTGGGAGAGCGCTTCAAAAAAATCAGTTTTCAGGATAACCCATTGCTTTTTATCTTGGCTATCGTCGACACAATTGAACCATATAAGCTCTATGGTTCACAAGCATCAGAACAGAACGCAATTCAGATTTGGAAATCTTTTGACATATCTTTTGCAGATAATGCGATAACAGTTTCGGCTCGCTACAAGTGTCGGCCCATTACAAAAATATATGAAAGAGCGCAAGGATTAAAATCTTGGGTGGACATTGAAGATGTTGTGCTCGGCGGCACCGGAGAAAGTTTCAGCATTAAATTTAAAACGACTGAAAGCTGACAACAAAACCTATGGGCAATCACAAAAAAGAAAGACACCCACATGGGTGTCTTTCTTTTTTGGTGCAGCACTTTTGCTACGCAAAAGTGGTCGCCTGCGGGCGGGTGACTGAACGCGAGTGGGGGAACCCGTCAAAGGTTCCCCCCTCACACTCCCCCTTCCTTGCGGTGGGCGGGAGTGCAGACAACAAAACATGTGGGCAGTCACAAAAGAAAAGAGACATCCGAAAGGATGTCTCTTTTCTTTTGGTGCGGCGATTTTGCTGCGCGAAAAACAAGGCCGCCAGCGGCGGCCCTTGACATGGCACCCACTCCTGGGCAAAAAAGGAGACGCTTTCGCGTCTCCTTTTTTATCATCCTGCGCGGATAAAATCATCCACGTTGCTCGGCTGGTCTGTGGTGTCCGGCGGCCCCGCCACCGTGGTGTCGTGATCACCGTCGGGCATATTGAAGTCGTCGTCCGCCTCGTCGCCAAAAAAGCCGTTCCAGCCGCCCAGCATCATAAAGGCGTCCTCCACCACGATCTCGTCGTGGCCCTCGATCAGCTCACGCTGGTAGTTCAGCACGGAGCCGGTAACGGTGGTCACGTTGCCGTCGCTGTCCGCCATGTTGACGGTGTAGGTGGGGGCGGTGTGCATGGTGCAGACGGCGGTGGGGGCATTATCCGCCGCCACCAGGGCCGTGTAGACGCGGCTGCCGCGAACGTCCAGGGCGCAGTTCTCCGACGCCAGCATTCCGCTGTCAGCACAGACGGCCACGCTGGTCAGGCCGGAGCAGGAGAAGAAGTCCTTGTCGGGTAGGTCCTCATGAATGGCCTTCATGACCTTCTGGAAGATCACGGCGCAGGGGTTGCCGCTGGCCACGATGCGCTGGTTATGCTCATAGCCCGCCCAGACGGCGCAGCTGTAATAGGGCGTATAGCCCGCGAAGTAACGGTCCTTGTTGCTGTTGGTAGAACCGGTCTTACCGGCGATGTGCATACCGGGGAACTGCGCCTGATAGCCGGTGCCCTGCAGGGATGCCTCCTGCAGGAGGCTGTTCATCAGCGCCGCAGTGGTGTTCTTCATGGCCACGGTGGACTGTGCTTCGTTCTCCAGGATCACGTTGCCGTTGGCATCCTCCACCCGGATAAAGGTGCGCGGCGCGGTATACACGCCCTCGTTGACGAAGGTCGCGAAGCCCGCGGCCATCTCCTCGGTGGTAACGCCCTTCTCAAAGCCGCCCAGTGCCATGTTGCCCACCTGCTGGGAGTCGGTGTAGGTCAGGTTCTTGAAGCCCAGCTTGTTCACAAGGAAATCGTAAGAATTGGTAACGCCGTAGGCCAGATTGATGCGCACGGCGCAGGTGTTCAGGGACTGTCGGAGCGCAAGGTGCAGGGGCATAAGACCCTGATAGCGCCAGTTGTCGTTTCGCGGCCACACGTCGCCGTTGAGCAGCATGGGATAGTCGTCGATGACCGACGCGCCGTTGATGGTGCCGTCGTCCAGTGCCGGGGCGTAGGTGGACACAGGCTTGATGGCAGAACCGCACTGCCGGGCGTTCACAGCCCAGTTCCAGCCGCGGTCCACCACCTTTTCACCGGCACCGCCGATCATAGCCACCACATAGCCGTTGGTGGGATCCACGATGGTCAGGGCGATCTGCAGCTGATCCTCCACCTGCTCACCGGCGGCGTTCGTATAGCTGCTGGTATAGGGGATATTCTCCAGATTATAGCACACATCCTCCGCGATCTTCTGATACTTGGGATTCTGGGTGGTGTAGATCTTGTAGCCCTTGCTGTAGACCATGTTGATGGCCTGGTCGTAGGCGGAGATCTTCTTGCCCTCGCTGTTGACCTTTTCGGTGATGCCCAGCTTCTCCACCAGTGCCTCGGCCACATCGGTGATCATGGCATCGGTGAACCAGGAGTTGCTGCCCTTGATGGTGGGGGTGCTGTCATCCGCCGGGGAGTCGGTATCGTCGCTGGTATCGGTGGTATCCTCCGTGTCCGGCTCGGTGCCGGTACCGTCGCTGCCCACATACTTGCCGGAGATGGTAAAGCCGTTGGCGAACTGGATATCCTCGGCCACGGCGGCGTCATACTCTTCCTGGTCGATCTTGCCCTGAGAGAGCATCTCGCTGAGGATGGTCAGCTGGCGCTCCCGGTTGTTCTCGCGGGTCCAGGAGCTGATGAAGGGATCGTACATGGAGGGGTTGTTGGTGATGCCCATCATGCTGGCACACTCGGCCAATGACAGCTCGGACACGTCCTTGCCAAAATACACCCGCGCCGCCGTCATCACGCCGGAGCAGCGCTGGCCGAAGTAGACCTCGTTCAGGTAGGCTTCAAGGATCTCGTCCTTCTCGTAGCGCTTTTCCAGCTCCAGTGCGCGGTAGATCTCCGTGATCTTGCGCTTGACCGTCACCTGATTGTCGCCGGTGACGTTCTTCACCAACTGCTGGGTGATGGTGGAGCCGCCCTGCACGTTCTTGCCGAACAGGGTGTACAGAATGGCGCGGGTGGTACCCTTCCAGTCCACGCCGTGGTGCTTTTCAAACCGCTTGTCCTCAATGGCCACCGCTGCATCCTGAAGGTACTTGGGAATGTTCTCCAGGTCCACCCAGATGCGGTTTTCGTCCATGTACAGCGTCTGGTACATGACCCACTCCTGGGTGTCGGGGTCCTGGTAATACAGCTCGGTGGAGACCTGGGTCTCGAATTCGTCCAGATAGACCTCCACCTTGCCGCGCATGGCGCTGTTGATGTACGCCATGAAGATACCGGCGAAGATGGACGCCGTAAGCACGAACACCAGCAGCAGCGTGCCGATGATGCGTCCGGCCTTCTTCCAGCCGTTCTTCTGCTTAGGGGTCATGTTCCGCACACGCTCCTGCGCGTCATGCTGCACGCGCCGCGCACCCTCGGCGGCACTGTGCTCTACCCGGCGCGCACCCTCCTTTGCCTCGTTTTCTATGTGCCGGGCGCTCTGCCGGATGCGTCCCCAAAAGCCGGTGGACGACGACCGTCTGCGCTTGTTCTCACTCAAGACAGGGCACCTTCCTTTCTTTATTGATGTTCCTGTGTATTCTTTTCGTTCCGGGGTCAAAATTCACATACCAATCCACTATAAGGAACATTCTACCATACTTGTCAAATGCAAAAAAGAGGATTTTTTGCAGAAATCCGCCCGTTTGGCTGCTCAATTCCCGTTATTTTCCCCCATTCCACCGATTTTCAGTCCGACAGATGGCAGAAACTGCCGAATGCTTCCACTTGCGTTTTCTCCAGCTTTCGGGTATACTATGGATATAAAGACAAAGGAGGACTCTCCCATGAGCGAGGAATTCGGCCCCAACTTCATCACCCTGACCGACGAGGACGGCAACGACATTGAACTGGAATACGTGGACGCGCTGGAAGTGGACGGCCAGACCTACATGGCGTTCTTCCCCGTGGTGGAGGATGATGCCGACGAGGAAGCCGCCGAGGAGTACGGCCTGGTGATCCTGAAGTCCGTTATGGAAAACGGCGAGGAGCTGCTGAGCACCCTAGACAGCGACGAGGAGCTGGATAAGGTCTACGACCTGTTCATGGAGCAGATCCTGTCCGACGAGGACGAGTGATCTTTCGACGGGATTTTTCGTCCTGCCGATGGCGAGACGCCGCCGGCTGCGCCGGAAAATGGCTGGATTTTTCGCCAAGACGAGGCGCGGCGGTGCAGCGAAAAAGATACACGCCACTCCTTCGGCAGGATTTTTCGTCCTGCCGATGGCAAAGCGGCGATGGCGTACTTTCTGTACGTCGAGCCGGTTTGGCGAATACCGGGTTGGAAAAATGAGCAGGATTTTTCGTCCTGCCGATGACGAGACGCCGCCGCTGTACTTTGTGTACAGCAAGGCGGCTCGGCGAAGGCAGGGCGGAAAATTGAGCGATGGGCAGCGGTTCTATTTATCCTGACATTGGTTATACGGGACGTCGGATCGGCAGATGGTTTGCAGGCCTCCCGCCTGCCGTATGCGGGCGGATGCTGGAAGCAGTAAAGTCAGCCGGAGACGACCCACCTGCGAGTTGTGCAGGTTATAACATGGCCGCTGCCTGTCGCTGAGCACAAGACCCCCATTCCGAAACGGAATGGGGGTCTTGTGCTCAGTGATCGCGGTAAAATGTTCACAAATTCCAGGCGTTTCCCTCTTGCGAAAAGGTGCGGTATACGATATAATGACCGAGTATGTTACCAAACAAGGGCGTATTGCGTCCAAAATCGAGAGGAATGAATTTCAATGAGCGCATCAAGAGAAAAGAAGATCCGGCAGGATCTGGCGGCCCAGGGCGTCACCGACCCCAAGAAGATCCGCGAGGCGGAGGAGAAGGCCAAGGCACGCAAGAACAATATCCTGTACGGCGTGATCGCCGGCGTGTTCGTGATCGTGGCCGCGGTACTGCTGGTGTATAACTCCGGCGTGCTGCAGCGCAGCGCCACCGCCGTGACCATCAACGGTGAGAAATATACCGCCGGGCAGGTGGAGTATTTCTACGCCAACGTGAAGAGCAGTCTGTTGAAGAGCAGCTATGCCAGCTTTTACGGCATCGATACGTCCAAATCCCTGGACCAGCAGGTGGTGAGCGACACCATGAAGACCGCGCTGGGTATCGAGGACGAGGGTGATGTCACATGGGAGCAGTATGTCCGCGACACCGCGGTGAAGCAGCTGGCCATGTACGTGCTGACCGCCCAGGAGGCTGAGGCCAACGGCATGGGCGCCGATGAGCACACTCAGGAGGAGCTGGATGCCACTATGGAGGAGCTCAACGCCGCCGCCAAGCAGAACGGCTACTCCACGAAGACGTATCTGAAGCTGATCTACGGCAAGAACATGACCGTGGATACCTTCAAGGAGATGGTGCAGCTGGTGGACGTAGCCACCCATTACCAGAGCCACTACGCCGAGGAGCTGACCTACACCGTCAGCGACCTGGAGACCTACTATCAGGGCAACAAGAGCAGCTTTGACGTGGCCAGCTATGAGTCCCTGTACTTCAAGGGTACCGCCGACAGCACCAAGGACGATGACGGCAACACCGTGGAGCCCACCGATGAGGAGAACGCCGCCGCCAAGGCCAAGGCTGAGAGCGATGCCGCCGCTGTGCTGGCGCGCGTGCAGGGCGGCGAGGCGCTGGAGGATGTGGCCAAGGATTATGAGTCCGCCAGCTACACCAGCACCGATGCCGGCAGCAACAACGGCAGCGACGTGGCCAACTGGGTATTTGACAGTGCGCGCAAGGCCGGCGACAGCGCCGTTGTGACCAGCGATTCCAACTGCTATGTGGTCGTGTTCCGCAGCGTGGGCCGTCAGGAATACGCCACCAAGGACGTGCGCCACATCCTGTTCAAGGTAGACGAGAGCGCACTGGACAGCGAGGCCGAGACCTATGAGGCCGACCTGCAGGCGGCTAAGGACGCGGCCAAGACCGCAGCCGAGGATGCGCTGGCCCAGTGGAAGGCCGGCGAGGCCACCGAGGACAGCTTCGCGGCCCTGGCCAACGAGCTCAGTGCGGATGACGGCAGCAACACCAACGGCGGTCTGTACACCAAGATCTACAAGAACCAGATGGTCACCGAGTTCAACGACTGGTGCTTCGATGCGAGCCGTCAGTCCGGCGACACCGGCATTGTATACGGCGAGAGCTCTAACTACAAGGGCTATCATGTGATGTACTTTGTGGGCGACGATGTGCCCTACTGGCAGGTACAGGCCGAGAACGCTCTGCGCAACACCGACACTGAGGCCTGGCTGGACGGTCTGCTGGACAGCGCCGAGGTGGTGCAGGAGAACGGCATGAAGCACGTGGGCTGATGACCGCCCCTTCTTCGAGTCTATGAACGAGCGTTTTCTCAGAACAGAAATGATATTGGGCGCACCCGCTTTGGACAAGCTCCGCCGCAGCCATGTGGCGGTGTTTGGTCTGGGCGGTGTGGGCAGCTACGCCGCTGAGTGCTTGGCACGCAGCGGCGTTGGCACGTTGACACTGGTGGACCAGGACACGGTATCCGTATCCAACATCAACCGCCAGCTGTGCGCCCTGACCTCCACCGTGGGACAGTACAAGGCGGAGGTCGCGGCGGCGCGCGTGCGGGACATCGACCCGGACACGGTGGTATACCCGATCTGCGCCACCTATGACGCCGCCCATCGGGAGGAATTTTTCTCCCGGAAATTCGACTATATCGTGGACTGCATCGACCTGGTCAGCTGCAAGCTTGA